>PVMK01184429.1_pt1 | contig 35353 bp, 32 predicted proteins | sample 1853481 | NCBI WGS metagenome assembly PVMK01 (sample SAMN08533507, study PRJNA380276) | Marine sediment metagenome, whole genome shotgun sequencing project. | reverse complement strand
TAATTCCGGATTACTCAGTGCTGCCTGTATTACCGGCCTTGTTATCCAAATTTGCATCATCTTCATTGACTACGCTGAGGGAGGGCACACTCTCTTTTGCCTCCTCCACCAGGCCCGCGTCCAACTGCTTGGTGGAGCGTGCACCCAGGTCCCGCAACATATCGGTCTGGCGCACAAGGTTACCTGTGCCGGTGGATAGCTGGCTGAAGGCATCGTCATAGCTCTGCTGTGCCTGGCGCAGCCGGTCGCCTACTTGCTGAAGGTTGGTCACGAAACCGGCGAATTTGTCATACAGCAAGCCGGCCCGGCTGGCGATTTCCTGAGCGTTCCTGTTCTGCTTGTGAACCGACCGCACCGATGCCACGGTGCGCATCGTGGCCAGGAAATTGGTCGGTGAGAGCAGCGCCACCTTGCTGCGAAGAGCGAATTCGGTCAGTTCAGGATCGGCCTGCAAGGCTGCGATCAACGCGGATTCGATCGGCACGAACATCAGCACGAAGTCCAGCGAATTCAATTCCGGAATTTCAGCGTACCGTTTTTCACCCAGGTTCTTTACATGCTGGCGCAGGGACTGGATGTGGTCCTTGAGTTCTGCCGCCCGTTCTTCGTCGCTCTCACAGGACTGGTAGCGCGTCCATGCCACCAGCGACACCTTGGAATCCAGCACAATGGACTTACCCTCGGGCAGGTGCAGCACCAGGTCCGGTTGAACCCGCTGGCCTCCTTCGGTAATCACCGAATACTGGGTCGAATATTCCTTGCCTTTTTGCAATCCGGAAAGCTCCAGTAAGCGTTCCAGTTGTTGCTCGCCCCAGCTTCCCTGGGCCTTGACGTTGGTGGTCAATGCCCGTGACAGGTTGGTGGCGTCGTCATGCAGGCGTTCGTTCAGTTTCTCGAGGTCGCCGATCTTTTCCTTCATCACCTGGTGCTGGGCGGTTTCCTGCTTGTGCGCATTTTCCACCGTAAGGCGAAATTCGGTCATCTTTTCGCCCAACGGCTTGAGCAGGGCATCCAGTTGTTTCGTGTTCATGTCGGACAGTTTTTCAGAACGGTCTTCGAAGATTTTTCCAGCCAGGCGTTCAAAATTTTCCGACAGGCGCTTTTCCGCTTCTTCCAGCTTGTTTATCTGTTCCTGGTAATGCTCTTCACGGTCGGCGGCTCTGCTTGCAAGTACAGCACTTGCCTGTTCCGCATCGGCGAGATTCCGGGTTGTTTCGTCAAGCCGGGCTTCCAGTTCATTGATTTCGGGCTCAAGCTGTGATGCTACGGACTGGCTGCTCCGCCTCGAAGCGATCCAGGCGAAGATGACGGTAAGCAGTAAACCAATCAATAAACCGACCAACAAGCCCATCTGCGGATTCACTATTCCCTGCCGGATCAACCATTCATTCATCGCCGCCTACTCTCCATTTGCCTTTGCCCGCAGTTGTAACTTTACCTGTTGCCACAATTCCTCCATCGCCTCCAGGTCCATTGCATCCAGTGCAGCACGGCTGCCGGCTGCCTCCTCTATCCCACGAAAACGAAGCTCGAATTTGGCGTTTGCCCGGCGCAGCGCTTTGGCCGGGTCGATTTTCAACTGCCGCGCCAGGTTGGTAATCACGAACAACAGGTCACCCAATTCATCTTCCATTTCCTCGATATTGCCGCCCAGCATGGCTTCGCGCATTTCGAGCACCTCTTCTGCAAACTTTTCCAACACCGCTTCCGGAGAGCTCCAGTCAAAGCCAACGTGCGATGCGCGTTTTTGCAGTTTTATCGCGCGTTGCAATTCCGCCATGCCCCGGGGTACGTCGTCCAGCAGGCTCTGCGCGCCGCGCGCTTCGCGCTCTTTCGCCTTGCTGTGCTCCCAGGCTTGTGTTTGAGCTTCTGCGTCCTCGACCTGGGCGCCATCGAACACGTGCGGATGCCTGCGGATCATTTTGTCACAAACCGCTTCCACCACATCGTCAAACGCAAATGCACCGATTTCATCTGCCATCTGGGCGTGAAATACGACCTGGAGCAGCAAATCGCCCAGTTCATCCCTGAGCTCGTCCATGCGGCCGTGCTGGATCGCGTCAGCGACTTCGTAGGCTTCTTCGATGGTGTACGGAGCAATGGTGGAAAAATCCTGTGCGACATCCCAGGGGCAACCGGTATCAGGATCGCGCAGGCGCACCATGATTTCGAGCAGCTCTTGAATTTTGACCTGTTTCTTACTCATATCATGTCCCGTAGTGTTACGAAACCGGAATGTCCACGTGAATCTTAACCCCGCCCAGATCACTGCGGCCAATTGACACGTCACCACCATAGGCCGCCACCAGCTCGGTGACAATGGCCAGGCCAAGCCCGTGTCCTTCCACCCGCTCATCACCCCGCACACCGCGTTGCATCAAGAGTTGCCGTTGCGACTCACTGATACCGGGCCCGTCATCCTCCACCCGGAGCCACAATCCGGGCCGTGGAACGTCCTGGCCGATCGCGCCTGCGGAAACCCGTATGTGGCTTTCGCCATACTTGAACGCGTTGTCCAGCAGGTTGCCCATCAGTTCCAGCAAGTCCCTCTTCTCGCCATAAAACTTCAGCTCTTCAGCAATATTGACCGAGGCTTCTATCATTTTGTGAGAATAGACTTTCTGCAGTGATTCGAGGACCCGGACCAACTGCTGCTCCAGGAGTACCGGCTCGCCCAGTGTTCTCCTGGCCGAAGCGCCGGCACGTTCCAGGCGGGTTGCGATCAGATGATTCATTTCATCGACAGCATTTTGCATCGACTGCGTGGCCTTGCCATCCTGCAAGCCCAGGCCGGCCTGGATGACCGCGAGAGGTGTTTTCAGGCTATGCGCCAGGGAGTCCAGCGCGTTGCGGATGCGTTCCTGGTTGATTTTCTCAGTATCCAATAAGCGGTTGACGTTGCGGGCCAGGGCCTCGAGTTCGCTGGGATAGTGACCTTCCAGGCGCGACGCCTGGCCGGACTCGATGCGCGCCACGTCCCGGGCGACCCGGCGCAGGGGCCTGAAGCCCAGCATGAGCATTAGTAACTGGGCCACCACCAGGATGAGGCCTGCGGTTCCCAGGGCACGCCACAAGCCGAGGCGAAACGCACTGGTTTGTTGCTCAATCTCTTTCGAATCCACCAACGCGGTAAACGTGAAAGGCGTCACCCGCCCGTCTTCACTTTGGAAACTCACTCCATACTGAAAGGAGAAAAACTCCAGCTCGTCCGAGGGCTCTGAAAAACGGGTCGTTCCAGCAGGCGCCTGTTGAAATTCCGGAAGCTGCAAGCCAAGCGCGGAAGGCGAGTTCCAATGATCTTCCCCGTCATGCACCCCGCCACGGACTTGAACATAAATACCCGAACCCGGCTGGCTGAGGCGTGGATCGCCCAGATCCTGCTGAATGACCAGTCGCCCGGCGGCGTCGACTTCGGCAGCGGCCAGCACCAGGTAGACATACGACTCCATGCGACCCTGCATGGAGGAAACGGCGCTGCGTTCATTGGCAGCATTCAACGCGACCCCGACCAGGCCCAGGGCCACAAGCAATACCAGCGTGGCCAGCAAAACCAGGCGGATGCGGAGCGAAAACGGGCGCGGCGAACGTTCGCCGTTATGCGGGGAATCCTGTATTTCAGACACCTGGCTCAGGCAATTGCATCTGCCCGTCCCCGTCATTCGGGTCAGCGGCGGAAGCGGGCTTCAGGGCCAGCCGGTAGCCCCTGCCGCGCAGGGTTTCAATCGGGTTCAACGTACCGTCAGGGTCGATTTTGCGGCGCAGGCGGCCGATGAAGACTTCGATGACGTTGCTGTCCCGGTCGGCATCCTCTTCATAAATGTGCTCGGAAAGGTCGGTTTTGGTCACGATCTCGCCCGGGTGCATCACCAGGTAATTCAGGACTTTGTACTCATAAGTAGTCAGCTCAACCTCTTCTCCGTTCAGGAACACCCGCTGCCCGGTGAGATCCACTGTCACTGGTCCCAGCTGTACCCTGGGCCTGGCATGCCCGCCTGCGCGGCGCATCAAGGCGTTGATACGGGCCATGAGTTCTTCGAAGTGAAACGGTTTGGTCAGATAGTCGTCTGCACCCGCTTCCAGACCAGCCACCTTGTCCTGCCACTCCGAGCGCGCGGTTAGCACCAGGATGGGGAAATCCCGCCCCCTGCTGCGTAGTTCACGGATCACTTCCAGCCCGGGCAAGTCGGGCAGGCCCAGATCGATAATGGCCAGGTCAATCGGAAATTCCTCACCCAGGTACAAACCCTCAATACCATCTGTTGATTCATCGACTGCGTAGCCTGACTCACGCAAGTGGCTACCCAGTGTTTCCAATAATCGCTGGTCGTCTTCAATCAGCAGTACACGCATCGCGACAAGCTCCCTCTATTTTCGTACTGTTATGCGTACGGTTTTGACCACTCCCTTGCTGGTCAAAAGCTTGATAACGTGAACCTGCTTCTTCCCTTCCTGGACTGTGTGGGCAGACAGTACCTTGGCGTCATGTTGCCGGGCGGCCTGACGGGCAGCCTCATCCAGAGACTGGGCGTACAGCGTAAGCGGCATGCTTGATGCCAGCACCAACGCCACAACGAACTGGAAGAACACACGTTTCATTTCATAAGCCTTAGTCCTGAATACATTCATTCTATGTAAATTGTATGAACAACAGCTGAACCGGATTATGCAACATGACGGTCCGGGGAAGGTAGAGAGGCTTTCATGGCATCCAGCGCCTGCAGCAACAACTGATCATTGCCGCCATCAAGGTGAGCCCGCTCACTGATGAAACGACGCCAGCGCCGGGCGCCGGGCAAGCCATGGAACAGGCCGAGCATATGCCGGCTGATGTTTTTGACCGGCACTCCGCGCTGCACCTGGCTGCGCAGGTATTCACTCATCTTACTGACCGCAGCCACCCGATCCGGCACACCGGCGGTGTCAAACAGCTCACTCTGGCACTCCGCCAGCACCCAGGGCGTCTGGTAGGCAGCCCGGCCCAGCATAATGCCATCGAGCTTGTGCAAATGTTGCTGCGCATCAGCAACCGTCAACACGCCACCATTGAGGATTATGGTCAAGGCGGGACACTCATCTTTAAGCCGGTAAACCCAGTCGTGCCTGAGTTCCGGCACCTCGCGGTTTTCTTTCGGGCTGAGGCCGGTGAGCCACGCTTTGCGGGCATGGATGATGAATACATCGCAGCCCGAGCCGGAAACCTGATTCACGAAATCGCTGAAATAAGAGTAGCTGTTACAACTGTCCACGCCAATCCGTGTCTTGACTGTCACCGGGATATCCACTGCATCTCTCATGGCTGACACACAGTCTTTCACCAGGCCGGGTTCCAGCATCAGACAGGCGCCGAATCGCCCCCGTTGCACACGGTCCGATGGACAGCCTACATTGAGATTTATTTCGTCATAGGCACGATCACGGCCGATTCGGGCGCATTCCGCCAGGTCAGCCGGATCACTCCCACCGAGTTGCAGCGCCAGTGGATGCTCTTGCTGGTTAAATCCCAGCAGGCGTTCGCGGTCACCGTGCAGGACAGCGCCCGTAGTCACCATTTCCGTGTATAGCAGCGCCGAGGGCGCCAGCATGCGGTGGAAGAAACGGCAATGCCGGTCCGTCCAGTCCATCATGGGTGCTACTGATAGTGTTCTTGATACCATAACTGTTTATTTGCATCCAATTTTGACCATGCTTTGCATATTAGAATTGCCCCTGTCTGGTATGGCTCCGAGCAACGCTGCCAAACTGTTAGACCGATGCAGCCGGGTAAATTTCGGATGCAAACATATACTGTTTTTGGCTCAAATTTCGGTGCAAATCAACACCCATGACTCATTCTAACCAATCCACCAGTCCATTGCGCCAACGCATGATCGACGATATGACGTTGCGCAAGCTTACCCCAAAGACACAAGCCGGCTACACTGCGGGCCAGGCAGGGAATTGATTCTTCAAATCCCCATAGCGCCGTTGCTACTAACGAACCGATGTTGCCACGACCCCGCGGTTTCCTCCCCTGAGTATTATCTGGCGCCTGCCCCAATCGCTGACTTAATCCGCAAGCCTTTGCTTGTGGGCAGGCATCTGATAATCCTTAACAGGAGTTGCCATTCAAAAGTTTTTGTAATTAATTCTCATTATGGTGTTAATGTTTCTGCGTTCGGCAATTATTTTGACTAGGCACCTGAATGAGGAGAGTTTGCTATGAAGCGAAGAGATCTTGTAAAGACCGCGTTGCTGGTCCCGCCAACCGTGGCCCTTGCCGGCACACGCGTGCTGGCACAGGCGTCATCATTGGCACCGTCGTCCGCCACTCTGGCCGCAACTGCCAAACACGATTTCATTGTGCCTGAACTCCCACCACCACCGAGCCCGGTGAAAGACCCGCCTACTGCTCAAAACTGGATGTGGCGACATCACAACGACTACGTCAACAATATCGAAAACCGACCGGATGAGTTCGATGCGTATCCACCAGAACCCCTGACAGACCCTGTCACCTCTGAGAACCCTCTGCGGGTAGACGTGTGTGACTCGATCCGAAGCTGTTACAGCTATCTCGTTGTCGATCGACTCGCGTACCTCAGATCAAACTACAACGTGGATGTCGCTTTCCACGTGATCTTTCCTGTCGCGGTGAATTCACCAGAACTTTTTGGTGGTGCAGATCACGCCAGCCTGGTACCACACCCGGACCAGGGAGGGTACAAGCAGGGTGGCCGATGGTATAAATGGGCAGATGCAGTAGTTGATTGTGAAAGGGTTGGTGAGTACCAGGATATGCCATTCAAATGGGCGAATCCCGATCCAATCTCGCAAAACCACTATCCGTTCCTCGATACCAACAAGAGGGACTATGGGAAAACTCCCCTGCTCGATCAGCAGCCCTGGATTTTGTGGATGGTCCGACTCGCAAACGCTGCCGAATACCACGGAAAGTCCCTCGAGTTTCTGCTCTACACCGGCGAACTTGTCTGGGGTGGCCAATCGGAGTTCTGGCCCGCCGATATCCCTGCAGCCTTTAATAAGACCGGTCTGGATTACGACGAGATCATCGACGATATCCGGAAGGACCCTGAGAAATACGACGCCCTCTGGATAGCGAGCCAAACAATGGCGCAGGAGTCTGGACACGGAGGTGTGCCCAATATGATCTTCCGTGGTGAACCATACTTCGGTCAGGATCGGTTCGGACATCTGTTTGCCCGACTGGTGCAGAACGGGTTGACCCCACGTGACAAGCCGGTAGCCCCGATCATTTCGAAGCCGCGTCGGTTCCCGGACTACGAAAAGGAAGTCCAGTACGCTAAGGAAGATTTGGCGAAAAGAGCCTCGACGAGCTAAAAGGCGAGCGCCTGGACCGGGCGGGAATGAACGGCAATGAGTAGACCCAAGCTCGCGTGCCATGATTCTTATTCGGCCACCGTTTAGCCAATCGGGGGGTCGTTACTAGGTCACCAGTCCCACGAACCCGGTACTCGATGTAAAAGACATGCTCGTTCGTCTTTTCGTCGAAGTCTTGTCCGACCTTTCGGAACTGGGACTTGAGAATGTTCTCCATTCCGAACACGTCATTGAGGACAGCCAAGAGCGGTGGTCAAGTCATAGGCTGAATGGCTGCAATGGGCCATGCATCATCCCTTTACAGCCCCCGCAGAACCGGATCCCGCTGCCTTGCTGGCCAATCCAGCGGCATCTCTTTCAAAAGGCTATGACATGGTGCTCAACGGCTCCGAAATCGGCGGCGGATCCATCCGTATCCACAACCCGGAAATGCAGCAGACCGTGTTCAAGCTGCTGGGTATTGGGGAAGAGGAAGCACAGCAGAAATTCGGGTTCTTGCTGGAAGCACTGAAGTACGGCTGCCCGCCCCACGGCGGGATCGCATTCGGCCTGGACCGCATTGCGGCCCTGATGACCGGCGAAGAATCCATTCGCGACGTGATTGCCTTTCCCAAGACCACAACGGCGCAATGTTTGCTGACATCGGCGCCCTCACCCGTGCCGGATGAGCAAGTCGCGGAACTGCACATACGCAATCTTGGCAAGCCGGATTAGGGTTCCGTCTACCGCCGCAGGCGGCGGACAGCTTGCCGATTCCTTCGGAAACAACGGGGTAGATGACACCATACCCAGCCATGAAAAAGGGCATCAAAAGACGCCCTTTTTCATCTTCATGATGGATCCGATACTACCCGATCGTCAGATCAGTTGTTCGGTGAAGCAGCCCAGGTGGAGACGCAATAATCATTGGCTCCGCCTCTCTCTTTAAATGCCAAGCCGACAGCAGCGTTGGATGAGTCAAAATGGCCAGTGGCAAGGTCACCATCTGAATTAGTGCAACCGAAATTTCCTTCTTCGTCGATAGCCCATGGACCCAGGCACTCGAAATCCACATCACAGTCACCTGTATCTTCGCTGACGCCGAAGAGATTGGCTGCGAATGCAGCTCCATTGGCACAGCTGCTTCCAAGCGAGGTAAGGCTCTGGCCGTCTTCCGCAACATTGAAACAAATGCCATCTCCGTCCCAACGGCCCGACGGAAAGGACTGATCGGTAGGAGGGTTTTTACACTCTACCCCCTTAATGCTGGTGAGGCGGGTCAGCGAATAATTACTACTCGGCAGACCCATGGCGGGTTCGACTGCCATTGAAAATAATGCCGTATCGCAAGTGGGAAATCTCACGGTTAGCGTTCCAAATACCGCCGAATTAAGGTCATCGGTGTCGAAGCCGGGGCCCCAGACAGGGCCGTCATGTATGGCCATCGTAACGGGGACAACTTCGTCGTCCGGTTCGAGGCCTTTAGTACCAACTGTCCACAGCTGATCACCATCCGCATTGAAGCTGTACATGGCAACGCCAATCTGTTTAACGTCTCCATTATCGATGATTTCGACATAAAAGCCCTCGCCACTGCGGTCCACGTTACGCCATTGGCCAGTGGGTCCTCCTTCGGCCAGAACCAGGTCTGCGAGAGCGCTCGTAGTGAAGAAAAGAAGCAAATTCAGTGTACAGAAAACGAACCAAAATCTTTTCATATAATTTCTCCTATTGGGTGCCGCTCATGATTGGCTGCACTGGCCGCGAAAATAGAGGCTAAATGCAGCTACTGAAAATAATGGCATTCCTGACCAACTGTTTTTGTCAAATTGTGCCAGACACACATTTAGTATGTTCCAGCGCTTTCGAGGAAGTCAAATCCGGGCCAGGAAAGACTGGGACGAATCGCCCGGCCCGGGGCGTACAAAAGCCCTTTCAGTGAGGTCGGTGTTCAGCCGATCCCGTTCGACCTTGCGCCAGCCGAATGACCGGTGGCTTTTTTCTATTCACGGAAGGCATTTTTTGGCCACCGCTTACTCTGATTCCAATGAAGCCAGGCTAAATGTATCGCCTGATGGTAGCAAAGAGCATGACCTCGGTGGTGTATCGGCGAGCGTGGATCAGTAGTATAGGTATGGTGTAGTGGGTACAGTGGTGGGAACAAAATAAAGCCCCCAGATTAAAAGATTTGAATTTCAATACCTTACGATATTATTTAGCAGAGAGCGTTGGGGGGCAAATTAGGGCTCATTGCACACTGTGTGCACATGTTAAAACCTAACTATTTGATATACATTATGAATATCACCCATCCATCATGGGCGCCACGCACAAACGGTGGAACTCATTGTTCCCTGGTGCAGACAACATGCTGAAGAGTATATCCGATGATCCTTGCTGAAATTACAGCTCTTTTACCGTCCAGCCCGGACACACCGTGAATTAAACCTGCATGCCTGCTATCCTGCTGTCAGCCAGTAAAAACCGGCGTGGTCCTTTACCCGCCCATAAAAATTCAAAAACAAGAAAAACAGGCAATACAATTCATGGGAGTCTTGCGATGAAATCCAGCTTTTCATCAACACCACCATATCCATCACCTGCACCCGATTGGGCGCGCGCTGGCCAGTTGATCAGGGCGCTTGTACTGCTGAGCCTGAGCCTGACCTGGGGCTGTCAACTATATGCCGGGGAAACCTCCGGCGCCCAGCCGGTTTCCGCCCTGGGTCGCCTGGAGCCCGAACACGGCATCATTACTTTAGCGGCGCCATCGACTCCTGAGGCCATCCTGGGGGGAATTTTGGTCGAATTGCATGTCAAGAGAGGAGATGAAGTGAGTAAGGGCCAGTTACTGGCCTCAACCGATACGGCTCCGGTGATGGAAGCCATCGTCAGGGAAACCGGGGCAAAGCTCCAGCTCGCCTTGCGCGAAGTGGAAGCAGCACACAGCAATGCGGATGAGGCCTGCGTCAGGGCGGATGTTTCTCAGCGTGAAGCCGAGCGCAGGGCACGACTCCACGCCCAGGGTGTAGCTGGCGAGGAAGAAGCGGACAGCGCTCAGGGTGAGGCGGAAGCACGGATGGCATCGTGCAATGCAGCAAAAACAACCGTACGGGTTTCACAAGCGAACATCGAAGTCACACGAGCTCACCTGGCCCGTGTGCAGGCAGAGCTGAAGCGTTCCTATATTTACTCGCCGATCGATGGTCTGGTTCTTGACATCAATGCAAAACCCGGTGAATTCATCAGTGCCAAGGGTGCGATCGACCTGGCAAACGTGAAGCGTATGTATGCCATAGCCGAAGTCTACGAGACAGACATTCGCCGCGTGCGCATCGGTCAGCGCGCCACAGTCAGTAGCGCCGCGCTGGACGATGAGCTCAGCGGTACCGTCGAATTCATTCGTTTGATGGTCGCCAAACAGGACGAAATCGGGACCGACCCTGCAGCCCGGAAAGATGCCCGCATAATCGAAGTGGAAATTCTGCTGGATGATCCGGACTCCGTCGCCAGCCTGACCAATTTGCAGGTCGATGTCGTCATCCATCCCTGAATCAATGCCCTCATGAAAGGAGGTTGGTGATGAGATTGCCCCTGGGCTGGCTGCAGTTGAAACACAAGCCGTTGCGGCTGATCGTCGCCTTGTCCGGAATCGCATTTGCAGTGCTCCTGATCATGATGCAACTGGGGTTCCGCTCGGCCCTGTTCGAAAGTGCAGTGCGTTTCCATGAGCGCTTTGAATACGATATCGCTCTATTCAGCCCCGACAGCGTGTTCATCGTCCGGCCGCAGCCATTTTCCATCCGCCGCTTGTACCAGTCTCTGGGCTTCGATGGCGTGGAAGACGTGACGCCTGTTTATATTTTCCCTTCTGTGTGGAAAAACCCCTGGAACAATCAGCGGCGCAGCATACAAACCATCGGCTTCAACCCGGACGAACCCGTTCTTGAAATCCCTGGTTTCCTGGCAGCAAAGCCGCTTCTGCGTCAACAGGACGTGGTCATATTCGACCGGGGATCCCGGCCTGAATTCGGGCCGGTGGGCCAGACATTCGATAGCGGGCAAGAGGTGGTGACTGAAATCAACGACCGGGAAATCGAGGTCGTGGGCCTGTTCCAGATGGGAACGTCTTTTGGCATTGACGGCACTGTCATTACCAGTGATGACAACTGGCTGCGACTTTTTCCGAATCGCCCCAGAAATGAAATCCAATTAGGCTTAATCAGGCTCCACGATGGATCCGATTCTGCACGGATCCGGGACGAACTGGCTGAATATCTGCCGGATGACGTCCTGGTTATGACCAAGAAACAATTCATCCAGCGTGAAAAAGACTATTGGAAAGGAGCCACGCCAATCGGTTATATCTTCGCTTTCGGCGCCATCATGGGCTTCGTGGTAGGCGCAATCATTGTCTACCAGATCCTGTTTGCCGACGTTTCCGATCATCTCAACGAATACGCAACACTCAGGGCGATGGGTTACAAGAACCGTTTTATTTCCGGCATCGTGTTGCAACAGGCAGCCATACTCGCCGTCCTGGGTTATCTTCCAGGAGTTGCCATTGTTTACTGGTTGTATGGCAAGGCGGCCGCAGCCACCAGCCTGCCCTTGTACATTACCCAGGAACGGGCGATCACGGTATTCCTGATGACATTGACCATGTGCGCCATTTCCGCCCTGCTGGCGGTTCGTAAGGTACACAGACTCGACCCGGCGGATGTATTCTGATGGAACTGCAAACTCCGATCAGCGTCAGCGGCTTGAATCACTCTTTCGGCAAGGGTGATCTGCGCAAACAGATCCTGTTCGATGTCTCGACCGAAATCCAGGCAGGGGAAATCGTTATCGTCACCGGGCCCTCCGGTTCGGGCAAGACAACGATGTTGACCCTGGTGGGAGCATTGCGATCCGCGCAGGAGGGCAGCGTAAGAATCCTGGGCGAGGAACTACACAAAGCCAGGCCGCGAACCCTGGAGAAAGTACGTAAACAGATCGGTTTTATTTTCCAGCAACACAATCTGCTCGGAGCCCTGAGCGCTATCCAGAATGTGGAACTCGGAATCCGCGCAAGCGGCAAATACAAGGGTGGCAAATTGGTCGAGCGGGCCAGGGAGATGCTGGTGGCCGTGGGCCTGGAAGACCGAATTCACCATAAACCGGAACAATTGTCCGGCGGCCAGCGTCAGCGCGTAGCGATCGCCAGGGCGCTTGCTGCTGAACCGGCCATGTTGCTGGCTGATGAACCGACGGCTTCGCTGGACAAGAAATCCGGCCGGGAAGTGGTCGACCGCATGAAAAGCCTGGCCAATGAGAAGGGAACCACGATTCTGCTGGTGACGCACGACAACCGGATACTCGACATTGCCGACCGGATCATTCACCTGGAGGACGGCCGGCTTTCGACATTTACCGATGCCGTCATTGCCAACAACCGGCAGATGATGGAAATGCTGGCTGACAACCGGCAAAAGCAGACCATGTACGAAGTGGTGGAGGACATGGACGAGGCGCAGTTCAAGGAACTGCTGCTTGAAATCACCGACGAATCGCAATCATTCCTGCAGGCCACGGCCCTGGCCAATGATCTTGCTTTCCGCAGCATGCTCGAACAGGGTCTGTTCGCATTCACGCGCAAGCTGCGGCAGTTGTTGAATGCAGAGCGTTCTTCCCTGTTCCTGGTCAAACACGAACATGGACACCTGGAACTGAAGGTCGCCGAAAACCTGGATGATTTAGGTTCAATACGCATTCCGATTGGTAAAGGCATTGCCGGCGCCGTGGCGCAAACCGGCCAGGCCATCCGGATCGACGACGCCTATGCGGACTCCCGCTTCAATCCGGATGTGGACCGGCAAACAGGCTACAGGACCCGATCCATTATCAGCCTGCCAATCATGAACCAGGCCGGTGAAGTTTTCGCTGTTGCCCAGTTGCTCAATCGCAAGGACGGACTACCGTTCGATGCCGGTGATGAACAGAAATTCGCGCAGTTTATCGAATCCATCGGGATCATTTTCGAGACGCTTGAGGGCCTCAGTGCCGATAAAGGCCCGGTGGGCGAATGAAAGCACTGACTTCCATGGATGACCGGATTCGGGGCACAGTCGAAACCTATTTCGATATTCGTAGTGAAGAAGCCGAGCCTCTGCTGCATGAACTCGAAACCATCCACCTGTCCGGGGGAGACTGGCTGATCCGCCAGGGTGATGAGGGCGATGCCCTGTACCTGCTGGTCCAGGGGCGCTTGCAGGCAGTGGTGAAAAGCCAGGGCGCCGGGGACGAAGCAGAACCAAAATTCCTGGGTGAAATCGTTCCGGGTGACAGCGTCGGTGAAGTCAGCCTGCTGACCGGCCAGTCGCGTAGCGCCAGCATCCAGGCCATCCGCGACAGCATGCTGGTAAAAATTGATCGCGCCTCCTTTGAAAGGCTTGCCAGCCAGCATCCGGCGCTGCTTATGCGGCTCGCCGGCAACGTTGCCTCTGTATTACACAAGAGCACGACAGGTGCACCCACTGCAGCCAGAAATCTGAGCACCATCGCTCTGCTGCCGCTGGATGATACGCCCAGGACCAGGGATTTCTGCCGCGACCTGGAACTGGAGCTGAAATCCCATGGGTCCGTGCTGATCCTTGCCGCTGAAAACCTGGGAAATAAAGGCGCACCGGTGGAACGGCTGGCTGCAGACGAGCAGGTGCCGGATGCGCTCAGACTGTGGCTGAGTGACCAGGAGAGCAGAAATTCCTTCGTCCTTTTCCAGTGCCCGCCAGCCAACACACCCTGGTCCCGCTTTGCCAGGCGGCAATCAGATCTGGTCCTGTTCATTGCAGACGCATCGCTCAGCCCGTCGCCGCGTCAATGGGAGCAGGAAATGGCCGCAGCGTGCGGCACCGCTGCCGCACGCCGGATGCTGGTCCTCCTGCAGGCACCATCTTCCATGGTTATCGGCAACACCACCGCCTGGCAGGATGCGCGGCGACATGATTTTCACATTCATGTCCGGGAAGACCGGCCGGATGACATCAGCCGCGTGGCGAGGATTATTTCGGGCAAGGCCATTGGGCTGGTACTGGCCGCCGGAGCTGCCCGTGGTTTTGCTCACATTGGTGTCTACGGAGCACTGAAGGAAGCAGGTATCGCAATCGACTGGGTGGGCGGCACCAGCATAGGCGCCATCATGGGTTCCTGCATGGCCGCTGACTGGTCTTACGAGAAATCATGTGACATCGCCAGGAAGGCATTTGTAGCCGGCAAACCGTTCAGTGACTTCACGATCCCGTTAATGTCACTGGCCCGCGGCCGACGCATGGAACGCTTGCTGGAACAATACCTGGACTTCCGGATCGAGGACCTTCCCATCCCGTTTTTCTGTGTCTCTTGCAACCTGGATAACGGAACCCTGAACCTGCATGAGCGCGGTTACCTGCCCGATGCGCTGCGCGCCTCGGCTGCAATGACGGGAATTATTCCGCCTGCCGTGATTGACCGGCGCTTGATTGTTGACGGTTCTGTCATCAACAGCATGCCGATCGACATCATGCAGCAAAAACCGGTAGCTTCCATCATCGCGGTGAATGTGGCATCCCAGAAAGAGTACCGGGTCGACTATGAATCCCTGCCTTCACCCTGGGCGGTCCTGCGTGGGCGTTACCTGCCGTTCACGCAAAAATACCGCGTGCCGGCCCTGTCGACCGTCATGCTCAAGGCCACGGAACTGGGCACCATCGCCCACGTGAATGAGATGGGCAAGCAGGCCGATCTGCTGCTGAACCCGCCCGTCAGAAAATTCGGCATGACCGAGATCAAAGCCTTCGATCAGATCGTAGAAACAGGCTATGCCTATGCAAAAGAGCAATTGGCGGCCTGGATGGATCAGCGACGAGGCTAGCAGCCTGTCGGACTTGACCGATCGTAGCGAGGGAAAGCCGATTTGAGTCAGATTGTTCGGTCTTTTGAGGCGAATAGCACCGCTATTTAACGAAAAAGAGCGGGAAATCTGGCCAAACTCGGCTTTACGCAGTAGATCATGTTAAGTCCGACAGGCTGCTAACCCGCATTCTTCTTGCTTGAAACGCCAATGGCAGAACCCGCAATCATGGCAAATACAGCCATCGTCCACACGATCACCGCACCGGTCGGCAGATCCAGAAGGGCAGATATCATGATGCCCGCCAGATAAGAAAACACTCCGATTGAGTAACCAGCGAACAGCCGTGTAGTTCCATGCATCCGCCGTGTGGCCAGGGCTGGCAGTATCAGGCTGGCGAACACCAGGTAGACTCCCACGATTTGCACCGCAGCCGTTACCGCAAAGGCAAACGTGACATAAAAACCGGCCCGGCCGATCTTTTCCTGGCTGCTGAACCAGACCGTCAGCAGCACAGCATAAAGAACGGCGATGGGGACCAGCATCTGCCAGGTTGTCCAAAGGATTTGCCCTACCAGCAGGTCTTTCAGGTATTCGCCACCATGGGGGTTCTCGGCCAGCAGTAGAATACTGCCGGTTGCGGCCAGCACGAACAGCGTACCGATCAAAGCTTCCTGGGTTTCAGGCCAGCGCTTCTCAGTCCAGTTGAGCCCTGCAGCCGCAATCAGTGCTGCACTCACCGCCGCAAGCTGTACTGCGTAGGGGCTGTCCTCCCAACCCATGGCGCCGGCGCCGATAACACCCAGCGCCGCGATCTGCGCGATCGCGAGATCAATAAAAATGATGCCGCGTTTCAATACGACCTGGCCCAGGGGCACGTGGGTGCTGAGCACCAGCAAACCCGCCACCAGCGCGGGGCCGATGATGCTCCAGTCCATCAGTTCCCAGCTCATATTCCCTTTTTCTCCAGCGTCTCCAACAGCCGGTCGAGAATATCATCGAACAGACTGAACAGGTCATTTGCTGCCTCGGTCCCGCCGACGGTCAGGGGCAAGGTCACCGCGGGAATACCGGTTCGATCCTGCAGCCACAACGCCGCCTTTTCGCTCTGGAACGGGGCACGGATGATCAGGTCGGCACCGGCGCCATCTGTACCCAGCACAGACAGCAGTGCTGACAAGTGCGCTGTGGTGGGCGGAATGCCGGGCACTGGCTCGAGTGTTGCCACTTCTTCAAGATTCAGCCACGCCTCCAGGTAAACCCAGGATTTGTGATGACAGACGATGCGGCGGCCGCCAAGCGCTGATGCACGTTGTTCCCAGCCTGCAATGGCTGCCCGCCAGCGGGAAAGGAAATCTTCCGTCCGTTGCCCGTAGACGTCTGCGTTCGCCGGGTCCAGCAAAGCCATCCGGCTGCCGAGTTCTGCCGCGATGACCAGGATGTTGTGAGGGTTCATCTGGACGTGGGGATTACCCTGGGGATGCATATCGCCCTGAGCCCGGTCTATGCTATCCGGAACATCCAGGCGCCGGACGTAACTGCTGGCCTCGAGAAAGCCCTGTTTACCCGGAAGCACATGCGGATTATTGGCCTTGCTCAGCAGCAATGGCAACCAGCCTATTTCCAGCTGGGCTCCGCTGCAAATCACCAGATCGGCTTTGCGCACCCTGGAAATCAGGCTGGGACGGGCTTCGATGTAATGCGGGTCCTGCAAGGCATTGGTCGCGCTGGTTGCCTTGACCAGATCACCCCCGACTTCCATAGCCAGGGCGGACCATTCGGGTTCACAGGCGAACACGCGAAGCTCGGCCAGGGCAGTCAACGGCAGGCCCTGCAAGAACAGAAAAAGCAAGGAGAATGTCAGTATTCGCTTCATGATAAGCCCCAGGCCCTAGAAACTGTGAGCGCCGTGGGCGCCGATGCTGAACACGTACTGCAGGCCGAACTGATTGTCGTCCTCAAGGCTGGCCTTGTCGTGGTTGTATTGGAATCGCAAACGACTGAATTCGCTGTTGGACCAGTCCACCATCAGGCTGTAACGTGCCGGGTTGTCGGCCATGGGATAAAGTGGCGTGCCGATCCAGGCCGGCCCGGGATTGTCCCCGCTCAGCCGGTCAATACGGGCCCCGAAGCGCCAGCGCGGGAATGGCTGGTAAACCGCCTGGGCATACCAGCCTTGCTGGCCGTGGTCCCACGGTCCCGCAACACCATCAGCCACGGTATACACACCCTGTTCTTCGCGCCACAGGTATTCCGCCTGAATTTTGAAATTCTTCGCCCTGGAATTGCCGTTAGGCGCCCACTTCCAGACGAAGTCCACGATATAAAGATCGCTATCACCGTTAAAAACGAGGGGATCATCCTCGCTTCCCGAACCCCGGCCTTCAGCATCCGCACTCAACCAGGAAAGACCGAAAAGCCAGCTGTTGCTGAATCCTATGTCACCGCCCGTTTTCGCCGAGAGCGTGCTGCTTCCAAGGCCGGAATTTGCGGCGCCTGCGGCCGGATACCGGTCTCCGCGCAGGATTTCACCGCTGAATTGCAGGTAAAAATCAGTTGCTGCCAGCCAGCGGATCTGCAGGCCGTCATCAATGTACTGATTACCCAGAAATACCTGGTAAGCCAGCGGTTGGTCAGCAAAATCCCAGGAATGGAAATGCTTGTCATTGAGGTAGCCGATGGCGGAGAAGATACGGCCCATCCTGAGCGATAGCCCGCCGGGCATGCTCAATGTCTCGATCCAGGCTTCTTCCAGTTCCACCACAACGTCCCCATCCTCGATCACGATCGGTAGCGTGAGCATGGCCGTAAACTTGTCATCAACGTTGGCTGACATCGTGATTTCGGTTTCAGCCAGTGAAAGGCCCTCAGTTGCGAGGCCGGCCTCTCCACCGAAGGGGAAGCCGGGAATGTAATAATCTTCCGGGTCATTGTCGTAGGCCCATGCCTGCCCCTGGAAAGTCACGCCAATAGCCGGGTTGAAACTACTATCGGCGGCAAGCGAAACAGTCTGCGGAGTTGCGAAAGCTGTGCTGGGCTGCGTGGCCATTTCCGTGCTGGCATGCGCCTCCTTTACAGATTTTTCGGCCGCCTCAAGGCGCGTTTCGAGATCTGAAATCCTGGATTGGTACTCGATTCGCATCAGCTTCAGCTCTTCACGCAGAGCCTGGATATCAGGATTGCCTGAGTTCTGTGCAGCGGCCAGGCTGCTGAGAAAAATTGCACATACAGGAAGTATGTGTCTTACCCGGAATTTCATGTCCAATCTCCCTGAAAGAGAATCAGGCGGCGCGAGTACAAAGCCCGGCCGGCCACCAAATTTGCTCAGATGATGTAGGGAGGTGCCCTGGAATAATAAGGCTGACAGATGCTGCGAATGATGAGGGAGTTCAAAGACTCTGTGAAGATCTTATTTTTCCCCGCCCGGAGTTCTGCGCAGTACTCAGAATTCACTGCTGCAGATTTTGAGTCTGCCTGGCTGAAACACAGCTCGCACTGCCCCAATTCGTTGCCAGAGTGAGTCGACGAATGGTTCGCCCACGCAACATGGCTGACTGTAAGTAAAAGCGCCAGTAAAACGAGTCGGCAAGATGCAAAACATCGCATACACCCAGTTTATACCAACCGATCCATGTGGCGCCAATTTGTCAGATTCGGCAAAGATCTTGACTTGAAAAGATATATCGGCTGCAGATCATACGGAATAGAATAAGCACCTTTAAGAGTGAAGAATACTGGATTGGAAAATCCGCTGCATGAAGCCCCTCCAAGCCGATATAATAGCCAGCTTGGCAAAAGATTAATCGAAACGGAAAAAGACCAATGACCGAACGCGAAGTCATGGAATATGATGTCATCATCGTCGGGGCCGGCCCGGCCGGGCTGTCCTGCGCAATCCGTCTGAAACAACTCAAGCCCGAACTCATGGTTGCCGTGATTGAGAAGAGCGCGGAAATCGGCGCCCATATCCTGTCCGGCGCAGTAATTGAACCCGGGCCACTGGACGAACTTCTGCCGGGTTGGCGTGAAAATCCGCCCCCGACCTGTATCCCGGTGGAAAGAGATGAAATCTGGCTGTTGAGCCAAAAAGGCAGGCGCAGGCTTCCCACACCGCCGCAACAAAAAAATCACGGTAATTTTATCCTGTCCCTGGGTGCGATGTGTGCCTGGATGGCGCCCCAGGCTGAAGCGCTGGAAGTAGATATTTTCCCGGGCTATGCAGCTGCGGAAATACGCTACACCGAGAATGGCGAGGTCGGCGGAGTCATTATCGGTGACATGGGCGTCGATAGTGAAGGCAATGAAAAAGACACCTACATGCAGGGTATAGAAATCCACGCGCCGATCACCATATTGTCAGAAGGCTGCCGCGGACACCTGAGCAAACAACTGATTGAGAAGTTCGGGTTGGACCGGGACTCCGATCCGCAAACCTACGGCATCGGCATGAAGGAGCTGTGGCAGGTGCTTCCGGGCAAATCAAAACCCGGGCTGGTTCAGCATACGACCCGGTGGCCACTGGATTCCAAAACCTACGGTGGCAGTTTCATTTACCACCTGGAAAAAGACCGTATTGCGATTGGTTTCGTGACCGGACTGGATTACCAGGACCCGGAATTCGTACCCTTCGAGGCCTTCCAGCAAATGAAGCACCACCCGATGGTCAGGGACTTGCTCGAAGGCGGCGAGATCCTCTCGTCAGGCGCCCGCGCCATCGTGGAGGGCGGCTATCAATCCTTACCCAAAACGGAAATGCCCGGGGCCCTGCTGGTCGGTGATTCAGCCGGCACTTTGAATGTGCCCAAGATCAAGGGCACACACCAGGCCATGCGTTGCGGCATGCTGGCTGCGGAACACATCGCCGAGACAGGCTCGTGGCAAGGCTTTGATGCGAAATTTCGCGACTCCACGGTGGTGAAAGAGCTGCACAAAGTGCGTAACATCCGGCCCGCTTTTTACAAGGGGTTCTGGCGCGGCTTTTTAAGGGCCGCTATCGAAACCATCACGGCCGGCAAGCTGCCCGGCACCCTGAAAGTCCACGCCGATCATTCCGCGCTGAAGAAGCTGGATGGCTACACGGCTCCCGAGCGCCATTGGATAAACCGTGATCTGCCACCCAGGGACCGGCTCGCAGCCGTCTACTTCGCGGCGACCGAGCACGATGAAGATCAGCCGGTGCATTTGCGGATTCTAGAACCGGACGTGTGCATCACACGCTGCGTGGAGGAATACGACAATCCCTGCACCCGATTCTGCCCGGCCCATGTTTACGAGATGGTGGAAGAAAGCGGGGACGGGGAAAGTGGCGCCAACCGGCTCCAGATCAATGCGGCAAATTGCGTTCATTGCAAGACTTGCGATATCAAGGATCCGTACCAGATCATCCAATGGGTCACGCCTGAAGGCGGCAGTGGCCCCAATTACCAAAACATGTAGAAAAGACATTCAATAACCTTAACCGGAGTATCAAAAGCCGATGAAAATACTGGTTGGCATCAAACGCGTAGTGGACTACAACGTCCGTATACGTGTTCTTTCCGACGGCAGTGGTGTCGACACCGATGGCGTCAAGATGAGCGTAAACCCCTTCGATGAGATTGCACTGGAAGAAGCGCTTCGCATCAAGGAAGCCGGTAATGCGGACGAAGTCATCGTCGTATCAGCCGGCGGTGACGAGTGTCAGCAGCAGCTGCGCACCGGGCTGGCCATGGGTGCCGACAGGGCAATCCAGATCCAGTCATCAGAAGCGCTGCAACCGCTGAGTGTCGCCCGCGCCTTTTTGAAAATCATCGAGCGTGAAGATCCCGGCCTCGTCATTTTCGGCAAACAGGCAATCGATGACGACAACAGCCAGACGGGCCAGATGCTGGCAGCCTTGTGGGACCGCCCACAGGCAACCTTCGCTTCAAAGATGGTGGTTAACGGCAGTTCAGCAACGGTCACCCGGGAGGTAGACGCCGGGCTGGAAACCGTCGAAGTAGACTTGCCGGCCGTTGTTACCGTGGACCTGCGCCTGAATGAACCCCGCTTCGTCAAGCTGCCGGATATCATGAAAGCCAAGCGTAAACCCCTGGACGTGGTTGCCCTGGATGAACTGGGTGTCACCGTTGAGGGAAATATCGAAGTGGGCAATCATGCGCCACCACCTCAGCGCGAAAAAGGCGTCATGGTTGAAGATGCAGCCCAGCTGATTGCAGAACTGAAGAACAGGGGTTTGTTATGAGCAGAATACTGATTATCGCCGAGCACGACGGCCAGTCACTGAATATCAGCACCGCGAAGTGCGTTAGCTGTGCGCAAGCCATCGGCGGGGACATCGATATCGCGGTGATTGGGAGCGGCGCAGATGCGGTCGCTGCCGAAGCAGCCGCGCTGGATTCCGTTACTAAAGTCATCGTCGTTGATGCCGAACATCTGGAGGCCCCGGTGGCAGCCAACTGGGCTGCTGAAGCGGTTGCGCTGGCTGCGGATTACAGCCACGTGATCGGACCATCCACCACCATGGGCAGAGACCTGATGCCACGTATTGCAGCACTGGCTGGCGTCAACCAGATCAGCGACATCATGGAAGTGAGTGGCCCCGACTCATTCAAACGCCCCATTTACGCAGGCAACGCCATCGTAGATGTATCAGCGCCGGCAGGAAGCACGGTCGTCGCAACCGTGCGGGCCGCGAGCTGGAAAGCCGCGGCAAGCTCCGGCGGGGCAGCGGTGGAGCAACGCGCCGCCAGCAGCAGCGCAGCGACACATACGCGGTATATCGGTCTGGAGTCGGGAGGTAGCGAACGGCCCGACCTGCAGAGCGCGTCCAAGGTCGTCTCCGGTGGCCGGGGCGTGGGCAGCGAGGACGGTTTCCAGGTTATTTACCAGCTGGCCGACAAGCTCGGTGCTGCAGTCGGTGCTTCCCGGGCCGCAGTGGATGCAGGCTACTGCGCGAATGACATGCAGGTTGGCCAGACCGGCAAGATCATTTCGCCGGACCTGTACATGGCCTTCGGTATTTCCGGTGCTATCCAGCACGTGACCGGTATCAAGGATGCCGGCACCATTGTCGCCGTTAACAAAGACTCGGAAGCGCCTATTTTCGAAATTGCAGATATCGGACTGGCAGGAGACCTATTCAGTGTAATCGCTGACCTGGATGAGTTGTTGGGTTAATCGTATGAGCGAACCCATCTGGTCACCTGGCCCGGTGCGCCGGCAAACAGCGAACATCCGCAGGTTTATGGAACTGCTTAGAACGGAGTTGGATCCCGCTATTCACGAATACCGGGATTTGCACCGTTATTCGATTGAAAACCCGGCCGAGTTCTGGCGCGCAGTCTGGGAGTTCTGCGAAATTGTCGGCTACGCCGGTAATGAGGTGGTAATTGATCCGGACAAGATGCCGGGGGCAAAGTGGTTTCCAGGCGCCCGCCTGAATTTCGCAGAAAATCTCTTGCGTTATCGAGACGACCAGTCGGCCATCCTGTTCAAATCTGAAACCGGTGACACCGCAGAACTCAGCTACCGGGAACTTTATACGGTGGTTGCACAAACAGCCTCGGCCCTGAAAGCTGCTGGCGTGGAAACCGGCGACCGGGTAGCGGGCTACATGCCAAATCTGCCTGAAACTGTTATCGCGATGCTGGCAGCGACCAGTATCGGTGCAATCTGGTCGTCTTGCTCGCCCGATTTTGGAATCGGCGGCGTGGTTGATCGGCTCGGCCAAATCAAACCCAGGGTATTATTCTGCGCTGCCGCGTACAGCTATAACGGCAAAACTCATGATTGCCTGGACAAAGTCAAAAGCATCGTCAACGCGATCCCGTCAATTGAGAAAACGATCGTCGTGCCTTATGTGAACCCGGGAGCGAAGCTCAAGAAAATTCGCGCTGCAGTCTGGTTCGATGACTTCATCGACAAGGATGCAAGAGAAATTGATTTTGTCCGGCTGCCTTTCGATCATCCCGTCTACATCATGTATTCGTCAGGAACGACAGGGGTTCCCAAATGCATCACGCACGGCGCAGGGGGAACGCTGATTCAGCATCTGAAAGAACTGGTGCTGCACACCAACCTCAGGCGCTCAGACCGTATCTGTTATTTCACAACCTGCGGCTGGATGATGTGGAATTGGCTGATGAGCAGCCTGGCGGTGGGCGCAACCATGGTGCTGTATGAAGGCTCACCCTTTTATCCGTCCGCTGCTGCGATGTTCGACCTGATCGATGAATTCGAAATCACGGTGTTTGGAACCGGCGCGAAAGCCATTTCCGGCTGGGAGAAGGCAGGTGTCAAACCACGTGAGACTCATCAGCTGAATTCACTGGTCACCCTGCTTTCAACCGGTTCGCCGCTGTCTCCCGAAAGCTACGACTACGTATATCGTGAGATCAAGCAAAACCTCTGCCTCTCTTCCATTTCAGGCGGAACGGACATCGTGTCCTGCTTCGTTCCCGGTTGCCCAATTCTTCCTGTCTATCGCGGCGAAATCCAGTGTGCCGGCCTCGGCATGGCAGTAGAAATCCGGCGTGATGACGGCAGCGAAGCGGCTGTCGATGAAACGGGCGAATTGTGTTGCAGGCTGCCCTTTCCTGCCATGCCAGTGTTCTTCTGGGGTGATGAAAATGGCAGTAAATACAAGGCCGCTTACTTTGAAAAAATTCCCGGTATCTGGGCCCAGGGAGATTTCGCGAAGCAAACGGAAAACGGCGGCTATGTAATCTTTGGCCGCTCCGATGCCACGCTGAATCCCGGCGGTGTTCGTATCGGGACCGCGGAGGTATACCGGCAGGTGGAAAACCTGGACGAAGTACTGGAAAGCCTTTGCGTCGGACAGCAATGGGATGACGATGTACGGGTGGTCCTGTTCGTGAAGCTCCGCGAAGGCATCACACTGGATGACGAACTGCAGGACAGGATTCGAAAAGCCATCCGGCAGAAAACAACCCCCCGGCACGTGCCGGCGCGCATCGTACAGGTTGCCGATATTCCCCGCACAATCAGTGGGAAGATCGTGGAACTGGCCGTACGAAATGTAATTCACGACCGCCCGGTTAAAAACATTGATGCCCTGGCAAACCCCGAGGCTCTTGAGTTTTACAGGGATTTACCGGAACTCAGGTCCTGATATGGACAAGCTGGCAGCGCTGCGCGTCTCATACCAGCAAGAACCTGCCGACAAGTTGCTGGAAAAAGGCGAAGATGTTCTTGCCGTATTCGAATTTGGCCGGTCACCCCTGGACTCTCTTGATTCGAGGCATGTACCGGTAGCGCTGCCGCACCTGGGACAGTCGAAGCTAGTGGAAGTCTGGCAATGCGCGGGGCCCATCAAGACCGGCAGCTGGGATTTGTTGCGTTTCGCACAGGGCGAGCAATTGACCATGGGGCACATTGCCCTGGACCTCCGGGTTGAAGGTGATATGCGCAAAACAAGCCGGAAAGCATACGATATTTTGCAATCTTACCTGCAGCAGTCTCCTCACCAGTGGCCACTCAAAATTTGGAATTATATCCCTGGCATCAACCAGGGAACCGGCGACGAGGAACTTTACCGCCAGTTCTGTCTGGGCCGTGCCGAGGCCGTCCTGATAGATCCGGGTGACCGCCCCCCGCTGCCGGCGGCCACGGCCATTGGCGCACCTGCTGGTGAGCCCGCGCTGCAAGTGTATTTCCTGGCCGCGGCTCTGCCCGGCCTGGACGTTGAGAACCCGCGGCAAGTCAGCGCATGGCGTTATCCGCGCCAGTATGGCCCCAAGAGTCCGCTATTCTCCCGCGGCACCATATTTCGCCTCAATGGCTCTCACCAATTCCTGATTTCCGGCACAGCCAGCGTTGTCGGGCACCAAACCCATCACGAGAACCAGGTCGCCAACCAGGTGAGTGAGTCACTGCGTAATATTCGCAGTCTGCTCGAAGAAGGCCATCGCCTGATGCGGGACTCCCACGCCATCCTGGACAGCGACGGAGTGCTAAAGGTATACGTCCGCAATCCGGGAGACCTGGAATTGATCCAGGGAACGCTGGACAAGGAAGCACCAGCGGAAATTCAGAAGATTTTCCTGCAGGGCGACATCTGCCGCGAAAACCTGCTAACCGAGATCGACGGCATCGTCAATTGCCGCTCAGGGGAGTGACTCCCGGGACAACGCGTAATCCAGTTCCGCGATCAGATCGTCCACATCCTCAACGCCAACTGACAGGCGAATCAGCGTATCGCTGATACCCAGGCGTTGGCGCTGTTCCTGTGGTACTGAGGCATGGGTCATGATGGCCGGGTGGCTGATCAGGCTTTCCACACCACCGAGGCTCTCGGCCAACGCAAACAAGTCACATCGTTCCAGCATCCGGCGCGCTGCTTCCAGCCCACCCTTGATGTCGATACTGATGATGCCACCGCCCCGGCCATTCATCTGGCGCATGGCCAGTTGGTGTTGCGGGTGATTGGGAAGGCCGGGGTAAATAACTCGCTGAACGCGTGGATGCTGCTGTAGCCAGCGGGCGATCTTCAAGGCATTTTCACAGTGGGCTTCCATCCTGAGCGCAAGCGTTTTCAAACCGCGCAGGGCAAGAAAACTGTCGAAAGGGCCCTGTATCCCACCGGTGGAATTGAGCAGGTACCAGAGGCGCTCGGCCAGTTCCGGCTCATCCCGAACCACTACTACACCACCAATCATGTCTGAATGACCGTTCAGGTACTTTGTCGCCGAGTGCATGACGATATCCGCCCCGAGTTCAAGTGGGCGCTGCAGCATCGGGGTGGCAAATGTATTGTCCACAACCAGGATAGCCCCATATTCACGGGCAATTTCAGCCGCCTGCTCTATATCCACGATTTTCAGCATCGGGTTGGTCGGCGTCTCCACCCACACCATCCTGGTCTCCGGCCTCATCGCGGCCCGCAAATTTTCAGGATTCTCCAGCTGTACATAGGTGAACTTCAGATTTGCCGATCGTTCACGAACTCCATGAAAAAGCCGGAAGGTTCCTCCGTAAAGGTCATCGCCCGCAACCACATGGTCACCCGCATCCAGCAATTCCAGTATCGCGGACGTGGCCGCCATTCCCGATGCAAACGCCAGGCCGCGAATACCACCTTCCAGGTCTGCGGTGCATTTTTCATATGCATCCCGGGTTGGATTGTGACTGCGCGAATACTCCCATCCCAGGTGTTCGCCCGGGCTACTTTGCACATAAGTGCTGGACGCGTAAATCGGCGTCATGATGGCGCCGGTAGACGGGTCAGGTTTCTGACCCGCGTGGATGACGCGGGTTGAAAGTTTATGCTTCTTCATTATCTGTCTGCCTTGCGGCGCAGGTAGTTCAACAGGTCAACGCGTGTGATCAAGCCCAGGAACTTCGCTCCGTCTTTCACAATGGCAACAAAGTCACGCGCAAATATAGGCATCAGGTCAGCGACCGGCGACTTGACATCAATTTCCGTCAACTCGGATACCATCGCGCTGCTGACCGGTTGGTCAAAACGGCCGGGGGATTCGGCTACGGCCAGCAACAGGTCGGATTCGTCAAGTATACCCACTATTTCGCCTTGCTCTATTACCGGCAGTTGCGACACGTCGTACAGTTTCATCCGTTTGTAGGCATTCGCCATGGGTTCATCCGGACTGATGGTTACCGTGTCTTTGGATTCATAAGGCCGTGCAATCAAGTCCCGCAAATCACCATGTTGATCGCTTGCAATGAATCCCTGATCACGCATCCAGAAATCGTTGAACATCTTGGACAGATAACGGTTGCCGGTATCACAGGCAAAAGTCAGCACGCGGCGGGCTTCGGTTTGTTCCTGGCAGTACCGCAGTGCAGCGCCCAGCAAGGTGCCGGTAGATGAACCAGCCAGTATCCCTTCCTTGACCAGCAACTCCCGGCCAACCAGGAAACTCTCCCTGTCGCTGATGGTATAGGCTTTCCTGATGCGGCTGAAATCGCTGATGGTGGGCAAAAAGTCTTCCCCGATGCCCTCTACCAGCCAGGAGCCACTTTTCGTAGCGAGTGTACCCTCGTTGATGTACTCCGCGAGTATGGAGCCTTCGGGATCGGCCAGCACCAGCTCCAACGCGGGCGCCTCCCGGGCAAAATAGTGCGACAAACCGGTTACTGTACCGCTCGAACCGACACCGAGCACAATTGCATCCAGATTGCCGCCCATCTGCTGCCAGATTTCCGGCCCGGTCCCTTCTTCATGCGCCCTGGGATTAGACGGATTGCCAAACTGGTTAATGAAAAAGGCGCCATCCATTTCATCGGCCAGACGCCTGGCAAGATCCTGGTAGTATTCCGGGTGACCCTTGGCCACATCCGAACGGGTCAACACAACTTCGGCGCCCATCGCCTTCAGGTTAGAGATCTTCTCCCTGCTCATTTTATCCGGGATGACGAGAATCAAATCATAGCCTTTCTGGGCGGCAACCAGGGCCAGTCCAAGACCCGTGTTTCCGGCCGTACCCTCGACCAGGGTTGCACCGGGCCGGATCAGTCCGGCCTGTTCGGCATCTTCGATCATCTTCAGGCCGATCCGGTCTTTAATCGACGCGGCGGGATTCTGGCTTTCCAGCTTGATGAACAATTCACAGGGCCCGGTATCGAAGTGATTGATCCGTACAATCGGTGTGTTACCGATCAATTCAAGAACATTATTAAAAATAGCCATCAGAGAATGTGCTCCAGTTCGGTGTACCGAAACGCTGACCGGGTGGCCGCATGAATCAGCCTCATTGCAGAGTTTAGCAGGACAAAACAAAGCGGCCGGGTATCATCCCGGCCGCATGTTTCGATTAGTGCGACTAGTCAGGTAGCTTTAGCGTCCATCATACGTGCCAGTTGGTCTTTCGCCCACAGCTTTTCTTTCTTGAGCTGATTCAAAGCCAGGTCTTCCATAGGGGCCGAGCCGACTTCAGCAGCTATGACCCGTTTGTCCAGTTCCTGATGACGGTTGAAGACACGAAGAAAATCTTGATTTTCCTTCTTCAGTTGTTCCAATTGCTCCTGGCGGTGTTCAAACATGTAATTCCTCCGAATCTGATCGATACAGCAGTGACAAAGCGCCCCAGCGCACGGATTCCGTGGACACTGAGGTCAAATAATTGATGTGAATTTTTAAACGAGTGGAATGGAGTTCAGAATTTGACATGCGACGGACATGAGGCATGACAGCCATTATCCGCGAACTCCATTTTTGATTGGATAAACCATGGTGCTGTATTAAATCTAGCGCAAATGATGCAGAACCTCAAGTGGAATCGACAGCTGACAATGGATGCGTAACAAATATTTCAGGCTGGATTTTTGGTCAAATTCACCGCTGCATCAAGCTGACAGTTCAATCATCCAGCAGTATCACATCGACGCGCCGATTTCGGTTGCGGCCCTGTTCGGTTTCGTTGCTGGCGATTGGGAAATCTTCTCCCATTCCGGCAGTCGTAACACGGGCCGGGTCCACTCCAAGTGCAACCAGGGCTTCCAGCACTTTGTTGGCCCTTCGCTCAGAAATTTTCAGGTTTGTTGCTGCTTCACCGGTGGAATCCGTGTGGCCCTCGATGCGGATTTTCTTGTCGGGCTCGCTTTGCAGTAAATCCACCACTTCCACCAGGCTGGTATGCGCTTCTTCCCTCAAATCAGTTTGTCCTGATTCAAACAGTACGTCCCCAAGGGTAACAACAACACCACTTTCCGTCTGGCGCAATTGCAGATTTTCCAGTTGGCGGCGCAGTGAATCAGCCTGTTCCGCCGCCAGTTCAGCCTCTCTGCGTGCCAGATCAGCTGCGGTAACGCTCGATGCAGCCAGGACCTTGGCCTGATTCGCTTCCTGGCGCGCCTGATCCGCAGTGCGTTGGGACTGTGCCTCGCGCTGTTGTGCCTGTGCGGCTTCTTCCCGTGCGCGTTGCGCGTCTTCGGCCGTGGCCTGGGAAATCATCCTGGCCTGTTCGGCTTCCAGCCTGGCGCGCTCTGCTTCCAACTGGCTGGCGCGCACCAGCATGGCGTTTCGTTCATCGTTCAGCCTGCTAACTTCCTTTTCCAGTTGTTCCCGTTGCGCCACGGCGCGGGCAATCTGGATTCTGCGGTCTGCCATGTATATCAGGTGGATACGATAGGTATCGTTGCCCGTCGCGACTTCGGCCTGGCGCAAAGCCCTTTCCGCTTCACCGAGCGCCAATGGAGCATGTCCCGCCAATTCCTCGTTCGCTTTCAGTTCATCCAGCTGTGCTCTTACCTGCTCGAGCGCCAGGTCTTTTTTTGGAGCGCTGCCACAAGCGGTGATAAGTGCGGCCACACACATGACAGCCAGGAGTCGCACCACCGAGGTCATCATTCGTATTCCCCTCCGAAGGTAGATTCAAAATCTTCACGCAGGATCTCAGTTTCCCGTGCCAGTTCGCTTACCCTGCCACGAATGATGGCCGCCTTGGATTTTTCAATGGCCAACTCGGAGTTGATCTCAGATTGTTCAATCAGGTATATCGCCTTGTCATACTGCTTGTGCTCCATGCCCTTGTGCGCCTCCAGGACTTTTTCCCGGGCGAAGCGCAATTCCACCGGTGAATGCTCTTCCGCACCCGCCCGAACAGCCGCATCGATAGCCTGTTCTGCATCATTGAAGGCATCCGGCGTCGGCTTTGGCGTCGCACAAGCGGTAAGCAGCAACACAATCATCAGGATGACAAGATTTTGCATATTGATTTCTTAAGGATTAGCTGAGCTTGGATTATGACTCATGCGGGCGGCCGAGTTAAGCCCCTGAAATCAATTACCCCTAACTCAATCAATTGGGGCATCCGGCTGGCTCTCCGGCGCAGCAGACGAAAATGCAGGTAATTCCCGGCACAGCGTGCTGATGCGGCGGATGTTCGGGTATGGCTCCAGGTCACAGGAGAAACGCTCCGCATTGTAAACCTGCGGTACCAGGAAGCAATCCGCCAGGCCAGGCTGATCGCCATGACAAAACCGGCCCGTAGCACTGTTGTCCAGCCAGGTCTCCACGGCGGAGAAGCCCCTGGCAACCCAATGGGACATCCAGGCGTTGATTGCTTCCGCCGTTTGGCTCATTTCTCCTTCCAGGTATTGCGTTACGCCCAGGTTATTCAAAGGCTGAATCTCGCTGGCAATGCTCTGAGCCAGGCCCCTGACCCTTGCCCTCCCGGACGCGTCTCCTGGCAACAGGGCCGGAGCCGGGAACAGGTCTTCAAGGTATTCACAGATTGCCAGGGACTGCACCACAACCCGGCCCCTGTGTAGCAACGCGGGAACCAGGCCAAGAGGATTGATTTCACGATAGGCAGGCAGATTCTGCGCGCCACCATCGCGGACCAGGTGTACCGGCTGTTGTTCGTATTCCAGGCCTTTCAGATTGAGGGCAATCCTGACCCGATAGGAAGAGGAGCTGCGCCAGTAACCATACAGAATCAGGGGGTCTGGCCGCTCACTGGCCATAAGGTATTATCACCTGCTCGATGCCACCAAAAATGGAGTTGCCTTCATGGTCCAGCATTTCAATTCGTATGGTATCGCCGAAGCTCATGAATGGCGTTTCCGGTTTACCATTGGCGATTATTTCTAACATGCGCCGTTCGGCCAGGCAGGATGCGCCCAGGCTTTCATCCTTGTTTGCAACGGTCCCGGAACCCACAATCGTTCCGGCGCCCAGTGGCCTGGTCCTGGCCGCATGAGCCACCAGCCGGGCGAAATTGAACTGCATGTCTGCGCCCGCTTCGGGCGCACCAAAGAGCTCGCCATTCAACCAGGAACGTAAGGGCAAGTGGACCACGCTGTCACGCCAGGCATCGCCAAGCTCATCCGGTGTAACCAGAACGGGTGAAAGAGTGGAGCGTGGCTTGGACTGCAGGAATCCGAATCCCTTGGCCAGTTCCGCCGGAATCAGGTTCCTCAGGCTGACGTCATTGACCAGGCCGATCAACTGGATATGCTCAGCAGCCCGCTCCGCGTCAACCGCCATGGGCACATCATCCGTTACCACGACAACTTCAGATTCGAAGTCGATGCCGTAATCTTCGCTCACGACCTGAACCGCGTCACGCGGCCCGTTGAAACCTGCCGATGTGGCCTGGTACATCAACGGGTCTTCGTAGAACGATGCCGGGACCTCGGCTCCCCGTGCGCGGCGGACACGCTCAACGTGGGGCAGATAGGCGCTGCCATCCAGGAATTCGTAGGCCCGCGGCATCGGCGAAGCAAGAGCGCCAAAGTCCAGAGCCTTTGCATCGTCCCTGTCGCCGGCATTTAGTGAATCTGAAAGGGCATTCAGCCGGGGTGCGGCATTGGACCAGTCCTCTATGGCCTGCTGCAGCGTATCTGCAAGCTCATTGGCCACGATAAATTGGGTCAATGCCCGGTTAACGACGATCAGCGTGCCATCACGGCCGCCAGATTTAAGTGATGCCAGTTTCAATGTCAGAGCTCCAGCCGGGTTGTTATCAGGATCATATAAGTACTCCTTCAATATGATAATTGCGGATACAGAGCCACCCAGATGTTCCAAGTCAAGGCGCAGTCTGCAGGGAATGGCTTGTCCTTTTCAAGGGCTGCAACGCAGGATTGGGACATCTGGGTGACTCCCTTCGGGCGAGCTGGGAAGCGCTCGTCCGTGGTGTTGCGCCTCTTGGCAAGGACCGGGCCATTGCCTGCGAGGCGCGCCTGACGGCCAACCACTTCCCAACTCGCTGAATCCGTAATTATCATATTGAAGGAGCACTAGTGTCGCTTCATGGAATGATGCACTCATGCTGATTTCCAGGAATTGACATAGCCTTCCCACTCGACGGGGATGACAGATTCATCTACATCCAGGGAATCGCGTGTATCAATCATAACGGCAACTTCGTCCGTAGCCGCGGATTTCTGCACAAAAGCATTTTGCAAGGCTTTGGGATGCGGGCCATGGGTAAAGCCCATCGGGTGATAGCTGATCATGCCGGGATGAATATTATCCCGGCTGAAGAAATCGCCCTGGTGGTAGAAAATGACTTCGTCATAATCATCATTATTGTGAAAGAACGGTACCTTCAGTGCGCCGGGATCCGTTTCGAATGGCCTGGGTGCGAAAGTACAAACGACAAACCGGTTGGCAACGAAGGTCGTGTGTGCCGAAGGCGGCAAGTGATAGCGATCACTCAGTACCGGCCGCATATCGCGCCAGTTGACGCGCACAGGCGCCAGGTCGCCTTTCCAGCCCACTGCATCGAGAGGGTTGAAGGGAAAAGTGATGCTGCTGATTTCACCACGGCTTTTGACCAGCACCTGCCATTCACTTTCATCCTGCTGCGCCAGGAAACGATCGTCGATTGCGGGAACGTCAAGCACTGCCGGATCAAAAATCGCATGGGGTCCCAACATGCCTTTGTCAGGCAAGGAATAGCTTCCGCCAGTGGCTTCAATCAGCAACATCCGGACCGGTCCGCTGGACTCCAGGCGCCACATGGTGCCCCGTGGCAACACAATGTAATCACCCTCCCGGATTTCCAGATGACCGTAATCACAGTAAAGATGCCCGCAACCGCTGTGAATGAACAACAACTCATCCCCGTCGGCGTTGCGGACCAATTCATTCATTGATGTGGCCATCTCCCAGATTCGAAACTTCATATGGGCATTGTGCAACAAACCGCAAGCCTCCCAGGGCGTGGAGCCGGATGCGCCAAATCGGGTCGTATCGAAGGCACGGGGCCTGAGCTGTCCCTCGAAGCGGGACCAGTCGGTTGGGCGATGACTGTGGTACATGTGACTGGCCGGTCCAAAAAAACCTTCCCGCCCCAATTCTCTTTCATAGCTGCCCTCGGGCAGATCACAGTGCGCCTGGCGGGAGGCTAATCCCTCGCTGCGCGGAAATGAAATCCAGTTCCTCGACATGATCCTGTTTCCGTTTGATAGGTCAATTCCGGCAAATCTATTGACAAATGCAAAGACAAATGCGCCGGCAACTTGCGTGAGCAGGATATATTAGTTACATTTGTAACTAATTGCAAGTGGATTGTCTAGGGCCTGTTAACACTATCTGAGCAGGCCCTGTTGCGCCAGAAAAAGCGCCAATCAAGGCGCGAGGAGAGTAGTTTGGTCAGTCCAAATGAGCGACGAGTAACGCCGAGTGGCGCTTTTTCTGGCGCAACCCGCAGGGCCGTCTCTGTTTTTCTGCCCAGCGGTGTTAGAAATCACTTATGTGGAACTACCACACTGCGTGATTCCTGCCTTGCTGGACACAAAAACAGAGACGGCAGGACCTACTCAGATAGTGTTAACAGGCCCTTATGAAAGCAAGTTCAAAACATGAACCTCACGGCATCAAACCGGGCGAGTTCGAGCTCGAACGATTCCTGCCCTATCAGTTGTCGCTGCTAACCAACACAATCAGCCACGGCATCTCCGAAAGCTATCGCAAAATACACGTCATCAGCGTCACCGAATGGCGGGTGATGGCCGTACTCGGCCGCTTCCCGGGCCTGACTGCCAGTGATGTCATGGAACGAACCGCGATGGATAAAGTGGCCATCAGCAGGGCGGTGAAGAAACTGGAGGAGATGGGCCTGCTCAAACGCAAGACCGACCATGAGGACCGCCGCAGACGGCGCCTTTTCATTACACAGGGCCCAGGGGAAAAAGTCCTGGGCGATGTCGTGCCTCTTGCCCGCAAGTATGAGCAGGCACTGTTGCAATCGCTAAACCGCGATGAGTTGGAGTCTCTGCTTAAAACGATATCAAAACTACAAAATGCGGCGACAAAGTTGAATGCTGAGAAGCAGCAGTACCGGGGCCAGGCCGCGGCTCTGAAATTAGCGTAAAAATGAAGCCGGGAGTAGCAGCACTCCCGGCTTCAAAACATCCCAGAAGAAGGGTATCCGAGATGTCTCGCTGAAGGCCCGCCGGCACAGGGAATGTGAGAAGGCGGACCTGGAGGAGCCAATATCGCTTCGCTATCAAAGGCGAGATGCAAAGCGCCTGAACACTAACCAGGGAGGGCTGGCTCCTGATTCGCTTGACTAACCGGTATCATCACCGCGCACGGCGCAGCAAAGTTCTTCTGGATATATTTTGGGGTGCTGTGCAGCGAGCGCTGCGAACAGACAGTTGTATATGCTGATCATCTTGATAACCTCCTTGTTATCCAGTGATGCTGAGATGTGATGGCACTAATCCGGTGCCGGTACTACCGGGAAAAGATCTTCTAACTCCTTGGTTTGCAGGAGAATGCGAAGATTTCTTCCCTTTGGGTCTCAATTCCATTGAAACCACGGCTTTATTCTACACCTATTCATATGAATTCTTCAATATCCATCAGAACCATATGAATTAGTTACGTTTATTTTGATCATTTCGGACCCTGTCTTCCAGAGCTGGGGTCAGACCACTTTTTTGATCCAAACATTCCCCTTCGGTAAGGCCTCTAACAAAAAAGTGCTCTGACCCCTGTCCAGAGGCCGGAGCGTTGTCAGTTTCGTTTATCGCCCATTCTTATACAGCACATCAGCATCTGTACCCGCTCCGCCAGTTCGAGGGGGTCAGAGCACTTTTTAGATAGGGGAGCGCCGCGACAAAGCCAAGTCATTAAAAAGTGGTCTGACCCCGGCTCTGGAATCAGGTTTGACCCCGGCTCTGGAAAATCACTAAAAAAAAGCCGGGAGTAGCAGCACTCCCGGCTTCAAAACATCCCGAAAGAAGGGTATCGAGCTGTCTCGCTGAAGGCCCGCCGGCACAGGGAATGTGAGAAGGCGGACCTGGAGGAGCCAATATCACTTCACAGTCTTTGGCGAGATGCGAAGCGCCTGAACACTGGCCAGGGAGGGCTGGCTCCTGATTCGCTTGATTAACCAGTCCCGTCACCGCGCACGGCGCAGCAGCGAATATCCGGTTTGTGTCTATTTCGGGCAGCAGATGCTGCACCTGGATTTTCAATCTTCCTGATCATTTCAGTAACCTCCTTGTTACCGCTGATTCGGGACCCGTCTTCCTGACTGGCCAGTATTAATTTATTGGCTACCTCATGGCTTCAAAAAACTCAATCCAAGAGCACTCCAGTTTCCCGGCGTTCAGACTCAGGGACATAAATTCGATAAATCCTCTTCCAGGAGGTCCATGAGCACCTGCAAGCCGACCCGGCATTCAAGATTTTGGTCAGAATCGGTGGGGCTGTCCCAGATAGCCGTATAACCCTCGCCTATAATTAAT
>PVMK01123698.1_pt1 | contig 35357 bp, 33 predicted proteins | sample 1853481 | NCBI WGS metagenome assembly PVMK01 (sample SAMN08533507, study PRJNA380276) | Marine sediment metagenome, whole genome shotgun sequencing project. | reverse complement strand
GAATGTTGCAGGTTGACGGGCCGCGCTCGACGGTGGGCCGCTTCCAGGATGAGGATTCAGACCAGCGGTACTTGTTGGCGCGCCTTGAGCGCAGTGGCAATGGGGGTGCTGGTGGCGCTGTGGGGAGCCACGGCTTTCGCGGCAACCGCGAACATCACTCCGAGCATGGACAACACCGTGGCCGAGGAGTTTCCCGACAACAGCTCCGGGGCGTGTGACTCGCTCTTCTCCGGAAACACGGACGCCCCCGCCGCCCGGCGCGCGCTGCTGGTGTTCGACATCGCCGCGAATCTCCCACCTGGCGCGGTCATCAACAGCGTGACGCTGAGCATGACCGTGACCCGGGGGAGCAACCACGTCGCTTCGACCTTTACCCTGCATCCGATCGATCCGATCGCCGCGCCCTGGGTAGAGGGTGTCGAAGGCTGCGGCGTGCGCGGCGGTGGCCAGGGCGAACCTTCAACGGGTGGCGTGACCTGGAACACCATGCCCACGTTCGGTGCGGCCAGCGGCAGCACGCTGATCGACGACACCACACCGGTCTGGGTCAGCAATGGCGTCATGATCAGCAACGTCCAGGGCTGGCTCGACAACCCGAATACCAACTACGGCTGGATCCTGCTCGGCGATGAGGCCAACCCCACGACCGCCCGCCGCTTCGACAGCCGCGAGGGCGCGGCGGCACCCGTGCTGACAGTCGATTTCACGAGCGACGGCTTCGCGTGCTGTTTCGATACGGGTGATTGCACCATCCAGATCGACGAGACCTCCTGCCTCGCCTCTGGCGGCACCCCGTTCCTGCCCCGCGTCGACACTTGCGAGCCCAACCTGTGCACGCAGCCCACCGGCGCATGCTGTAACCCTGATAACACTTGTACTGCGGATCAAGACAGGCTCGTGTGTGAGAATGCGGGCGGTACCTTCCAGGGTGCCAATGTCAACTGCAACCAAGCCGACTGCGGCCTGACGCCGTTCGTCGAGCCCCTGCCCATCCCGCCGATCATGCAACCCACCGGCACGCGTGCCGACGGCGTGGTGCAGTACACGGTGTCGGTGGAGGAGGCGAGCCAGAGCGTCCACCCCGATCTGCCGAGTACCCCGCTGTGGACCTACAACGGTGCCTGGCCGGCCTCCACCATCGTGGCCGTCAGGGGCCAGCCCATCGAGGTGACCTACCAGAACAACCTGCCCGCCGGTGGTGGCGGTCGGCGCGGCAACAACCTCCTGGAGGTGGACACCTGCGCCCACGGTCCCAACTACTACGGAGACAGCAAGCGCATCGTCACCCACCTGCACGGTGGTCATGTTCCGGCCGCGGTTGACGGTCAGCCCGAGTACACGATCCTGCCGGGCGAGATCGACGTCTACGAGTACCCCAACAATCAGGAGGCTGGCACGTTGTGGTACCACGATCACGCCCTGGGCATCACCCGACTCAACGTCTACGGCGGGATGGCGGGCTTCTACCTGCTCGCCGACGCCGAGGACACCCTGGGCCCGGACAACGCCTTTGGTCTGCCCAGCGGCCCCTATGAGATCGGTCTGGCGATCCAGGATCGTACCTTCAACGCGGACGGTTCGTTGTTCTACAACGCCCAACTCGAGGATGCCTTCAAGGGTGAATCGGTGGTCGTCAACGGCAAGGTCCAACCGTTCCTCGAAGTCGACCAGGGCCAGTACCGCTTCCGCATCCTCAATGGTTCGCAGTCGCGCGAGTACAGCCTGCGGCTCGATAGGCTCTGCGACCCCCAGGACCCCGAGCCCTGCCTCGACCCCACGTTCACCCTGATTGGGACCGACCTCGGTCTGATCGATGCACCGATCGATCTGGGCAACCACATCGGCAGCCAGGCGCCGGCCGAGCGCATGGACGTGGTGGTCGACTTCGCGCGCTTCCCGGCCGGCACCGAGATCATCCTGCGCAACGACGACCCGACCCCGCCGTTGCTGCCGAGTGTCATGAAGTTCATCGTCACGGGTAATCCGGGCTACACGGGGACGATTTCGAGCACCCTGCGTCCGGTGCCGGAGATGCCCGAGGCGTCGGCCGATGTCATCCGCTACTTCCGCCTGAAGAAGGAATCGAACGCGGAGTGCAAGGACGGCTCGGGCAGGTTAGTCAACGAGTGGTTGATCGAATCTCTCGACGGACCGAACGGCAGCGTCATCGGACAGTTCTGGGATGACCTGTCCGAATTCCCCATCCTGGGCAACCGCGAGGTCTGGGAGTTCGAGAACCCGACCAATGTGATGCATCCGATGCACGTCCATCTGGTGCGCTTCCAGATCGTCAGCAAGACCGACCTCGCCACCGGCCCCATCCCGCTGGAGCCGTGGGAGGACACCACCTGGAAGGACATCGTGCGCATCCCGGCCAATGCATCGGCCCGCATCATCATGGACTTCGAAGACTATCCGGGACGGTTCCCGCAGCACTGCCACATTCTCGATCACGAGGATCACGAGATGATGCGGCAGTTTCAGGCTGTCAGCGATCCCGCGAACTGCGACAACGATGGGATCTGTGATCCCGGAGAGGACTGCCTTCGCCCCTTGGAGAATGTCGGCTGTGCGGACTGCGCCCAGGTGAGCGGCGCCCTCTGCGGCAATGGTCTCTGCGAGGCGGGCGACGCGGGCGACGGTCTCTGCAGCGAGCCGGGCGACGGCGACGAGAACTGCGAGAACTGCGTCACCTGTCCTGAGGACTGCGCCGGTAAGCAGAAGGGCGGCGGCGGCAATCAGTTCTGCTGCGGCTTCGACGACGACCAGGTGAATGCCCCGGTCGGCTGCGGTGTCGACTCGGACGACAACCGCTGCATCGACGCCAGCGCCAATCTATTCTGCCGCATCGCTCCACGTGTCTTGGCCTGCTGCGGCGACGCCCTATGTGAGGGCCAGGAGACCGAGGCCAGCTGCGCGGTTGATTGTGCGGCGGATGACGGTGGCGGTGCCTGCAGCGACATCAGCAACAAGGGCGATTGCAACGGCACGCTGGGATGCGCCTGGGAAGGGAGCCCCAAGACCGGCCAGTGCGTGGAGATCGGCGGCGGTGTCTGCAACGACAACGACGGTGACGGCTACGGCAACCTGGGCGACGCGTCGTGCCCGAACGGCACCGAGACCGACTGCGACGATGACAATGATGCTGTCAATCCGGGCGCCGCCGAAGGGCCGCTCGGTCACGCGACCTGCGTTGATGGGCTGGACAACGACTGCAACGGGCTGACCGACGACGCCGACCCGGCCTGCCAGACAGTGGTCGACTGCTCGACGTATGGGGACGCGACCTCGTGTCGCAACGCGCCAAACAAGGCTTGCCGCTGGGATAAGAAGAACGATGTGTGTCTGAATAGGTAGGCGTGGCCGCTCACTGCGAAAGCCGCGCCGGTTGGAAATCACTTGTCCGGCAGCTCGAAGGCATAGAGCTTGTTATTGCGAAGCTCTCTTAGCCCATTGGGCTCATGTTGAGAGTCGATGTCAAACCCAAGTTCAGGCGTCGGGTAGCTCTCCAATATTGAAATGTCGGGTAGGGCGTGGGTGCAAGAGGGCTGGCGCATGGAGGGCTTAGGGCACTCGCCCGTCTTCTTGTTGATTGACGACGAGCCGTTCGATGGTGCGGGCAAAGGCCTCTTGTTCGATTGGCTGCTCTCCCAAGAACGCCCCGAGTAGCGTCGATCAGCTCTGCGCTCGTACAGCACCAACCTAGGCGGGATCAATCGGTCCTTTCAGACCATCGCGAGGAAACTCAAGTGAGGGCGTCGGCGCTAGCGGTTGCTTGGCTCTGAGGGCTCGCCCTCGTCCCCTGGGCAGTACGTGCTTGGCTCTGAGGGCTCGCCCTCGTCCCCTGGGCAGTACGTGCTTGGCTCTGAGGGCTCGCCCTCGTCCCCTGGGCAGTATGCGGATGCCTCGGCGGTTCCGACAGCCGTGAATGCGAAGACGGCGACGAGAGTGAGGGCGCGAATCAGTGTCTTTGCGAGCATGAACGAATCTCTAGGGCCCTCCCTCCAGGTGCGCAAGGCTCGAGGTGGCCTACATCCGTGCGGTGAGCGCGAGCAGAAGGGCCCGCGTTTCGGCTTGCTCTCGCCACGGGCTCCAGGGGCCGTGTCCGGAGAACAGTTGATTGAATCCGTATTCTGCGAGTCCGGTGAGCGACTCTTTTTGGGCGGACCACGAGTGCCAGCAATAGTCTCGAAAGGCGCGCATCGCGCTGTGTTCGTAGTCCCAGGTGAGCGAGTCTCCGGTGAAGAGATAGCGGTTGTCGAGCAGATAGACGACGCTTCCCTTGGTGTGGCCGGGGACTGGGATCGCGGTGAGGCCGTCGCCCAGGTCGGTGGACTCGGTCGCGGACTCGCCGGTGAAGGTCCGCGTGGCGAACGGTGCGGCGTCCTCGTCGTGGCGGTGAATGTAGACCTCGGCGTCGAAGTGCTTGGCCCACCTTTCGGCGTCGGCGACGTCGTCGCGATGGCTCAAGAGGATCTTCGAGATCCCGCCCATCTCCTCGAACGGGGCGACGAGCTGGCGTGTGAACTGCGGGGAGTCGAACAACAGATTGCCGGTGGCTCGCGGCGCGAAATACGAATGGGCGCCGAACGAAGAGCGATCATTGTGGCCGCAGAGGTAGACGCCCTCCGCCAATAGATGCGGGTAGAGGCCGTGTGGAGCGCGCTCGTGGCTCTCCGTCCGGATCGAACGGGTAGGGCAAAGCTCCGCCGCCAGCCAGGCTTGCCGCACCTCCCCCGGCGTCGACGGCTGTCGATCGAACACCGAGTGGTCGCCCCTTGCGGACGATGAGGCCCGGCGCGACGTGCCGCGCGGCGGCGCAGTTGATGCACCGTTGGTCGATGAACCAATCGCCTTCCGCGCTTGCGGGGTTTCGCTCAGCGTCGCCCTTCATCAAGCCAACCCTAGGGCGCGCAGCGCCGTCAACAAGGGCTACGCAGAACGGGTCTAGTCACCCACTCGGATCCAGGTTCCACACTCCCTGGAAACCACGGCAAACACGCTTGGCGAGATGAGGAGCACCTGCGGCCCTCTCCCAAGTTCTTTTCGAGTCCTGTTGCCTCGGCTGTTCAGAAACTCCCAGTAGCAGCTTGCCTCCCGGGCGGGGCGCTTCGTCTTGTACTTGCCGGGTTGAATGTCAACGCCAACCTCATGGGTGCCGTCCCCGAAGCTGTTGGCTTTCCACCCTTCAGTGGTCGCGATGATCTACCTCTTAGCCCATCGGACTCATGTTGAGGGCCCAATTGCGCGGTACTAGATGTTTACGTCGCGTGACTCACAGCGCAGACAGAGCCTTTGAATTCGCTATGCCCGGTTCTCATTGATCGTGTGGATCCTTCAAGCTGGACGTTACCCGCGTCATCGTCGTCACGGTTGGTTACGCCATCTCTTTCTAGTTTCACAATGGACCGTTGACGGCGTCACCGAGTTCCTTAGGGACTACGCGGCGCACTGAATTGTGCAGAACTCGCTCTCATGTCCACACGCGCATCGGGCAGACAGGGGCTTTGAAGTTACTATCTGCCAGCTAGTAGAATTCAGACAGGCAGAATCAAGGAGACGGGCGAACGTGGCAATCGGGAAGGCGCTTCCGTTGAAAAGCAAGAGCAAGTGTTGGTGCGGTGACCCTGATTGTTGTCGTGTTGCCGAGCCGGAGCGCGCTGGTGCCTTTCGCTTTGAGCTGTGGGCGCTGGCGGTGCTGGGGGCGCTATTTCTTGTCCTTCTGTCCGGCGGATTTGTCGAGCCACAGGAACTGTACGCCGCCTGGTTCATGCCTTTTCTGGGAATCGCGGCAGCGACAATAGCGATGTCGACGCCTGCCGGCGGAGGCGTCGTCTTCTTTCCGACTATGGTCCTACTGGGGGTCCCTCCATTTCAAGCGGTGGCGTTTTCTGTGGGCGCCCAGTCAGTTGGAATGGGGATCTTCGGGACCTTCAACTGGGTGAAGCGAGATCGTTCCGCAATTCTCTTTCCGGCTGTTGTCGCAACCGTCTTGATCGGAAGCGCGGCGACCCTGTTGGCGTTGCTCGTCTTTCCGGTGGCTGAGGCGGAGCCCCTCCAGCTCACCTTTAGCTTCTTTGGAGTCGGTCTGGCGACATACATCTTCTACAGCCTACGACACGGCCTCGACAAGGAGACCCGCCGCTTTCAGTGGAGTGTCTGGACGCTGGTGGCGGTTACCATCGTTGGCCTGATCGGCGGACTCTTCGTGGGCTATATCGGAGCTGGGATCGACGCCCTTTTGTTTTTCGTCTTAACCTCTCGCTTCAAGGTCGATTCGCACCAGGCCACGGTGACGAGCATCGTCACGATGGGTCTCACGGCGATGGTACCCTTCGGTGTTCATCTGTTCGTCATAGGTGACGTGCCCGTTAATCTCTGGCTGATGGTCCTGCCCGGCATTCTGATGGGCGCGCGCATTGGGCCCTGGCTCAACAAGACTCTGGGTAAGAGGCGGATTCTGATCGGATTCGGTTCTCTTCTGGTGATTGAGTTCCTGATGACCTTCACGAAATTTGTCGTTCTACGCTAAGACATGACGAACGCATCAGAATACTTTGCCGCTGACGAGCGGGTAGGAGGAGGCCATAATGAGCGACCAAAGTCGGATCAAGCAGCTTGCTAAGCTCTTCAAGAAAACCGGGCAGGCACATCATCAGGCGTTCATCGAGACCGATGGGGAGGATCCCGATTGGCCGATATGGTACGCGAACTATCTTCACGAGCGACTGACGCCCTTCCTGGCCGCCCCGATCACGCGCGGCCGCCTGGTCTTCTGCCTCGTGGCCACCGACGACGAGCACGGTGCGAGGAATCCGGACGCGCCGTGGCCGGAGTACTACGCGGAACGCGTCCTCGAATGTTTGGGGTCAGCAGAGGAGCCGAAAACAGACCGCCTCGCGCTCTACCACTTCGACAGCTGTCCCGTTTTGCATGCGCGTGCGCCGTGTGATCGATGAGCTGGGCCTCGACGTCGAGCTGCGCAACATCTACGAGGACAAAACGCACCTGGAGGAGCTACGCGAGGCGCGGGGCCGGACGACGGTACCCGTGCTGCGTATCATGGGCGCCGACGGCGAGGATCGTTGGATGCCGGAATCAGCTGACATCGTACGCTACCTGCAAGCGAGCTACGGCAGAGCGGCCGCCTGAGGGATGTACGAGCATGACCGAAACCACGGAGAGGCGATTGGCATGTTTCCCAAAGTCGAAGAAAGCTCGGTCCCGTCCGCGACCACCGCGCTCTCTTAGCCCATTGGGCCTTTTCGGGAGTCCGATGTCAAAACCAGATTCAGGGGTCGGGTAGCTCTCCCAAAGGCCGTTCGCAGTTACTATCGGCCGAAGAGACATTTGCATGAGTAAGTTGAGTTTTGAGCACCAGCGTCGGATGAGCATGTTCGAGTGAGTATCCGCGCCCACACCGATGCGAAACTGACCCAGGACCAGTTGGAGGAGTTGGCGAGCGATCTGGCAGACAAGCGGCGCGAGCTTACGGCCAAGCTTGAGATCCTAAATCGACAAATAACGATGAAAGAGGACTGCTCCCTTACTGATGCTGCGGAAGCCGCCAGCCTGCTGGAAGAAATCGCACGTGCAAGTGGCATTGCTGATCAACACAATCAGACAATTGCGGAAATCGATCGAGCCCTCCGGCGACTCGAAACCGGTCGCTATGGGGTCAGCGAAATATCGGGCGAACCAATTCCCTACGAAAGGCTATCGTTGATTCCCTGGGCCCGAACCGGCTTGGGTGACTAGTACACGAGACCCAGGCTCCATATGTTTCCGCACATCGATCATGCCACCGTCCCATTTCTCACGACCGAGCAAATGGTCGAGGTCGATCGGGGGATGATCGAAGACTTCCAGATCTTGCTGATTCAGATGATGGAGAACGCAGGGCGAAATCTGGCGCAGGTCGCGAGGCTGCGATTTCTCTCCGGGGACCCACGTGGCAAGCGTGTCGCGGTCCTTGCTGGGGTGGGCGGCAATGGCGGAGGCGCTCTGGTCTGCGCTCGCCGACTTGCGAATTGGGGCGCATCCGTCGAGGTGTTTGTGAGCAAGCCCCGCCAAGGGTTTGCCGAGGTTCCAGGCCACCAATTCGACGTCGTCAGATCGATGAACATCCCGTCCGTGACGGCCGCGCCGCAAGCCGATGCTTCCTACGACTTGGTGATCGACGGGATCATTGGATACAGCCTCAGAGGCGCGCCCCGCGGGGCGGCAGCAGAGATGATCCGTTGGACTAGGACCCAATCCGCTTCTGTGCTGGCGCTCGACACACCCACGGGTGTGGATGCTTCCAGTGGCTCTGTGCTCGACCCCGCGATTCGCGCCACCGCCACGATGGCCTTCGCCCTGCAGGTATCAGCGATTTTCTCACAGTCCGAGATCGTACGCCTGGTGTGACGATTTCGTCGGCGGACAAGGGCGAGGGGGAGCTCGGCGCTCGCCCGTTCAAGCGTTGGTCTCGCCGAGTTCGTTGATCTCTCGGCCCAAGAAGTAGTCAATCACTGTTCGTATCACGACGATGATTCCGAGCTGCACGAGCGAATAGAAGACCTCGCCGTGGAAGAAGTCCCCGTGGTCACCCTCGTGCCTCGCCACCGCAACGAAGCTGTCGATGATGTCCGAGACGATCATCAGTTCGAGGGCGTACAGGATGTGGGCGCCCACCACGCAGCGCAATCGCCGGATCGAGACGAGGCGTTGTTCCCAGGGCTGCCGATCAATCTCGGTGCGCAACCATCCCAGCGCGCCCCGCGCGAAGCCGAGGGTCAGCAGAGAGAGCCCGAAAAGATCGGCCGCGTAGGCTACGGCCTCGAAGAACGATGTGATGTGTTCGATCATAGGTTCCAATCCCAACGGCTCACGCAGCTCCGGAATTGCGCAGAACATCTTATACGATAACTTTGCGAGACTGAGCGAGGGCGTTTGTTTCGAGTATGCGCTCGGGGATCCGCTCGCGTAGCGTCGCTCGCGGTGTCACGCGCGGTGTCATGGATGCGTGTTAGGTGTCGTTCTCTGGCGCTCTGTGACACCGCTTGTCGTAGCTAACTCCCCGTGACCTTGCGTTTTGCGGGGGATAGGGAGTCGTAGATGGCTTTTCTTAATCCATTGGCTCCAGGTTCGAGTCCTGGATGGCCCACTAACAAATTCCAGGAGTCTCTCGAGATCGGCCGGGGCCTACCTCAATCGTCCCGTCCTCGCCCGCGCAAACTACCTTGGGGAATTGGCTCGCGCGTTACTGCGACTCGTGAACAATGTCACCGCCAAGAACAGTCCGTATGACCCGTGTTTGGTAAAGCTCGGCGATTGGAGTTTCGAAAATATTCTGATCCAACACGATGAAGTCGGCCAGTTTGCCTTTCTCGATTGAGCCAATCTTGTCCGGCCAGCCGAAGCCAAGACACTCAGCGCCGCCCATCGTGAAGCCTCGCACGGCCTGCTCGAGTGTGATCGCCTGATCGGCATTGAGCGTGCCGGACGAAGCATTCTTCGGGTCCTGCCGGGTTACCCACGATTGCATCTGATGAAACCCGTTGGGCTCCGGGATCAAAGCGGACGCCCAATCGCTGCCAAAGGCAACCGGCATGCCGGTCTCGAAGGCTGACTTCACATTGAAAAATTTCTGATACCGTTCTTCGCCCAGTGGCGGCACCATGCTGCCGATGATCTCGGGCGCCGGGTAGTTCAGTGCGGGCGAAAAATCGATGCAGGTACCGCTGACTTTTGAAAGTCGCTGGATGTCCTCGGGATGTGCCATCCATGCGTGAGAAAAGTGCATGAGCACGCCGTTGTCGCCATTCCTCTCACGAACCTCGGTGAAGACATCCACGACTTCGCGGGCGCCGCCGTCACCGAGCACGTGGACAAGAACGCCCACGCCATTGGCGTTGAACTTCGTGATGGCCTCGAGAAATTCCTGCTTGGGCAGGTTCCTGTGGCCCTTGAAGCCAGGTCGGCCAACGTAGTCCTCTAGCAGGAGCGCCGTGTAGCTATCGGGGCTGGCGGCGTCGTTGATCTTGACGTAGCGCGGGTAGACCAATGGGGATTCAAATTCTCCCCACCGCGAGATCATTTGATCGGCTTCTTCGTTTGTCGATGGCAACGAAATGCTCGTGCGCCAATGCCACGCGGGAAATAGGCGCATCGTCAGTCGACCCTGCGATTCAAGGTCGGCCGCACCCTCCATCCAGCTGCGGGTGCCTTCCGCCGGTTGGAGTGCAGTAAAACCGTACGCATTGAAGTCGCCCATGATCGCCTGTAAAGAGGATGCAAATTGCTCAATGGGCGTCGGTGCGAGAATCCTTTCGACGAGCCCCAAGGCAAACTCCCGAACAGTGCCGGACGGTTCTCCGGTATCCGGGTCGGTGTCGAAAACGATCTTGCTGGTAACCGGCGTTTCCTTGGTGATGCCGGCCATTTCGAGCGCCTTCGAGTTGACCCAGGCGGAGTGCCCAGTCTGGCTGACCAAGTACACGGGCCGGTCGGCAACGATATTATCGAGTAGCTCCTTGCGCGGGGCTGTCGCCCAGAAAGACTCCAAGGTTCCACGCCTCGCCGCGAATCATCGCAACATCGGGATTTGCCTCCACGTATCTGCGAAGCTGTTCGAGAATCGCGTCCGCATTCCCGGGATTTTCGATCTTCACGTTGGCCCAATTTTCGGCAACGGATAACGGATGCGCATGGACATCAATCAATCCAGGCATCGCCATGCGGCCACCCAAATCGACGATCCTCGTAGCATCGCCCGTCACGCGCTCGACCTCGGCATTCGAGCCGACGACAAGGAACTTACCGTCCTTGATGGCGACCGCCGCCGCCCAAGGCTGGGAGTCGTTTACCGTGTAGATCGTGCCGTTCGTGTAGACCGTGTCGGCTGCTTCGGCTGCTCTTGCGCCGTTGGTTGCAGTCGCCGAACGATGATCGCGTGAGCATCCGACGATTGAGGTCGTGATGACAATCAGTAGTGTGAGTGTTCTCATTGCTCTTTCCCGAACAAGATGCTCGCAACCGTTCTCAACGGACGGATCGTACACGAGAAGGCGAAGCGCTAGTACCTGACTCTCTTTCTCGACGCGGGAGTATAGGCAGCGAGACCACATATTCAGGGGGGTGAAATGCTTCGACAACTAGTTATCATTGGGCTTCTGGCGATCACGCCATTCGCAATCGGCTGCAGTAGCGAGGACGGCGACGGGGGATCGGGTGGCAGTGGTGCCACGGGCGGCTCCGGTGGCACCGGCGGATCAGCGGGTGCTGGCGGCGGCGGTGGTGACGGCGGCGGTGCAGGCACGGGCGGTTCGGCTGGAGGCGGCGGCGCCGGGGGCGCAGTGCCCTCAACCTGTGACGATGCGGTCTGCCGCTGCAACCAGGCCAACACGCCCTGCATCATCGGATGCGCCGGAACGGACTGCAACCAGGAGTGCGATGGAGCCGATGTCGAGTGCGCCGTGGATTGCCCGAACGGCGGCTGCAGCCAGGAGTGCGACAACGGCGCGAGCTGCACGCTCGACTGCGAAGGCGGCGGCTGCACGCAGACCTGCGAGAACGATGCGGCGTCCTGCATGACCACCTGCAACGGCGGGGGCTGCAGCACCTAAGACAAACCAGAGCCCAACAGGAAGACCCTCCGCCGTTCGGCAGAGGGTCTTTTCAATTCATGGCGCTCCCGTGTGAAATATTCGGGTCACGGGCTGTTGATGATGTCGATCAGTTCCGTCAGCGTGCGCGCGTGATCTTCGGTCATGACCTTCGCCTCAAGTGCACGGGCGATCGCGCGTAGGAGCCCGGCCCGATCCAATCGGTCACGGTGACCGGAATAGGTCGAGCCATGGCCCTTCGTGACCGGAATCGGGCGTGCGCGGGTGTCAGAATCGCTTAGTAAAAGGGCTTTATGCGTCGTATGTCGCTGCGTTCTTAATCCATTGGCTCCAGGTTCGAGTCCTGGATGGCCCACCAGTAATCCCGCGGATTTAGCGTTTGCGGGATTTCTTTTGGTGTCACGCTGGGTGTCACGAGGTTATCGTTTGATTCCCTGGGCCCGGACCGGTTTGGGTGATTAGTACACGCTTTCGGCCGAACGACTATCTCAGGAGTCCAACATGACTGAACGACCTTCCGGTGAAGCATTGCAGCTGCGCTCGATGATCAAACGGGACGGTACGCTCGAGCTTTCGCTCGCGTCGACCCCCATTCCACAACCCAACAGCGACGAAGTGCTGGTGCGTGTCGAGGCATCACCGATCAACCCTTCGGACCTCGGGCTGTTGTTCGGTGCGGCGGACCCCACGACCCTACGGGCGGCGGGCAGTGCCGAGCGTCCGATCGTGACCGCAAACGTTCCGGACAACCTGATGCGTGGGATGGCGGCGCGGGTGGACAAGTCGTTGCCGGTTGGCAACGAAGGTGCGGGCATCGTCGTCGCCGCGGGTGCTGACGATTCGGCGCAGGAGTTGATCGGCAAGACCGTTGGGGTGATCGGTGGAGGCATGTACTCGCAATATCGTTGCGTGCCGGCGAAGCAGGCGCTTCTACTGCCCGAAGACACCACGCCCGCGGAGGGCGCGTCGAGTTTCGTCAACCCCCTGACGTCGCTCGGCATGGTCGAAACCATGCGTCGTGAAGGCCACACCGCCCTGGTGCACACTGCGGCCGCCTCCAACCTCGGCCAGATGCTGCAGAAGGTTTGCTTGAAGGACGGTGTGCAGCTGGTGAACATCGTGCGCAAAGCGGAACAGGTCGAACGGCTACGGGCCATGGGTGCGGTCCACGTTTGCAACTCTAGCGAACCAACGTTCATGAAAGACCTGACCGACGCGTTGATCACCACCTGTGCGACTTTGGGATTCGACGCCATCGGTGGCGGGAAGCTGGCGGGGCAGATCCTGACCTGCATGGAGGCGGCCGCCAGCGCGAGCGGGGCCGCGTACAGCCCGTACGGCTCGACCACCCACAAACAGGTCTACATCTATGGCGGACTGGATCGCAGCCCCATCATACTAAGCCGAAGCTTCGGGATGGCCTGGGGTGTCGGTGGCTGGTTGTTGTTTCCGTTCCTGCAGAAGATCGGACCCGAAGCGTCTCAAAAGTTGCGCGAACGCGTCGCCGCCGAGATCAAGACCACGTTTGCAAGCAGCTACACGCGCGAAGTCTCTCTCGCCGAGGCGCTGACCCTCGAGGCCATCTCCGTGTACGGCAAGCAGGCTACAGGGGAGAAATACCTGATCAATCCGAACAAGGGCCTCGACTGAGCATCGTTGACCAAGAGAAGTCGCTGCCTTAGCTCCTTCGGCCCAGCGGGTGTACTCGCCCCTTCGGGCCTAGGGTGCCACAGCGGCCAGGAGTTGCTCGGTGCTCGGACGCGTCTTGTAGTCTCGGGCGACGTGAGCCCATGCGACCTTGCCGTCACGGACGAGGAAGACCGCCGGCACCGCCATCTTGTGGTGGTCCTTGCCTGACCACTTCTCGATGTCGTGGCCGTAGGCTGCCAGGCCGGCCACGCCCACGGAACCGAGTTGGAGAACGACGTTGAAGGCTTCGTGTGCGTTCAGGTCTGGGTCCGAGAGGACTGGGAACGGCACGTCGTAGGCACGTTGCGTTACGGCCGCCGCATCCGCCCGATCGACACTGATAGCGACCAAGGACACGCCCGACGCCTCGAATTTCTCATGCGACTGACTGAGCTCCCGAATCTGAAAGTTGCAGTAGGGGCACCAGCCACCCCGATAGAACACGACCAACGTGTCTGCATCGCTGAGCTTTGCGGAAGAGAATGGCTCCCCGCGAAAGTCGCGGATCTCAAACGACGGGGGCACCACACCCACGGCGAGACCTAGTCCGTCTTCTCGAGTTCCGACCGCATCGTCAGCCGTCTCCGTGAAGGCCTTCGGCGGCGAGGCCTCAAACTTGGGCGCGACGGGTGGGGTGCGCGGCTCGCAGGCCGATAGGAGCGGAACGAGAAGAAGCAGGCGGAAGAGCAATCGCATCAGGGACTCCTAGCAACGTCCGCGGCTTCTTGTACGAGGTGTCCCACCTTCACGCAAATCAAACAGCCATCGGTCGAGAAGGGCCCGTGTTGACTTGCATGGGGACCCTGCATCATGGCGCCGAGGGGCGAATAGAGCTATCGGGACTGCAACACTCTCGAATAGGAACGAACGCAAAATGGCTGAAGGTACAATCAAACGTCTTACGGACCGAGGCTTCGGTTTCATCGAAACCTCTCCCGGTAACGACATCTTTTTCCACATGTCGAACGTGGAGGGCGTGCGCTTCGAGGACTTGCGCGAGGGACAGAAGGTCTCATTCGACGAAGGCCAAGGTCCCAAGGGGCCACGCGCGGAGAACGTCCGCCCTCTTTGAGGTTGTCCGCAGATCTGCGTGAGGGCAGCTCGCGAGGGCGTGGCCCTTCCTCTAGCTGTGGGGAATGCCTAGTCCCGCCTTGTCCGCTTTCTTGGCGGCCTTTTCCGCCTTCTTGGCCTTCTTCTCTTTCGGGGAGAGTTTCGGCTTGTTCTTTGTGTCGGTTCTCTTGTGATCTTTGCTCATCGAGATCCCTTCGCGGTTCGGTTGCGCCGCAGACGTTCTACGGTCTGATCCACATAATGAGTTCTAGTGTCCCCTGCCCACTCGACGGGGCAAGCTGATGTGACATTGCCCCGCTTCTCTCACGGGCTGTGCGATGAATGCAGCGCCGAGGGTGCTTGCCAGGTGAGCTCCTGCAAACTCGCACATCGTAGTAGACTGCCCGAATGCGCGAAACGGTTGAACAGTGGCTGAGGCTAGCAGGGTTGAAAGAGTCGGCGATCGAAGCGTCGACTACGCTTGTTCTGCTATGCGCCGTGTTGGCGCTGGCTTGGGTTGTCGATTTCGTAGTCCGCAAGATCCTGCTCCGCTTCGCAGCCGTGCTTGCCAAGCGCACTCGATCCCAGTGGGACGACAAGCTTCTTGAACACCGTGCGTTTCACAGGGGCGCGCACATCGTGGGCGCGTTGGTCGTCTACGCCTTAGTGCCCGCGGTTTTCGCAAATTGGCCCACGCTCAACGCGATTATCCGCAACGTGCTCGAGGCGTATGTGGTGCTGGTGACGTTGTTGGCAATCACAGGAGCGCTTCGAGCGCTTTTGGACGTCTATCAAGCCAACCATCCTGAAAGCCGAGTCCCGATGCGCGTGTTGGTCCAAGCGACGACCATCGCGATGTGGTTTATCGGTTTGATCATCATCATCGCGCTTCTCATCGATCAATCGCCGACTGTGTTGCTAGGCGGACTTGGGGCGATGACCGCGGTACTGGCGATCGTCTACAAGGACTCGCTGCTCGGTTTCGTCGCCGGCATTCAAATCGCATCGAATGATCTGCTTCGCAAGGGAGATTGGATCGAGATGCCCGACTACAACGCCGACGGCGACGTGACCCAGATAGGGCTAACCACCATCAAGGTGCAGAACTGGGACAAGACGATCACGTCGATCCCGTCCTATGCGATCATTACCGCTAGCTTCAAGAACTGGCGCGGGATGAGCGAATCCGGAGGGCGCCGCATCAAACGCGCGATCCAAATCGACATGAACAGTGTTGAGTTCTGCACGCAGGACATGATCGATCGCTTTCGCAGGATCGACGACCTGAAAGACTACATCGACGAAAAGCAAAAGGAGCTTCAAGACTGGAATGCGAAACGCAAGATCGACGACAGTGTGCTCGTCAACGGCCGGCGCATGACGAACCTCGGGACGTTCCGAGCTTACCTAGTCTCGTATCTTCGAAACCATCCGATGATCAACCAAGACATGACTTTTCTAGTGCGCCAGCTGCCACCGGCCGCTGAGGGTTTGCCGATCGAGATCTATGTGTTCAGCGGGGACAAACGCTGGGTGGCGTACGAGGACATCCAATCGGACATCTTCGATCACATCTTGGCGGTGATCCCGGAGTTTGACCTACGGGTGTATCAACATCCAAGCGGGAAGGACGTCCAGGAAATTGCTTCGTTGGGACAAGGGCTCGGTGCAGTCCGCCAGAATCGGGGGGGTTAGGCCCGTCACTATCTGGGGAACGTCGGTAACCTCGAGACCGAAACGGAGCACTTGCCCTTACGGATTCGAACCTCTCCCTCTTACCTGAATTGCGCAGAATGCCTCATGAGTTAACTTTGCGAGACTAGAAGAGGGGTTTGAATCGGCTATCAGCCCGTATCGACGGATCCGAAATCTGGTATGAGAATATAATGGTCAGCAGATCATTTTCGATGGCGGCCAGGATCTGAAGTCTTCCAGCGTCGATACAAGCGTGCGGCGCGCTTATGCGAAATCGGGATCGCACCCATTCGCGGATGTCCAAGTCGTTGCGCCTACAGCTTCCTTCGCTGATTGAGATCGACTACCGCGTTCGCTGGTTCCGGCACGACGAGCAGGCGACCAGCCGCCTCGTGGGCGACCCTGGCCGCCTGGATGTCACCGGCTTGGGCGAGGGCTGCGGCATGCTGGTAGAGCGTCGCGATCAGCGTGCTCCGCGAAAGGGCAGGAAGGGGTTTTGAAAAGGCATCAGCGGTCTGATCGGTTGCGATCGGGCATTGTTCCTCGCCCGTATTCTCACGGTTTGGGACGTGTTGCGACGCCTTACTCGGATTCTTAATCCATTGGCTCCAGGTTCGAGTCCTGGATGGCCCACCAGAAACGGCATCTCGCTTCAGTCCTTGTCTTGCGACCACGTCGCGGCGGGTCCCGTTCTGTGTCGTTCTATGCGACTATCGGTTCGATGCGAAGGGTCGTGTCGATAGTGGCGGTCGCGTTCCTCGGTCTACTCTTGCTCGGGGTCGCTGTGTTCGAGGTCCGGCACCAGCGGGGGAATCGCCGAGCCGCGGAGATCATCGAGACGTTTGAGGTCGTCCCTGTCGACGATCTCGGCTCCACCAAGACCCTTCGGATCCTTCCGCTCATCGACTACCACACGTCCGACCCCGCGCTCCGGACGGAGGTGGGGGTTTCGTACTTGGTCGAGACCGACGAGCACCGAGTCCTTTTCGACCTCGGGCAGAACACCGACTTCGAGACTCCGTCGCCCCTCGAAGCCAACATGGCGAAGCTTGGCGTCGATCTGGCTAGCATCGACATCCTTTTCATTTCGCACAACCACTTGGACCACGTGGGCGGCATGCACTGGTCGGCGCGAAACACGTTTTCACTCGGCACCGAGCAGCGGCCCTTTCCCAATTCCAAGCTTCGCGCGGTCGTGCCGGACCAGATGACATACCCCGGGCTATCGCCCATCTTTGCAACCCGGCCCATGAGGATCGGCCAGGGCGTCGCCACGACCGGCCTTATTCCGCGACAGCTCGTGGTCGGTTGGATCGAAGAGCATTCACTCGTCGTGAACGTGGAGGGCCTCGGCGGCGTGATCATCGTCGGTTGTGGTCATCAACCCGTGCCGAATCTCATCGCGCGGTTCGACGATTCGTTTGATTTTCCGCTCTACGCCATCGTGGGAGGCTTGCACTTCCCCGTTCCCGACGGTCGAATGAACCTCGGCCCGGTCAACCTGCAGCGCCGATTCGCGTCCGGCGACGGTTTCTTTGAGCCGATCACGATGGAAGAGGTCGAAGAACAGATCGAGCTGTTGAAATCCTACGACTTGGGGCTCATCGCGGTCGGCGGCCACGACAGCAGCGACGCGGTCATCGAGCGTGTCCGCGATGCGTTTGGCGTCGCCCATCGCTACGTGCGCGTCGGCGAGGAGATCATCATCCGCGCGCCATGAGCGTCGCGGTGTCCACAAACGTCGGTTCCTTCGCTTCTGCCCCGCTGGGGTCCATGAGGCACCAGGCAAGCGACGCGAGAAGCAACGACCGACGTAGGCTCATGCGAAGACAACACTAGGTTTTCACGCTACTCCCGCGCAGTTCTTGCGGACCCCTTCAGCACCGCCGGGTGACCAGGTAGGTTTGATTTGGGAGTACGCGTCGCGGAAGGGGGATGCTCTTGTATCGGTCGCATCACTGCTCGGTTGCCTCAATTCGAACGTGGGAAGGTTGGTTCTACCGGACCCGAGCTCGATCCCCGTCTCGCCTCGGTGCTTCGCTCTTCGTGGTGCGGCGTTTCCGCTTGACGAGCATGGCCAGCTGGACTTCCATAGCGAAGCATCTTCTTGCCTGCGGACTTCAAGTGAACCCCGTCACGTCCAGCGTCATCGATTTGGTCGAGTTCGTATATGACCTCGACGTCAAAAAGGACCAATGGGTGCCGTCACTGCTCGAGGCCGGCTTGTCTCTGTTCGACCACGGCTACGGCGTGGTCGGTACGACCTATGTGCGTCCGCCCGAGGGCGGGATCCCGTTTCCTACCAAGTTCTACCAGTTGTCCGGCCCACCCGATCTGACGGAACGGGTGCTGAGGGCTTCGACCCTGGCGAACGAGGACGTCCTGAGGGAGATCAATCGATCGGGGGTGGTGACGACGCTTTCGGAAGAAGTCGACCGCTTCCCCGACGCGGTGGCACCGCTCGAGGAGTTCCAACGGCACCTCGCCGGCGCCAAGGACATGCTCGCGCTCACCGCCGTCGACCCAAACGGCGTCGGTATGAGCCTTGCTGTGCCGCTTCCAGAAGTTACCAAGTTAACCGGTAGGGATCGGGAGCTCTGGCAGATGATAGGCACCCACTTCGTGTCCGGGTTTCGGCTGCGACAGGGTCTCGAGGAAGAGCGCGAAACGCCCACGGGGAGCAGCTCTCTCCCGCGCGATGCCGAAGCCGTGCTCGACCCCAAGAGGTTCGAGATCACCGACGCCATCGGCCGCGCCATGGACGAGGGTGCTGGTGAATACCTGCGTGAAGCTGCCATCCAAATCGACCGGGCGCGCGGACGCCTTCGCAACAACGAACCGGAAGAGGCTCTCAAGCTCTGGAAAGGTCTCGTTGAAGGCCGCTGGTCCATGGTCGATTGGTTCGATAGCGACGGGCGGCGCTACGTGTTGGCGCATCCCAATCCACCCCATCTCAAAGACCCCCGCGGCCTGACCGAGCGCGAGAGTCAAATCTGCGCTTATGTCTCCCTCGGCGAAACCAACAAGTTGATCAGCTATCGCCTAGGCATCAACCAGTCAAAGATCTCATCCACCCTCAGATCGGCCATGCGCAAGCTAGGAGTTCAAACGCGCCCACAACTCGTCGCAAGACTGCGCGGGTTTGAGAGCGTCGCTTGAGGGAGAAGGGCGCTGAGCGACTCAGTCTGAGCGAACGCTGCAGCTCAAGCCCGCCGTAGCGACCTCCGCCTGAACGAGTGCTCTCTTGCTCATTGGGCTCATTCGGGGTCCGAGTTGCGCGGTGCTAGATGTTATGTCGAGTGGCTCGCGGCGCCGACAGGGCCTTTGAATTGGCTATGCTCCCAACGCACATTTGTTCGATGCACTCTCCAAGCACGCCCTCGAGCTCACAGGCAGTAAGCTCGGGTACTGGCGGGTTGGAACACTCTCCGGTGATGGGGTCACAAACGTCGTCGGTGACCATGCATTCCAACGCCTCCAAGACCGGATCGGGCATCACTCGGCGCAAGGAGCGCTGCATGAGGTATCAGTACAAGCGGTAAACTCGGCGGCCGCGGTCTGTGTGTCCGCCGGCGCGCTCTGACATGTGGCCCCTGAGGGGTCCTCGAAACAAGCGAGACATGCCTCCAAGTCTGGCTGATCAACTCCTCCAGCGCACGCATCGAACGGGGCGCAACATTCTGCATCGATGCACTTGTTACACGCGATAGGATCGTTGGCACCGAAGAAACCAACGGCGCTACCACAGAACGAGAGAGGACACGCTTCGTCTCCACAGTTAAGCAGCGCTGTGAGCTGGGTGTTGGTCTCGCACTCTGGCCCACCAGTGGTCAAACAGGTGACACACGGCTCGTCTGCGAAACACGCCTCCAACTCGGAACAGCAAGACTCTGCCATGCACTCGGCATAGAAATCGGGCTCGAGACCGTAGTCACATGCGCCTCCGCCGCCCTCACCGCCTCCGCCGCCATTGCCGCCGTCACCACCGCCGCCTCCGGTGCCTCCGGTGCCGGTGGGCGCAACGCAAGTATCGCTCAAACAAACGAGCCCCGAATTACAGGTCCCGTTCGGATAGCAGCGACCACCTTCGGCACCCTCTTGCCCTTGTGATGAGTTCACCTCGGCACATCCCATGGGCACCAAAAAACAGAGGGCGAGCACAGCCGTCAGTTGCTTTTGCATAGCCCTTCATCACCCGGCTCAGGAGTCATGTCAAGATCGAGCGCGAGTCAGCCTGTCCTAGAGAAAGATGGCTCGTACGACATCTACTTCGGCCCCGAAGCGCCGGAGGGCAAAGAGGCGAACTGGATCCAGACCGTTCCCGGCAAAGGCTGGTTCACGATCCTGCGCCTCTATAGCCCGCTACAAGCCTACTTCGACAAGAGTTGGCGGATCGGCGAGATCGAGCTCGTAGCCGCGAAGAACTGACCGCGCACCAAGCACGAGCACGACCCTCAGGAGGCTTAGCCCGGCTGCGGACGCTGGTCGGTCTTCGGGGTAGCGGTGGTGCGGGCCTCGACGCGTCGGACCTGGACCTCGTGGCCCATCATGATCGCCATGCCGCTGACCGGTTCGAGGTTGGCGTGCCCGCCTGGGATGACCTCGTTGATGTTGGCCCCCGGCAGGGCCGCGGCTCGCTGCACCGGCGCGCCTTTGTGACCCCAGCCGTGGGGAACCGCGATCACGCCGACACGCACTTCATCGGTGAGGCGGGCCAAGAGGCGTACGGCCCCCTGATCGGTACCGATCTCGATCTGGTCGCCATCGGCGATCGAAAGTGCCTCAGCATCGACGGGATGGATGAGTGCGCGGTTGCCGGACGGCTGCCGAATGTGCGGACTGTTGTGCATCCAGCTGTTGTGTGAGCGCCGGTCGCGCTGCCCGATCAACACGAGCTGGCCGGGCCGAGGGCGGAGCCTGCTCTCCTCGGCTTGGAGTCGCGGCAGGTCGGCGGCGACATCAATCGGGTAGAGCTGAACCTTGCCGTCCTTCGAGGCGACACGCTTGCCAAAGAAGGAACCCGGCTCGTTGGGCGGCAGCAGCACGCCGCCGGGCTCTTGCTTGAGCTGTTCGAGCGTCACCTCTCCTCCCCAACGCATCAAGAGGGCCAGGACATGATCGGGCGTGAGCTCGGCGTTGCCGGGCAGCCGCGCGAGCAGGCGATTGATCCGAGGCAGCACGTTGCCCACTTTGCCCCACGGTTTGGCGCCGCAGGCCAGGGCAAGGTCGGAGAAGATGCGCCACTCTTCCCGCCGCTCGTATTTGGGTCGCACCATCGGCGGCGTGTACTGAGCGTGGGGCGTCACCTGCAACATGGCGTGCGAAGCGGGGTAGTCGGAGCGCTCGAGCATGTCGGTCGCCGGCAGCAGGTAGTCGGCGTAGGCCGAGGTCTCGTTTCGATAGATGTCGATCGAGACCAGCAACGAAAGCTTCTCGAACGCCCGAGCCAGCGCGGCGCCGTTGGGCATCGAATGAACCGGGTTGCCGGCCGACACGAAGAGCGCCCGAATGCGCTGGGGATCGTCGTTGTCGATTTCGTCTGGCAAGGCGGAGATCGGAAAGCACCCCGCCACCTGATGCCAATCGCCGCGCAGCGTGCGATGTTCGTTGAAACCGCCGAGGCCAAGCCAGCCCGCAAGCTTGAGGGTGTCGAACGGACCCCGAGGCACGAGCAACCCTCCCCTGCGGTCGATGTTGCCCGTGATCAGGTTGAGCCCCTGGACCAACCAGTAGGCAATCGATCCAAACGGGCCCATGTTGACGCCGGTCGACATGTACAACGCCGCACCATCGGCGTTTCGATAGGCGCGCGCGAGCTCGCGGATGATCGAGGCATCGATCCCGGTGACCGGGGCGACGCGCTCTGGGGTCCAGGCCGCAGCCATAGCGACAAACTCGTCGACCCCGTGGGCGACCGCCTTCGCCGGCCCGACGTCGATTCCATCTTCGTGGGCGATGACGTGCAGCATCGCCATCAACAGGTAAGCATCGGTTCGTGGCTGAATCGATACGTGCTCCCCCACCTTTTGCGCGGTCTCGGTGCGACGAGGGTCGACGATCACGACCCGGCCGCCGCGCGCCTCGATGCTTTGGAGGCGCTGCAGCGCGTTCGGAAGCTGGACGATCGACATCTGGCTCACGACCGGATTGCTGCCCATGCACATGAAGAAGTTGATGTGATCTAGATCTGGAACCGGATGCACCATCGAACGGCCGTACATGACGGTGGAGACGTGCAACTTGTTGTTATTGTCAACCGAGTGGGAAGCGAAGAGGTTGGGCGAGTGCAGCGCTTCGATGAACCCCGACGACATCAAGATGTTCTGGAAGCTGAAATAGGTCGGGTTGCCGGTGTAGAGCCCGACGGACCGAGGTCCAAACTCTCTACGCAGCTCCTGAACCTTGGCGCCAATCTCCTCTATCGCTTGCTTCCAAGTGATCCGCTCGTACGTCGAACCGACCCGTTTCATCGGGTAGTTGAGGCGCTCTTCGTCGTCGTGCATCGCACCGCTACCGAGCCCTTTGACGCAGCAATATCCCTTAGACACCGGGTTGTCGCGATCGGGACGAACCGCACCCACGCGCTCGGTTTGCTCGTCGACCTCGACGGTGAGACCGCAGTGTGCTTCGCAGATTCGGCAGTACGTACGCTTGATGGTGGTCATGCCAATGCTCTTCCCTGTGTACCTCGAAGCACGTGATGTACGCCCATACGACTAGCTACCGCAACCCGGCGACTGAGATCATCGGCTAGTTTCACATCAGCACGTAGAAATCACCCATCGGCTCGAGCGGTTTGGGTGGGGGGCTGGCCGAGCTAATTTCGCGTGGTAGCGTCCGACGGCTATGACTTATCCTCACCTTCTCAAGCTTACCCTCGTCTCCTCGCTCGCGGCGCTTGCATGTAGCTCTGCGGACCAGTCACCGGGTGTCGTTGCCGGTCCCCTGAGCGCCCTGCATGCCGAACTCGACGCCGAGAACGGCGGACGCATCGAAGACGCCCTCGGTCGCGAAGTCCTCCTGCGAGGAGTCAACGTCAACTCGCTCGGCGAGTACTGGGCCTACGATCCCAACATAGGCACCGTCCTTCCTTTCGGGGAGGACGACGCGGAAGCGATTGCTGGGATTGGCTGGAATGTCGTGCGCCTGATCCTCAGCTGGTCACGCGTCGAGCCCAACCCAGGTGAATACGACGAGGCCTATCTCGACGAGGCCGAAGCCGTCGTGCGGCTGCTCGAGAGTCGACAGGTCTACACGATCATCGATCTTCATCAGGATGCGTGGGACGAGTCGTTGGCGGCTCACGATGATGAAAACTGCCCAGAGGGCACCACGCCTGCGTTCGGCTGGGATGGGGCGCCGCACTGGGCCACGCTCGACCACGACGCGTCGCGATGCATCACCGACGGACCGGCCACGGGGCGGCGCGAGTTCTCACCTGCCGTGATCCAGGCGTTCCTCTCCTTTTGGAATGACGAGGAGGGTCCCGGCGGCGTCGGCATTCAAGCGCGGTACCACGCGATGCTGAGCCACGTCGCTGCTCGCTTCTCCCGGTACGATGCGGTGGCGGGCTATGATCCCATGAACGAGCCCAATGCGTTCAGCGAGGAGATCTTGGCGGTAGCCGCGCCTGGGCTTGGGCTCGAAGATCAAACCGCCGCGTTGTCGAGTTTCTATCAACGCGCGCTTGCAGCCATTCGAGAAGGTGAACAGAGCGCAGATAGTCCGGCCCGGCTAATGCTGTTCGAGCCTTCGAACGACTGGGCGTTCGTGCCCGTGCTCGCCGTCCGTCCGGTTTTCGACCACGACGGACAGGTAGTCTATTCGCCCACATCTACCAGGGGGGCATCACGGGCGGCGACCTCGAGGAAGCGGACTTCCAACTCGCCCGAGACGACGCCGCCATGTACGGCGGCGTGCCGGTGTTGACGGGGGAATGGGGAACGAGCCCTGCGCGAGCGATCGACCCTGCCGACGACTACTTCGAACGACACGAGGCGCTCCAAGACGAGTACCGATATGGCGCGGCCTTGTGGCAGTGGAGTTCGGCGTGCGGCGATCCACACTATGCGCACGACCCTCCCGTTGGCGACGTCAGCGACGATCCGAGCGTGTGGGGCTTCTACGACTTGGAGTGCCCTTCCAACCAAACCCTCGGGTTCCGCGAGGACTTCGCCTCGGTTCTTCGGCGCCCGCTGTTGCGCGCCGCTCCGGGGCCCATCGGCAGCGTGATGTGGGACTACGAAACCGGCGTGTTCTCGGCCGAAGGTTCGGCTGCGACCGAAGGTCAGGTGCTGTCGCTCTTCGTTCACGAGGAGGTCGACGCCGCGGCGTTCAGCACCACTGGGCTTGCGAACGTCGAGATCGTGCGAGCGCTCGGTCCAGGGCAGATCTGGTCCGCCGAGGCTACGGCGAAAAACTGGGAGCTCCGCGTCACCTTCTGAATCATCGGCCGCCTCTAGTTGGCCGCGCCGGTGCGGGCGCAGGTCAGGCGACGGCGGTGGTCACTGTCCGCTCAGCAGCCCGTCGATGACCCCGAAATAGGCTGGCTTTCGCTCGTAGTTCACGTTCAGCGGCAGCGGTGCCAAACCGGGGCCGAAGGTGCCGTCGATCCAAGTGTATCGGTCGGTGAAGCCCCAGAAGGTGATGCGCTTGCACGCCTCGACGGCGAGGCATGCGCTGGCCATGTCGAAGAAGTCCTGGCGCTGCCGCTCGAGGCGCGCGGCCTCGTCTCCCGTGCCCGCAGGACGATGTCGGCCTCGGTGAGCTCGACGACAACGCCGAGCGCTGCGAGCTCCTCGAGGTTGGTGCGGAGCTCGTCGTGCTGGGGGCCCGAGGTGAGGAAGTGGCCCTGGAGGCCGACGCCGTGGACTGGAACCCCTTGCTCGAGCAAGTCGGCCGTCAGCGCCAGCAGTGCATCGAACTTTGCGCCCGCCTTGCTGACCAACGCGTCGTTGAGGAACAGTGTGGCGTCCGGGTCGGCCTCATGCGCCAACTCGAAGGCTTCGGCGATGTAGCCAGGGCCAAGCACTTGATAGAAGTGGTTTTGGTACACCTCCGACCCCGCGGTTTCGAGCGGCTCATTGACGACGTCCCAGGCATCGACGCGACCTCGGAAGTGACCGACGACCGTTCGGATGTGGTCGGCCATGAGCGTCCTCAGCTCATCAGGATCGGTAATTGCGGTCACGTACTCGGGGGTCGCGTCGATCGAGGCTTGTTCCCAGATGAGGGTGTGACCCCGCACCGCCATGCCATTGTCCTCGGCGAACTCCACCATTTGGTCGGCCCTGGTGAAATTGAACACGCCGTACTCGGGCTGGGTCGCAGCCCACTTCATCGCGCCTTCATGAGTCACGCTGTTGAAGTCGTCGCGGAGCGTAGGCAGGTACGCTGGGTCGTCACTGACTTCTCTGTACGCCGCCCCGATCAGCACCCCCGCCTGGGCCGAAGCCTCACGCAAGGTGCAATCGGCGGCGTCGGTGCGGCAGTCGAGCTGAGGGTCTCCGTTTCCGCACCCGATCGAGAGCGCCAGCGCGCCCGCCGCAACCAACATGCCGATTCTTCTCATCTGCGAGGAGGCTGGACACCGGAGTGGACACCGAGGCCGAGAGCTCATTGCACAACAAAGTTGGAAGGCACTAATTTCATGCGGCTTGCCTACCGCGGATCCGTCCGCCACGCCAAGCGGGCAAGGCGTCAGGGGCCTCGCCGCTAGGTGTCGGTGTCCCTCTGGCACGCCAGGCAGAACGGTGCCTCGGGCTTCGCTGACAGGCGAGCGTAGCCAATGGGCTCCTCGCACTTGCGGCAGAGGCCGTACTCGTCGCGGTCGAATGCGGAGAGCGCGACCTTGCACTGGGTCGCACGGAGTTGAGTCTTCTGACGGGTGGCCTTCGCCATGGCTTGCTGTTGCATCGCGTCCATGCGTGACAGCCGCCCCACCGAACTCTGGTCGAGCACCACGGGCCTAGCGGCGCTCGCACTGCCCCGGAGGCTCTCTTCGAGCTCGGCGACCAGCTGCTCGAGCAGCCCGCGCAAGGTTTCGCGTTCCTTCTTCGTGAGTTCTTTCATGACGCAGAGCCAATGGTAGCATCGCTGCCCAGAGACTTGGTCCGGACGATTCAGTTCGACTAGCCTGTGCAGTCACCGGACGCCGTTTGCCGGTGCATCTTGGGCAAGAAGGAACGAATCGTGCTGTCGACAACGCGTCTGTTGGTGCTCCTTTGCGTCGCCGCCTGTAGTTCGTCCCACCGAGGGCCGACCACGGTGGCGGACGGGCGCCGCAGTAAGACGGCCGACTCCTCCGCGGAGCTCTATTAGCCCAAAGTGCCCATTTGGGAGTCCGAACTACGCGGTACCAGATGTTATGTCGAGTTGCGGTGCACCCAAGACCGCCTTTGTTTCGCCTATCCGCCCAACGCCTCTCGCACTTCATCATCGGGGTAGGCGAGTGCATCTTGAAAGAGGCCGTAGATGGAGCTGCGAGCGGCAGCCCGCCTCTCCTCCTCCGCGCCGAACCCAAGGCTCCCTGATTCGCGACTCGTGCCCAATACTGCATCCTCCTTTACGGCAGCTAAAGCACGAATGGGATGGAACGCAACCGGCTAGGCGTTGGTCATTGGAGGGTACGCGCGACCTCGACCAGCCGCAGGAACTCAGCGCGGTAGGAGCCGACGTCACGACCGAGGCCGGAGCGAGCGAGGGTGAGGACCTCCGCGTAGGTGAGGTCGCCACGGAAATCCGACTCACGCAACAGCATGCCAAACCCAGCAACGGCGGCAGCGAAGCGAAGATCTGTGGAGGCGTCTGAAATCGTGCCATCTCCGTCCTCGAAAGGGATCTCGAGCTTGGTGCTTCGTTTACCGGTCGGCTGCTTGTAGCGAAGCTTGACGGTGAGCATTTCGTTCGAACCCGACGCCACAGGATCGCTGGCTCGATACTTGAGCGGGTCGATGCCTGGCAGGTCGATGGGCTGATCGGGGGCGACGATTTCGTAAAGGGCCGTCACCGTGTGGCCTGCTCCGATCTCCCCGGCGTCCTTGCGGTCGTCATTGAAGTCCCTGGCCTCGAGCATTCGGTTCTCATATCCGATCAGTCGATAAGCTTGCACTTTCTCAGGGTTGAACTCGACTTGGATCTTCACATCCTTCGCGACCGTCACGAGGGTGCTTCCCATCTCCTCGACCAGCACTTTGCGCGCCTCGAGAGGGGAATCGATATAGGCGTAGTTCCCGTTTCCATGCCGGGCGAGCTCCTCTAGGACGGCGTCCTTGTAGTTGCCCATCCCGAAGCCCAACACCGAGAGGAATACATCGCTCTTTCGCTTCTCTTCGATGAGGCGCACGAGGTCGCCTCGGTTGGTGGTGCCCACGTTGAAATCGCCGTCGGTCGCGAGGATGACCCGATTCACACCGCCGCGGACTAAGTGACGCATGGCGATGTCATATGCGAGCTGAATGCCGGCGCCACCGTTGGTGGATCCGCCAGCCTGAAGCCGTTCGAGCGCGTCGAGGATGCGCGCCTTCTGACTCGCGGAAGTCGAAGGCAGCACGAGGCCCGAAGCGCCCGCATAAACGACGATCGCGACCCGGTCGCGTTTGTCGAGCTGCTCGACGAGCATCTTCATCCCGCGCTTGAGGAGCGGAAGCTTGTTGGGCTGAGCCATCGATCCAGACACGTCGAGTAGGAATACGAGATTGGCGGGCTGACGGTCGCCGTGATCAACCTCTCTTGCCTTGATGCCGATTTGCACTAGACGTCGCGATTCGTCCCACGGAGCGGTGGCGGACTCCACGTGGACCGCAAAGGGGTGTTTGTTCGCCGGCGGGGTGTAGTCGTAGCTGAAGTAGTTGAGGAGCTCCTCGATTCGAACTGCGTCCTTCGGAGGCAGTTGATGTTGCTGTGCCAAGAAGCGACGCACATTCGCGTATGACGCGGTGTCGACGTCGATCGAGAATGTGGAGAGCGGCTCATCCTTTGCCGAGTGGAAGACGTTCTCCTGAATGTGGTCGTAGCCTTCCGTGTTGAACTCGATCTGGGTGGCGGGCATGGAAGCCAGCCCAGCAGGCCTTTCACGGGCGACCTTGTGCGCTTGACCATTCGACGCGACCATTTCCCGCGGGGCGTCTTGCTCCTCGGCTTTCCCATCGGCGGCGGGTGCGTGTCCCGCTACCTTGGTCCTGCTGTATTCCGCGTGGGGGTTACTACAGGCGCCTGTCATCGAGACGAGCACCGCAATCGTGAAGAGTCGCTTGATTCTCATTGGTTTTCCTCCGTCTATTGGTCTAGACGCGCCAGGCGAGGAAAGGATCTCAGCGATACAGCTAGAACCATGCAATTCGGGCGTTGATGGAGCTTTTGTGCCGGAGTCATGCGGAAACGCTACAAGGAGACATGACCGAGCCTCCACCCTCGCTCCGCCTCCCCTTCCTGCTTTCCGTTGCGAGTGGCTTTGCAGATCGGTGGCCAGCGCTGCTCGTTCCCATCGACGTGGATCGCGCGAAGCGCACCGCCGAACGGATCACGGGACTGTGTGACTATGGGGACGACGGGGGGTTTGGCCGACGTCTGCACGCTACGGTCGAGAGCTTGAAGGACACCGAGTGGAACCTGATCGGTCGCGTCGCCGTCCGAACCTCGCTGCGATGGCACCTCATCAATCGCTTGAATCTCGTCGAGCTCCTGAAACGCTCGTCCCGAGCTCCGTCAGATCGAGGTCGCTCCTCCGATCGTCATCGTGGGCCTCTTTCGAACCGGCACCACGTTTCTACACAACATCATGGCGGCGGATCCCAACACGCGAGCGGGCGCTACATAGGAGCTCGCCTATCCCGTGGGTCGGACCCGCGACTTGCTGGGTGATGAGAAGTGGAGGAGACGGCGAACCGCCGTTCCGCTCGTCATGACCCGCATGATCGCACCCGACCATAACGTGGTACACCACGTCACCATCGACGCCTTCGAAGAGGACTTCTTTCTGCTCGAAAACGACATGGTCGGGATGAAGTTCGTCGTTGGCTTTGGCGACTGGCAGTATGCGTGGCGCATGCTCGAATGGGATATGGAGGAGCCCTATCGCTGGCATCGCCTGCAGCTCCAGGTCCTGTCTGCACAACGGAGTGCCCAACGATGGGTCTTGAAGTGCCCGTGGCATCTGTGGAATCTCGACGCGCTTCTGGGCCGACTACTCGCTCGCGGGGCTCGAACGCGGGCTTGCTGCGCGAGATCGTCTCCCCGCATCGCAGACCTACGACGTTCACCTCGACGCGCTTCGGGCCGAGCCAGGCACGGTCCTGCGGAATCTTTACGAGCACTTCGATCTTCCGTTCGACGGCTCATTGCTCCAACGTTTCGAGCAAGCTGCCGCCGAAGAGCCGACGTTCCAGCACGGCGTTCATGACTACCGCCTCGAGGATTTCGGCCTGCAAGCCGAAGCCGTTCGTCGGAAGTTCGCCAGCTACCGTGCTCGCTTCTCCGTTGATTGAGGAGACTTTCGCGCACCGCCGACCTCGGCAGGATCCCTTTCTTGGTCCTGCATCCCGGTCACGTTTGCCTTTTTGAACGCGAAGGTCAGCATGCTGTGGAAGCCGTTCGGGAACGCTCGGCTGAGCCACTGAGAGGCGCGTGCGTCCCCTCCGACGATGAGACGGCGCTGCTTGCGCTCGATGGCGCGCGCGACTAGCCGGCCGACCTTGTCCGGATCGAGGCCGTACTTGTCGGCCATCTCGACCGCCTTTTCCCGCTCCTCGGGGTCTTCGATTCGCGAGCTACTGATGAGCGCAGTTCGTATGACTCCGGGGTGTACGGAGGTCACCGAGACGTTCGTGTTGGCGAGCTCGGTCCAAAGCGCCTCGCTGAGCGCCTTCACGGCCGCCTTCGTCATCGAATAGCAAGCTTGGCCCGGCATTCCGAAGAAACCGAAGAGGCTCGAGAGATTGACGATCTGTGCCCAGTCAGCCTGCTTGAGGTGCGGAAGGAAGAACTTGCAGCCGTAGAGCACGCCCCAGAGGTTGACACCGATCACCCATTCGGCGTCTTCGATGCTGTGGTCAGCGAAAAACGAGCCGACCGACACGCCCGCGTTGTTGACCAGGATGTGCACCTGGCCGTGCGCCGCGGCGACCTCGTCAGGCAGCGCCTGCATCCGCGCCTTGTCCGAAACGTCTGCGATGTGCGTCGTGCACCGGCGGTCGTTTCGGGCAACAATCGACCGGGTCTCTTCGAGCCCCGATTCGTCGACGTCCACCAACGCCAAGTGACAGCCCTTGCCTGCCAGGTTTTGCGCTATCGCGCGTCCAATACCGCTGGCAGCTCCTGTCACCACAGCCACCCGCTCGTCCAGATTACGTTTCGTCATAGCGGGCGGAGCCTGACACAGATTCCGCTCATAGTAACTTCGAACGCCCTTTTTCTCGAACTCGGGAAGATCGAAACGCAATCCGCCAATGCTCCCTGCGTTTGAGCCAACGTCGGTCGGGGGACGGGACGACAAGGAGCAGCACATGGGGTCCGCTTCCGTATCCTGCAGAGCTGTGCGACGCTCTCGTCTCGGTCCCTAATCATCCGGAGTGAACACGATGTCATCGATCGCCAAAGCTTATGTTGTTGCCCTTGCCGTTCCATTTTTGCTTCTAGCCTGCGGGGACGGCGTCGGTAGTGGTGGGGAAGGGGGCGGTGAGCCCGCGATTTCGTCGCTTGAATTGGAGACCGTGGATCTTCCAAGCGAGGCAAAGCCCGCGCACACGCCTGGGAGCGCTGGGGTGACGGTGACCAACCCGCAGCTCATCACGCAATTTGGAAGCGCGGACTTCGATCTCAACAACGCGCGCTACACGCGTTACTACTTGTCCGACCAAGCCGACAATCAGCCGGAGGCAATCGTTGTGTTGGTGCCGGGCTTTGAGGGAGGCGCTTCCACGTTTGCGGTGCTTGCCGAGAACCTGATGCGACGCGCCAAGGGCGAGGCGTCCATGGTTGTCGAGGTGTGGGCGGTCGATCGACGATCGAATCAACTGGAGGACACCGCGGGGTTGGACCTCGCCGAGCGGGAGCAGGACCCATTGCTCGGTCTGGACTTCTTGTTCGGCGAAGAGCTCGGGCTCGAGATGCACGCGACATTGGTCTCCGAGCTCAACCGTCGCGCAATCTTCCACGGCGTCGGCGAAGACCTTGCGTTCATGGCCCAATGGACCACGCTCGTGCACTCGCAGGACATCGATGCTGTGGTGGAGGCGGCTCGAAGCGCCGCGCGCAACGCCAATGTATTCCTCGGCGGTCACTCCGCCGGAACCGGCTTCACGGCGCGCTACGCCGCAACGGACTTCAACCTAGACGGGGGTGACCCTGAACCCGGCTACGAAAAGCTCCGCGGCTTGGTCTTGCTCGAAGGTGGTGGTGGAAGCTTGCCGGCTGCAGCCCCGAGTGAGAAACAGCTCGACCAGATCGAAGCGCGTTTCGACGGCGGGCTCTACGGAGCGGTGAGCAGCCAACAGCCCCGCTGCATCCACGGCCAGATCGCTTGCACCGTTGAGACGGAGCTAGACGACTGCAGTGCGTTCGCCAACACGTCATGCACGGAGCCGGTGAACGCGTACTCGGTAGTGGCGGGTCTCCTATCGCCTCAGCTCTTGGCGGTGTCGGAGGTGGCAGGACTCGAGGGTGACCTCAATGGCGACACCGGGATTTCGATCTTGCAGGCGGATCAAAACGGCGTTGAAGGTAACAATGCGGTGGCACAGGTGCCTGAACTGTCGGCACTCACGTTGTTGTTGGGGACCGAGCCTGCCACTTCGGTTGCATTGATCGGTTTGTTCTTGGACGACGATGGCGCTGCCGCAGACCTTGCGAGCTTTGTGGCGACATCGCTTGGCACAATCGGTCCAACCGTAGACGGCGTGCGCACGTGGTTGAACTACGGTAACGAGATGCCAGCCGATGTGCTGGCGGACAACGGCCCTGTGCCAACGGAGCTCGCCGAAGCTGGCCGTTGGGGTGTCGAGGTGGAGTCCACGGATCTCGAGGGCCACATGATGCCGTCGTTCTACCAAGGGCAAACGAACTTTTCAGATTGGTACTATCCAAGCTCTGGGCTTGGGGTCGTCTCGGGGATGGGTCTCGATACCACCGCGCTTTCTGCGACACCGCCACAAGGCCGCGGCCGCACCGACATCGACAACATCACCCAGGCGCGCAACGTGAACATCCCAGTGATCGCCTTCGGTGGCAGCAACGGAGGGGTCGCTGTGCCAGGAAGAATGCTCGGCTATGCGGATTCGCTTGCAGCCTGCAACGTGCCGAGCTGCGATGGCGCTACGCCGCGCGTGGTCGATCGGGAGAAGCCGAGCACCGCGTTTCCAAGCTTCGGCGAAGCGGCCGGGGGATTTGAGGTGTTCATCTCGGAGGGGTTCGCCCACGTGGATATCGTGGCCGCCGAGGACGACGAGACCAACAATGTGATCGCACCGCTGCTCCGGTTCATCGAGCGCAACGTGGAGTAGAAATCACCTCAACCAAACGATGCCAACCAGGACTAGCGGCGCGATCGAGGAAGTGATTCGTATTCGGGCAACCCCCGAGGAGGTGCGGATAGGCGAAACAAAGGCGGTCTTGGGTGCACCGCAACTCGACATAACATCTGGTACCGCGTAATTCGGACTCCCGATGTACGAACGGGCGCATGGGTAACAGTTTCATGGTCTAAGTCGTTTGGATTGTAGGTATTTCGTCATTCGTCTCTTGGGTCCGGCGACGCCGTTTGTGTCCTCGAGTCAGCCGACCTTTGGCACTAAGGCTCCCAAGGTACAGCGGCCCGTAGTGAATCTCCGAGCTTCCGTCATCGCGGCCTATGAGCCCGACCGGTTCTCCGCGAAGCGTAGAGGACAAGAAGACGTCTCGGCCCTCATGCGTGATCGCACCGTTGGGCTTGACCCGGTACACCACGACGTCATCACCGTACTCGGGTTCGCGAAGCTTGGTTGGTAACGCCGAGGGGATGGTTCGTAGCAGCTGGCCGGAGCTCGATCGGACAGCGCCTCGTGCGGCGCTCCTCGTTGTACTCGTGCCGGAAGCGATCGAAGATGCGCTGCTGGCCCAGAAGCTGCCGGCCGGCTTGACCGACTGGATGGCGTCTTGCTTGAGCGTTCGGTGCATGCGTTCATGTCGGCCGTTCTGCGTTGGCTTGCCGCGCTCGATGCGTTCGGCTCGATGCCGAGCTGGATCCACCACACCGTGAGCTCGCTGATGCCGTGCGCGGCCGAAAACGGTGTGCCGTTGTCGGTGCGAAGCGTCCAAGGCAGCCCAAACTCGGCAAACGCCGCGTCAAACACCACGTCGGGCGGAGAGCCGGTCTGGTGCCTGAGCGCCTCACAGCGCAGCAGGTAGCGGCTGAAGCCGTCCGAGATGGTGAGCGGATAGCACTTGGGCCGCTGCGCAGCTTGAAGTGCCCTTTGAAGTCGGCGGCCCACACGGCGTTGGGCTGGTCCTGCGCACTCAGGCCGTCCGCAAAGCAGCCAGGCCGTGGCCGGCGGCGCTTGGGCCGCACAAGCCCTTCCCGGCGCAGAATATCGCCGATGGTGCTCGGTGCAGGCGGCTCGTAGCCCTTGCTCGCAGCCACGCCCGAAGCTTGCGAGGACCCCAGGTCGGGTGCCTGCGACGGGCGCCGATGACGAGCGTGACCATGATCCTCGGCCGTGGCATTGGGATGGCTGTGGCTCGCCCGACTTCGGTCGAGCAGGCCCGGCATGCCCTCCTGCTCGAACCGATGCCACCACTTGTATCCGGTTTTGGTGCTGATCCCGAACATGCGGCACAGTGCGACCATGCTGTGCTCGCCGCTCAGACGCGCTTCGATAAACTTGAGTCTTTGGTCCACGGGGCGGGTGTCCTTCCACGGCATGCCCGCGCTTGTCGCAGCCACGCCAGCAGGTGTCACCCATGCGCCCGGTCTGTTTCCTCACCTATCCGCCCGGTCCGTACACCGAATGGGCCCAATGAGCTAAGAGAGCAGCTTCGGTGCGTTCTCCCTCTTCGACATGTGGTCCGCGAACCGGCGTGGCGCGGAGCTGTCATCGCAGGTGCTCCCCTACTGGCGCGACCTCCTGGTGGTGGTCGTGGGAGGCATTGTCTATGTCGCGTTTCTTTACGGCCACGCTCTCTTAGCCCATTGGGCCCATTCGGGAGTCCGAATTACGCGGTACTAGTTCGTTATGTCGGCTTCGTAGGAGACAAAAACCCTTCACTTATTAATAAATGCTGGTATTATGTCTCTGCGATGGCAGAGCGGTTCAAAGAGGCGGTGAACGCTTTCCGCAACAATGGCGGGATCCTACGCATGTCTGAGGCCGTCCAGGCTGGCATCAGCCGCCGGACCCTCTACGCCATGCGCGATGAAGGGGTGCTTGAGCAGCTCAGTCGCGGAGTGTATCGGCTCGCATCCCTGCCAGGACTGGAGGCGCCGGATCTCGTGGCGGTGGCCACGCGCATTCCGAACGGTGTCGTGTGCCTGATTTCCGCGCTCGCATTTCATGACCTGACGACGCAGATCCCTCATGCCGTTGACGTTGCGATTGCTCGGGGAGCGGAGAAGCCGCGCATCGACTATCCGCCCGTCAACGTCTACTGGTTTTCGGGCGAGGCCTTCACGAGTGGAATCGAGACGCCCAAGATCGACGGCAAGCTCGTTCGAGTGTACGGCCCAGAGAAGTCCATCGCCGACGCATTCAAATATCGAAACAAGATCGGGATGGAGGTTGCTATGGAGGCGCTTCGGAATTGGCGAGCACGGCGAGAATCGAACGTCGAACGTCTGCTCGAATACGGCCGTGTCTGCAGGGTCGATCGCGTCATGCGCCCCTACTTGGAGGCGATGACATGAGCAGCAACATCGCGGCGTCCGTGCGTGCTCGTTTGTCGAACCAAGCCAAGGAGAAAAAGCGGCCGTTTCAGGAGTTGCTGCAGTACTATGGCATCGAGCGGTTCCTGTATCGCTTCTCGCAATCGCAACACAGCAGCCGCTTTCTGTTCAAAGGGGCGCTGATGCTTCGGGTGTGGGGAGCCCCCGGTTCCCGACCGACGCGTGACATCGACTTCTTGGGCTACGTCGACAACGAGATCGAAACGCTCGAGGCCGTCGTGAGGCAGGTATGCGCTATGGACGTCGAAGACGATGGGATGCGCTGTAGACCTCCCTGGAATTTGTGGACACCGAAGAAGGCGCATCAATGCGCTGGGAGGCGTCCATGGAGAAACGGAAACGAAGGAAGTTCACCGACGAGTTCAAGCGAGAGGCGGTCCGTCTGGTGAAGCAGGGGGATGGCT
>PVMK01126718.1_pt1 | contig 35363 bp, 46 predicted proteins | sample 1853481 | NCBI WGS metagenome assembly PVMK01 (sample SAMN08533507, study PRJNA380276) | Marine sediment metagenome, whole genome shotgun sequencing project. | reverse complement strand
GGCTGCAGTTGACCTGACCGAAGCGTGAACCTTGCGGTCGCACCGCAACCAGTACAGGCTAGGCGTCATCGCAAGAACAAACCTGACCCAGGCCAATAACAATCAACGAATCGGAGGTGGGAAACATGGCGAGCAAAAAAGAACTGCAGTTCGGCGCACCGATACCGCAGGTTTTCTTCGACGGTAAGCCGGACATGGAGTTGGTAAAGAACACCGCGCAGCGGGCCGAGGAACTCGGCTTTCACAGCCTTTGGGTGCAGGACCAGGTGGCCGGGTATGTGCCACTGCTCGAATCCGTCGGTTTGATGACTTATGCATCCGCGATCACCACCCGCGTCAAACTCGGTGTGTCGGTTATCGTGTTTCCGGTTCGCAACCCGGTGCAATTGGCAAAAAACATCGCCACCCTTGATCTCATGAGCAACGGCCGGGCGATCCTTGGCCTCGGCCTGGGCCCGGTTTATCAATCGGCTTATTTCGAACCCTTTGGCATGGAGGCCGGACAGGCGTTGCGCCGGTTCAATGAGGGACTGGCGATCATGAAATCCTTGTGGACGCAGCACTCCACGGATCTGGACGGGGAATTCTATACGCTGCACGAAACGGGCCTGGAGCCGAAACCGATCCAAAAGCCCCACCCACCGGTTTGGATCGGCGGGCGACACCCCAATGCACTGCGGCGGCGGTCAGACATGGCGATGGTTACTTGGGCTCCGGCCCCACGTCGACTGAAAATTTTGGCAAGCACGTGGAGTTGGTGCGTCAATATCTGGATGAAGAAGGCCGCGACCCGGCGACGTTTCCAATTTCAAAGCGCGTGTACCTGGCCGTGGACAACGACGAGCGGCGGGCCAAAGCGCGAATGGATGAGTTCATGGGGCAACGCTACCCGTGGATCATCGAAAACCGCCCCGATTTTGTGAACGAAATCGCTGCTCTGGGAAGTCCGGCCAGCATGGTCGAGCAACTAGCGCAGGTGGTCGACAAGGGCGCGGAACTGATTGTTCTGAACCCTTTGTGGGATTTTGTTGAACAGCTCGAAACCCTGAGCTGAGGAAGTCATTCCACAACTGCGCCAGCTGGTCGGTTGAACGTAACGCCCGGAACTTGCGCCAGTCGCTGGGTTTTGACCGGTCATGACTTAAAATCACGCGGCTATCGTCAACGCAGGCACAGGATTCTAGGAGCTCCGTTATGTATATTAATTTCTGGTATCCCATCTGCACCAGCGAGGAACTGGGCGCCGACGAACCGGTGCCGGCCCAGGTACTGGGCTGCCGTTCGTCGCGTTTCGCGATACCGACAATCAGCCCCACGTGCTCGCCAACACCTGCGTGCACCGCGGCGGCTCGCTGTCCAAAGGCTGGGTCAAGGACGGCTGTATTATTTGTCCCTATCACGGCTGGCGCTACGGCGGCGATGGCAAGTGCCAGCTGGTCCCGTCCTTCGACGAGGGCAGCAAGATTCCGGCGCGTGCCAAGGTTGACAGTTACCCGGTACAGGAGAAATACGGCATCGTGTTTGCGTTCCTCGGTGACGTACCCGAGCAGGAGCGTCCGCCGCTGTATGAAATCGAGGAGTACGAGGACGAAGCCTGGCGCAGGACCGACCTGATGATCCTGGAGATTGACTGTTATTACGAGCGCTCGATGGAAAATGGTGTCGACCCCGTGCACAACGAGTTCGTGCATCCGATCCAGGGTAGTCCGAAGCCGATACCGGGCTCTGTTCAATACGATGACACGCCGTGGGGCACAGGGGTCCAGGGCAAAATGACCGAAGTGGGTACCAAACCGAGCGGGGACGGGGCGATGGCCAGCGATCCCGGGGTCCTCAACGCAGGGTCATGGCACCACGGCCCGAACATGCTGATTACCTGGATCACCTTCGGGAAGAATCGTGCCCTGCATCAGTATATGTTCGAACAACCCGTGGACCGTGATCACACGAAGATCTTTTTCATCAACTTTCGCAGTTTCATGTTGGAAGCGGAGCACGATGACTACATCCGTGAAGCGAATCTGCGGGTCACGGTCGAGGACATCGTCGTGCTCGAAGGGCTCTACCCGGTCCGGACCCCGGAAACGCGCACCAGGGAAATTTTGATCCCGGGCGACAAGGCCATCGTGCGTTACCGCGATTGTCTCGACGACTGGGAAGCCAGGGGTTGGCGTTTAGATGCCAAAGCGCTCAACCAGAAACACGGCGACGTTGCCTACGCGATCCCGTGCCCCGAACGACGCAACTCCGGCAACTGGGTACTCGACCCGGTGCCGCTGCATCCGGCGGCCTCAAAAGCGGTGCCAAGGTGGAGAGTGCCGCCTAGCCGGCCCATCACAGCACTCGGCTAGTGCGCAGTACCTTCGCCCTTGGTATGTTGCAGATCAATCCGTAGCCAATACCGATTCGATCCATGGAAGAACCCAACGATCTCGATTCTGCCGATCACGCCGAGGTGGAATTTCATCCACCGGTAATGCTTGTGGCCGCGCTGGCGGTTGGATTTTTATTGCGCTGGATCTACCAACTGGCATTCTTGCCGACGACCATGGTCATCATCTTTGGACCAGCGGTTGTCATCGCCGCATTCGGAATTTTTTTCTGGGCAGCCGCCGCGATGCGGAAAGAAAAGACGTCCATTCAAACCGGCACACCAACCGATGTCATTGTTACGTACGGACCCTACAGCTTGTCCAGGAACCCGATTTATGTGGCCATGCTGGTGTTGCTGGCGGGCGTTGGCATCTGGACCAATAGCCTCTGGTTCTTCATTGTGGCAATCGTATGTTCACGATTGCTGGACCGGGGCGTGATAGTGCCGGAGGAGCGCTATCTGGAACGAGAATTCGGCAGCACCTATTCAGAATATCGTGCGAAGGTCCGTCGATGGCTGTGAGAATGCCGTCCGCATAGTTGCTGATAGCGATCCAGACTAGCGATGGCGCATCGGTTATCAACGGAAGACCGGGAATTCCGGGCGCAGTTCGAATCCGGTGTATTCCCACTGACAGAGTTCAACCATCGGGCCCACCTGAGCCTGGCATACGGTTACCTGGCCGAGCACGATACCGAAACGGCCCATCAATTGATGCGCGAAGCGTTTCGGATGTTAGGTGTCATCTCAGAGCCGATTGAAAAATGGAAGAAAGGCCCACTAAACTGTTTGAAATGCTAGAAAACCGAGCGCGATGAGATCGCGTTCCACGGTTCGGACTCAATTGATACCTTTTCGTCATCGTGAGCGACAGGCACGATTGCCGGTGTTTCGCGGCAACCGGAATTGGACATTTTGCTGGGGACGACTATGAAGATAGGGCGCCGCCGTCTGGTTTGGGCTGTATTGATCGTGGTCATGTTGTCCGCGCTGGCCTACGGCACCGCCACGATTCGCAACGGCTTCAGCGCCGCGGGGGAGCCTTCCCGACTGGAGGTTGTACTGGTCCGAACAGTGCGAAATTTAGGGATTCCGAGTAGAGCCCGGGACGAGCAGAACCCTTGGACGGCCACCCCGGAAGTCATCGAGAGAGCCCGCGAACTTTTTGCCAACCGCTGCGCGATTTGCCATGGCCAGAACGGCGGGAATCGCTCTGAAATCGGCCAAAACCTTTACCCCAAGGCGTCTGATCTGAGTTTGGCCGACACTCAAAATCTCACCGACGGCGAGATCCATTACATCATCGAGAACGGTGTCCGACTGACGGGGATGCCAGCCTGGAGCGACGCACACGTGGAGCGAGATGATGACAATTGGAAACTGGTTCTATTTATCCGCAGCCTGGCTCGACTGACACCCGAGGAAGAAGTCGAACAAGCGGCCTTGAGCGGACCCCAGCAAATCGAATCAGCGGCAAGCTACGTCGGCTCACATGCCTGCCAAGATTGCCACACGCAGATCTACGAGCGCTGGCGGGAAACGCCAATGGCCAATATCCTTGTCGATGTCAGCGAGCGCCCGGAGGCCATCCTGGGAGATTTCGCCACACCGAATCCACTGGTAACGTTTGACATTGAAGAGATTGCCTTCACGTATGGTAGCAAGTGGAAGCAACGATACTTCACGAGAATCGGCGACGATTATTTCGTTTTCCCCGCACAGTGGGATGTGTTGAACGAGACATGGCGCCGTTATTACGTTGCTGCGGGCACAGACTGGTGGGTTGAACACTATCCCGCCGATCAAATGCAACGTCCCACAGGACCGCTCTGCGATGGCTGCCATTCAACGAATTACGATATCCAAACCAAGCAGGTTACCGAGTGGAACGTCGGATGTGAGAGCTGCCACGGTCCCGGCAGCAATCACGTGGAACAAGAATCTCGCGAGAGCATTCTCAATCCGGCGCGGATGGATTACATCCAAGCCAACGACACGTGCATTCAGTGCCACTCGCAAGGTCGTCCGTTGATCAACCCGATAGAGGAAAAATATTACGATTGGCCCGTGGGATTTCGGGTGGGATTCGACCTCAAGGATTACTGGCAACTCGAAGAGCACACCCTGGGCGAGGAAACCTATACGCATTTCCCAAACGGTGCCGCGCACAAGAATCGGATGCAAGGCAACGACTTTGTGCAGAGTACGATGTACCAGCACGGCGTGACCTGTTTTAGCTGCCACGATGCACATGGCACCGACAACTACGCACAGCTCAGAAAGCCAGCGAACCAGCTGTGTCTGGATTGTCATGGGCCTGGCTCTCTTAACGGTCCCTATGCGGCCACATTGGAGGACCACACCCATCACGCAGAAGACAGCGCCGGGAGCCAGTGCGTGGCCTGCCACATGCCGAAAACAGCCAAGACCATCGCGGACGTCAAAGTGCGGTCCCATACGTTCAAGTTCGTCACGCCCGAGATGACGGCTCAATACAACATCCCCAACCCATGCACGTCGTGTCATACAGAAGAATCCAACGATTGGGCGTTGCAAGCCTTGCGAAGCTGGCCAGAGCACTCGCCATGGCGGGTCGGTTTAATCCCCCCGCCACCGGGGAGCCCTTTCGGCGGTGAAATATCGACAGATCGCTAGGTACAACTCACTTCAGCGAACGTCGAAAACAGGCCACACCCAACCCCCCCAAAGATTCACGGTGATATCCGGAGCCTCCCGAGTGAGGCCGACGTGCACGCCCGCGCGCACATCAAAAGAACTGGCATTGACAATGATGCCGAGCCCGGCCAGAGCCTTCGTGGGCTCCGAACTCACTTTCCTAGGAAAGAGCTCAGCTCCCATGGTGATGCGCCTTTTTTGCATCTCCGCCAGCATACTGGCTCTCCAGCCGTGCTTTTCTTCGACTGGCCGGGCGTCATAGAACCCCCAGCGTTCAGATGCAACAAAAAGGAATCGCCACTGCAGTCATTGCTTCACTGCTCTATGTCGGACGCGAAGTAGGCCAGAATACCAAAGCGACGCGTGCGTCGGCAGCGCAAGCCATCGTGAGCGCCATTAACGACTACGTCGGGGTTATTAATGATTCCGACAAGCTGGCAGACGTTCTGCACCAAGGCGGCCGGGGTATGTCGGCATTGAAGGGTGGCGATTTGATACGTTTCATGGCTTTCCACGACCAAGCGGTTATTGCCATCCAATCCCAATATCTGCAATGGAAGGATGGAATTTTGGACGAACGATTGTGGCTGATCCAGAAACAGGCGGCGTTGGACCTGTTGTCGCAACCAGGGCAGCAAGAGTGGTGGGCGGCACGTCGCCACTGGTTTTTCCCGGAGTTTCGGGATTACTTGGCTAACTTAGCCGCGACAGAGGAATCTAAGCCAATGCATCCCGGTGCAGTAGCAGGCTGATTGTCCGCTATTGGCCGAAAGCAGACGTTCCAAAAAGGAACAGTAAAACCCGGCTTTGTGTCGGGTTTTCTTTCTCAGGACGTGTGCAGGTGCTGTATCTTCCAGCCGTCGCCGGTCAGGGACAGGACCGCCGTCGCGAAGCCGCTCCCGAAGTTCATCTCCGGTCCTTCTTTTGGCAGTACCTCGTAAGCGAAAGTCGCATAGGCCAGCGATCCATCGATCTTCAATTGATAAAAGCTTAGCCGGAAGCGCACCTTGCCCAGATCGTCGAGCTCGCCGGCCAGGTGATGATCCCGGTAATCCGCCCAACCCCAGTTGCTGTGCCGGCCTTCCAGCATGACGAAGGTCTCGTCCGGGACCACCAGCGCTTCGACGGCACCGATGTCACCGCCGGTCAGGGCTTCGTGGTACGCCTCGATGACGCCGATCACCTCGGTTTCCGCCGCCGGCCAGTTCGTTACCGCCGGGGGTAGCGGGGCCGCAGCCGAATCGCCCGTGTCGCCCCCAAAAGCTGCGCTAAACCATCCGAACGCGAGCAGCACCGTCAGTCCAGCTCGGCTCATTACCCAAGACAAACGAAAAGTGTTGTCGTAACGCATTATCTATAGTCCTCCCGGAACGGCGGGTAATCGAACGGTTCGACCATCAGCCCGCCCAGCTTTGCAATCTTTCCGCTTTTCATGACGAAGTCGATTTCGCGCAGCGCCGTTATATCCGTCAACGGGTCACCAGCCACCGCGATCAGATCCCCCAGCTTACCTGCCTCGATGCTGCCGGCTTCTTCTGCGATGCCGAACAGTTCCGCCGTGGAGACGGTAGCGGCATGGATGGCATCCATCTCCGCCATGCCGAAACCCACCATCATCTCGAATTCCTTGGCATTTTGTCCGTGGGCAAACGTGCCCGCGTCGGTGCCGAATGCGATCCGCACGCCGGCCGCATACGCGCGTTCAAACGCTGCATGTTCGTTGCGCAGCCGCACGGAGCTCGCGTCCGGAATCCTGAATATCGGCGGCGGGTAGCTGGCCGACAACGTGGGCACCAGCCAGACGCCCGCTTTTTTCATCATGCTGATGCCTTCATCATCGAGCAGGAAACCGTGTTCGATCGAATCCACCCTGGCCTGAACCGCTTTTTTGATTGCGTCCGGCGTATAAGCGTGAGTCGTGGCTTTCATGCCCAACATGTGCGCGGTCTCGATGATCGCCTCTATCTCGTCGGGAAACAGTTGCCGGTCCAGTTCGGTGTTTGAGCCAAAACCGCCGGTCGACGTAAATTTGATCAGGTCGGCACCGAGTTTGAACTGGTAGCGCACTGCTCGGCGGCATTCCACCGGACCGTCGCAGACGCCCATTAGCAAGCGCGCCTCCGCCTCGCCGGTTTCCAGCATCGGGATCTTATCGGCATGACCGCCGGTCACAGCGATCGCAGCGCCTGAGACGAGTATCCGCGGCCCGATCATCCGGCCACGGTTAATCGCATCGCGCACGGCGAACACGGACTGGTCATCGGACCCGACGTCACGCACGGTTGTGAACCCGGCCGCCAGGTTACGCCGTGCATACAGCACGGTGTTGAAAGTCGCTTCTGCCGGGGTCGGCTCGGCCCGCTCGCCGCGTCTTGCGCGGCCGGGGCCCCGGGAGGGCTCGCGGTTGAGGTGCACATGGGCATCCATTAAGCCCGGGAGCACGAAGCGGTCGGATAAGTCGATGACCGTCACGTTTCCGTCAGCGGCCACCGTATCCGCGGCCAGAAACCCCGCTTCCACCGCCTCGATGCGGTCGTTTTTGATGACTACGGTCATCTGTTGTGCGGGCTTTTCCCCGGGCAGGGCGAGCAGTGTGCCCGCGTGAATCAGCACATACCGGTCGGCTGCGGCCCCTCTGCGGGGTGCCTGCGCCATCACGGTACTCAGCGCGAGCGCAAACAGAATTCCAGCGGCGCAAAATCGGCTGGCTACGCTTTTCGTTTTGTTACTCATTGGTCCTCAAACACTTTTGCCAGGTTGAATGCGGAAAAAAGCCAATCGCCGTCAATCTTGCGCATGCGGCTGACCATCTCGCGCATCTCGATCATCTCTTCCGTCCGGCCCTGGGCAATCATCCGGGCGGTAAAGCTGGTGGTGGCTTCGTCTTCGGTTGGAAATTCAATCACCAGATCCTGAAAACTCAAGTCAACGCTGGTGAATATTTGCCGAACCTGCATGATGATGCCGGTGATTTCTTCGGGCGTGTAGCTTCCGGCAAACCGCTCGGCTTCGCCGGTGATCACACAGTTAGTGGCAAACATCCTCTGCAGAATCTGGCTATTCAAAAGCATGATGGCGCTGGCTTCGCCTTCCGGTTTGCTCAGCAGCCGGGCGAACTGCTGATGGGCTTCCCGAACCTCAGCTTCCGGGTCTTCATGAAAATACCACCAGGCTCCGCCGGCCAGTAAAGCCAGCAGAATGACACCGACGATCCTTTGCTTAACATTCACCAGAATGCCCCCCTGGAACGTTGACAGGATACCTGCCCAACCTTGTAGGCGGGCATGGTGACAGGCCGCTAAGTCATTGATGTTTTGCCAAATTGGCGCCGGAGGCAGCTCCTGCGCTGATCGGGCAATTCGCCGTACAATACCAGAGTCGCTAGCGGCTTGGAGGCGAATCAGATGCCATACAAACGAGTAGAGGTAACGCAGAAGTCAGAGTCCGGGCGTAATTGGCTATTTCACGACAATCGCACAGGCGCCAACATGACGCGTGCGCAATTCGTGCAGCAAATCGAGCTAGGTAACTATCACAACTACCATGTACGGAACGTCAACGGCACCAAGACGCCCGCGTCGAATCCGGATGGTATGCAAGAGAGCAACCTCGACTAAGCGATCGGGACGTGCTCCGAATCGTGTGCCAGCGTGACACCAGCTGATTAGCTATCGCAACGGGTAGGGACGGAGATCGCGTGTGACGCATTCGACAATTGAAAAACTGAACGCGGGGCTGGAGGAGGTACGCCGCTCGCCGAAAGATAACGGAGTGCTGGAGCTGATCGTGCGCCGGCCCGAAATTGATGGTCGGGAGGTCCTCGAAGAAGCTGAGTTGAGCCAGGAAGTTGGTCTCGTCGGCGACAGCTGGGGCAGCCGCGCTACCGCACGCTGGACCCCGCATCCGGACACGCACCTCACCATCATGAATGCTCGCGCGGCCGCTCTGGTTGCGCAGGACAAAGAGCGCTGGTCGCTGGCCGGCGATCAGCTGTATATCGATCTGGACTTGAGTGCCGAGAATCTGCCGCCCTGGACACGTTTGTCACTCGGGTCCGCGGTCATTGAGGTGACGGACAAGCCGCACACTGGATGCAGTAAATTCGTTGCACGGTTCGGAGAGGATGCGATGCAGTTCGTTAATTCTCCAGTCGGCAGAGAATTAAATCTGCGCGGGGTCTACGCCCGTGTCGCTCAGCCCGGCGTGATTCGCGTCGGCGATATCATCACCCGAGTTTAATCTCGCAGCACGCGACCCAGTGCTGCGTGGGAATCCATCCCAACGGGAAACCAGAGACGCATGTATGGTTGAAGTTAGCAGGCTGATCTCGCCCGATATTCTTGTTGAAATTGAAGCAGACGCTTACATGAATTCTGAGTAGGCTTAACCAGCCGCTAATCTGCTTCCGATACGACTCCAATGTCGTCCGCTGGTCGATTATCGATCATGCCGGCAATCTTCCATCCCTCGGGTGTGGAAACCAGCAGATAGAATTCCGTAAAGCTCTCGGCCCGCGACTTTTCCTTACCTACCCGAGTCGATTCGGTGCTGATACGAGCCCAGACCGTCGCCACGTCACCTTGGACGTTTTCCTCAAGGATCTCTGCTTGCCTGATATACGTGCTAGTGGCAGCGAACAGGACCGGGGCGATCAATGACCAGTGTGCCACGAGTTCCGATGTCAATTTCTCTGGCGCCAGGCCCGCATGCGATGGGCGCAAAGTAAACTGCACTCCACCAGCGGCAAGATGCTGCACCACTGCAGCGGGGTCACGATTAGTGATCGAGTCATTGAATGACTTGACGACATTTACCACCTGTGATCGCTGCGAATCCTCGGCCAAGCCCGTCCCGAATAGACACACGCCGATTATCGCCGCGAATAGCGTCGTAGGCGTTCGCTTGGTTTTGTACATACTCAGGCACCACCATGAAATTAATCGATAGAATTATTGGTGTCCTGGCTAAGGTTTTCTGAATAGCGATCTTCGTGCAATAAGCAATTACACGTAAGCGGTACATCCAAGGCACACTTCACCATTTAGGGATCGCTATCGACCTAAAGTGCCGCTCAGGACGTGCGGTGTCGCGCGACGTGCATGGATGCACTAGTGTCACGGAGGACGTAACTGAGGGACCATTTGTAACGGTAGGTACATACCCCGATTGACGCCATTTGATGATTAAAGACAAGGTGAACCGCATCGGGCGATTAAAGCCTGAGTTAAATCGCTTACGGATACGGCGGTGCAGAGATTCATTTAGAAGAAATCTCTGCCGAGCACTAAAAAAGTAACATCACTTGTTACTGACTAAGGAGTAGGGTATGTCTTTAAATGAAGCATTAGCAACAATTGCAGTCGTAATTATGTTTTTTAGTATATTCGGATTAATTGCATATAACGTTTATAAAAGTCCGGATGATAGATATAGATAAAAGACTTACAAATAGGATCAAAGGAGCTAGGCGAAGATGTTTCTTCGTCTCACCATTCTTTGCTGGGTACTAATCATAGGAATCATGCCTATTATTGCGGCAATTTCCTGGATTGCTACCAAAGATACCAAGGTCTTTATTATGATCCCTGGCGCACTGCTTTTTGTTGGTGTCCCTTGGTTTGTATTTTGGTTGCTGCGATTGATCATCTCGGGAGGCTGGAAATGATCACAGTCTCCATCCCTGCCGCTTGGCTAATCAGGTCGGCGCTCGGCCTATTCGGTTGGGTGCGGCGTAAGGCAACCCCGGAATGAGGTTTATTCTAACTACTCGCTAAAGCAGCCGTACGGACCTTGACTGTCGATGTCTCCCCCTGCTTTTCCGTCCAGGACACATAGACTTTCTGTCCATCGGTGGCCAGGGTCGGCAGCATCGCTACGGTGGTGCCATCGCTCACGCGATAGGCTGGACTCCACTGGGTCGCATCGGCCGCGCGGTGCGCCAGGAAAATCTGCGGGTTCATCTCTCCCTCTGCTATGTTTTCCCAAATGCCCCACAAGTGGTTATTGCCGTCAACCACGATCTGGGCATGCAGAACCGTGTGCGACGGCGTCTTGGCCATCAGCTTGCGCGGGGCAAAGCTTTTACCTCGGTCGTCCGAGTAGGTGTAGTAGATGCCCGTCTCGTCCGCATCGGCCCGGCCCCCGGTGAACCACAGACTATGTAGCCGACCCGCACTGTCTGCAATGACAGAGCTACCAGCGTGTGGGCAAAACGTCGCGATCCAACCATCGTCGCTGATGTAGGTGGGTTCGGAAAACGTTTTTCCGCCGTCGGTCGAGCGTATCACCACGTTGTCGCGCAAATAGTCTGCCGTCACGAAGCGATAGGACACGACCACCGTGTCACCACCATCGAGAAACGAGATGGTCGGTACGCAACAGGCACAGACGGTGATCTCGGTAATGGGGTAGTTTTCCCCGAACGTCTTACCGCCATCTTCAGACACGGCCATCCACAACTGAGAGTTCTGCTCAACGAAGTTTCTCCGCGCCCGAGGACCCATCTGCATCACTGAGTCCGGGATGGTGAGGTCGCGCATCTTAATGTCTTTACGTCTTTCCGCAGTTGACTCGGGTTTGCTCATCCCTGTGAATGTTCTGCTTCGGCTGTCGATCCAGGTGGAGTAGACCTTGCCGTTTGGACTGGTCGCGATGGTCGCAAACGCATGGGCCACGGGCACGGGCCCGCGTTCGTCATCGTTTAAAATCGCGGAAGGCAAAAAGTCGCCATCTCTTTCCGCATGAGCGGTTTTCACGACGCCGGTCTTGAATTCCTTAAGGGGCGAAGCATAGACCGCGGTCACACCACCATCAGCTGCAACGGTGAATTTCAAGCGATTGTCCCCGCCATACCAATGAACCTCTCCCGGCCCATCGTTGACGCGCCGCGCCTCGTCGGCCAACGCTCCATTGCTACCCAGCGTAGCCATGAAGGAGTTACGCGCCCGCACACCCTCGCTATCTTCTGACCAGGTCACCAGCACCTGGCCGTCTGCGCCGGCCTGGAGATATTGATCGGCCGGATTTCTGTCGGTATTGCCCAGGCTGACAATGTCGTCAAAGACAATGTCACCGACGGTGGATGACTGGTCGGGTGGGGCGACAGACTCGGGAGAGTTAGCCCCGTCGCATCCGGATAAACCCAGGGAAATTGCCGCCGTGAGGGCCAGCGCCACATGTGATCTGTTCATACCAAACTCCCCCATTTTTTTTCCGGTCCTGCGCCTCAGAGGCGAGGCACACACCGGATCAAGCCTGCTGCTTTTCGAGCAGCTCAGCCGGATTGTACTCCTTGGCGGGGTTTCCGAACGTCCGTTTTGGCGGAGCCGCGAATTGGGCCACACCAATCATAATCATGGCCTTGCAGGTCATAGTTTTGTCCGGGAGGGTCAAAATGTGGTCTGGCTGGGTCATGTCCTTGCGCTGTGCGCTCTGACCCTCTAGGTTCGTCCGCTTGTCGCGCCTGGCGCGGGTTGATATGGAGCATTGTGCGTGGGTAAACAGGCTACGTTTTTTCTGAGCTGTTTTCTGATTGGCTTGCTGGCGGCCTGCGGCGGTGGCGATGGTCCCGGTGTTGGTGGCCAGCCTGTGCCGACGTTGCTAAACGGACCGGAAGCTTGCATCGATGGCGATGCTGGTCCTTTTCCCTGCAGCAACATCGACCTCGCCAGACTCGTCTCAACAGCGACCCTCGGCGGATCCGCGGGTAATGACGTCTGGGGGTGGACCGATCCACTCGACAACGCTGAATATGCTTTGATGGGTGTCAATAACGGCACCGCTTTCGTCGACGTGACTGATCCGAATAATCCGACCCTGGTTGGCCGACTGCCCACGCAAACCGGCTCGTCTTCCTGGCGTGATATCAAGGTGTATATGAATCACGCCTACGTCGTTGCCGATTCGGCCGGCGCCCATGGCATGCAGGTTTTCGACTTGACGCGCTTACGCACCGGTGGCACCGAACAAACCTTCGCAGCGGATGTGGTTTACGGGGATTTCGGCAGCGCCCACAACGTGGCGATTGACGAATCCAGCGGTTTCGCTTATGTCGTCGGATCAGACACCTGTAACGGTGGCTTGCACATCGTGGATATACGCCAACCGCTAAATCCGATGTTCGCCGGATGCCATTCCGTCGATGGTGACACCCACGACGCACAGTGTGTTGCCTACACCGGTCCCGATCCCGATTACACCGGCGCAGAAATCTGTTTCAACTCTAACGAAGACTCAGTCGCAATCGTTGACGTTACGATCAAGTCGTCGCCGAATACCTTGGCCGTTCTCGTTTACCCGGACCTTGGATACGTTCACCAGGCTTGGCTGGACGATACTCATCGTTATCTAATCGTAAATGATGAATTTGACGAGGAACGATTCGGTTTGCAAACAGGCACCATCGTGATCGATGTCACGGATCTGGATGCGCCGAGTTACCTGTACACCCACCGGCACGCGACGGTGTCAACCGATCACAACTTGTATGTGAGTGGCAACCGGGTATTCGAAGCCAATTACACGTCCGGATTACGAATTCTTGAGTTTACAAGCCTCGCCACCGACACCTTCACGGAGGTCGGTTTCTTCGACACCTATCCTGAAAGCAACAGCGTTGGGACCGAAGGTGCCTGGAGTGTTTATCCCGTTCTTTCCCAGCGGCACGATCGTCGTCAGTGATGTCGCCAGGGGGCTGTTCGTACTCTCTCCGGACTAGCGGTCGCAATTAGTCAACAAGCTCGGCCGCTTCCCGCATGAGCTGCGGGTCACCTCGACCTACTTCTTTATATAAGCAGACACCGAACCAGTCGGGCATCGTGCGAATAAGGTGGCGCGAACCATGCGTCTTAATCGACCCGTTGCGCAGCGCCGAGGGCATGTCGAGGTCGCCCTCCCAGACTTCGACGATTATGCGCACGCTCGAATTAATATAAAGATCGATGTCTTTGCCCGGGTCCTCGGTGCAAAGGTCAACCGTATCGCCGTCGACGAGGAGCCACCAGGTTTTGTGCTTCGTCAGCTCATCGAATGTCAGGCAGATGACGGTTTCGCCATCGGGTAAATGCTCGGTCTGTAGTCGCCGCTGCAATTCCCGCATCAGGAATTCCACATCGAGTTCGTCATCCGTGAGCTGACCGCGTGCCCAGCGCATACCCCAGACCGCGAGGATTTCGATCAGCGGAGCGAGTTCCCTGCCGGCCGCAGTCAAGCGGTATTCATAGCCCTTACGGCCGGAAAGTTTCTTGCGGATGATGATGCCGCATTCCCCCAGGTGTTTAAGCCTTTTGGCGAGCAGCGTCGGTGACATGCGCGAGAGTGCGCGTTGGAAATCGTTAAATCGTGTGGTGCCCAACAAGAGCTCCCGCAAAACCAGCAGCGTCCACTTTTCGCCGATCAGTTCGGTCGCCTTCGCCATCGGGCAGAATTGTCCATATCCCGCCATAACACCCCCTCCGCCTGCTGTTTCTAACTACAGAATATGTAGCTGAATACTACACTCCCTACAGTATCGGGCAAGGCGGTCGGGCTCCCTAACATGCTGTTCGACGGTCGCAATCCGTCAACTACATCAACTTTTCGGGAGAAATGAAATGACTACCAGCAACGCAATTGAACAGACGAAAGACATGACGAATGGCGTCGACGTCGGCCAGCTCATGAACGTGATCGGTGCGAATTGAGGCAGACCCGGGCTACGCCAGTTCCAGTGGCGGGCCACCAATCAGTGGGTCGACGGCAGCCTGACCCGCAGCCGGATCAAGGAATTTTTCGCCGGCAACGCCGAGGACACGACACGCGAACAGGCATTCACGCTCGACGCCGACGAGCCGTCGATCGCGGCAGGCCATAACAGCGCGCCGAATTCGATGGAGTATCTGTTGCACGCGCTGGCCACCTGCCTGACAGGGACCCTCGTCTACCACGCGGCCGTGCGCGGGATCGAGATAGAAGCTGTCGAATCATCGTACACGGGAGATATGGATGTCCGCGGCCTGTTCGGGCTTTCCGATGACGTGCGCAAGGGCTTCAGCAAGGTTACCGTCAATATGCGCGTCAAGAGCGAGGCGAGCGTCGAGGAGCTCACCGAATTGGCAATGTATTCACCTGTTTACGATATCGTGTCGAACTCGTTACCCACAGAGTTCACGCTCACGACCTATTAAGACAGTGAGTTGGGTCAACGGCGCCGGGTTTATTTGTCCAATCAATAAATCCGGCCCGTTTTTTCACTCGTCCCGGAAAATCGTCCGATCGAACCCCAGGCCCGGCCGCTGCCATTCAGCGAATTCTTCGCCGAACAATTCCTGGTCAGCCGCGCCAAACAGCCGCAACTTGGCAGTACCTCCCTGCCAAAGGTCATAGCGCGGGTCCACGTAACGCTTAAAAAAGTCAGCCAGGCGGGCATCCAGGTCGGCAACGACGTCGGCATACTCGACATCCTCGGCCAGGTTGCGTCGCTGTTCGGGATCGGATTGCAGATCATAGAGTGTGTCCTCACCGACCAGAAACGTTTTTTGATACAACCAGCGCTCGGTGCGGATCACCCTGGTGGTCATGAATTCGTGATAGACAGCCCGTTGTTCCGGCGCCGCACCCGGATCAGCCAGGATGGCCTGGTAGCTCTGGCCGGGGCTGTTCTCGACCTCGATTTCATCGAGACCCACGTAATCCAGAACCGTTGGCAAAAAATCGAACTGGCGGACCAGCAGATCACTGCTGGATCCAGCGGCAATGCGATCGCTGTGCCGAAAAACCAGCGGGACGCGCATGTGTTCGTCATAAATCGTCGGTGGCCACCAGGCGCTGGGGTTGCCCCACAAACCGTGCTGACCGTAAAGCGAACCTTGGTCAGACGTGAACACGACCAGGGTCTCCCGGTCGAACCCATGCTTTCGCAGCGCCGCCATCACCCGGCCCACCCCGTCGTCGACCGTGCTCATTTCGGAGGCAACGCTGATCATCGCGTCCCGATTATTCAGGGCACGAATCTGCGGCCAACCGCCGAAGCCCACGCGAAACATGATTTCGGATGGCTGGTTGCGGCTGGCCATGGTCATCAGGTTTGGATGCACGGGTTCCTGGGGCATGGTCGGCGGATTTGCGCGGTAATAATCCACGTGCGGGTTGCGCGGTTCCTTTAATACAACCGGAGGAAGCATGTACGGGCCGTTGTATGACAAGAACAGGAAGAACGGCTGGTCCGGAGTTTGCTGCGCGAGAAATTCTTCGGCTTTGCGGGTCCACAACTCCGTCATATGCCCTGGTTCGGTATAGACCTGACCGTTATCGAAAATCTCCTCGCCGTAAAAATCCATGGTGTGTCCGCTACCGAAAGTTACCCAGTAGTCGAAACCCAACTCGGGTTGTTCGTGGGTGCCCAGGTGATACTTGCCGACCAGGCCCGTCGCGTAACCGGCGTCTGCCAGCGTTTGCGGCAGCGAGCGAAATTCCTGGATGGCTGACCACCGTTCCGGCATCTGTTTCCCGGCACGCATCCGGCGATCGGGTAAAGCACTGTGAACACCGTGCTGCGACGGCATAAGGCCCGTCATGAATGTCGCCCGGGTCGGCGAACAAACGCCGCTGACCGCAAAGGCATTGTTGAACTGGATGCCTTCAGCAGCCAGGCGGTCGATGTTCGGGGTTCTTATTTCGGAGTTACCGTACGTGCCCAGTAAAGACGGACTCTGGTTGTCCGTCATGATAATCAGAAGGTTCGGACGGTCGGTGGCGAAAGTGCAGCAACTGATGCCGCACAGAATAATGGCGGCTGTCCAGCGTGGGGCATAGCCGAGGATCATGGCGTCATCCGTCCTTCCATCGGGTGCCGTTGTTCGGCGCATCGCTGCCGTTAGATCGCCGTCACCGCCACGCGGCGAAGGCCGGATCCGGCTGCCAGCCGGCCGGTGGTTCGGCCTTCGGCGGCACGCCCCGGTAGTTTTCAGGGCCGACATTCAGCGATGAGACATCCATGACATAGGAATACAGACCGGCCATGAACTGGCCGCCTCCCGCTTCGCTACGCGTAAACACCATCTTCTTACCGTTCGGGGAAAAGGCGCCCATGCCGTCGAAGCCGGGATTGTAGGTCAGTCGCACCGGTTCGCCGCCGGCCAGATCACCGAGGAACAGCTCCCAGTTGTTACCTTCGACGATACGCACGTATAGAAAGTGCCGCCCGTCCGGTGCAGGGTATGGGGCCCAGTTCATATCGTTGGTGAACGTGCGGGGCTGTACATTGCGGTCGGAACCGACGATCTTCATTGAGAAGATGTTCATCGGTGTCTGGCTGCGCGTGCCGTTCTTCCGGTCCTGCTCCTCCAGCCGTTCTTTCTCGCTTTGCTTCCAGGCCCGGAAGATGACGGTCTCGCTGTCGGGCAGGAAGTACGCTTCACCTTCCTGCCAGTCTTCGGTAAAGCTTAGTTGAGTCTGCTCCGTCCCATCGGCCTGCATGCGCCAAAGATCCGCGTTGCCATCGATCTGGCGGCCGAAGACAATCCACTTTCCGTCGGGGGAGACCGTTGCCTCGGCGTCGTACCACCGGTTGTTCGTCAGGCGCTGGACATTCCGGCCATCCAGGTCCGACGCGTAGAGCTCGGCGCCCTGCGGATAGTTGGCGTCGTCCGACCAGTTGCCCGGCGGCATGTCCTCGAGGTGATCGCGGGTGGAAGTCCACAGCAGTCGTTGGCCGTCTGGATAGAAATAAGAGCAGGCATCCTGACCGCGATCGTTGATGCGGCGGATGTCCTCGCCGGTGTCTGTGAAGGTATAGGTCAGCGCGCCGCCGACTTGGCCTTTGCCCGGGTCCTGGGCGTCCGGATCCTTGACCTGGGCAATGAGGTGCACGCCGTCGGGCGCGTAATAGGCCTCGCCGTTCTCGGCAAGGTTGGGAACCTTGTACATCGGCAGCTCGCGGCTGTCGCTTGCAGCTGCCACAGGTTCGGCGGCGACAACGCAGCAGCTGATGCTGCACAGAACGAAGGCGGCTGCCCAGCGTCGGCCATTGCCGAGGATCATGGCGTTATCTCTCCTGCCAGGCGCACGTCAGGAAAAGGTTTGTCAATCGCTGATGATTGCGGCTAGCAGTTCCTGGTCCGACGCGGTGGGCTTGTGATTAAATCGATAGACCGCTCCAGCCACTTCACGCAACTCTGCCGATGCCGCTTGATCTTCCATGATCGGCTTCAACTTATCTTTGTCGGCCGCCGACGCTTTGTGATTCAGGTTCGTGATGGCGTTTGCCACCGTGCGTTCCTGCTCGCTGGCGGCACTGTCGTTCGCAATGCCTTTCAGCGTGTCCTTTTGCGCATCCGTCGGAACATGATTGATATCGACCAGGATAGTGGCCATGGTCTCAACCGAATCATCTTCTGCAATCGCAGCCGATGCTCCGAACATTGCTCCCAGCGCGAGCGCCAGTCCCATGATCGTTATAGTTTTTGATTTCATCTTTCGTTTCTCCGTTATGGGCTGAGAACGGCGGGTGTTTCTTCGCCGCCGCAATAGTTCGATTCAACTGCATGTTACCCGGTGCGGCGATTAATTTTTTCTGCGGGCTCTTCGGCTGTCGCCGCTGGCAGAATCAGCGGCACGGCATCCAGGACCCAGCCCTTGCTCTCGCGTCGGGCAGGGCAGGGGATCGCATAGGCCACCTTGCGGCGATTGCGATCCACTTCGTCTACGTCGATGCGCCAGCCCCGCGTCTCCCATTGTTTCAGCTTGTCCCGGTAGGCACCTATCGGTGAATCCGAAGGCATAAACAATTCTTTGGTACGGGTTTCCGGGGTCAGCAGCGGGTGGACAGCCAGCAATATGTCGCGGTCCTGCAGCGCCACGTATTCGTTGCGGCCCTTCATGCGCTCGTCATCTTCCGATTCGATCAAAAAATTCCGCAGGTTCACGAGATAGAGGCTGGTGTTCGCGTCGTCCACCGGACACTCGAACAGGTACTGGTGAATCTTCATATCCGGCATCGGGTGAATAAAGGTCCAGATGCTGGCGACGCCGACGTGGCCGGTGCCCGCACTAATGGTCGTGTTCCCGCTCCTGCCCGAAGCCTCCTGCATCTTCTTCTCGGCCAGCGGCGGCACATAGGGTCGCCCCCAGAACCCGGTACCCCAATCGGTGTGAATCAGTTCCGGCGGTTTGACCTTGTAGTCTTCCCGTTCACCGGAGAACCCGTGGGTCGGGTGCACGAACTCGTTGTGCGCCGGATCGATGCCGTTTTCCATCGAGCGCTTGTAATCAAATGCCCACTCGAAGTGCTGGATGGTTGCCGTCCACCCTTCGATCGGGACCGTCGGGGCCGTATTCGGCGATATGCAACAACGGGGGCCGTTCGGCTTCCGGCAGATCACCAAGAAAAGCGAACACCAGGCCGTAGCGCTCCTGGGTCGGGTAGGCATCAACGCGCGCCCGGCCCGGAATTTTCGCGTTCGGACCCAGCGACGGAATGCGGTGACAACGACCATCGCCGTCGAACTGCCAGCCGTGGTACGGGCACTCGACACAGTCGCCTTTGACCTTACCGCCCGACAGCGACCCGCCGCGGTGCACGCAGGTATCGCTGAGGCAGTGCGCGACACCGTCCGCATCCCGGAACAGGACGAAATTCTGACCGAGCATCCGGCGCTTAACGGGTTGATCGGTGATCTCGGTGCCCTCGCAGGCCGGATACCAGAAATTGATGAACATCGTTTTCCCCCAGGATTTCGACCCGGCTTTTCAACGGATTGTTACAGAAAAACCGGGGTCGAACCGAGGTTTTTTTCGCCGGCCAGAGTTGTATCGATGGGGTCGCTACCCAGCAATCCTCACCCTACGAAAAACCTCGGTTCGACCCCTATTGTCGAGGCTCGCCGGCGTAACCAGTCAGCTCAACGTAGCCTCGGCCATCGATGGCCACGCCGGCCTTCTGCCCCTGGACATCGACTGCACCCTCCCAGTAACGCAGGCGCGTGTTCAGTTCCTGGGCATTCAGAACCGGCTCCAGCTGCAATTCCAAATCCAGCAAGGAGATGACTATCCGCCAGGCCGCAGGATAGCGACCTCCGAGAGGGCTATCCCAATATTCAAGCACCTCAATGGTGACATCCTCGGCGCCCAGGGAAACGCTATGCTCTTGCCGGTCCACCCAGGTTCCTGCGCTGTGTGCGTCTTGGCTGCCGTCAAGCTTTCGCAAATTGTAAAACATCAGGTCGCTGCCATCGGACAGCTGCACAGCAAACCAGTCCCAACCTTGCTGCTCTGGAGAAAGCGCACTGCTACCCCACTCGCGGTCCAACCAGGACAAGCCACTCACCGGGAAAACCGTGCCGTCTACTTGCAAGGTGCCTTCTGAATGCAGGCGTGGAGTGGAATAGTAATAGGTTGCGTTGCCCGGTCTATCGGCCTTCTGACTTAATCCGTGTTGACCGTTGAGTACCGGCGCCTTGAGCGGCGTCAAAGTAAGATCCAGTTCGATATCATCTGCGGTGGCCCGTGCGCGCCACGCAGAACTCGAATCGTCGATGCTCGCGAGCGACCAATCTTCCAGCCAGACACGAAACGGCTTGGATGTTGCACCGGCGAGGCCGACACTTGCGCGCGCATAGCGTTCTGCGACATGAAATTTCTGCCTGGTGACATCAGTCACGGCAAAGTGACCGATAAAAATTTGATCAGTTCTCCAGGCCGATGGATCGTGGTGCTCCGCCACCGACAAGGGCGTCAATGCAAAGCGAAACAAGGTCAATTCAAAGCCGAAGCGTTCTGCTTGAGGCCCATCCAGGTTACCGGTCACATACCACCATTCATTCCGATATTCAGGGTGCGGCCCGTGATCCGCAGGAAAGGCAAACGGTCGCACAGCCTCGGCTTTGGCGTAACCCTCAATCCCTTGATCGCTCAGCAGCTCTGCCAATCGCGACGAAGCGCTCTCCTGTTTAAGAGGGTAGTAAGCGATCGTCGGAGAAGAACCGAAGTGTCAAGACGCCAACGATCACGAGTACAGCTATCGCGAGAAACTTCTGCATGCTATTCCTCACGCATGGCCAGCGCCGGTGGCGCATTTGCCGCGCGCCATGCAGGGTAAAGGCCAGCCAGTAGAGCGGCGCCAATGGATAACGCGAGGGCGCTTAAGAGAATCTCGGGCGACACGGTGACGTCCATCTGCCAACCAAACGCGCGGCGGTTAATCACCTCAACGAGCACCCAGGCCATAACCAGACCCAACGGAATTGCGGCAAGGCCGCTTAATAGACCCATAAAACCGGTTTGCATAGTGACCAAGGCGCCCAATTGACCCGGAGTCATGCCCACGGCACGTAGTATCGCCAGCTCTCTTGCGGATTCGAGCTGCACCGCCAACATCGCACCCAATATGCCAATGAACGCCACACCGACAGCTAACCAATAAAGGACATCGGTTATCACAAATGTACGGTCAAATATGTCCAGTGAAAGATCACGTATTTCGCGGTTGGATCTTATGAGTAGCGCTTGACGGCCGGCGCTGATCTGCCGCAATTGCTGTAGCACATCCTCGGGTTGCGCGTCCGGGGTCAGGTACAGCCCCAACGAGCTAATCTGCGTATCGCGCCAGTGCGCCACATAGGTGGACCGGCTCATGAGTATGGCGGCCTGACTCGAATCATAGCTTTGATACCGCCCGGCTACGGGAAAGCTGTGCTCGCCGTGGGCAGTGTTCAGGGTCAGCCTGTCGCCTGGCTTGACGCTGTAGCGGTAGGCGTAGGGATCAGACACAACGACAGCACCCTGGGCGTCGAATGCCAACCACACCTCCTCTGGATTGCCCTCGAGCAGGCGAACGCCCGCGTAACTTTGGGGCGCCATGTCCACTGCGGTGATCTGTGTACGTCCACTCTCCGACTCTATCCAGACGCGGCGGCCGGCACTGTGCTCGGCGACGCCGGGCACCTGCAAAAGGTCTGCCACCAATGCTGCGTCGATCCGCCCTCCGGGACGGTCCGCAGCGATGCCGGGCGCAGCAATGTAAATATCCGAGCGCAAGGTGTTGTTCAACCAATCGTTCACGGAATCCCGGAAGCTCTCCACCATGACGCTAACGCCGATCGTGGCAGAAACAGCAACCGCCAGTGCCACCATGGCAACGCCGGTGCGGCTCAGCGTGGCGGCCACACCAGAGATGGCCAGTCTTCCAGTTGCACCCCCAACCCAGGATGCGATGGGCACTGTCAACCGCGCGCTTAAGCGAACAGCGATCGGGATACATAAAGCCAATCCAAGCACCAGCAGAAAAAGCGCTGTGAATCCGGCGACCAAATCGTCGCCGGACAGCGCCAGAATGCCGATCGCCAGCACGGCACTTACAATACCGGCGACGGCGACATGGGGGAGCAGGCTTCTGGCGCGGTGCTCAAGTACCGAACGAGCCAACGCGAGCTTGGGCATGTATAAGGCAGCTTCCATGGCGGGCATCGCCGCCGCCAAAAGCGTTGCCCCCAGGCCGGCCAACAAGCCTTTGAGAGCGGATGAAGGATTGAAGGCAAGGTCGGTCACCTGCACAACAAAATAGTGATCGTTGATCGAGCGCGACACGAGCATCAGCAGCCGTTCACCGAGCACGATGCCGAACATCACACCCAGGATTGCCCCAATGAGTCCCAGCACAAGCCCCTCGCTGAGGATCAACACGAAAATTTGCCGGCGGGTGACCCCTAGTGTACGCAAGATCCCAATGAGCCTCCGTCGCTGTAATACCGCAAATCCCATGCTGTTGTAGATCAGAAAAACTCCAACCAGCAACGCCAGCAGACTCATGGCCGTGAGATTGGTCATAAAGGCACTACTCATCTCTGCCACGGCTTGAGTGCGACCTGCTGCGCTCAATAGCTGCGCCTCTACGGGAAGCATCCTGCGTATTTCCGCGGCAAGAGCCTTACTGCTGTCAGCCTCGGGCAGCCGCACATCGATTCGCGTGAGCCGTCCGAGCTTATCCAGCCAGTTCTGGGCCACCGCGATATCAACGATGACCATGCCATCCAATCCGGGAGCAGCACGGCCTGAGTGTTCCAGTAGCCCGACAAGGACAGCAGGAAAAACCTGACCGGCGATAGAGATGTTCAACTCATCTCCATTCGCCAATCCCAACGAGGCCGCCGTCCGTGCAGACATCAGGAAGGCGCCTGGGTCGGTCAGCAGGCGCCGAAAGGTTTCGTCCGCTTCAACGATTGAATCCGGGACGGCATAGCTGCGGAACTCTCTTTCAGCAAAAACATCGACGCCGAACACCCGCAACGTGGTGTTCCCGATTTGGGCATAGCCCTCGACCACGGGCGCAATGTTGCGCATCCCTGCCTCAACGCGCAGCCGGGTGTACAGCGCTTCGTCAACCCCGCGAGGGCCTGCGACGATCTGGTGCGTCGCTTCCCCGTTGATGGTATCCATGGTAAGTACAAAAGCCCGTCGGGCGCTTTCATTCGCCAGGTCAACGGCAACAATCACCGCGACCCCAATACAGATACCCACGAGCGCGAGCGCTAGCTGCCATGGATGGCGTAACAGATAGCCGAAGCTGGCGCGGTACAGAACCGGCATCACGTTGGGTCCCTGCGCTCATCAGCGACCAGCACGCCATCGTGCAGTTCCAGCACCCGGTCACAAAAAGCGGCCACCGCGACGCTATGCGTCGCGACGATCATGGTTCCACCTGCCTGGCGTACCAGTCGATCCAACAACCCTAAAACGCTCTGGCCGGCCGCATCATCGAGATTTCCAGTGGGCTCGTCGGCGAGCAACAGGCCAGGCCGGTGCGCCAGCGCACGCGCGATGGCGACACGCTGTTGCTCGCCACCCGACAGCACATCGGGGTAACTGAGTCTTCGATCGAACAGATCGACTGCTGTTAACAAATCGTTGACGCGCTGCGTTGCCTCGGGCGCAGGGATTTTGTTCAGTTCCAATACCAGCCTGACGTTCGCTTCTACAGTAAGCGTGGGTATCAAGTTAAAAAATTGATACACGAATCCAATATGTCTGCGCCGGAATAACGTCCGATCGCGTTCGGACATCGTGGTGATAACAGAGCCAGCAATCTCAACCTGACCTTTATCGGGGGCGTCGATGCCGCTGATTAGATTAAGCAGGGTGGATTTGCCCGAACCACTGCGACCCCGCAGTGCAATGGTCTCGCCGCGAAAGAATTCACCGTTCAGGTGATTGAGCACCGGATGCAGCTGGTCGCCCTCCTGAAAGCTGCGGCATAGGTTGCTTATGCGGACTTGAACGATTTTGTTTTGGGTGTCGTTTGCCATGAGGAACAATAGGGGTCGAACTGAGGTTTTTTTGCCGGCGAGAGTTGTATCGGAGGGGGCACTACCCAGCAATCTTCACCCTACGAAAAACCTCGGTTCGACCCCTGATTCACGCGGATTATACGGGTTCGAACCGAGGTTTTTTCCGCCGGCCAAAGTTGTATCGATGGGGTCGCTACCCAGCAATCCTCACTCTACGAAAAACCTCGGTTCGACCCCGTCTAACACTGCCGTTATTCGGCGTTACAATAGCCACTCAGCTCGGACGTTAGACGCCATGGAACCCCCCAAAACAATTTCGGACGTCACCCTCAGACTCGCGCAGCCGCGTGACGCCATGACCATTGCGCACATGTCAAAACGTCTGATCGAAGCGCGATTGCCGTGGTCATGGACACCTGAGCGAGTAGCACGGCACATCCGGCATTGTGACAGCGTGGTTTTAACGGCGCGGGCCGGAGGAGAGCTTGCCGGATTCGCGATCATGCAATTTTCGGACACGGCCGCACACCTGAGTCTGTTAGCGGTCGAGCCAAACTGCGAGCGGCTTGGAATCGGGCGCCGTTTAGTAGAGTGGTTAGAGGAAACAGCGGTTACGGCGGGGACGTTTGACATTGCCTTGGAAGTTCGGGCGGCAAATGTTGGAGCGCGGTGGTTTTATCGCAAATTGGGCTACCGAGAAGATCGCTGTATCGTTGGTTACTATTGTCGTGTAGAAAACGCGGTGCGAATGGTCCGCGATCTGCGAGTAGTCAGAACACCCCAGGGAGCGAGGATATGAGCATGGCCAACAGCCTCCGCGATTACCTTGAGAACCAGGGCACTCAGTACCACTTGGTGCGTCACCCGCGCACGTTCACCAGTATGGAAACCGCCGCCCACGTGGCTGGTGACAAGCTCGCCAAGTCCGTTGTGTTGGAAGCCAAAGACGAATACGTCATGGCCGTCATTCCGTCCACACACCGTTTGCGCTCGGAGACATTACGCGCACGGTTCGGCCATCCGTTCGACCTAGTCACCGAGACAGACATTGGTCGGCTGTTCAAGGATTGCGAGCTCGGATCTGTCCCGGCTTTGGGTCAGGCTTACGGCATGAAAGTGGCAGTCGACGAGACCCTGCTCGATCTCGACGAGATCTATTTCGAGTCTGGCGACCATACTCAGCTTGTGCACATATCCGGCCAGGATTTCCGGGCGCTGATGGCTCAAGCGCCAAGTGGGCAATTTGGCCAGCACGTCTAAATCGTGCCGCAGTGGTATCACTTCAACTCCGATGCGTAAGGTACCCACGCCATGATTCAAGACACGGCCCGCGAGCAACCGGTACCGGTGGGTGGGGGCACGGAGCTGTTTCACGTCATCGACCCGCGGGTATTCGAGCGCCGGCTTCTGGACGAACTCTGCGACCTGACAACACGGGTGCGGACCATAGCCAAGTCCAATGCAGGGGCACGGTTTCTCCAGGACCTGTTGCCCAATTGCAGAGCGATGTTTTTCTTTACGCAGCCCTCGACTCGGACCTTCCTGTCTTTCAATAACGCCTGCCATGTTTTGGGCATTCGCACGAACGAGATCCGCGACCCATCCACCTCGTCGGAAGTGAAGGGGGAAAGTTTCGAGGACAGCATTCGTACGTTCAGCTCTTACGTTGATGTCATCATCATGCGAACGCGGGAGCCTGGGCGCGCAGCCCAAGCGGCCCGGCTCATGGATACCATCGCCCGTCCGGTTCCCGTCATCAACGCAGGTAGCGGTAGCGACCAGCATCCCACGCAGGCGCTGCTCGACATCTACACCTTGGACCGCAGCTTTTCCGAGCGAGGCGGCATCGATGGCAAAGTCATTGGCATGATGGGCGACCTCAAACGGGGGCGTACAGTACGCTCTCTCTGCTACTTGATGAAGAATTATCCGGACGTGCGCCTGGTTTTCATCGCACCGGAGCAGTTCGCGATGCAGAACGACGTCAAGGGCCACCTCAAGGAATACGGTATTCCATTCACAGAGACCGAGCAGCTGGGGAAAGTACTACCCGAGCTGGATGCGCTTTACGTTACCCGTATGCAGTCGGAATGGGACAACGCCGGCGAGTCTCGGGCCGTGGATTTCAAACGATTCAGCGTCGGCACGAAGGAACTCGGTCTGTTAAAGCCCGACGGGATCATCATGCACCCTTTGCCCCGTGGTCCCGAGCTCGATCCTGCCGTGGATACGGATCCGCGAGCAATGTACTGGCGCCAGGAACGCAACGGCATGTGGATGCGAGCGGCGGTGCTGCTCAAGATTTTCCGGCTGGAGAGCCGCATCCGGTATCTCGATCTGGAAGCCTTCGCGGCTCAAGATGGGGATAATCCTCTGGTCAGCTAAAAAACCGGGGTCGAACCGAAGTTTTTTCTACGAAAAACCCCGGTTCGACCCCGGTTTTAGGGCCGGCGAAAAAACCTCGGTTCGACCCCTAACCGGCCACAGCCTTCACTGCGGTTTGTTTGCCGGAAAATAGCGGCACCGCAGGCACCACCCAGCCTTTAGCCTGGCGCCGGGCCGGACTCGGAATCGCATAGGCAATCCGATCCTCGTCTTCGCGCATCTTCTTGACGTCTATGCGCCAGCCTCTGTCTTCCCACTCCTGACAGAATTCGCGATAACGCCCGATCGCTTTGTCCGCCGGTACCAGGAACTCATGGGACATTATTTCGCGGCGACAGCATCGGGTGCATCGGCTCCAGCACGTACCGGTCCTGCTCCGCAATGTACAGACCGCGGTCCTCGAAGGTCTTGTCGTACTTCGGATCCTGCATGAAGTTTCGCCCAAAGATTCCGTATACGCGGTCGAGCTTTTCGTTGATCGGCGTATGAAAGGCACAACCGTGGAACCATGCCTGATCGGATATATGGATATAGGTCCAGGTGACATTCGGACCGTGGTTTCCGGAACCGGCGTAGGTGACGCCGTCTACTTCGCGTCCGGAGTCCCTCCGCATTTCCTGATGGGGCAACGGCGGCGATTGCATCGCGTTCATGAAGCCCGTACCCCAGTCAGTATCCTCGAGCGTGATGTCTTCGACTTGATAGTCTTCATGGGCGCCAAGGAACCCGTGGGTCGGATGCGTAAACTCATTGTGTGCCGGGTCCATGGTGTTCTCGACGGAGCGCTTGTAGTCAATTTTCCACTCCAGGACAAGCGGGATGAACCGCCAGTCGGGATCGTCGTACTCCGGCATCGCCACGATCGGCGGCCGTTCGGCTTCCGGCAGATCACCAAGAAAAACATGCACGAATCCATACCGCTCCTCGACCGGATAGGCATCAACATGGGTGCGATCCGGAATCTTCGCATCCGGACCCAGCGACGGGAGCCGTACGCAGGAACCGCCGCCATTGAAGGTCCAGCCGTGGTACGGGCATTCGACGCAATCACCGCGGATTCGGCCATCGGCCAAAGCCCCGCTGCGGTGGGTACAGGTATTGCTGACACACTGAACCTTGCCCTTGGTGTCACGCCATAGCGCGAACTGCTGCCCGAGCATCGTGGCTTTTAGTGGTTTCTGCGATCCGAAAGTCAGCTCTGAGCTCTGACAAGCGACATACCAGAAGTTGATGAACATGGTTTTCTCCTTGCTGCTACGTCCCCGCCCGGGTTAATAATTGTTGCGATCGATGCCGGCCACGTCGTGACCTCGTCTAACGCACACGTTTAGCCCAATCCGGTTGGCGCGGACAATGCGTAGATGTACTTAGAGCAGCGGCTCAAGTCCCAAAAAAACCGGGGTCGAACCGTGGTTTTTGTTATCGTCGCCCGCGAGAGAAAGGTGTCAGAGGTTCCCTTGACGGTATGTCCAAGACCCACCCATTCATGAGTTACGCGTTCCGGCCGTTCTTTCTTTTGAATGGTCTTTTTGCCATCGTCGTTATCTCATTCTGGGTGATGGCGTTGCACGGGACCGGGCCCGCCTCGGTTCCCGCGACCAACATGTACTGGCATGGTCATGAATTGGTGGTCGGATTTGCTATGGCCGCCATGGCGGGTTTCGTTTTAACGGCCGTGGCTACCTGGACGGAGCGTCCACCGCTGCAGGGAAAGTTGCTGGGAGTTTTGGTTTTCTTCTGGTTACTTGGGCGGCTGGCCATGATGGTCACAACTTGGCTGCCTTACTGGCTGGTGGCTTTCGTCGATACGATTTTTCCGTTCCTGCTGGCCTTGCTACTGGGACGGGAGGTGGTGGGAGGTGGTAATCGTCGTAATTATCCCATCGTCGGAATCACCCTGGTTCTGGCTGCTCTGAATCTTTTGTATCATCTCGGCACCATGCGCATCCTGCCCGGCATGGACCGCCTGGCACTGTACTTTCTGATTCACCTTTTACTTTTGATGATCACGGTTATTGCCGGGCGGATAATCCCCAATTTCACGGCCAACTGGTTGCGCGCCCGGGGCGATGAGCGGCTGCCTGAAAATCATCCACTGATTGATGGCATTACCGTGGCGGCGACCATTGCCACTGGTGTGGCCGTCAGTTTGACTCCTGTCGGTCCGGTTACCGGGATCTTCGCGATGGTGGCGGCGTTGTTCCATGCTGTCCGCCTTGCTGGCTGGCGCGGACTGGCGACCACGTCGGAGCCACTGTTGTTCATGCTGCACGTGGCCTATCTATGGCTGCCGGTGGGTTATGCCCTGACGGCGCTGGCCGCCTTTGGTCTCGTATTTCCCGCCACCGCGGCACTGCATGCTCTGACTATGGGCGCAATCGGCAACATGATCCTGGCCGTGACCACCCGGGTTGCACTGGCGCATACCGGGCGTTCACTCCACGCACCGCGGCTTATCGTGATTTCTTATGCGATCTTGAACGTCGCTGTGATCGTGCGGGTACTGAGCCCACTGAATTCGGGCCGATATATTGAAATGATTGATATGTCCGCTCTGGGCTGGATCGTGACGTTCGCCATATTTACCTGGGTCTACTGGCCTGTTCTAACGCGTCCCCGGGTCGACACATAGCGGTTTATTCGGGAGACTTTATCAGTCGAATATTTTGACCTGTAAAATGCGTCGGCTTGCCTTCAAGCAGGGCCACCGCTTCACCCAAGGCCTGTTTAAAGGTGTCCGATCGAACGAAGCTGGTAAATTCCGCTTTTGTTCTCCAATTGGAGTAAATCATCATTGAATTCGGTTGCGCCACATCCGAAAAGAGCCGAGTTTCAATGTGACCATCAGAACCCTGCATCGCGTCGATTAGTTGCATTAGAGTTTTCTTGAATTCCTCGACGCTTTCAGGCTTTACATCATAGTTAAGACCAAACGTCTGCATAATTACTCCTCCCCCAGCGACTTTAACGTATTGAATTACCGTTATTCTATAACAATGCTCATGTTGCGTTCCATACAGTCGTTCCATTCTTTCAGGAACGGTTCAATAACGCTCGCGCGCCATTCTGTATCAGAATGTCTGTCCAGTTCCGGAAGCATTCCTGCTTCTTCTCTCTCCTGATGATGTTCACATAAGCCTTTAAAGGTTTTTTCCTGATCAAGAAAAGCAATAATTTCTCTTCTTAAATCCTTATCGGATAGCTGGCGTTTACTGAGTGATAGCAGGTTCTCCTCAGTCTTTCCCATTAGTTCATGAACCTTGGCATGCTCAGCTGTATACAGTGATGCAGGCCAACGACCCAAATCGCCCAGCCCATCGAGTTTGGGGATTAAGGTCTCATCCTCAAAGCCCATGTGCAGATGGTGTAATTCCTTAAAACCATTTAATAATTGCAGGGCATCATCGAACCTTCCCAGAAGAACAGCCTCCTGGTGTAGGAGAAAGAATTCATCAAGTTCTCGATGACACTGGGTAATCACTTCTGTCAACTTGGATTTGTCAGACATAGTTATGATGTCCGTCGCGGCCATGGTATTAGCGCCCGGCGGTCTTATGCGCCGGAATGTTTCGGTGCTGGCAGTGGTGCAAAAAGCCTGACCACCCAGTAAACCGCTAACGTGGCTGCGATTATCAGCAATAGCTTGCCCAGAAGGATCTGATCGCCGAGGCTGTAATTGCTGCACAGGCGTGTGGGCGCCGCCAGGTAAAGCCAGCCCAAACGGACCAGCATAGCGAGCAGCTCTATCCAAACGAAAGCCCTGGCGATTGTGGGCATGCGCGGCCAGCTCAGGGCCAGTGGCGCGCCCACCAGCAACGGAATGGAAACGTACTTGGCAAGCGCTACCATGGGCGACTGCAAAGCGGCGTCGAGTACGCGAGGAATCATCCAACAAAGACCTACGAAGATGACGATAAGGATTCCTGGGATACCGTACTCGTTGTAGCGGTCGATCGCGGCGAGCGACCGGGCCGGCAAGCTTCGAGCGACCAACCAGCCAGCCAATGCCAGCATCGGCAGCTGCAGCAATACATGCCAAACCATATTTGCTTCGAGCTGCGCGGCGACGGGAGGCAAAGTTGCAGCGATGAATAGTCCCAGCCCGAGGAAGACACGGAACTTCATGACACAGACTCCGTAGCGATCCGAGCGACCGTTTCGAGTATTTGCTGGGTCGCTTCGAAATCGAGAATAGCTACGAGCCGCCCCTGTGGATCGACGATGTGCACGGCTGCATTGTGTTCGTAGCCAGCCTCGGTCGGTACAACAACGATCCCGAACCGTTCAAGCCAGTGACGGAGCTCTCGTTTGTCAGCGATGCGTGCAGCAAGCCAGTTATCAGGTGGCTCACCGTATCTGAGGAGATAAGCCATCAGCTGCTGCGGATGATCATAGTCCGGGTCGAAACTGATACTGAGCAACACCGTTTCGCTGTCCAGGCCCCGGCGCCGCAGCTCGTCCGCGATACGCCGGAATTGGGCTCCCAGTGCATGGCAAACCGTAGGACAGCGCGTGTAGATGAAATCGATCACCACGATCCGACCGCTCAGGTCCCCAAGATGGAAATCTTCCCCCGTGTGACTTTGCAGAGTTGCTGGGGGAATGGTGACAGGTTGTTCCAGAACCGCGAGCCGTCGCGCGGTCTCGCTGGTGAAGGCGCGAAATCCGTCGGTGACCGCGGCGAGCAGGCCGATACCAGAGAGGAAAATTACCGTCGTGGCAAATGCACTACGGCGCGTCATAATGCCTCGTGGGCAATCCGCACGTGCTTCAATCGCTGGAAGAAACGCAACACCCAAACCAGCGTAGCTAACACGACCATAGCCGCGAATATCGAACCCACTCGATCCGAGGCCAGCCATTCCGGTAGATGCACCGCCCAGCGCCGCGGCACACTGTTAACACCACCCCACAGAAACGTTGTCACGAAGCCTAATCCGCCAACCGCAAAGGTCCAAAAGGTGAGCTGATCCAACAGGCTTTCGCTGTCTCGAGGGCCCTGTGTGATGTGGTGCATGAAGGCAAATAGCATCGCTGCCAGGCCAAGCAGCGTGTAGAAGTGGAAATGCCCGGGAACCCACAGCGTGTTGTGCATGACGCTATTGATAGGAATTATCGCATCCACGATCGCTGGCAGAATTCCGGCAGCCCACCCCCAGACGCCCAGGAAACACAGTCCCGAGACGAGATCCCAACGAATCCCGGACCGATGGACGATCATCAACGTGCCAAAGGCCGTGACCAGCAAGACCGGCAGCCCACTGAGATACGAAAATACTTGTCCGATCACCAACACCCAGTGCGGCATCACGAAGTCCATCAACAGGTGGTGCGGGTATACCGACAGGACCATCAACGTTGAAAAAGTCCACGCCGCCAGAAACGGTTTGTTTACCTTCCAGGGTTGGTCCGTATAGCGCGGCAACAGCGCATAAACGACAATGATGGCCTGATACATCGTCGCGTTGATAAAAACGTGACCAAAGAGATAGATTAGATTCTTGACCAATAATGCGTCCAATTCGAACGCGGGGTACATGAGGTTTACCAGCGTCAGCACCAATACGACCGCGCCGGAGAGTATGCCCACGACGTTGACGATCACAACCATGGTGCCGGCTACAACCGGAGCCGGTGGCGGCGGAGCCGATGAATTGGCAAACAGCTGAGGCCAGCCAAGGCCCCGGCCCAGACTGCCGTACTTGCTGATAATTGCACGCCCCGCGTCGAGGTAGAGCAGCAGAAACCCCACGCCGATCAACAACACGCCCACGACGTACCCCGCCGCCGCCCCGGTACCCCACTGATTCATGTTTTGAGCCGGAAGGGGATACAGAAACGTCCAGGCCGCGGCGAAGCCGCCGAGAAAAATTGCCCCAAGAATCAGGACCACGCCGAGCAGGAAGAAAATTAAATTGGTGACAAGAATCGCTGAGCTTAAGCCTACGTGCTGGCTCAGGAAAAACCACATGACCGCGCTGGCAGCCAGACCGGCGATCCCGATCATACCGATCCCGTGCGCGGTCATGATCTGGTAGAAAATATCGGGCGGTAGCGAAATCCATTGTGCCTGGCTTATCCGCAGGACAAGACCGGCCACCATCATGAGTAGAATAACCAGCGCACTGACAGACAGGTAGGTCAGTAGCGTCCGCCGTGCCCCGTCCGTCAAGTTGGGATGAATGGGTAAGGCTATCGTAGTCACGGCCGGTTCCCCTGGTCGGCAGCGATGACTTCAAGTTCAGCCATCATGGCGTGGTGCACCAGACCGCAATACTCCAGACACATGACCCGGTAAGTTCCTGGCTGCGTGAAGGTGTACGTCAGCTTGTTGACATAGCCCGGCATCGCCTGCGTTTGTGTCAGCAGGCGCAGGTCTTGATCGTAGATGCCGAGTCCGTGATTGACGTCTGCGCTGGTGACATTGAAAAGCACTGGTTGGCCGGCCTGCACTTGCGCCGGGCTCAGCTGCCAATACCACATGGCACCAACAACGTCGACTTCCTGAGCGCTTTGAAGGGGCTGGTTCTGCGCGATATACAGTCGTGGCGGTACCGTCACCGCAGTAATCACGACACCTAGCCCGATTAACACCCAGAAAAGTATGCCGCGCAGCCGGAAGGGGTTGAGAGTCATGCCGGACCCCTGAGGCGCTTCGTCGTCGGTGGATTGACGTCTGTTGGCCGCCACCCAGATGAAAACCAGCGTGACCACGACAACAAGGGCCAGGGATACGCTCCAAGCGAGGGATTGCGGGGTCATGGGTCTCTTCGCGGCGGTTTATAATTCCTGATTATCGAGCTTCAGGGCCAGGGCAGACTTTCAATTGAGAACCCTATCCGTACAGATTACGTAAGCCTATCCGTATTATCCGCATAGTGTATCAACCAGAAGGCCGCGTAAGCTGACTCCAACCTCGAAATAGTTCATTCCAACACGTCAATGCCCTTTGTCGTCACCGAAAACTGTATCAACTGCAAGCACACGAAGTGTGCGGATGCCTGTCCAGTGGATGCCTTCTACGAAGGCCCCAATTTTCTGGTGATCAATCCGCGGGAGTGTATCGACTGCGCAATCTGCCCGTCCGAATGCCCAGTGGGCGCCATCATGGAGGAAAGGGATGTTCCCAAGGATCAGCGGGTATTTCTCCGCCTGAACGCAGAGCTGTCTACCATCTGGCCCAATATCTCAGAAAAACAGTCACCACCGCCGGACGCCGAGGAATGGGACGGGGTGCCGAATAAGCTGAAACTGCTAGAGCGCTAGCACCGCTGAATCCGCATTAGTTATAGCGAGTTCCATCAATGGCAAAATACTATATTCTCCTGCTTGCGATTTTCGGAATAGTTATCTTCTATATTTTTTCGCAGGATCCCTGCAACAGGGTGCTTAGAGCGGATTTTTCTACCGAGTACCCAGGCCATGAAATTCTGGACACTGTTGCTGGAGAAGGTTCTCCGGAAAAAGTCCAGTGTCATATTTACTACAAGAAACCCGACAGCGAACAGGTTTACGAAGATATCTGGTTGTATCAAAACTCAGGCGGTGATTGGAGTTTTTCCGAAATCATTAAGACAGGCGAGTATGAACAAACACCTTAATGCAACATCACGAACCCGCTTCGGTATCTCCGTATTCTAAGTCTAACGCCTGCTCTTGCATCAGGTTACCGTCATCAGTAAAGGCTTTTCTCGATCTTTCTGCGCCATGGAGGAGAACGAGCAGAATAAGCGTTATAGCCGTCAGTCCATGCAATTCGAGGAACAGGTTACGCAGGCCCTCGTTCGCAGTGGCAATGGCCGAAAAGTTGATGAAACCAAACGCGAGAACGTCATAGTCAATAAAAGCTGCCTGTGATATCCCAATAATCGCTTGTATCATTAGCAACGGATAGAAAATCACTTGAAGCAGCATTGAAGGCCTTTTCCACCATCCTGATGGTTGATAGAGATTGTGGGATTTGCGCCACCACCACCGAAACAGCATCAGGAGAAATATCGTAACGCCTATTCCCGAGTGAATCATGATGAGCACTTTTTTCTGTTCCAGCGAAAAATCCGAAATCGTCCATCCGGACAACAAATTGAAAGTGATAATGAAAGCGGCTACCCAGTGCAGGGTTTTGGCAACCGTATAGTGGAATTTTCGCTTTGACGCGGGCATGAACTAGCTTCTCCTGCTTCAGTCTCTTGCGCCGGTTGGACCGGATAGCCCACATTTACACGGGTCGTCCAGCCGGAACTATGCCGGTTAACACCTACTCTTCCACGAGAGTGCCGGACGTGTTCTAAGTATTTGGAAGGTGGCCAACTGCGCGGACTAAGTGGCTGGCGCCGTTCAGGAAGTCTCAGCGACAAACGGGTGGCCGATATCGAAATGGGCTTGAGGCTGCTTCTTTAGTAGTGCCTTTGTTCTTTCAATTGACCGGTCTCGTCGAAGTATTCCCACAAACCATCCAACAGCCCGTCCTTGTAGTTCTCTCTTTTCCCCAATTGACCATTGTCGTAGAAGAACTCCCAGAGACCTTCTTTTTCCCCGTCCCTGTAGTTCCCCCTTTTTTTCAATTGACCATTTGCGTAGTAGGCTTCCAGGGGCCCGTGCAATTGACAAAGACCATGCAATTCACTGCATGTGTAGGTGCCTTTTTCTTTCCACTGGCCATTTTGGTGGAA
>PVMK01123138.1_pt1 | contig 35374 bp, 35 predicted proteins | sample 1853481 | NCBI WGS metagenome assembly PVMK01 (sample SAMN08533507, study PRJNA380276) | Marine sediment metagenome, whole genome shotgun sequencing project. | reverse complement strand
AAAGTCTTTGGTCACACCGCCGGTCTTGGGGCCGGTTACCTAAAACGGTTGCAGCGACTATACCGTCGACGTTTGTCCCCCCAGGATATTATCACACCCGATCTCTCTCGCACTCTGGCAAGACTCTCATTTGAAACCAATCGACAGCTTGGCTTGCTGATTAATCGTAGGGGCGAAATTGAGCGGGTGATCGTGGGCGACCATCGCTCCATACTCATTCCTGAACTTACTCCCACCCGTGGCCACAGCAGTCGGCTCCGCGGCCTGCGATGCGTCCACACCCATCTGAAAGGTGAACCTCTAACCGAAGATGATTTTATGGACCTGGTCTTCTTGCGGTTGGATCTCATGGTGGTCTTGGAGGTGGACGAGCACGGCGGTGCTCGTCGCTTGCTCGGGGCCCACCTGCTGCCGGAGAACGTCAACGGTAAAGGATGGCTCCTCTTGGATCAGCTTTCCGCCCACGAACCAAAACTGGATTTCCTCCAACTGGTACAGTCCCTGGAGAGCGAGTTTGCTCGAAAGCAAGCCTTGGTTGAAGTAAAAGGAAATCAAGATCGGGCAATACTCGTCAGTGTGGCAAGTGGACCTCGCGCTGAGGCCGAAGCATTCATGGAGGAGTTGGCCGAGTTGGCCCGCTCATCAGGTATTGCTGTTGCCGAACGCATCATCCAGCGGCAGCAGCGGGTTCATCCCAAATATCTGATGGGACGCGGTAAGCTTAGCGAACTCGTGCTGCAGGCCCTGCAGTCGGGGGTTGATCTCTTGATTTTTGACCAGGATCTTAATCCATCACAGATGCGCTCCATCACCGATTTTACCGAGCTTCGAATTGTCGACCGAACCCAGCTTATCCTGGACATTTTTGCCCAACGGGCCAAAAGCCGGGAAGGCAAGATTCAGGTGGAGATGGCACAGTTGAAGTACATGCTACCGCGATTGGTGGTCAAAGACGATGCCTTGTCGCGGCTCACGGGTGGCATCGGCAGTAGGGGGCCGGGTGAGACCAAACTGGAAATCAACAGACGAAGGGTTCGAGATCGCATAGCCAGGTTGGAGAAGCAACTGCTGCAAATCAGGAAACAACGCGGCCAGAGACGAGGACTGCGGCTGCGCACCGGCCTCCCCGTCATTTCCATCGTTGGCTACACCAATGCGGGAAAATCCACGCTGCTCAATACTTTGACTCGCAGCCGGGTGCGGGTGGAAGATCGTCTTTTTGCAACTCTAGATCCCGCAAGCCGCAGGTTACGCTTTCCACGCGATCAGGAGGCCATCATAACTGATACCGTTGGTTTCATCCGTGACCTTCCCAGTGATTTGATGGAGGCGTTCGGTGCGACCTTGGAAGAGTTGAGTCATGCGGGCTTACTCTTGCACGTGATTGATGTGAGCAATCCTATGTTCGAGGAGCAGATGTTGGCGGTGGAGGAAATATTGGCAAAGCTTGATTTGCACCTTATTCCAATGCTTCGGGTTTTCAACAAGGTGGATTTGGTGCAGGATCGAGAGTACGTGGAGAACCTGCGCAAACGCAATCAGGCAATCACCATTTCCGCCCTTAATGGTGACAACCTGCACTCTTTGGTTGAGGCCATGGAGGAGAGGCTATGCCTGGTGCCCCGCCTTCTCTGAGATTAGACTTTGCTCTGGACTCGCTCGCGGTACGCGCAAGCACTTCCCTGGCCTTTTCAACATCCTTACGGATCTGGTCGGACAACTCCTCGGGGCCGGAGAATGTCTTTTCATCACGCAGCCGTTCAATGAAACGCACCTGGATAACCTTCCCATAGATATCTTTATTGAAGTGTATGATGTGGGTTTCCACCGAGAAGGCTCCATTTTGGAAAGTGGGGCTGTAGCCGATGTTGGTAGCCCCGTCATAGAGGTGGTCATCAATGATCACTTCAGTGGCGTAAACACCCGGTCTAGGGGTGAGTTCGTCAACCAGTTGGAGGTTGGCTGTAGGAAAGCCCAGAAGACGGCCTCCCCGATCGCGACCCCGGATCACCTTGCCGGCCACCTGGTAGTCACGACCTAGCATTTTCCGGGCACTATCAAGGTCACCAGCCAAAACAAATTCACGAATGGTACTGGAACTCACTTCCCTGCCGTTGGTGGTGAGATCAGTGACCACGTGGACCTCAAAATTCAGTTCCTCACCCATTCGGGTGAGAGCAGGAATGTCTCCTTCTCTTTTATAGCCGAAGCGGTAATCCGGCCCAACCACCACCGCCCGAGTACCTATCTGTTGGTGAATGATTTTGTGGACGAATTCGGTCGCAGTCATCTTGGCGAATTCATGGGTAAACTCGATAACTATAAAGACATCGATGCCAGCATCTTCAATGAGTAGCACTTTCTGTTCATGCGGGGTAATGAGCGGCGGTCCATTGGACGGATAAAGCACTTTGGTGGGGTGCGGATTGAAGGTGATGACGATAGATTCACCTTCCAAGGCCTCGGCTACTTCCTTGACACGTTGAAAGAGGCTCAAGTGGCCAATATGTACACCATCGAAGTTGCCAATGGTTATCACTGGATTACGAAAGGACCGCTTGATATTGTCTATGCCATCAATCACTTCCATGGGAATTATATGGACCTCCAGCTGCTCACATTTTGGGGATAAACCAAGCCAATTTTACAGCTTGACAAAGAAAGAGTGTAAGAATACATTAACTCTGCTCCGCAGGCAACACCATTCTTGAAGTGCCGAAGTGGCGGAACTGGTAGACGCGCATGGTTCAGGGTCATGTGGGTATTAGCCCGTGGGAGTTCGAGTCTCCCCTTCGGCACCATTGAAAGAAGAGCCACCGTAAGGTGGCTTTTTTACTGGAGAAAATCAGGTTGGTACTTCTCGGGGTGGGGTCCAGGGTGCGTATAGGGTGCGTTTGGGTGCACCTGGTCAAGTTGATCAATATCGTCACCAGTATGATCGGGCAACCAGTGATAATAGGTGTCGACTGTAATTTTGATGCTGCTGTGGCCGGCCTCGCGGCTTACCACAACGATGTTGTGACCGAGTGAGAGCCTTGTAGTCACCCAGGTGTGCCGCAAGTCGTGAATCCTTATATGCCGCAGTTCGGCACCCTTAAGTATCTTCCAGAAAACCCGGCGCACATCGTTTTGCTCCCAGGGCTTATCCTCCTTTCCAAAGACGATTTCACTTGCGTCCTCCTTAGATCTCAGTAGCCCCAAAAGGGCTTCTCGCAGCTGAGCTGACATTTTGATCCTTCTTGGCTTTCCGCTTTTGGGGGGACTAAAGACGCCACGTCTGTAAGCTCTTTTGATCCACACAAAACCGCCTTCCCAATCAATATCACTCCATCTCAAACCCAAGGCCTCGCCCAAACGAGTTCCTGTCCTCAAAAGAAAGAGGAAGAAAGGATAATGAGTGGGATAGGAAGCCATAGAAGTGTCCAGAAATGCACTTTGCTCTGATACATTCAAAGGCTCTATTTTTCGTTGCCTTTTTCCAAGTTGCAGCCTTTTTGTAATTCCTGTAACTGGATTGACTTTGATCAACTCTTCATCCAAGGCATAGTTGAAAACACCGCTAAGGACGTCTCTCATTAGCGCCACCATACTCTTGGAGTAATCCTTGCTTTTTCTGAGGAGTAGGTCACGGAGTTCTCCCCGGGTAATCTCATCTAGTCGTTTCTTGCCAAAAGTGGGATTGATGTGGAGGCGAAGAATACTTTCATAGCGCTCGTGGGTGGTTCCCTGTCTCATAACCTCGATGAACCCTAGCCAAAGTTTTGCATACTCCTTGAAGGTGGGACAGGATTCTTGATTCTTTTCGATATTGAGTTCTCCTAGGGTGATTTTTGCTTGTACCTTCTTGGCCACCCCATTAGCTGTATCCTTATCACCTATCTTTCTAGACGTCCTCTTGCCGTTATGGTTGATGAAAATCCAATAAACGCCTGATCCTTTCACCTTTTCTCTAACTCTAACTCCCATAAAGCCTCCTTGGTTTGAGTTTCTGCCAAAATGTCAGAGGAAAAATTATGAAAATTTTTTCCTGGGACTCCTGTGTTTTGACGGTTCCATATAGCTCTCAAAATGAAGCTTCAACTACATAGTGGAACCTAGTTATCCATATATAAAGGATGGTTAAATGGGGCAAAGGGGGGTAGGTATGGGGGGGTACCCCTCCCAATGTAACCTACCGTCCAGGCCTTTGCCTCGAGTCTCATCTCCTTGCGGTTCTTGTCGTAGGTTGCCCTGACCATAATCCCTAGCTGATAGTCGACCTTGGGGATTTCGTGGGTGAGCTCAATGGGATTATTTGGAGACAATTGTTCAGTTCCTGCTACCATAGCATCTATAGCGTCTTCTGTCCAATTTTCAAAACTCAGTACTCTAGCAGGTGTAGGCATGGTCCCCTCCATTCTTGGACAGAAGCACATCTGAGTAAGGATAGTCGTAAAACACAGAGATAGGTCCCTCTAGCTCTATCCTGCCCCAGTTCACCGCATGGAAGATTAAGAACAGTAGCCCCAGCAGGGCCAACCATTGCCAAGTCCACTTTCTTACAACCATCTTATTTATATTCATGCCCATTCCCAGTAAGCTGGAAGCAGTGTGCCTTTTCCTTGCTTCCGTTCATAAAACGCTCGTTTAATGAACGGCTTTAGTATTTAAGTAAATAGAATAATTAGATTTAACTGTTTTTAGGTTGACTTTTAGAGCCTTGTGAACGTACCCGAGAGACAGGTTAAGAGCCCTAGAAATCTCTCTTAAGGACTTACCTGACCTTCTCAGCCTCTTTGCCTTCTGGATGACCTTGATCTGTTCTGGATCTTCGACTAATCGGTTTTCCTCTATCCTAAAGCCAAAAGGAACACGGCCGGTCCATTCACCCTTATGCCTCTTATGAGCAAGTGCGTCCTTAGTACGCTCCGCTATCATGTCCCTTTCCATCTGAGCGACAGCCGAGATGATAGTAAGAAAGAATTTCCCCGTGGCGTTTTTGGTGTCGACCTTCTCTGAAATACTGTGGAAGGCGATGCCCTTGCTTTCAAAGTTCTCTGTGAGGCTAAGGGTATCCAAGGTCCTTTCGGAGAGTCTGTCGAGTCTGTAGACTATGACAGCCTCCACCTTCCCGCTCTCAACCAAGTCAAGCAGTCTGACTATACCTTCTCGCTCCAGGCTCTTCCCTGAAGCTCCTTCGTCATGGATGACCCCCACCAGTTCAAGGTCATTGATGGAGGCATAGGCCCTGATTTTGGCCTCTTGGTTCTCTAGGCTAATGCCTTCTCTGGCTTGGTCTTCGGTGCTAACCCTGATGTAGCCCGCAGCTTTCATAATGTCCCCTTTACGTTTTATCGGATCCATGGGACTTTGGGACTTGCTATTTGCACTTTCTATTATATGTATATGTATACATTTGTCAATAATAAATTCTGGATATGGCGTTGACAAGCGACTGCATACATATATAATCAGGCCATGGAAAAGAAAACGGAAGTTGTCACCATAAGGGTAACCAAAACCATTAGGGAGCTTTTGGAGCGGCTGGCCCATAAGGAAGTCAGGAGCCTTTCCCAGCAGTGTGAGTGGCTTATCCTCCAGAAGCTGAAGGACATGGGTATAATTGACGAGGATTTTAAGGTCACTGATTAATCTAGCTGACATGAAATCCCTCTCCTTCTGCTTCTTTCAACTCTACTCGCAGTTCAGTGGCTCGCTTCAATAGCCATTGAAACCATTGATCCTTTTCCGCCTCTTTCTGCCCTTTGGCGTTCCTCAGCCCTCGCCCTCTTTCTGGCATTTGACTTCTGGGCTCAAACCGCATTTGCTTTCCCCTTAAGCGTTCATAGTGGGAGACTTCTCGCTTGTCGGGCATTGCAAAGCTTTCAATTTCATCCCACACATCATCTCCATGGTCGAGATAGGCAAATACATAATTGGCAGCTATTTTTTCTAGGTCACTGGCATTGCCACTGGGTTCTTCAAGTTCCCTGGCCTTCGACCAGCTATAGATTTCCTTTCTGTTCAGCTGACGGATTCCTTCATAGAGCAGGCCTGCCATTTTTATTGCCTTCCTTCTAGAGAAGCCCTCAGTCTTATAAGTTCGTCTCAGATCCAGCCTAGTCCAGTACATCACGGGATCGTAGCCTTCATTCTTCTGGTACTTGGCCATCGCCAAAAGCTGGGCGAAAGAAACTACATTTTTGTCGTTTTTTATGGACCCTTGTTTTCTCACTGAAGCATCTCCTTAACTGGAATCATTGGGAAATTTCTGTCTCTACTAGAATTAAATAATCTTTTTCGATCTATTCGCATCCCTTCCTAATTCCAAGCCGACCTTTTTGTTCGGGGTCTTAGCACTTAGAATATTGGGGGTATATGAAGGGTCATACCACCTGAGATAGTTTCTAAGACCCCGAACAAATCGACCTTTTGCATGGCTCAGCCACCGCTTTTTTACGTGGTTTCAGGTTAGCCAGACGTCTCTGCTTCTCTTCTTCTGGCAGAGATTCCCACCATGCCTTCTTCGCCTTACTCCGTCTTTCTCGTGTTAGTTCCCTCTTAGTCATGCCCCTGTTCGGCAAGCCATGCTTAAGGGCAATCTGTTTTCTGGTAGTGATCCTTGCTTTACACTCCGTTTCTGCATCATCTGGTAGGGAAACCCTGATAGTAGCTTTAGGGTCTAGTGGGCAGTGGTTCACACTGCACTTTTCAAAGCGTGGGCATTGATTATATGGTTTCATCTCTCTTTCCTCCTTTCCCCAACAAAAAAGCCCAGCAGCAGGGGATAAAGCCCCCACCACCAGGCTTTCAGGTGGTCGTTAAAAGTGGTTACCAAAATTGGTAGCCAGCTGATCTATTTAGCCAACTACCGCATCGAAACCCATATGGTTTTTGTATGTTTCATTCATTACCTGTCCTGCTTCGTCAGCATGACTCTCAGGGACAATCAAAGAGTCATGCACTGGAATAATAGGCACCTCCTTTCCCACGAAGTGTTTTAGTAAATCTTCCATAATCAGCGAGTCCCTGTACTGGAGCTTTAGACCAGCACCGCTAGCGAAATCGTCAGCTATGGGTGCATGGGTGGCCTTAAAGTCATTGATCAGGTCCCCGATGTATTTATGCTTTAAGATCTCATCACCCAGTCTCTTCCGTAACTCCTTGTCCCTAAACTTGGCCGCAACTGCCCTCACCTCGTCATGCTCAGGTTCACAGTTGATCACGATCAGGGCGACCAGCTTATTCAATGTCCTGTCTTCACCAAAGTCGTATAGGTCACCACCCGGAGTTTCAAGGCCACGCAAGTGGTAAAGCATCCTCAAATGCATAGAAGAGTAATCTAGCTCGACCGTTGGTTCACCGTTTAGGGTGATACACTTCCGCAACTCTTTGGGGAGATTCTGCACTTCGCTCCCATAGAAGCGGCCACCAAGCTTCCATGATTTTTGGTTGAAGACCCTATGCAACCTCTTGTATTCACAAGTGATGGAGCAATTGGTTCCAGCTAGTCCTCCTCCCACCAGATACCCTCCTTCTCTCAATACTTCCTTCTCCTCTTCTGTCAAGGTCTGCAAGACCCTCTTGGTGTCATCGTCCAGATGACATCCGTTGGCTAGAATCGTAAAGTAAAGAAGCGCTTTCTCGCTGAGGTCTTTATGTGTCTCAGGTGGCAGTTCGACTCTGACCTTTACTTCGTCTATGAGGCAGTTGTAGCGGTGTAGGAACCTCAGCATCTCTCTAGTCTCGGCTGTATCCTTGTAGTCGGTTGGCTGATTTACGAAACTATTCCCCTTGCTGACCCGCTTCGTCATTTTGATGGGATCTGGAGGTGGCAGCTTCTCAATGTCTTTGACTGCAAGGGTCTCAAGTCTCTCCAACAACTCTTCGGTGGGCCACATTCTGCTCATCTTGCCTAGGTCGTTACATCCAGCTACGGTCGCAACAAGACCAGCTTCCTGAAGGCCATCAATGATGGGAAGAATGATGTGTCGTGTGAAGAAACCGTAACGATACCTTCTGGGCATTGAGTAGTGGTTGCTTCTTCTGGAAAACATAACTGGCACTCCACCAAGCCAGTTGCCCAAATACAAGTTGCTTAGGATGCAATCAGAGCCGACTCCTTAGCTGCTCTCTTGTAACCATCAAGGGCAAGCTCATCGTAGAGACACTCCGTGAGTTCAACCACTTCATGCTTCCTAGTCTTTCTGTTTGGCCTCAAGCAGATTGCACGATTTAGCCACCTTCCTAACTTTTTCGACTCACTCTCGTTCATCTCATCTTCTCCTTTCCTGTTTGTGGGCATAAAAAAACCCCATAGCCAATCAGGCTAAAGGGTTTAGAAGTGCTGAATTGATGGGGTCTTTTAGACCCTGCTTGTTATCTGCCAGTCCCTAGTCTTGACCGCTGGCTAAAAGGATTTCTGCCGCTGCATCAGCTTCCTTTTTTAGCCGGAGCGCCCTTTGATCTGCCAGCTTCGGGCTGAGCTTCACCTTCTGAGTGATTTCCTCTCCGAACAAGAAACGCCGAACATATTTAGGGTCAGCTTTGTATTCGTCTCCATGCTCTAGCGCTTTCTTCCACTCGTTTCGAGTGAACTTGTATTTCCTTCCATTAATCACTGCGCATACTGGCTTCCTAATTTTGGATCGTTTTGCCATGCGCTTTCTTCCACACTTAAATGTGGTGATGGGCATAATTGTCAGCTTATGTTTCGTGCCAAAAAAAACATACCTATCTGTTTTCTTGATTACCTTGAACATCCCAGAGTTACCTCCTACTTGTTTCGGAACCCTCTAATTGAGGGGCCTGGTTAGGTTCGCAAAGCTTCTTTTTCTTTGGCTAGTCTTTCAATTAGAGCTCCTGCATAACTTCGTCTACGATGTTATCAACCTGGTTCCTGCTAGCTTCAAAACTCGCCAGATAGTTATCAATGGAAGCGTATGCGACAAGAATGGTGCCTGTGCTCAATCGGCTATGACGGAGGCCATCTTTGAGCCAGTCCCTGAAAGTACGCTCACTCACGCCAGCGTACTTCGCAGCCTTTTTGACCTTGGCGTAGCCTCTAGTATCTGATGAAGTTATTTCCATGGCCTCCTCTATCCTATGCAGCCATTTTTTGATCGCAGCCGTTGCTCAGACCGAGTAATAATTGCCCTGAATCTGGTTGCCTACTGTTCATTGTTTTGTTTCCTGGACATTTAGGATTTTTTGTTTCCGGGCATACCTCACAACCTATAGCGGTCATACAGGATTCCCATTCGAGTCTTCCGGTAAAGAAGTGGATTTCCAATTCTTCTAACGTCCTCGGTTTAGCCATTGCCAAATTCTCCCTTTTTTGGATGCTTGCCCTTTAAGTTGTGTCTATTTCTCTTGCCCTTACTGCTTAGGCGCTACTAATCATGTGGCTTTGTCACAAGGGGCGTAGCAAACGAAGAAGTTGGCAAAAAATGTGGATGAAATGGGAATGAGGACCATGCAAAATGTACAGACCAAGTGACCGGACAAATCTTCAGGCTAAAGGTAACCTGACTGTCTATCAGGGGCTTTCCTTAATAGTTGTGTGAATATGGTATTTTAAGATGGAAGTGTGACTCGGTGTGACAATTATGCGATGCTTTTGACGGAGGCAAAGCTAAGGCTACTCTGCTATTCCTAAATCATCAATACATTCTGTTAAGCTTCTTGCTAAATTCTGGACATGTTGGATGGCCCTGGTGTTTTCAACCTACTATCAAAATCTACACACCCCCCTATCCTCGAGCCGGGACTCCTATCGTCTGTGTGGGGACGGGGCCCTATACCCTTGTATATAGGTGGAAAGGGGTCCCAAAATTATTGTGGTGAGACGTCAGATTGTGACCACCCCCCTATATACGTATACGGGGCGAATCGTGGGGTCCCCAAGTGACCTCGAAGCCCTCACGATGACCCCACCCCCTGCATCTGCATGTCATCCTCGTGGAGATCTTTGGTTGCAGAAAGGCTTTAATAGGCTGTATCCATTGGGGCAGTCTCTGAGGAATTATCTGGCGGGCTAAGGGCAAGATATGGTCGTCAGAGGTTTGTAACAGCAAACTCACCATGCAATTCTCGGGCAGCATGGTCATAGGCTAGAGCAGCTTCCCTCGGGTCATCAAAATAGCCGAGGTGATAAGTCTTGTTGTCAGACTTGATCTTAGCCCTCCAACGCTTTTTATCTTTGGCCCAGAAAACACCCTTTAAAGAGCATGACTTCTTGTTCTTGTTTCCTCTGCGGTTCTTTGCATTGTCACTACGAGAACAAAGCCTCATATTGTCCTTGCAGCAGTTAAGACCACTGCCGTCTATATGATCAACCTCAACACCTTTCGGGGCGTTCATAATAAGCCGGTGTAGGAGCAAAGTCCTGCCCTTCCTGGTTAGCATGACATACTGAACTCGGCCGCTGTGATCATTTTTTACATAACAATGCTGTCTCAACACAAGGTGAGCATCCTCTGGATCGACGGCTACAAGACCGCCCTTAATTGGAATTTCTAGTGCAATCATTTGTTCTTTCCTCCTGGGCTGGGCCCATAAATTCACATTTTCTTTGGAAAGTGTGGTCTGATTACCTTGATATAATCGATTGGGCGTGGTATTATGAATTATAATACTTCACTCTGGGAGGTGCCAAACATGACTGTCAAAGCCTACGGTTATTTGAGGGTATCGGGCCAAGGACAAATTGAGGGGGACGGATACGCCCGACAGCGTCAAGCTATCGAGCAGTATTGCAAAACCAATGGTCTTGAGATTGTTAAGTGGTACGAGGAACAAGAGACTGGCACCACCCAAGATCGTCCAGAGCTGGCTCAAATGATGGTTGACCTTGAGCTGAACGGTAAAGAGGTTCAGACCGTAGTTATTGAGAGGCTGGACCGTCTAGCCCGTGATCTCATGGTGCAGGAAGCTATCATTAAGGACCTCAGGAAGGCTGGGGTCCAGCTAATCAGCACCGCAGAGGGTTCTGACCTTGCCAGCAATGACCCCACTAGGAAACTTATACGCCAGGTCTTGGGAGCAGTGGCAGAGTATGACAAGACCATGCTGGTTCTCAAGTTAAGGGCAGCTAGGAAGAGGAAGAGACTCAAGACCGGTAGAAAAGTTGAGGGACGTAAGGCTTACGGGGAGGATAGCAAGCATGAGCAGGAGACAGTCAAGAAAATCAAGCTTTGGCGGAGAACCAAAAAGGGCGGACACAAGGGGATGACCCTGAAAGAGATAGCCAACAGACTCAATGAAGAGAAAATTCCCACCAAGACTGGGAAGAAGTGGGGGCCAGAGCAGGTGAGGCGGGTTCTGACTCCTGGGCGCTAGCCCCTAGACATACTTGCGAGTCCCAGCGCCATTAGCTGGAAAGCAATCGTCACATGTCACGGTCATCGACCACAGCAATGATTGCATAATCTTCTTTTTTATAGGCGCGGAATATCTCGGCAGGACTACCTCTACGTCATACCCTCAATCCGATACAACCGCTTGGTCTCCATCGTAAATAGCTGAAATAATGGGGATTAACCTTTGCTAGCTAGCTGTTGTTTGCTGGCACCATGCAAGATGGTCAGGACCAAGCTTCCCTTGCACATGGTACGATTTCAGCTTTTTTCAGCCTATTTCCGTCATACTTCGCACTGTTTCAGGTAGGTTTCAGCTGTGTTTCGCGGCCTCTTGGAGGGGTTTCAGGAGCTTCGGGTACGCTGGTGGTTGTGTGGCGTCTTTTGGGTGGGTTTCACTGACTCCAGTCTCAATTTGTGTACAACTTTTCAATGAAATCGAGTACTTGCCAGCTGCCTTCTAAATCCAATGCAAGCTGCATCGGAGTGGGCGTTTAACCTCTTTGCGCAAGGAGGGTTCTGTGTCTTCATGCTTATCCATTTGTTTATTAGTAAGCGCAGATTTCGCAGGTCGAAGTTGGTGTCAGGGGTGTCAGTCTCTTTCTTCAATCTAATGCCATATATATGATTTTACATTTTTCACAACAAAAACACTCCTGAGATTTACAACTTATCCCTGACACCTCTGACACATGGCTTATATAGATAGAAATGGAATCAAGTCAATACCCTTAACCCATTGTTCTCTGTGATCACGAGAACCAAGGCGGCTCGCTCTGACGCTTGGGTATGCAGCATACAACTCTCTGAAGAATGTGGTTGCACTTACTGCAGAGTATCCGTATTTGTTGGCGTAGGTCTTGTATGAGTCGTAAATAGTATCTTTGCTTATAGAAGCACTGACATCCAGCATGCAGCAGTCCTCGACGAAAGCGATCAGTGGATTATTCATTCGCGTATACTGCTTGAGCATTTCCGTTACTCGTGATGACTCGGAAAAGGCTTCCTTCGTATATAAGCGCTCCAGTCCTTGGAGTGCCCACATGAAGATCCCATCCAACTCGGACAAGAGCTTGTTTGAAAGTTCTCTATCCGCATTGTCTCCGTCGAATATCCGATCAAAGGGAACTATCAGTAGGCGCCTATAGTAGCCATGGCTCGTGTCTTTGACCCGAGGCAGACGATTCATGGCAAAGACGAGTCTGGCATAGGGTTGAAAATGGAATACGGGTTTGAATTTGTGAGAAGCATCGATAGTATCCCCAGAGACAACACGCTTAAAGTAATCGCTCTGTTGGACGGTCATTGGATTGATTTCAGCAGTAATATTTAAGAGTTTTCCGTGCAACGTGACACGGTGAAATTCGCTTCCTAGTCCGGAAAGTGTGACGCTCGCAATGTTCTCTTGACCGACCAGCTGCTCCCAAACCTTTATGAGCGTACTTTTGCCGTTCGCACCCTCTCCCAGCATAAGTAACGCCTTCTCAAAACGAGTATCTGGAATCAAGCTGTAGCCAATGAATTCCTGCATGAGGTCGAACAATTCGAGATCATAATCCAATACTTCCAATAGAAACTGCTCCCACCTGCAACATGTGGCTTTAGGATCATATGTGACGTTTAACTGGATAGTTGAAAAAAAGTCTTTGTTGTGGGGCACTAGTTTTCTGGTCCTAATGGAGAACATACCGTTTCTCAAATTGATCAATTCAGTTTGGTCATCGAAATCTCGTCCATTCGGCATCAGGTTACCTCTTTCTACTAGCTTCCTTACATCAGTAATGCGGGCTGTTGTTGCATCTCCATTGATCATCTCAAATGCTTGCCCCTCGATGTAGTTCTCATGGATAGGCTGCCAGAACCCCTTGTCGCGCACATATTCGTATAAGCCGTCATTTGGTTTGAATATCAAATTGTTAGTTTCAGAGATTCTTTTTGAATACTTAACGGGATTGTATCGACTTTTTGATTGCTTAGCCATTGCACCTGCCTCCTATTTGTCTTTGTGAGTCACATGGAACTTTCAGCTCTTGATAGGAAGGCGCTAATAATCCCGTAGCGCTTGCTAAAGCTGACGTAGCAATTTGGGTAGGGATAAAATCAGAAATTCCAGGGTATGGATTTGTCGGGATTGTAGGAACAGAAGTTCCCAGTTTCAATGGATTTGGATAGGTGCAGACCGAGTGATCGGTGTTCTTTTTGGATCTTCTTCAAACTGTCCTTGATGCGGTTTGTAACAGCCTTGCGGACCTTTTCTTTGCTATCGGAGCTCTTGCGAGTCTTTCCCCTGAGGCCTGAAGCAGCCACCAATTGATCCTCTATCATTTCAATCTTCTCCCGAAGCCTGGCAGCTCTATCGTAGTCACCAAATTCCTTTGCCTCCTCTAGTTCTTCCATAAGGCTCTGGTAATGTTCTTTGTATTGAGAAATTGACTGAGTGTCGAGAGTGGCTCCAGCGTCACCGAGGCCATATGAAATGCTTAGGTCATATTCTTCCAATTGGTCGCCGCTCATTTCACCATATATCTTAGAGGATGGATCAAGCTGTCGGCCTTCTACTGCAGCTTGAAGGACCGATACGCTGATCCGTTCCCCTGGGTTGTGGAGTAGATAAGACATGTAATTCAATCCTTTTGTATCTTTTAGAAGGATGGATTTCCCTTCAAAAACGATATTCCAGAAATCTTCCTGTTTGCGAAAAACGTAGTCCTTTGAAGGAGCCTCTGCTGGCGTCAAATTCCCAAGGAGTCACTATGCCGATTGGCTTGCTGGTCCTCTCCCCGTTATCAGTGACTAACACAGCAAAAAGACGCGGTCGGTTTTTCTCGATTGAGTTTTTGAACGCCTGCTGGGCATCGTAGATTGTGTCCTCGGGGCCCATTACCTCGAATGTATCGGGGAGGTCGCAGGCGAGGGCGTCACCAACTTTTACCTTAGCAAGAGAGATGTCATTCTTGTCTGCCTGTTGCTCCAGCCACTTCGCTACTCCTTCAGCCGTCAGCAGCGAGAGCTTACCTTGCTCTTTTATAACAACCTGCGAAAAATCGTTATCCCGCATGTATCTTAGTGCGGTCACAAGTTGGTCCTTTGGGGTAAAGCATTTGATTTCAGACTGGAATGTGGGGATCAAGTTTTTAGGGGAGATGATATTGTCGACTAGACGTTTAAATTCAGAAAGCGCCTTTTTAGTGGGCTCTGCATTTTGGTAAACATGGTAATTCTTGATTGTATCACCGAACTTACCGAAATCCTTGATGCTTCTGGCCTCGCTTTTAACAATGCCATTCATTTCTGCAGCTTTGTCGACGAGTTCATCGAAACGCGTACTGTGGTCAGAATCTGTTGTCTGTCGAAGGTAGTCCCAAAGCTTGTGATGAAGTCCTATAAATTCTTCTGTGTTTCCCACTTTAGTGTCTCCCTCTAAAGCCCCAGTTATTAATATCAAAACTCTGCAAACTGTCCTGCTAACTTATCCCAAGTCGTGAAGCAAGAATGCTGCCAAACGGTCACGACAGAACTGTAAAGCCTTGATCCATATTATCTAGTGACCTGATTTGGCAAATTGGTGACGTCACTCATCGCTTGAGATGTGCAGGAAAGGAATATTGCCCAAGACTCTTTCCTGCTGTGAAAATTCTGAAGAAAGATTTGGGAAGGAAGAGAAAATTGAGCGTTTCTTTTTTGGGGGGTATCGAAGTAGGACAAAAAAGTGACCCCAAGTAACCTTCACTGTTGATTCTCTCTTCTTTGTCTTCCTGTTTCCCTTCGCTGGCATTATCCAGATCAGGTTTTGAGGGTTGCCGCTTTCGCAGCTCTCAGTCAGTAGGTTGTTCCACCAATACCAACCCTAGACACGCCTAACAGGTTGACCTTCAGAGAAAATCTTCAGTGAGACTTCTTGGGGTCATTTTCAGAATAGTACCACCAGTCCTTTCTGGTCAACAAAAATAGTTACACAAATCGGTATCTAAAATCACGTAGTGTTGCAGTAAGACATTTTCTCCGTTTGACGCAAACGTTAAAGATCAAATCATCACATGTTTCATAATGTCTACACTGTCTAGGGCCTTTCCTGAACCCACCACAACACTCAATAGGGGATTCTCAGCAACCGTGATCGGAAGCCCCGTTTTCTCATGCAATAGCTTGCCAAGGTTCTTTAGAAGCGCACCACCTCCAGTAAGCACAATACCTTTATCCACCACATCGGCTGCCAGTTCATGCGGAGTTTTTTCAAGAGCTTCCTTTACCGTCTCTACGATTTCTTGAATCTGATCTGAGATGGCTTCGCGAACCTCATCAGAATCGATGCCAATGATCTTAGGGATTCCTGTGACGAGATCGCGTCCTTTGATTTACATGCGCTCGACTTTATCTTCCTTATATGCGTTGCCGATTGTAATCTTTACTATCTCTGAAGTGTGTTCGCCGATGAGCAGTTCGTACTTCTGCTTGATGTACTGAATGAGAGCCTCATCCATCATGTCGCCACCCACTCTCACCGACTTGCTGTAGACAATACCGGCAAGTGAGATCACTGCCACCTCTGTGGTGCCACCACCGATGTCCACTATCATATTACAAGTGGGCTCTGTAATGGGCAGTTTGGCACCGATGGCAGCAGCCATAGCCTCTTCGATGAAGAAGACCTCGGCGGTCACCTGCTGCCTCCGCTGCTTCCCGCACTGCTCTCTTTTCAACCTGGGTAATACCTGATGGCACACACACAATAACGCGTGGCCTTACCATTGTGCGCCGGTTGTGAACCTTTCGGATGAAATGGCGAAGCATGGCCTCAGCTACATCAAAGTCAACTATCACTCCATCCTTCAGGGGGCGAATAGCTTCAATATTTCCAGGAGTGCGGCCCAGCATCACTTTGGCATCATTACCCACAGCAAGGACCTTGTTGTTATCCTTGCCATTCTAGCTCACTGCTACCACCGAGGGCTCGTTAAGAACAACACCCTTTCCCTTAAGGCAAACCAGGGTATTTGCTGTGCCCAGGTCTATAGCCAGATCGTTTGAGAACCTGCCTATAATTGGATCGAGAAGCATGATTTAAACCCTCCCCCGCCTTTTCCAGGCGAAAAATGAAAATGCACAAGCTAAGAAAAAGCTCGCAGCCCAATTGTTCAAATATCTATGACACTGTCTCGATATGCCTTTAGTTGAAAACTTCGTGCCAGATCAGGTGTATGATAAATTAATCATGATTTATTAAATAGTTATTACTTTGGTAGAGGAACAGTTCATAAGAAATGGATCTATGAATTTGTCAAGAACTGTCATCCATGGCCAAAAAAGGGCTCAGTCCGGCTTGAGTAAGAAAGTCTTGCTAGATTTAGTCTATCGGTATGTTTATATCTATTGACTAAAACCTGCTAGGTGAGTTGTGGTATGGTTTGGATAGGCGTGACGCATAAGGTCGAAGGCGTAATGACTGAAGACAAAGGACCACAAGGCTGCCTCCTCTTCCCAGGGTGCGAGCACCTGGAAACGCTTTTCTTCGAACTCCTGAAGGACCCCGAGTTTAAGTGCGAAATTGTCCTCCCTTTTGACGTCGAGCACCTTTGTAGCCGGTGTCATTGTTTTCTGCCTCGACAGAAGAATGAGTGATAACAAAGCGCAAGGTATTAATGTTACCCCAACCTGTGCTTCTTGGTTAAACCAGATTGAGATTTGGTTCAGTATCCTCAGCCGTCGTGCCCTTAAAGGGGCGAGTTATACTTCACCACAGCAGGTACGCAATGCTATCGATCGCTTCATCAAAGCCTACAACGACAAGGCAGCTCCTTTTGAGTGGAAAAAGAAGGAGGTTCACCCAGTGCATCCTAAAAAGAATAACTCTAATTTATGCAGCTAACTGCTAGTCTTATATAAATAGGGTGGAAGGTCAAATCTAAAAGACGATTGAAATCTATCACTTCTTATCTTAGAGAAGGCAAAGGGTACCTCATAGGGGAATTTCGATGAAAACCCAACAAAGCAGGAACCACAATGCCGCAAGTAACTGCGACGATGTCCGATGTAGCGCAAACAAGATTGTCCTATAACAACACATTAAAACTCATTTTAATAGCTGAATGTTTTCCAAATTTTCATTAGCTATGTGATAAAACTGAGGCCTTGATTCTAACGCTTTTTCGAAATTTAGTATTGCGTCCTTTTTTCTACCTTCAGCCAAAAACACACAGCCCAAGTTATTATAAGCTTGTGCGAGATCACCAGCGTTTTTAAATTCAACCAGAGCTTTATCATACTCCATCAATTTAGTAAGTACTAGAGCAACATTGTTTTGTATTCGGTCAGATGCTGAATCTAATTTTGCAGCATGCTTTAATGCCTGATATGCTTTTTTGTATTGACCCGAAAGATAAAAAGATATTCCCAAATTATTATATAATGCGGCTTTTTCCGGCTTAATATCGATAGCTGATCGGTAACGTGAAATTGCTTTTTCATGCAGATTTTGATAATCATAAATGACACCAAGCAAGTTGTGCGCCTTCCAAAGACTAGGATTATATTCTATAGCTTTCCAGAAATGTCTTTCAGCATAAATGTAATTGGTTTTTTGAAAATAAGCTATCCCAAGTCCCTCATAAGCGAATGAATTTTCGGGATCTTTTTTTAACACGTTTTTGAATTGTTTAATAGCGTCGTCATAAATCTTTCCATATAAATTAACTAACCCCTTTTTATATTCGAGTCGAATATTATCACCTCCACATTTAGAAGCGCGTTCATAATTCAGATATGCTACATCGAGTCTATTACGTTTTAGATTTAAGTCAGCTACCTGCTCATACTCTTTGCATGATATTTCAGGTAAATTTGCATTATCGAAAATGTCATTTGAGTATGATGCTTTTTGTTTTTGAAGCATTTCTTTATAATTACCTTCAATTTTGAAAGGGTGATCTGTGGAAGCACACCCTAAAACCGTAAAAATAAAAAATATTATAATTTTACGCCGCAAAAGAAAGCTAATTTGTTGTGTCATCGGATGCTCCTATGCTTTTGCTGCAATTTTTAGACACTTACGATTAATGCTTGATATATTCTAATTACAGCAGGTCCTAAAATTACAACGAATAACGAAGGAAAAATAAAAAAAACTAAAGGAAATATCAATTTGACTGGTAATTTTGCAGCTATCTCTTCAGCTCTTTGGTATCTTTTTGTTCTAAACGTGTCAGAATACACCCTCAAACTTTCTGCTATACTCGTGCCAAATTTATCTGCCTGAATTAACAATGTTGTAAAACTCCTAACATCCTCAAGATCAGACCTCATGGCAAAATCTTCTAGAGCTTGCTTACGTGATCTGCCTGCTCTGAGTTCAAGATTGAGAAGTTTGAGTTCGTCGCTTAATGTTTTATTATCAATTTCAATTTCTTCAGCAATTCGGTTTAACGAGCTATCAAGCCCCATACCAGCTTCGACACATACTGCCATTAGGTCTAGAGCGTTTGGAAATCCGTTAAAAATACTTTTACTTCTTTTGGAAATCATTCTATTTAGTATCACATCTGGAAGTAAAAAGCCTGATAATCCTAGCAAGCAGCATATGGCAATTTTATGTAGTAAAGTCAAAGTCCCAGGATGATTAATCATGATAATTAAAAAGAGGATAGGAAAACATAATGAGAAAAAAGCTTTTAATCCCCAAAATGCCGAAGCGGCTTTCTCATTTCGAAAGCCAGCTTTTTGAAATTTGGGTCTGAGTTGAGAATAGTCAGAAGATTGTTTCGGAAAAATTCTTTTGCCTAGGAAAACTAAAAGTTCGATGATTCGAGTTTTTAATCTTCCAGTTTTTTTGGATTGATTGTTTCGTTTCTGGAAAATCTCGCCATCCATCCGGTTATTTTGAATTTTATGCACTATTTTTTGTTTATGCGATCGAGCGCGTAGATAATTTGTAACTGCCAAAAAAGATAATAAAATCGCAATAAAAACGGCAAAAGCTACTGTTAATGGAATCAGTTGATTCATAAATATCATTTTGGTATCTCCGTGCTATACTTTAATATTTATCAGTTTTTTCATTACTATCGTTCCGACAATCATTAATATACTTGCGGATATGAGCATTATTCGTCCAGCAGGCTCAATAAAAAGTATAGTAATGTAATTTGGATTTAAAAAGTATATCGTGATGAACACAAAAATAGGCAATGCCAATAGAATTATTGCAGAGAACTTACCTTCTGCAGAAAGAGTCCGTATTTTACCTTGAAGTTTGAATCTTTCTCTTATCAGATGGGCGAGCGTATCTAAAATCTCAGTGAGATTACCGCCAGTTTCCCGTTGTATTGAAACCGCAACAACAAAATATTTCATTTCGCTACAATCCACCCTGTTGGCTAAATTTTTGAGAGCATCTTGTACGCTGACTCCGAAATTGATTTCTGCCAAGGTCTCCCCGAACTCAGTGCCGATTGGATCGGTAAATTCATCAGCCACCAATTTCAGGCTTCCTGAAAAAGCATATCCAGCTTTAAGCGCTCGTGATATAAATTCAAGTGTATCTGGTAATTGCTCATACAACTTATTCATTCGTTTCTTTTTTTTGTACAACAAAAAAAGGAAAGGTGTTGAAAAAAGAAAGGTTCCACATAATAGACTAAGGTAGTTATTTTTCATTACCAATGTTGAAAAAACGTATCCGATGGAGCTTAAAAGTAGTCCGAGCAAAATATAATATCCAACATGATATTTAGCGTTGGCTTTTCGAGTCAAAAGAAATAATGATTGTATCCAGGGCGTTTTCTGCAGGATTGCATCTAATATAGGAATATGACTCAAAAGTTTTTTTTCGATAATGCTTGTATTTTGTTCCTCATATGACATTTGTTCTAATGATCCGAGTCTTTTACGAATTGTATTTCTATTCGGATGTTTGGCATTTTTATAAGCTAATACTAGCAATTCTGTTGTAAATAGAGTTAGGAAAAATATTGTAAGTATAATGTAGGCTAAATGCATGGTTTTACCCCTTTACAATCTGTTTATTGGGACATTTGCGGTAATTGGATTCCTGCAATTTTCAATTTTTCCATAAAATTTGGTCTTACTCCATGAAATTCAAAGTTGCCTTCGACTTTACCTTCTTGATCAATTCCTTCTTTTCTGTATGAGAAAATCTCTTGTAAAGTTATAATATTACCTTCCATTCCGGTTATCTCCTGGAAACTCATTATTTTCCTTTTTCCATCCGCAAGACGCGCCGTGTGAATAATAATATCTATAGCGGAACTGATGTATCTCCTTACGAACTCAGAAGGGATATCTAATTTCGCCATTGCCACCATGGTTTCGAGTCTCATCAGGGCATCACGAGGTGCATTTGCATGAATGGTTGTTAATGATCCGTCGTGGCCCGTGTTCATAGCTTGAAGCATATCAAATGACTCTTGACCTCTTACCTCCCCCAATATAATCCGGTCCGGGCGCATCCTCAGACTGTTTCTAACCAGATCTCTCTGAGTAATTTGTCCTTTACCCTCTATATTGGGGGGCTTGGTCTCAAGCCTAATTACGTGCTCTTGTTTTAGTTGTAACTCAGCTGCATCTTCAATAGTTACAATTCTTTCATCTATTGGAATAAAACGTGAGAGCACGTTGAGCAGAGTTGTTTTTCCGCTGCCAGTCCCTCCTGAGATTATAATGTTGAGTCTTGCTTTAACTACGGCTTTTAGAATCTCTCCTATTTCAGTTATCAAGGTGCCGTATTCAATGAGATTCTCCAATTCGAGTGGATCAGCTGCAAAACGTCTAATTGACAGCATAGGGCCATCAATGGCCAAAGGAGGAATAATTGCGTTTACTCTAGAGCCATCTGGAAGCCGAGCGTCCACCATCGGAGAAGACTCATCAATTCTTCTCCCAACGGAGGAAACAATCTTATCAATGATTTTCATTAAATGGGCATCATCCTTGAACCTAGCATGAGTAAATTCCAGTTTTCCACGTTTTTCCAGGTAGATCTGTTTATATGTATTGACGAGGATATCTGAAACCTTTGGATCCTGAAGAAAAGGCTCCAAAGGACCAAGTCCAAGCACTTCATCCAGGATCTCAGAAAAGAGCTGTTCTCTTTCAGAGAGATTGAGGGGCATTCCATTTTTTTCTTCACTCAATATTCTCTCAATCAGCCCTCTTATTTCCGACCTAACGACACTATGATCTAGAGTTTCGATAATAGAAAGATCGATGAGATCTAGCAGACGATTATGGATTTTGGTTTTAAGCTCGAAATATTCTTCGGGCATACATCTCTCGGATTTCACCGGAAAGCTTTCCTCCAGGTTAATTGTCAGATCCACTGTTACCTCCTCAAGTTTAGGATTTGAAGATTCGTTTGCATTAACCGAATAGTTCTAGCTGAAAAAACTCATCCTTCCCTTTTTTTGTCGGACTTCACCTTTTGACAATAATTCCGCAAGATGTCCGAAATTTTCTGTAACAGCAGCCTTAGGTGCCGTTTGGGATAAAGGCTTTCCTTGGTTTATGGCAGATATTGTTGATCTGTAGTCATTGGGTATTGTCCATAATATGTCTTTTTTGATCGCAGCTTTCGCATCTTTTAGAGTAATCTCTGAATTTTTTAAGTAGCGATTGATAACGATCTTGATTGAATCATCTTTAAAAATACCTAAATCATTGAAAGATTTTAAAAGTTTATTGGTATTCGAAAGGCAAGGCAGACTTAAAATTGAGATTAGAAGAACAGTATCTGACATTTCTAAAATTTTTAACGAAGTGTCATATAGAGATTGACCTCCATCAACTATTATGAAATCAAACATTTTTTGCATAAAATTCAGCATCTGATGTACTATTACGGGAGTAGCAGTTCCATGGCCGTTCAATTTAGTTGGAGAAGGTAATACATGAATTCCAGAGGAGTGTTTGGTAAGGATATTCATTAGGTAAGTTGAGTCTAGACGATCGATATTCTTAGCTATCTCACCCCAATGATAATTCGGTTGAATCTCCAAAAAGAGTGGTATTTCGCCAAACAATAGGTTCATGTCGACCAAGGCAACTGACCGGATGTTTTTTTGCGCCGCTAAGGCAATGGCTAGATTAACAGCAACCGTAGTTGTCCCCACCCCTCCTTTGCTGCCCAAGATTTGTATGATCCGGCCATTTCTAACCGTCTCTCTCGCTTCTGCCTTTTCTCTTCTTTGTCTAAATTTGACCAAGGCTTGAACTAATTCCTCCTTTTTTATCGGATGGGGAAAAAATTCCTTCGCTCCTGCTCTCAAGGCTTGCAAAATTACAGCAGGATCTGAACTTCTTGATGTCAAAAAAATTTCACCCACTACGTCCTCTTCCAGTAGTGAATGGATGAGGCTAAATTCCTTATCAGTTTCGCTTCCCAGTTCAAAAATCAGAAGATCAGGCCGACCAGTGTCATTGCTACTTTGGACCTGAAAACTGTCTACAGATAGAATAATCTCTTCTAACGCTTTTCTCAGACCTGCTGTTTTGGCTTCTATTTTTGCGCTCCAACTTTTATCAAACATATAATTCCCCTATCTCTAGCTGATCAAATGGTATTTGATATTCTCGATAAAAAATAATACCTTATTCTACCAGACCCGGTATAGTGCCCTTAGTACCTACATCAAGGCCTCCTCCTCTACCGTCATAAAGGCTATCACATTTGATTTCACCGAATACCGTAAATTTTGCGTGGGTTGGAGAAACGACTGATCCGTTAATTGCGTGTATTTCAACTGTGGCGTAAGCAACAGTTAATAGCGAATTGTTTGGATTAGAGCAATCCGAACTTTCATAGACTGGCACCACTGTTTGCCAAATGCGCTTATATTTTGGATTGCCATCACTATCAAGAAGAGGAAGGGCGCCCTCATGAGTGGCCTCTACCAGAGTCAGTTCATCGCCCTGTGGCGAAATATATAGTTGCTCTTGCGTTGCCACGCTTCTTTCCATAAACAAAGCTTCAAGTGATGGGAAGGCTGAAGCAACATTACCTCCGATATACTCTAATTCTGAGTCTCCGGCTGTTGTAGGCGGGCTTTCAAATGTTCCGTCTGTCATCCCGTCCAGTATTCCTCGCAATTCATTGGCATTAGCTCCTGCTTCAAACGTATGCCACCCTGCACAACCGTAAAGGGTACCAGTTGGATAAAATCTTATGGGTGTATTGCAATACTCGTTTTGGAAACGATAGAGGGAAATCCCTGCGGGAAGTTCTATTTCGCCTTCAATAGTTGTGCCTTGACCTGTAAGAGCAGCAGTTGCATCTGCATAGACGCTGAAATTATCACGTCCGAATATTACAGCGAAAAAACTAGTTATTGGTCCATTTGCAACATCATCCCTTCGAGCTCCTACTCGTACCGCGTCAGGTTTATTTGTCTCGGCAATAAAGCGCGGAGTGCGATTTTGGTCCCAGGTTCCAATCTCGATGTCACCCACAGGGATGTCAATATGTTTTCCACCGGCTTTATTTTTTTGTGCAACATCAATAGCAACATTTTCTATTTTTGTTCGATCTGCAGCGTCAAGTACGTAATTTGCTTGTTGTTCATAGGGAAGTCCTGAATAAATTACACCCAACTGCCTCGTAGCTGCTAACGCTGCAGCGTCTGCCACATTCTGAAGCTCGTTTTTTGTTGCCATGACATATCCAACATCAACTGCCATAGCAGCAATCCCTATTAAAACCGCAATTACCACTGCTACTAGTACAGCTGTTGCCCCAGATTGATTATTTTCAGTAAAAATTATTTTATATTTTGTGTTCATTTTTCTTCCTTATATAAAAACTTAGTTTATTCATGTTTCATTATTGTGGTAGCCTCAAGCTCCAATGGCGCAAAGGGTTGAAAACCAAAAGCATCAATAACCGAAAGAACAAAAAAAATGTACGTGTATTTCACAGTGACTGTAAGAGGTTCACCAAAAAGCTTTGATGGATTATTTATAATTATATTTGAATCATCTATCATGTTACTGGCGCCGTTAAAGTTGATTAGAAGTGGAGGAGTGGTAGCGTCCTCATCAGGATCGTTGCAATATTTTTTGATTATTTCCTTAATATCCGCGTCAGTTTTTTTCGGTACTTCAACAACTATGCCTGCGCGCGCTCCTTCCCTGCTAGCATTGGTTAATACTTGCTTGTTGTATAAAAGTATACCGAATTCCAGCATACCGAAAAGTAACAAAATCAAGAGGGGTAATATGACTGCAAACTCTACAGCCGCTGCACCTGACTCTTGTCTGAGTTTCTTTTTCATCACTATTCCTTTTTCATAGGACATTTTATCTCTATGTTATTTCACAACAACACCCTCATTCCCTGCGTCGAGGGAATACTCTGGTGCAGCCTTTTTAAAGCTGTTTTCATATCGCTCTAAGATGTTCTCTGCTGATTTCCCGTCAACTCCGACCACAGGATCAAGGTTCTTACTTGCTTCATGATTTAGTATTTGATTATTCTTTGTCTTTGCAAGAGATGTTCCCCAATTTGTGGTCAATTCAGATGAACTCGTGGAAGCACAACCTGCGAACATAAAAAGGCCTAAAATCAGTGGAATTATAACAAGATGTTTATTTCGCATGACCTCCTCCTAGAATCTTTTTAGTAATTAGCTCATTTTTTCAAAGCTTATTCTGAAATTGGTATCGCATGACCAAACTTTCCATCAAGCTTGCCTTGTATATCTGTTGTGTCTTTTTTCTTTTTCCCTTCCATCTTTCCTAGAAGATAGAACTCTGCATCGGTGGGCTCAATGTAGAAATCAGTTGGAAGAGACTGCTTTGCTAGATCCAATGGTTTCACCAAATGAGGTGTGACAATTATAATAAGTTCTGTTTCGTTCTTCTGAAATTGACGACTTCGGAACAGGGCACCCAGAATAGGTATATCTCCTAAAATTGGAAACTTCGCAAGACTGTCCCGTATAGTTTCACTAATGAGACCAGCAATCATAAAACTCTGTCCATCACCAAGTTCCACCGTTGTAGATGCCGCCCTTTTTCTTAGACCTGGAACCACAAACCCACCAAATCTCACAGCTGTCGAAAAATCAAGCTCTGACACAGAAGGTGCAACGATAATGCTTATCTTGTTTTCGCTCAATACAGTAGGTGTGAAATGGAGCTCTGCACCAAAACGTTTATATTCTATAGTTACAGCATCATTACCTTGGGGGACGGGTACAGGGAACTCCCCTCCCGCTAAAAAACTTGCCGTCTGTCCGCTTAGAGCAAGAAGCGTCGGTTCTGCTAATATCTTGACAAGACCATCCTCTTTTAAAGCGTCAACGAAACCTGTCCAAGTGTTATTACCGTCTTTAAAGCGGAAAAGCGCATTTACAGCTGGTGAAACGAAAAGGCCAAGAGGCCCTGCAGATAATGCCGCATTACCTGGTTGTACGACTGAGGTAAGCCCACCGAGCGTGCTAACACCGAAATCACCACCTCTTGTGTGAAAAGCAAAATTGAATCCAATCCTCTTGCCTAAACTTCTGGACATTTCTGCAACTCTCACCTCTAACATAACTTGGTGCACACCAGCTACTTGGACCAAATTGATGACTTTATTTTTGGGGGCGAATGCCTCTGCCATGGCCTTGGCCTGTGAAAGATTTGCCAAGCTAGAGACTTTGCCGGAAAGAGTTATGGAATCATGAGTTGCGAGTACTCGGAGGTCAGTTTCCGCAGGAAGTATTTGATTAAGCTTTTGCTTCAGGCGAGAAATGTCATATGAGACCTCAAGATCATAGAACAAACGCACCTGTTTGTTTTGCCATAGTGTAAGGTTAGTGATCCCTGCGGCTTTCCCGGTTATGTAAATCTCGTAAGGCGACACCAGCGTAAAATCGGCTACCTCTGGTGCAGCTACTGATACACGTTTCACCTTGACCGGACTTCTAAGGATTACAGACTTTCCCACCACTAGTTCTAATCTTTTGGATTCGTAGTCCTTTAGGAAATACTGCTGTGTCGCCCAAGAAGTATCGGAAAAAATAACAAAACTCGTCAATAAAACCAGGAGTCCAATTGCCAATATGTATACTATTCTTTTATTTTGTGCTCTTATTAGTACCATCATGACTGATGCCCTCTCCTTAATGGTAAAATTTTACCTTCTTAACTTCCGAACCTCTAATGACCTCAACGGTAGACCTTTGCCTCAATACCTTGCGTGACACAGGAGGTCGATAAGAAGAAAGGGTTCCCTGAACAGTAGCTCCTTTTGTCAACACGATTTCGTCATCTGTTACATTCCTGAGGGCAAACCGCAGCTTTCCTCGCGTTGCTGCAAGTGCCAGTTTTTCTCCCTCCTCAGGTGTAACTTCCAGTGTGTAGACATCTACTGGAGCAGGTTCTCCTTTATCGTTTTCCTCTATTTGAGTACCAGTTGCGAGCACGAGTATATTCTCGAGGACGATTTTGGTCATGTCCTTTTTGTTTTTCTCATTTTTCAATGTCACTATTACATCTATTCGGTTGCCTGGAAGGATGAAACCAGAAATTCCGATCACCTTATCTCCCTTGACAGCAAGAGCTCTCTTACCCGGAGTCACGATGGCCGACACACCCCCGGAAGCAACGGTCGTGGGAGCCAGCTTAGATTCGAGTATGGGTTCGTTCCTCTTTACTGGAGCAATGAGAACTCTGCCCTTTAGAGTATCAAGACTGGAACAATATCCTTCAGGAAGACTTTCCTTAAGATATGGCGTCGATCTCATCATCTCGGACTGTAGCTTTGTTCCCCAAGATAAAGCAGCAGTTGCAACTGCAACTGGGACTGCCTCAGACTCTACTTTAACAACTTCCTTCGGAGCAGTATGTGCCTGCATCCATTTGTACAAAAAAACACTGGCAGTACTTGCAATTAATAGAGCAAAAACAATCGGCAACATTATTTTCCACTTTTTCATTAGATACCTCCTAATATTTATATTTTACACAAAATGTAATACATTAAATTCAAATAAATATGTCAATAAAGATAAAAGTGTTCCAAAAGCTATTGGTAATGCATAACATAATTGTGGTTTTTTATATTCATAGTTGGAATTTGCTACGATGACTTTTCTTGTCAATATGTAATGTTTTATTGTAAAGAGTATTTTATTTATAATATATTTCGTATATCTGTAATTTACGCTGAAAATAAATAATGCGTAAATACCACCGGAAATTGCGACAAACACTGAAGAAACTAGTAACTTTTCAGGCCCTAATATTGCCCCTACAACTCCCATAAGTTTTGCATCCCCAGCTCCCATCCCTCCCATCACGTAGGGAATTGCAAAAATTGCCGTTCCGAGCACTAAGCCGATAACACTGGCAGATAATCCGTATAAGCCTCGGGTTGTACAATGATAAATAAGCGCCACTCCCATGGCTGGAAAAGTCAGTAAGTTTGGGATTTTACGAACTCGAAGATCAGTCATCGCGGCTGTGACCAAGACGATAGTTAAGAATATTATAGAAAACGTGTCCACAGAAAGGTTCATGTCTAATCACAGTTCCATTATAGAAAGTGTGGGAGTAGCCCTCCACGGAATACGAGGAGGGCCCGCCCAGTTTCACTGTGGTGTAACTGTACCTGTACCTGCACCGGTAACAGTGTTTCCGACGAGGTTCAGTTTGTCGTTTACTGCGTTCCCCAGAAGGGTGGCGCCAGCGATCACTACAACCGCGATCAGCGCTACCAGCAGTGCGTACTCAGGCATAGATGCACCTTCTTCATCTTTGAGAAATTTTTTCATTTTTTCCATCTTTTCTACTCCTTTTTAGTTTTTTTTCAGTTATTTTTTTTGCAATGCAAATCCCTCAATGATTATTTCACCTCCTCTCTTTTGAAGCTGCCACCATTTCGTTGATTTGAATTACCTCTCAGTTAAAATCCGCAACGAAAAAAGAATTAGCAGCATCTATGTTTCATTTACTCTCTTAGCTGTTTTCTCTTGAGCGTGTCATATGCATTAGGCATGCCAACTCAAGCAAAAGAAATAAATCATGGAACAATAGTAACTTAGATGGACACCATAGAAAAACTTGATGTGTCAAATTGCCATATTTTGCGAATTGGCTAATGTCGGTTAGCCAAATGGCTAACTGTTCTAATTAGACTAAAGTTCTCAAAACCCCCTGCAGGAGGTCGTGGCATGACTCAGGCACGGCGCAAAATAGTTAACATATCGAAGACTTGGGTGTATTTGGTCAGTTTCTGGTAGAATTGCAATGTTTGGAAACGGCTATCCGATCAAGGCGGAGGTGAGTGATTCATTAATTGAGCAACTGCTGTAACCTGATCTTGGTAATGCCAGCGGGGAGTAACAGAAAGACAAATAATAAGAGAGAATCGAAAGGGAAGGTTGCTTGGGAGTCACTTTTTCTATGCCTTCGACCCTCCCCGGCTAAACATTGTTTTTTTGATTTTGTGACATATCGTTTTCAAGATCTTTGTTTCTCGGGGGTATCGACACTAATCACTACACTAACTCTCCTTGCTGGGGGAAAGAACGGATGTGAAGGTTAGATAATTGGGAGTTTCCGATTATTTATTGCTATGAAGGTTATTTTTGTGTTCCAGAAACACCAGACCCGTGTCTGACTCTTCGTGCGAGGTTGTATTTTTCAAGCCGAAGCTGGGTCAATCATCCGCATCTAGCATTGTAGCACTTTCTCATTGGTTGACGTATAAGTAGGCGCCACGAAGTTGGGTCTGTTGACGAAGTTCAGGTTGGCAATATGGTTAGCTGAGCATCCCGATAATGCGCTCTGCCTCAAATTGCCTCTGACTACCCTCCTTCTCCCTTCTACAATTTTTGTAGCAATTATCTCGCAAAACCTGGATCGATTATGAGGTGCCAAGTCAGAATCGTCCCCCCAAAATTGTATCACTAGATTTTAGAGTAACTGCAAAAAGTGCACGAGTAAAGCGTTGGGGCAAAGTAGAAGATGTAAGGATGTTCTTTTGGAGGCTAGTTAGTCCTCAGATCACTTGTGCTGATAAAGTTATAGATCCCCTGCCATGCTTCTCTGGAGTAAAGCTCTGGAAACAACATCTACTAAAGAAGGCAAATATCGTGCAAGAATTAGATATTTTAGTCCACGGATAGTTATCAGGGAGGGGTAAGAGGTAAATGCCCAACCATTCGGTGGCACCAAACTTGTACGGTTTATATTATCTAAAACGAGAAAAATCTTAGAAAAGCTGTGCCATTTAGAGTGAAACGGAAGAAATAGTTGGCATAATATTTGCTTGCAGCTTTAGATAAAGTAAAAATGAGAGGAGGTGAGATAAGGTGAATATAGATATCAATTCGATCTTACTTTTGGTTATCGTGATAGAGATTGGTTTAGTCTATTTCAAAATCGCCCAGGTGGTCGAAGAACAACCAGGGAAATTAGGGGGGGTCTTAAAAAAAACTTTAGCAGAATAGAAGTATAGTTCATTTTTGGTACGATCATGTTGCCCGTGAAGGAAAAGTTGGGGAGAATTGCAGCAGCAGTCTGTGGATTAAGAGCGAAATAAGATCCGTTATTTTCCTTTAGTCCATACTCTATGTAAATAGTAGTATATTAAGCACTAAATAAGAGGCTGTTGATGCGAAAAACCACCATTCCTTAGATTAAACGGCTGGCGTAAAGATGGGGTGCAGAATACTGAAGAAAAAAACTAAAAAGGTGTAAAAAAGATGGAAAGATTGAAAATTTCTCAAGGATGAAGAAGGTATAGCTATGCCTGAGTACGCACTGCTGGTAGCGCTGATCGCGGTTGTAGTGATCGCTGGCGGCACCATTCTGGGGAACGCAGTAAACAACAAACTGACAGGCGTCGGAAACACTCTTACCGCTGCAGGTTCATAGTGCAACTGGGTAAGCCCTCCTCGTATTCCGTGGAGGGCTCTCCCCCACATTTTTTGGAGTAATGGAACTAGGGTTAGGCATGAACCTTTCTGTGGACACGTTTTCTGTAATATTCTGATTTTTTCTCCTTGTGCTTGGATGAAAGGTTTTAACTATGCCTATAGCCTCATTTCAGAGTTTGGTAACGATATGAATTGATAGAAGGGTGGTTGACTCCCTTGAAAACGAATGGAAAACCGCTCTGTTTCTAGGCGAAAACCGTCTCCGAGTATCCCTCGAAGTAAATCACGTCTCCTATCCCATTCAGATGAGAGAAAACCAGTTATTCCTTTGATAACAATGTTTTAAGAATAATTCGTCACATTTTAATATCTTGCTCGCCACCTTCCATCCTAGCAGAAGGTGGATGAACCGGTTTTGAAATATTTATGTTCAGTTTCATTCTAAAAATGAAAAATTTTTATCTATTTTAAGATTTTGTTCTTCGACCGGACTATGATTTCAAACGTCTGATTTTTGCTACAGATAGGTCTTCTGGGATAAAACTCTAACTCTAAAAGTGGTACATTAATTGGGGGCAGGTCAGTAGGCAGTCAAGGTTGTGTGGCTAGGGAGAAAAGGAAACTCCTGCCGACTCTAATTTTTCTAGTTTAAGTTGGGGTGAGGTCGTTGAACTTGGGGCCATTTTGATTCGTTTTCGGGATAATATATAGCCATCAAGGATGACACCCTTAATAACTCCAAGAATTTCGGAAAATTTGCGCAAGGGGATTCTTGGATAGAAGTAACTATATATCCGTTTTTTCTGGCTGTAAGCTTTGAATCAACTTTAGTCAATTTCAAGATTTCAATCTTGAAAGCAAGCCCTGTAAAGCTTTCGGTGAAAAGTAAATGACCTTCGTTTCAGGTCCAAATGAAATCTCATCGCCATCGGCCAGTTGATAGTTTCCTGTTGGTGCTAATTCGATGTTGTTGACGAGTGTACCATTCGTTGACTCTGTATCAACAAGAAAGATGGCTTCATCTGAAGTACCTAAATCCAGGTAAGCATGGTTTTTGGATACAAATCTGTTATACAAAACAATATCATTTTCTGGAGAACGACCAATGGTGATCATATCGGGATTGGTGATGCTTTTCCTCTTTTTGATTTCCATCACCCTTGCCTCCAGGGCTCCTTTGCGTTTCACTCCCTTGCTTAATTGTTCCAGAACATGCTGATCTTCAACCACATCAGTACTAAACTGAAAGATCACACTTTCATTAAAAAATTTTTCAGTTTTTTCAACCAGAAAGCCGTTTGGATGTACAGTAGTCAAGTCACTTAAGGATGTATCTCCAAGAGTTAAAAGGTAAAATGCGAGGCTCTTGTATCTGGCTTTTCCCGAAACTTCCGGTATGCTGACAGGGTCAAACTGTTTGAAGCTCCGGACAAATTCAACCATCACTCCTTCGTTTTCCTGATCTATCCCCTGAACAATGGCTTCACCTTGAAATCCAGTAGCGAAGTTAGGCGAGAGAGAGAAGGTGAGGATAGTTGAATCACCAACTTGAAAGGATCGCCAGTCGTTGGTTTTGATGAGGGCAGTTTTCTGGCTGAGATTTTCAGTAATCCCTTCAATTGAGGCATCCAGGCCTTCCTTAAAAAGTTCCACCTGATAGTTTTGCTGCAGACCAAAACTCTCCAGACGCTTTTTGATTTTCATGGCATCTCCTCAGTAGTCCTCGGAGGGATAAGAATTTAGAAAAGCCGGAGTTGGCTATCAAGATCAATAATACATACCCACTCATCCCTACATTTTTTGCAGCAGAAAAGATATAGACGATTATCACTTATGACAGTAACAGCCTCACGCTGGTTTAGAGTGTTTTTACATTGGTCACAACTATACATAGCTTTATGTGACTCCTTTTATGCAAGTGGCGTTATGTTGCCAGCTGATGTTGCAAGTCCAATGCCAAGGAAAAGAAACCCCCACTGACCGTAGGTCCAAGGGCCAATGGGGGGGGCTAAGCTGGTAGCGTACCTCTTGCTGGCGGGCTAGGGAAAACGCTACCAACTCATAACTTACCACAAGGGAGGTGGAGACTACAACCCTGCTCCTGCTCAGGGGGTTTGGTCGAGGCGTTTGCGAAAAAGTATGATCACTGAAAAGACAAAGCTGACTGCCACCCCAGTGATGAAGGCAATTATGTGGCTGAAAAGAACCATAATAAACTCCAGTTTCTTACCTGGGTTGGAGTGCAAAGTCTATGCCCATCTACTTCTGTAGATGGGCAGCATTTAGGGGTGGAAAAGAAAGCCCCCATCAGACTCACCAGACCGATGGGGGCAATCACTAAGCCACCGGGGTGAACCTCCACGCTCACCCCACTGACCAGTCCAGCAACCAAGGCCAATGGGGACCACCCCAAAAGAGGTTAGGAGAACTACTCTATTGATATGCCCCTAAGTATAGTGGGTATTTCTGAAATGCAAAAGTGTAGATTAAAGTAATATGCACTTTCGGCAAGTTAGTGCAGGCTTTACACATTAACGATTTAAGCGCACATGCGCCAGATAACCAGACAGAAAAAAAGGGCGGAAGAGATTTCCCGCCCTCTTCTTATCCACGGTCCAATACTGTCTAAGTTTTATGTATTCGCAGGCGTATTTCCTGACTTTAGGCAGAGGTTCGGGGCCCAATACCGTATGCCCACTTATAGATGAAATAAGGATTGGACGCAGTGAAGAGAATACAATCACACTCCCTGGTAAGAAGGTTTCATGTAACCATGCAAGACTTAGGTTTCGGGAAGATGAGTGGACACTAGAGGCAAACAGGACCACTGTCGCCCCCTATATGGTACGCTTTTTGCTTGGATAAGCGCCTAAGCATAGCCGAACAGAGAGAAGTCTAAGACGAGAATATAATCCAGTTAGAAAGGAGACAACTATAAAAAACATAATCCTTGTTTTCATGCAGCAAGACGCCCTTAAAAATTTTCGGGCCAGCTCCGGCTGGGAGGCTGGCGTGGATGGGTCTGTTGCTCTTATAAAGATTGGGGCCGGCGGTTCCATTGATACGACCAATGTCAAGGATCCAATCATCGTTTTTGTATTAGGCTAAAAAGGTTTGATGTACAATCTGACGCTAGAGAGCTCCAAGTATAACAAACTAAAAAAGTAAGCATTTGAAAAGGGGGTCAATTATGATAAAGTATTACGCAAGAGCACTGTTTTTCGTAATGGTCAGCACGCTGTTGTTTGGTTGTGCCGCCCCGCAGGTACAGCCAAACAAATCTCTTTTTAGCCCATCACAATTGCAAGCCGATCAGTACCAGCCCAAGGTGGACAATTTTGTGGTAATTTGGGACACATCGTCTTCAATGTCTGATGAGTATAGCGGGCATAGCAAGTTCAAGATCGCCCAAGATTACCTGAGCGCTTTGAATCAGACCCTTCCTGAGTTGAATTACAATGGCGCCCTCAGGACGTTTGGTATCATTGCCGATGTTCCTGACAAGTCGACCCTTCTTGTTTACGGGCCGACCAAATATTCAACTGCAGGATTTGAATCGGCCTTAAACGGTGTGAAAGGGTTCGGTGGGGATAGCTCTCTTCCCCTAGCCAAAGCCATCGCCGCTACCGGAAAAGACTTTAAGTCGGCCCAAGGTACCACCGCGATCATTATCGTTAGCGACGGGGTAGATATGGACCAAATGCCAGTGAAGGCTGCCCAGAACCTGAAGGACCAGTTGGGCGACCGGGTTTGCATATACACTATACGGATTGGCGATGATCCTGCCGGTACAAAGCAAATGGAAAAAATTGCCGCAACTGGTGCGTGTGGATTTCCAGTGGTGGTGGTTGATTACGAAACAAGCGATACCATGGGCGATCTGGTTGAGAGAATATTCTTAGCTAAGGCTGAAAAGCCTGCGCCCAAACCGGTTCCGGTTGCAAAACCGATGGACAGTGATGGGGATGGTGTGACCGACGATAAGGATCAATGTCCCAATACGCCCATTGGAGCCACTGTGGATGCAAGGGGTTGCTGGATGTACGCGGCGGTGGTGCTGTTTGATTTTGGCAGTGCTGAAATTAAGTCCGAAGCCCACCCAATGCTGAATGAGGCGTCCGATATACTGAAAAAGAATTCCGAGACCAATTTCGAGGTCGATGGGCATACGGATAATAATGGGCCTGCCGAGTATAACATGAAACTTTCTGAAAGACGGGCCAATGCTGTCATGGAATATTTAGTTAGTAAAGGGGTTGACGCCAAGCGGCTTACGATAAAAGGCTTTGGGTTAACCAAGCCGGCCGCCAGCAACGATACCAAAGAAGGCCGGGCCAAAAACCGGAGGGTTGAATTAACACCGGTGAAGTAAAATATTCGGTTATCCAAGACCATACAGGTATGAAGATGGGGTGAAGCAACAGGATTGCTGAGCCCCATCTTAATAAACACTGTGCGTTTGCTATTTAAAGTTTATATTCACTATTTTCAAATTTTTCTGACCCATGATTTTCAAGGATACAATACGTAGATGTCATTATCGAAAATCTTATAACGGCTATCATTGTGCACTCAAACCCATAAATGGGAAAGCGTGAGTTGATGATAATATTTCACGCTTTTCTTTTTTGTATGGATATACTAGACATTGTGGTGATGATCCTTACCTCTCTGAAAATAGAAATACTACGAACCCACCTTCTAGAAGATGAGCATCTATGTGCATTCGATTGATTTACAGACCAAACAGACCAACACAGAACGAAAAGATTGTCTTTCGTGGATGAGTGAGAGTAGGAAAATTCGCTAATCTCAGAGTAGGGTAAGATGTAAGCCTTTGTCAAGAAAAACCACCATTTTCCAGATTAATCGGCTGGCTCAAAAATGGATGAGCAAACTGTGGATTCCATCCCTTAATTCACACTTTCCCCACCAGAGATATCAGCACAAAATGTGGGACGTGCCCTGAAGTAGCCTGAGTTTAGACTAAAGTATATGAACTTTCATACCATTCTGGTAGGGCCTAATAATAACTCTTTATCGGTAGTTTCTAATTTTTATCAACACTAATTTGAGACTGTTCAATAATTCAGTTCTGGCACAAAGGTAATTTTGACCCTATGTGGATTTTGGTTTAAAAACAAGTGCTTGTAGCCTTCTTTC
>PVMK01188641.1_pt1 | contig 35424 bp, 33 predicted proteins | sample 1853481 | NCBI WGS metagenome assembly PVMK01 (sample SAMN08533507, study PRJNA380276) | Marine sediment metagenome, whole genome shotgun sequencing project. | reverse complement strand
TCTGTGCCAATAATTACCTTGGCCTGGCCGATAACCCGGAAGTTATCAAAGCTGCTTGTGTAAATCCTGGGTGCCACAGATAAACCGCACTGAAGCGAGACCAAAACCGTGGTCATCCAGTGCTTTGTGCGCAGCTGCGATAACTTCCGGGTTATCGGCCAGGCCAAGGTAATTATTGGCACAGAAATTGAGTACTTCTTCACCGGTTTGTACTTTGATTTCCACGCTTTGCGGCGTGGTGATGACGCGTTCGGTTTTGTACAGGCCGGCTTCGCGAATTTCATCGAGCGTAACGCTCAGGCGATCAAGTGAAACCATGAAATATCTCCTTAAATGGTACCGGTCCAGTCACAGACCACTTTGCCGCTTTGACCGGCGCGCATGAGTTGAAAACCGGTCTCGTAATCATCAATGGGAATATGGTGGGTCATGGCTTTTCAAGGGAATCCAGTCAGTACCATTTGTGTCATCTTGTACCAGGTTTCATACATGCGGCGGCCATAAATGCCGTGTAACTCGAGGCCTTTAAAGATGATCTCATCCCAGTCAACACTGGTCCCGGCAGGCAAAATACCCATAAAGCGACTTGGCCGCCGTTGAACATGTGGTGTAAAGGTCTCTGAAGGCAGCGGGTTGCCCGGACATTTCAAAACCGATATCAAAGCCTTCTATATCAGTTCCTTCACCACATCGGCGATGGATTCCCGGTTACGTTGACGGTGCGCGTGGCACCCATTTCTGCTGCCAGGTTCAGCGGTAATCATTCACATCGGTGATAACCACATGGCGTGCACCGACGTGTTTGCAAATGCCCGCCGCGATAATGCCGATGGGACCGGCACCGGTAATCAGGATGTCTTCACCGACCAGGTCAAACTGCAGGGCACAATGGGCTGCATTGCCAAACGGGTCAAAAAATGCTGCCAGTTCCGGCGCGATTTCATCTGGAATCGGCCACAGATTGGTCGCGGGGACGACAATATATTCAGCAAAAGCACCATTGCGGTTAACGCCGATACCAATGGTGTTCGGGCACAAATGGCGCTTGCCGGCACGGCAGTTTCTACAATGCCCGCAAATAATATGGCCTTCTGCGATACACGATCACCTAGCTTGTAACCGGTAACACCATCGCCCAGTTCTACGATCCGACCGACAAATTCATGGCCGATGACCAGGCCCGGTTTGATGGTTCTTTGTGACCATTCGTCCCAGTTATATATATGCACATCCGTACCGCAGATGGCGGTTTTTTCCACCTTGATCAGAACCTCATTGGTGCCGGCTTGCGGGATGGGGACATCTTCCATCCAGATACCTTCTGCGGCTTCGCGTTTGACCAGTGCGCGCATGGTCTGGGACATGATAACTCCTGTAATGGTAAGGCGGATTAGAACCCAGTAATTATACCGGACAGCGACTCCGGCCTGCTCATTCATGCCGTGCTAAATCAGCCGCAATTGCCGTCAATGCTTCGGCTGCTGTTGCCTGTAGACTGAAGTGAGCTGTTGAGCTTAATGAAGTTGGTACCGGATTAATTTCGATGACAACAGCACCCGCTTCAAGGGCGATGAAGGGCAGGGTGCGGCAGGCTGAACCAGTGTTGATGTGCCGATGGAAAAACATACATCACAGTTATGTGCTTCAGTCATGGCACGGTTCATGCAACCTGCTGGCAATTCCTCGCCGAACCAGACCACACCCGGTCTCGCCAGGCCATGTCGGTGATGCGGTGAAACTGGCGGGCGGCCAGGGTTGGATTTGATCCACTCGTCATCAATCTGCAAACCGGTTTCGCTACATATTGAATGCATGATATTACCATGTAATTCAATTACTTCAGATGATCCGGCTTGCTGGTGCAGACTATCCACATTCTGTGTCACCAGCAGAAAGGTATCAAAATACTGTTCCATTTCAACCAGTGCAATGTGTCCGGCATGGGGACTGACTTCACGGATTTTATTTCGCCGATCTGCATACCAGTCCCATACTAGCTGCGGGTTGTTTCGAAATGCCTGGGGTGTTGCCAGGTCTTCAGGTCTGAACTTTTCCCACAAACCGGTCTGGGCGTCGCGAAATGTCGGAACACCGCTTTCGGCAGACATGCCGGCGCCTGTCAGCACCAGCACTTTGTTGGCATTTTTCAGTGTGCTGATCAGTCCTTCAGGTAGTTGCATAAACCTCAGTCTCCAGGTATTGGGGAATAGCTAAGTGGCGCTCCAGAGTGTATTCTACCGGGTTCTCAAAATGTGTATTAAAACAAAGGTTATTTGATGAAAGGCAAGCTCTTTATCAAGACACACGGTTGTCAGATGAACGAGTACGATTCCGACAAAATGGCGGACGTGCTGGCGGCATCGCATGGTCTGGAATTGACCGATGTCGAGGCTGAGGCCGATGTGATCCTGGTCAATACCTGCTCGATCCGTGAAAAAGCCCAGGAAAAGGTATTTTCACAGCTGGGCCGCTGGAAAAAGCTGAAAGCCGACGGTCGCAAGGTCGTGATCGGTGTGGGTGGCTGCGTGGCCAGCCAGGAAGGCGAGGCGATTATCAAACGTGCGCCGTATGTTGATATGGTCTTTGGGCCGCAGACCCTGCACCGCCTGCCGGACATGATCGATTCTGTGCGCAACACAGGCAAGCCTGCGATAGACATTTCTTTTCCGGAAATTGAAAAATTCGACAGCTTGCCACCAGCAGGTGCCAAAGGCCCGAGTGCCTTTGTTTCCATCATGGAAGGTTGCTCCAAGTACTGCACTTTCTGCGTTGTGCCGTATACGCGTGGTGAAGAAGTCAGTCGTCCCCTGGATGACGTGGTGGCCGAATGTGCCGGTTTGGCGTTACAGGGTGTTAAGGAGATAAACCTGCTGGGGCAGAATGTAAATTCATTTGATGGTGAATTACATGAAGGTGGCAGGGCAGACCTGGCTTTGCTGATTCACTATGTTGCCGCCATCGATGGCATTGAAAGAATTCGTTTTACCACCTCGCATCCGGTGGAATTTTCTGCCAGCCTGATAGAAGCATTTGGTGAGGTCCCCAAGCTGGCAAATTATGTTCATCTTCCCGTACAGAGCGGATCCGATCGTGTGTTGGCGATGATGAAAGCGTGGTCACACGGTGCTTGAGTACAAACAGAAAATCCGCCGTCTGCGCGAGCAGCGGCCGGGTATCAGCCTGTCTTCCGATTTCATCGTAGGCTTTCCCGGCGAGACCGAACGCGATTTTGAAGCCACGCTGAAACTGATTGAAGAGATGAACTTTGACCAGAGCTTCAGCTTTATTTATAGCGCACGCCCCGGCACGCCGGCGGCATCGCTGCCCGATGACACTCCAATGGAAGTCAAAAAAGACCGTCTTTCACGCCTGCAGGCACAGATAAACCAGCAAGCGCTCAAGATCAGCAAGGACATGGTCGGTGGCGTACAGCGCATACTGGTGGAAGGCTATAGCAAGAAAGATCCAAAGCAACTTGCCGGGCGTACAGAAAATAACCGGGTGGTAAATTTTGACGGCAACCCCGCGCCTGATCGGGCAGTTTGTGAATGTGACCATCACCGAGGCACTTAACAATTCCTTGCGCGCCCGAATGGTTGTGGCTGATACACAATCGACTGCAGCGGCCTGATATTGTCATGAGCCAAAGATTAAACCTGGAACTGGAGCCGCCGATACCGAACGGCTGGCCAATTTGTGCGGGCGGTTCGATGAGCACCTGAAACAAATAGAGAGCCGTTTACAGGTGGATATTTTTCTGCCGAGGCAAACCTGTTTGTGGTGCAGGGTGAAGCCCGCCAGGCCCGCGCTGCCAGTCGCTTGTTGAAGCAACTGTATAAACTTTCCGAAACGGAGTTGCTGACGCCGGAGCTTATCAACCTTCATTTACAGGATTCCGGGATTGCTGAAATTTCAGATGCTGATGAGATTGAGATCACACCCTGATGACATCACCATCATCACCAAGCGTGGTGCCATCCGCGGCCGTGGCCCCAACCAAAAACGTTATTTACGCAACATCAATAAATACGCGGTAAATTTCGGTATCGGGCCGGCCGGGACAGGCAAAACCTACCTGGCTGTTGCCAGCGCCGTGGCGGCACTGCAGGCGGATCATGTGCAACGAATCGTGCTGGTCAGGCCAGCGGTGGAGGCGGGCGAGCGGCTTGGTTTTCTGCCCGGGTGACCTGGCCCAGAAAGTGACCCCTATTTGCGCCCCTTTGTATGACGCATTGTACGAGATGCTTGGGTTTTGACCATGTTACAAGACTGATTGAGCGTAACGTGATTGAGGTTGCACCATTGGCATTTATGCGCGGGCGCACGCTGAATGATGCATTCATAATTCTTGATGAAGCCCAGAACACCACCACCGAACAAATGAAAATGTTCCTGACCCGCACCGGTTTTGGGTCAACCGCCGTCATTACCGGCGATGTTACGCAAATCGATTTGCCCAAACACCAGCTTTCAGGCCTGAAGCAGGCTGCAAAAATCCTCAAGGATGTTGAGGGCATCAGTTTTAGTTATTTCAGTGCACAGGATGTGGTCAGGCACCCGATGGTGCAACGTATTGTGCGGGCTTATGACAAGGCGGGTTCAGACGGTAGCACTGATGCGGACTGAGCTCGAGGTCCAGCGTGCGACGACATCGCGAGCGTTCCGGACGATGAAGAATTCCAGCTTTGGGTTGATGCTGCCTTAGCTGGGAAAATCCAGACAATTCGCATTATCCATACGTATTGTTGATGAACCCGAAGCACAGCGTTTTAACCGGGATTACCGGAACAAGGACTATGCCACCAATGTTCTGTCTTTTCCGGCTGAACTGCCTGAGGGTCTGCCGGCAGAAATCAGGCAATGCCCAAATGGGAGACCTGTTGATTTGTGCAGCAGTGGTAGCGCGTGAAGCAAAAGAGCAGCGCCGACCGGAAATCAATCATTGGGCGCATCTGACCATCCACGCGTTTTGCATCTGCTGGGATACGACCATGAGCAGGCCGGGGAGGCCGGTGTTATGGAGTCACTGGAAACAGAAATCCTGGCGAAAGCTGGGTATTTCAGATCCGTATGTGGACCTGAGCTGAGGTTTTTTAAGCAGGTATTGCTGAAATCTGTGCAGTCTTCTGGTAAAACTAGTTGATGCAGGGTAAATTAATGCCCTGATACAAACAGGCGCAATTGGCGTCGTCATATAAACGAACATGAGCGAAGATCAATCGAGTAACGGTTCCGGTCGACAAACCTGGATGGAACGTCTTGCCAAGGTGTTTTCATCCGAACCCCGGAATCGAGAAGAACTGAAAGAACTGGTTAACGAGTCCTGTGAAAAGGGCATCCTCGACGCAGAAGCAGTCGCCATGATCGAAGGCGCACTCTCGGTATCGGAAATGCAGGTTCGCGACGCAATGGTGCCGCGCTCCCACATGGTCGTCATTCCTCTCGACATTCCGCTGGATGAATTTCTGCCACTGGTTATTGATTCCGGGCCATTCGCGTTTCCCGGTGATTGGTGAAGACCGCGATGAAGTCGAAGGGATTTTGCTGGCCAAGGATTTATTGCGTCATTATGCGGAGAACAGCGGTCCGATAGATATAAAGGCACTGGTCCGCCCTGCGGTAGTGATTCCCTGAAAGCAACGTCTGAACATGTTGTTAAGGGATTTCCGTGCCAGCCGCAAATCACATGGCCATCGTGGTTGATGAGTATGGCGGTGTTTCAGGACTGATCACGATTGAGGATGTGCTGGAAGAGATCGTCGGTGAAATTGATGACGAGCATGATGAAGAGGAAGAAGCACCCATCAAGCCATTGGGCAAAAGTCGTTTCCAGATTAATGCACTCGCTGAAATTGAAGATTTTAACGAGACCTTTAATTGTGTTTTCAGTGATGAAGACTACGACACTGTCGGTGGTTTGCTGCTGGCAGAGTTTGGTCGTGTTCCGGAGCGGGGTGAGGAAGTGGTTTTGGCAGACCGTTTCAAGTTCCGCGTTACTGCATCCGATAACCGGCGCATCATCATGCTGGAAATGAATGACGTCAAGGCAGAGTAAGCCGTATATCAGGAACGTGCAGGTTTGTTATTTGCGCGGTATATTTTTGTCCCTGCTGTTTCGTTTTTCTGTGCTGGTCCCAGGCAGGTTTTGCTACCGTCCGAAATTCCCGAAGTGCCAGCTAATGGTACTGAAGCCTGGTTGGTCACATTCGGTCCCCTGGCCAGATTTACTGGGAACGATTCGGTCACAATGCCATCTGGTTGCGAGAACCGGCAGTTGGTCTGGACCATACTTTCAATTTTGGCTATTTCGATTTCGAGCAGGAGGATTTCTTTCAAAAATTTATCCGCGGGACGCATGCTGTATTTTTCTGTTGCGCAGTCCTCCAGCAGGGAATTCGATTTTTATCGGCAGGAAAATCGTAGTATTCGCCTGCAAAAGCTTAATCTGAGCCCTCCTCAATACCAACAGTTACGAGACTACCTGGTCAATGAGATCAAGCCGGAAAACCGTAATTACCGCTACGATTATTATCTCAATAACTGTTCAACACGTATCCGGGACGCGCTGGATATCGCACTTGATGGCGCTCTTTCTGCACGTACCGAAATTGTCCCTGCGAAATTGAATTTTCGTGATCAGACCCGTCGTCTGACACAGATGCAATTCTGGTATTACCTGGGACTGGAGTTGGGTTTGGGATACCCGGTGGATCGTGAAGTGACTCGTTGGGATGAGATGTTCATACCGATGGTAGTGGCTGATGAAATGGCCGAAATGTCATTGGCGGTTGGTGCTGCCGGAACCCCGTTGGTTTCGGTTGATACGATATTGTTCACTTCAACTGCACCCGAACCCACAACCACACCGACCTCAATCTGGTATCGGTACCTGGTTCTGGGCTTGTTGGTTGCCGGTCTTGCCTGGTTGAGCGGCAAATTCATGCCACCGGTCTGGCTGGCTGGATTGTCATATGCGTGGGTTTTGATCACTGCCAGCAGTGGTTTATTACTCGCCGCCTTGTGGTTGTTTACCGATCACGAAGTTGCCAGTGCCAATGCCAACCTGTTGTTGTTTAATCCAATGGTGATACTGGCGCTTGTGCCTGTGCTGAGACGGTTCGGGGCGGCGGTGATGGCGGGTGGCGTTGCTGTCGCTTATATTTTATTGCTGCTACCGGAACATCAGTACAACCTTGACGTCCTTGCTCTATTCACCCCCATTAATCTTGCGGTAGCCAGTTTTCTAATGCGCAAAACAAGGTGAGACCGGAAACCGTTCAGGAGGGTGGCCTGGTCAGAGGGTAAGAAGGGAGTAACATTTCGAAGCAACATCTTGTCAGGCTCGCACAATTCGTTGGGGGTTGGGTAGTCCTCCTGAGACCGTGAGCCGACATGGATGTCGGCGACCGAGCGGCCACATGGATGTGCTTGTAGCGTGTCTCAGGAGGACTACCCAACTGCCAGCGAATCCCCAACGAATCCTTTAAGAAACGTGCGAGCCGAACGCCGGGCTACGGGTACCTTCCCCTGAGACACGCTGCAAGGCCATCCATGGCGCGCTCGGGCGCCGGCATCCCTGCCGGCTCACGGTCTCAGAGGAAGGTACCCGCATCCCGGCTTGGGTATGTAGATTCTTTAAAGAAGTTGATCCACTACGGTTGAAACAAGTGATTTTGTTGCAGCGTTTTGACCCGTGTTTCGGCGTTATCGATTGATATGACAATCATGCGGTCATGCTCTGACTCATCCATATCTTCGATAAAGCAATCGCACAGTAAACGGGCAAGTTCCGGAGTGGTATTGCTGTGTCCGGCAATTAGTGCAGTACGCTGATTATACGCCAGTTTCTTGACCAGATCTGGCAGGTTGCGAGGGTCATAAATAGTCAACTCAAGATCGAGTCCGGTGGCCAACGGCATTGCGGTATCACGGGTTCGTATGAAATCACTTGACCAGATTTCCGTGATGTTTTTGTCCTGAAACCAAACGGCCAGTTGCTCCGAGCGGTTTTTGCCAATTTCGGTTAACGTCGGGTCTCGGCTACCGTCTGTTTGTTTTTCGGCGTGACGGATCAGGTAAAGCGTGTAGCTGTTGTTTTTGTCAGTTGCGAACGTATTGCCAATAAAGCAACAGGTCAGAAGAAATAACAGGATTCGAAGACGCATTCAGTTTCCCAGCTCGGTCAGTAATTCAGCTTGATGCTCTTGTATCAGCGGTTCGATAACCATATCGAGGCCGCCGCTGAGTAACTCATCCAGCTTGTACAGGGTTAGGCCAATCCTGTGATCGGTTACACGTCCCTGTGGGAAATTATAGGTGCGTATGCGTTGGGAGCGGTCGCCGGAACCGACCTGCAATTTTCGGCTTTCGGCCTGCTCGCGTGCCTGTTCGGCTTTTTCCTGTTCCAGCAAACGGGCACTCAATAGTGACAGGGCGCGTGCCTTGTTCTTGTGCTGCGAACGTTCATCCTGGCATTCGACCACCAGGCCGGTTGGCAGGTGCGTAATGCGGATGGCTGAATCAGTGGTGTTTACATGCTGGCCGCCTGCTCCGGAGGCTCGGAACGTATCAATTCTGAGATCTGACGTTTGGATGTCCACGCCTTCAATGCTTTCACGTTCCGCGAGGATTGCGACGGTGCAGGCCGAGGTGTGAATGCGGCCCTGTGACTCGGTTTCGGGAACGCGTTGAACGCGGTGGGTGCCGGATTCAAATTTGAACCTGGAATAAGCGCTGTGGCCGATGATACGTGCAACGATCTCCTTATAACCACCATGATCGCCGTGGCTGGTATTGATGATTTCCATCTGCCACTTGTGGCTGTCAACATATCGCTGATACATACGGAACAGGTCGCCGGCGAACAGGGCGGCCTCATCACCGCCGGTGCCGGCCCGGATTTCCAGGAAAATATTATTGTCATCGTCCGGATCTTTGGGGAGTAACAGGATATTAAGCTGGCCTTCCATTTCCTGCTGTTGTTCTGTCGCGCTGTCGAGTTCCTCCCTGGCGAGTTCCTGCATCTCCTTGTCCTGGCCTTTAATCAGGCTTAGCGCATCTTCCATGGACTGGCCAGCCTGCTGCCATTTTGCCCAGGTGGTCACCACCGGTCCCAGTTGGGCGTACTCAACTGATAATTCGCGAAACCGGTTCTGGTTTGCCATAACTTCCTGCGTGGACAGCAACATGGCAATTTCCTCGTGCCGCTCCTGTGCCTGGTGTAACCGGGCATGTATTGAGGGCAACAGGCTCATGGGTTGTCCTCCGGTTCAAACAGGCGGTTGGCAACCCTGAGCAATTCATCATCCTGTTCTTCTGCTGCCTGGCGCAGGCGGGTGCTGGGCAGATGCAGAATTCGTTTGGTCAGGGTATTTGCCAGTTGTGTAATGACTTTTTCAGGATCCTTGCCAGCCTCAATTTTCCTCAGGGCTTTTGCGACAAGCTCTTCGCTGTTCATGCGGGCATGCTTATGCAGATTTTTCAAATAAACTGCAGCGCGTGCACTATTCAGCCAGCGCATGAATTCTTCCACTGATTTGTTGACATCATCGGTTGCGGCCTCGGCGGCCTCTGTTCGTTTTGAAATATTCTCGTTCACAACTTTCTGCAGGTCATCAATGGTGTACAGGTACACATTTCCTAGCTTTCCGACATCGGGGTGGATATCCCTGGGTACGGCGATATCGACCAGGAATATGGGTTGGTTGCGGCGCTGCTTGAGCGCGGCTTTAACCGCTTCCGGGTGTATGACCGGCTCAGGAGAGGCGGTGGAACTGATCAGGATGTCGGCTTTATACAAGACATCGGGCAGGTCGGTCAATGCGACAGCGTGCGCACCGAATTGTTCAGCCAGTTCAGCAGCGCGTACAACACTGCGGTTGGCTATGATCAGGTTTGAGACGCCCCTGTCATGCAGGTGACGGCCACACAATTCAACCATTTCGCCAGCACCGACCAGGATGACGGTTTTACTGGCCAGGTCTCCGAATATCTGTTTTGCCAGCATGACGGTGGTATAGGCTACCGATACCGGGTGTTCGCCAATACCGGTTTTGCTGCGGATTAATTTGCCGGTGGAGAATGCATGTTGAAACAAACGGTCCAGGACTTTCCCTATGCCGCCTGCTTCGTGCGCCATTTGCCAGGATTGCTTAAGCTGGCCAACGATTTGGGATTCACCCAGCACCAGTGATTCCAGACCTCCTGCGACCCGGAAAAGGTGGCGTACCGCACGCTCACGTTCATGAACATAACAGTGTGCATCCATTTCAGCGTCACTCAAATCACCCTTGGTCTGCAGCCACTGGCGAACCTGTTCACCGCTGTGTTTCGGGCCGATGCTATAAATTTCAGTCCGGTTACAGGTACTGACCACCACGACCTCTTCAACGCCGTCCAGTTCGTACAGTTCTTTTACCCGCGCTGCGTAATCCGTACGCGCGATAGCGATCTTCTCGCGAATTTCGAGCGTTGCAGTGTGATGGCTGATTCCGGTGGTTAGCAGTGGCATGGGTTTATCTATTATATCAAAGCGCGATGATTCTGCTTGCCTGTCATGACAATATCAAGTCTGAAGTAGTTTTTATGTTGATTCAGAGTGCGATTATTGTCATGGAACGCTATCGGGGATTGGTTCGCTGGCTGCAAGCAGTTATCCTTTGGCTTATGAATTTTAACTATTGTTTCATGAAAAGGGTGTGGGGCGTGTTCATTTTCGTCATGTTATTGATGACGGCGTGTACGACGGTGCAGGAATTACCTTCCGAATCGTCCGCAGCTACCACTAATTTACCCACGGCATCTGATGCCGGCGAAGCCCCGGATAGTAAACTGGAACCAACCGACCCCGACGTGATGTACCACGTTTTTGCTGCTGAAGTATTGGGCGATGAAGGTGATTTTTCAGCTGCGGCAGCCGAGTATCTTGAAGCAGCCCTGATTTCCGATGATCCTGAAATTGCCGAACGGGCTGCCAGGGTTGCGGTTTCAGCCGGTGAATGGCAGATGGTTGCGCTGGCTTCGGACCGCTGGGCCATGTTGGATACCACTAATCTGGATGCACATGAGTTGGCTGCGGTTTCAAGACTCAGAGAGGGTGATTATGTAGGTGCCGGGTATCAACTCGCCCGAATACTCGAGCTGACCGCGGCTGATCAGGCACAGGGTTGGCGTATCGTCATCGCATTGTTGGCGCCTGCAAACGATCAGGTCAGGGCCAACAAGGTACTGGACAACCTGTTGAAGGATTTTGACGCCGAATCAAATGTGGACGCACTGTTTGCCCGCAGCCAGCTCGCGGCACGTATGGGTGATCTTGATAAGGCAACTGACCTCGTAAACAAGGCGATCGTACATGAGTCGGAAAGGGCAGACCTGTATGCCTGGTCGGGCCGCCTGGCCGTTAACAACGGCAATCAGTCGCTGGCATTGAAACGTTACCGGCAAGCCTGGCAGGTCGACCCTGAAGACCAGGTCATTGCCATGGCCTATGCCGAATTGCTGAAACGGAATGACGATATCAAAACTGCACAAGCAGTTTTGGCTCAATTGCCCGATAAGCCGGAAATGAGGTTTGCGCGGGTTATATTCGCACTGGATGCCGGTGACAGGAAAGGCGCCGAGTTGTTATATGGAGGCTTTGCCAGTGCCCAATATCCCGACGATTCGGAGACCGCTTTTCACGCGGCGCAAAGTGCAGAGCTACTCGATCATCCCGAAGAGGCGATCACCTGGTATAAACAGGTTACCGGGGAGCGTTCTTTGCGAGCCGTCATACGCCGGGCATTTTTGCTGGCTGACCTGGGTGAAATAGAGGAAGCGCGAAATATACTGGCGCAGCTTCGTATCCAGTCGGATAACAGGGTTTTATCCCAGAGCTACCAGGCTGAAGCACAGATATTGCAGGGTGCCGGGCAAAGAGATGAGGCATTTCATATTCTGGGCGGTGCACTTGATAGCCTGCCTGAGGATGTTCCATTGCGATACGCACGGGCGCTACTGGCGGTGAGTTTGGGGCAACTGGATCTGGCTGAAAGTGATTTTCGCCAGATTATTTCAGTGCAACCGGATAATGCAGCTGCGATCAATGCGCTGGGTTATACGCTGGCCGACCTGACAGACCGTTATGAAGAGGCAGAAAAGTTGATTTTACAGGCTTACGAACTGCAACCGGAGGATGCTTCTATTATCGATAGCATGGGATGGGTTTCCTACCGCTTCGGACGTCTGAAGATGGCTGAAAAATACTTGCGTGAGGCCTGGAAAAGCTTACGAAATGCTGAGATTGCCGCCCACCTCGGTGAGGTTTTGTGGGCCAGTGGGCAAAGGGACGAGGCACGTTCGCTTTGGAAATTGGGCACCCAGATGGAAGGTGACAATGAAGTTCTGATGGAAACCATGCAACGATTTGGTGTACAGCCTTGAAGCAAGCCGTTTTGAAGAAGTTTTTCTGGCTGTTTCTCGTCTTACTGTTGCTGAATGCCTGTACCGGCGTGTCGGTGAAGGAGCCTCTGGCAGGCAACAAAACAGCCTACCAGGAGCGTGCCGCAAAACTCGGTGCAATTCCGGAATGGGGCCTGGTTGGAAGAATTTCACTTGATGATGGAAATCATGGCGGTAGCGGCAGGTTGCAGTGGGATGTCAAGTCAGACAGAAGTGAGCTTGGTTTTCATGGTGCCATGGGACGTGGTGCCTGGCATTTGCAAATCGGCCCCGAAGGCGCGGTACTGAAAGAGGCAAATGGTGCCGAACAAACAGCATCAGGCGTCAACGACCTGATACAGGATCGCATGGGCTGGCCGATACCTGTAGATGCGTTGCAATGGTGGGTACGGGGCCTGGCAGCGCCGGGCGCGATTGAAGGTGAAACGCTTGACGCTGAAGGCCTGCTGATAAGCCTGGCGCAATTTGGCTGGAGCGTAGTTTTCGATCGTTATGATTCAGTTGCGGGTATGGCATTGCCAAAAAGGCTGACTGCCACACGGGATGATTATCGTGTAAAACTGGCCATCAGTCGTTGGCAAATGGATCCGGGTCATGGCTCTGCAAACTGAAAGTGCACTTCAGTACTGGCCCGCTCCAGCCAAACTGAATCTGTATTTACACATTACAGGCCGGCAACCGGATGGATACCACGATCTGCAAACCCTGTTTCAGATACTGGATTGGGGTGATGAGTTACGCTTCGGTACCAATGATAGCGGGCAAATCAGCCGCAGTTGCAATATTGAGGGTATCAGCGAAGCAGATGATATCTGTGTGCGTGCTGCACACTTGTTAAAAGCCCGGTTTGATGTGCAAAAGGGCGTTCATATCAATTTGGTTAAACGGATTCCAGTGGGCGCAGGTCTTGGTGGTGGCAGTTCCGATGCAGCAACGGTACTGCTGGCTCTAAACCAGCTGTGGTCTTTGGGTCTGACACGGCAGCAACTGGCTGATCTGGGCCTGGAACTGGGCGCCGATGTGCCGGTATTTGTTCATGGACGCAGCGCTCTGGGGGAGGGAAGCGGTGAAAAATTACAGGCGGTAACGCTGGGCCAAAGGTTTTATGTATTGGTTTTTCCAGAAATCAGCATTTCTACCGCCGAAGTATTTCGTCATCCACAGCTTAAGCGTGATTCAAAATTGATAGACATGTCTCGGGCCAGCCTGGAGTCAGGGCGGAATGACTGTGAACCGGTTGTGATGAAGATGTATCCGGAACTGAAAGAAATCATGCAGGATCTGAGTTCATGGGGGCAACCGTATATGAGCGGTACCGGTAGTACGATCTTTTTACAATTTGATGACAAAAAGACTGCAATCAGCACGGCAAGCGAATTAAAATGCCGATATAATGTTCGCCCAGTGGGAGGGGTAGACCAGTCACTTTTGCTGGATTGCTTGTCAGCATAGTAGTGATTAGAAAAAATAAAAACGATTGGGACGTGGCCAAGGTGGTTAAGGCACGGGGTTTTGATCCCCGCATTCGCAGGTTCGAGTCCTGCCGTCCCAGCCATTTTTTCATGACAGTTTTTCAGGTGAAAAACAAATGAACTCAGTTGGTGATACAGCATCCGATACTTCCCTGATGATCTTTGCAGGTAATGCCAACCCCAAACTGGCGAACGATATTGCCCGGGAACTTGGTGTCCCCATGGGCAAGGCTATTGTTGATCGCTTCAGCGATGGCGAAGTTGCCGTCGAGATCATGGAGAATATCCGTGGTCGGGATATCTACCTGATTCAGCCAACCTGCGCACCCGCTGCCGATAACTTTGTTGAATTGCTGGTTTTGGTGGATGCGCTCAAGCGCGCCTCTGCATTCCGCGTCACTGCTGTTATTCCCTATTTTGGGTATTCCCGGCAGGATCGCCGGCCGCGGTCTGCTCGAGTGCCAATTACTGCCAAGGTTGCCGCCAAAATGATTGGTGTAGTCGGTACAGACCGCGTGGTAACTATCGATTTACACGCTGATCAAATCCAGGGCTTCTTTGACATCCCGGTGGATAATGTCTATGCCTCACCACTGACATTGGCTGATATTTGGCAACGTCAGGCCAGCGAAAACCTGGTGGTCGTATCACCGGATGTGGGTGGCGTTGTACGGGCAAGAGCGATTGCCAAACGTCTCGATGCTGATCTGGCGATTATCGATAAACGCCGGCCACGTGCCAATGTTTCCAAGATAATGAATATTATCGGCGATGTTGAAGGTAAGATCTGCGTGATGGTTGATGATATGGTTGATACCGCAGGCACATTATGTAAAGCCGCCAGCGCCCTGAAAGAACAAGGCGCTATCCGGGTTGTGGCTTATTGCGTTCATCCGGTGCTGTCCGGTCCTGCTATTGACAACATCATCAATTCCGAACTGGATGAGTTGGTTGTCACCGATACCATTCCTCTCACAGAAGAAGCCAAGAAGTGCGGCAAGATCCGCCAGTTGAGTGTGTCCCAGATGTTGGCGGAAACTATCCGACGTATGGCACAGGGTGAGTCTGTCAGCTCAATGTATCTGGACTGAGTTTTTTTTGCAGAACAAATAACACCTTAATTTTATTTCAATATGTATTGCATCGACCCATGGTGCATACGGTATAATGCCCGGCTCGCTCGGATACCGGCTATATGTTATCCGGGCTGGTTTTTGCGCCGTCCCTGGTCGCGGGGGTGGATGAACTGCCGTGAAAACGGCCTTTTGCTTCGGGTCAGATATTTTTGCCCCGGGCAGACATATTGAGGAATATCATGACTGATTCAAACATACTCAACGCGGAAGTCCGTGAAGATGTAGGGAAAGGTGCGAGCCGCCGCCTGCGTCATCAGGGAAAAATTCCTGCGGTAATTTACGGTGGCAAGATAGATCCGGCCACTTTGACACTGGAACATGGCCCACTGATGCTCGCTGCTTCACAGGAGTCATTCTACTCCAGTATCCTGGAAATCAAGGTAGCTGATGGCCGCACCCAGAAAGTGGTTGTCCGTGATGTACACCATCACCCTTACAAATTGCAGATTATGCATCTGGATTTCATGCGTGTTTCTGCTGAAGAAATCCTGAAGATTTCCGTACCGATTCATTTCATCGGTGAAGACGAGTCGGAGGCAGGCAAGACTTCCGGGCTGATAATCCAGCACCTGGTGACAGAAGTCGAAATTGCAGCATTGCCTGAAAATCTGCCTGAGTACCTGGAAGTAGACCTGACCGGGCTTGAAGACGGCGGTGTCGTAATGCTGTCTGAAATCATACTGCCTGAGGGTGTCGAAATTCCTGCACTGGCCGGAGATGAAGAAGACTCGACCATGATTGCCAATACGGTTCACGTCAAGGAATCTCAGGGCACTGGTGCCGCAGCTGCAGAAGAAGCTGAGCTGGAAGCTGCTGCTGAAGCAGGTGAAGAGACTGTTGAAGAAGCAGGTGAAGCAGACGCAGACGCAGACGCAGACGAGTCTGCTGAAGGCGATACCGAAGCTGACAAGGATTAATCACCGGAGTCGCGAGTGTGCTCTCAACCTTATAACGCGGGATCAGCGAGTACACCAGCCGTTAGCTGCAAGGCAGTGCTTCGAAGGCATAGTGGTGCTATGCCGAGAAGCGCTAACGCAGCAGATGACGGCTGGTGTGCTCGCCCTGCGGGTGCTCACCAGAACGCCCATCACTACGTTACATCCGCTTGGCATAGAACCACTATTCCTGCGCGAATGTGCCTTGTGCTGAACGTACTGGTGAACACTGATTCCGCGTTATAAGGTTGAGAGTACACCAGTGTCCGGTTTATTCCTGATCGTTGGCCTCGGTAATCCGGGGCCCAAATATAGCCAAACCCGGCACAACGCCGGGTTTTGGTTTTTGGATGCCTTGCATAAAAATGTTGATGCAGGGTTTCGATCACAAACAAAGGTATCTGCTGAAATTTGCCGCACCCGTCTTTTCGAAAGAGACTGTATTCTCGCAAAACCAACCGTTTTCATGAATCACAGTGGCCAGGCTGTCAGGGCGATGATGGATTACTACCGGATCACGGTTGAAAATCTGTTGGTGGCCTACGATGAGTTGGATCTGCCACCCGGGATAACCCGGCTGAAGAAGGGCGGTGGTCACGGTGGGCACAACGGTATGCGGGACATTTTCCGACACCTGGAGAGTACGGACTTTACGCGTTTACGCATTGGTATCGGCCACCCGGGTTTTAAGGATGCTGTAACCGGGTATGTTTTGAGCCGGCCGACAGCCGGGCAGGAACAGTCGATGATGCACTCGATCGGTGATGCCGTTGCGGTTATGCCTGACCTGCTCGCAGGTAATGTTTCGAAAGCTACCAAGGATTTGCATACTGTTGATGATTCACCAGTTGAGAAGTGTTAACAGATGCTCCCTAATTGAATTGGATATAAATCATGGGTTTTAAATGTGGAATCGTCGGGTTGCCGAATGTTGGCAAGTCCACCTTGTTCAATGCCTTAACGGAAGCTGGTATCGCTGCTGAGAATTACCCGTTCTGCACCATTGATCCCAATGTCGGGATCGTCCCTGTACCGGATATTCGTCTTGATCAACTGGCAGAAATTGTGAAACCGGAAAAGGTTTTGCCTACGACCATGGAGTTCGTGGATATTGCCGGCCTGGTTGAGGGTGCATCGAAAGGTGAAGGTCTCGGCAATAAGTTTTTGTCTCATGTCAGGGAAACAGATGCCATCGCACATGTGGTGCGTTGTTTTGAAAATGACGACGTGGTGCATGTTTCGGGCAAGGTTGATCCGGTTTCAGATATTGAAATCATCAATACTGAGCTGGCGCTGGCCGATCTGGACACGGTTGAACGTGCGCTGCTGAAAGGCGGAGAAACAAACCCGCAGCGGCGACAAGGAAATGGTCAGCGCGTGTAGCTTTGCTGACCAGGGTGCGGGACAGTCTCGAGTGAAACCGCAATGTTCGTAAGCTCGAACTGGAGAAAGGATCAGGAGCTGGTCGGGGATCTGCAACTGTTGACGATGAAAGCCGGTTGAGTATATCGCCAATGTCGCGGAGGACGGTTTCGAGAACAACCCCTTGCTTGATCAGGTCAGGGAATATGCCAGCAGTGAAAACGCCAGGGTCGTACCTGTTTGTGCGGCCATTGAAGCTGAGGTTGCGCAACTGGATCGTGAAGATCGCGAAGAGTTCCTCGCGGCATTGGGACTGAAAGGAGTCGGGTCTTGCGGGTGTGATTCGCGCGGGTTACGCATTACTGGATCTGCTGACGTTTTTCACCGCCGGTGAAAAAGAGGTCAGGGCATGGACGGTTACCAATGGAGCGACCGCGCCCAATGCGGCCGGCAGGATACACACGGACTTTGAACGCGGCTTCATCCGCGCCGAGGTCACGGCCTATGACGATTTCATCGCCTGTAATGGCGAGCAGGGTGCCAAAGAAGCCGGCAAATTTCGCTCGAAGGCAAGGAATATATCGTCCATGAAGGCGACGTAATGCACTTCCGCTTCAACGTTTGAAAGTTTAGGCCTGCCTGGTGTGTTCTATCGTGGTTTTGATTTTATTTAGGTAAATCGCTTGTCATGTGTTGACACTTAATGGTAGCTAAGAGAAAATAGGCGGCTTGCTCGATGGAGGGGTACTCAAGCGGTCAACGAGGGCAGACTGTAAATCTGCTGGCTAAGCCTTCGGAGGTTCGAATCCTCCCCCCTCCACCATTTTAAATGGTGAAAACGTTTGAGTGTTAGCCCGGGGATTGGTACGGGTTCAGGAAGTTTAGGCGGGTGTAGTTCAATGGTAGAACCTCAGCCTTCCAAGCTGATGATGTGGGTTCGATACCCATCACCCGCTCCAAATATTTCGGCTTGGTGCGGTTGGTAAAGAGCTTTGGAGTCGTGAAGCCAGATTGCAGTATTTTGATTTGGCCCATATAGCTCAGGTGGTAGAGCACTCCCATGGTAAGGGAGAGGTCACTGGTTCGAGTCCAGTTATGGGCACCATGTATAATTAGTCACTATATTTTTTTACAATTTAACAGCGGTTGTTTTTGGAGACAGGCATGTCCAAGGTAAAATTTGAAAGAACAAAACCCCATGTAAACGTGGGAACGATTGGTCACGTAGATCATGGTAAGACGACGCTGACGGCGGCGTTGACGAAGATATGTGCCGAGGCTCGCGGTGGTGATGTTATCGCCTATGACCAGATTGATAACGCACCGGAAGAGCGCGAACGCGGTATCACGATCGCGACTGCTCATGTTGAGTACGAGTCAGAGAATCGTCACTACGCGCACGTGGATTGCCCGGGCCATGCCGATTATGTCAAGAACATGATCACCGGTGCGGCGCAGATGGATGGCGCGATCCTGGTGGTATCAGCGGCCGACGGCCCGATGCCGCAGACCCGTGAGCACATCCTGCTGGCACGCCAGGTAGGTGTGCCGTACATGATGGTGTACATGAACAAGGCCGACCAGGTTGACGACGAAGAGTTGATCGAACTGGTTGACATGGAAATCCGTGAGCTGATGAGCTCCTATGATTTCCCGGGTGACGATATTCCAGTTATTGTTGGTTCAGCGCTGAAGGCGTTGGAAGGTGACGAGTCCGAGATCGGTGTTCCATCTGTTTTGAAGCTGGTTGAGGCAATGGATGAGTATTTCCCTGAGCCTGTACGTGAAATGGACAAGCCGTTCCTGTTGCCGATCGAGGATGTATTTTCTATCTCCGGTCGTGGCACGGTGGTAACGGGTCGTGTTGAGCGCGGCGTTGTGAAGAGTGGGCGAGGAAATCGAGATTGTCGGTATCAAGGAAACGACAAGACCACCTGTACGGGTGTCGAGATGTTCCGCAAGTTGCTGGACGAAGGACGTGCCGGTGACAACGTAGGTGTATTGCTGCGCGGCATCAAGCGTGAAGAGGTTGAGCGTGGCCAGGTACTGGCGCACGTGGGATCGATCACGCCGCACACGAAGTTTGAGGCTGAGGTGTACATCCTGTCGAAAGACGAGGGTGGACGTCACACGCCGTTCTTCAAGGGCTACCGTCCGCAGTTTTATTTCCGCACCACGGATATCACCGGAGCGGTGCAGTTGCCTGATGGTGTAGAGATGGTAATGCCGGGTGACAATGTGCAGATGAAGGTTGAGTTGATCAACCCGATTGCGATGGAAGAAGGCCTGCGTTTCGCGATTCGCGAAGGTGGCCGTACCGTTGGCGCTGGCGTAGTTGCCAAGATTTTTGAATAAGGCTAAAGATTAAGACTAACCGGGCAATGTTGTAATACGGGAAGCTGGCGGCCTCGGGCCTGGCCAGCTTTCTGGTCTGATGCAGTAATGAAAGGCCAGTAGCTCAACTGGCAGAGCAGCGGTCTCCAAAACCGCAGGTTGGGGGTTCGAGTCCCTCCTGGCCTGCCACTACTGCAGATTAGTTTTGAACAATGGTTGTCAGGTCAGTTTAAACAGATAGTAAAAGTACAGGAATGGATAGAGCGGCGGAATATGAACAGCAAAGTAGAAAATAACAGGTCCGCATTTGTGGATACATTGTTGTTGTTGATCTCGGTCATCATGCTGCTGGGCGGAATTGCCGCCTACTATTATTACCAGGATCTGGCGATTACGCCGGTTCGGGTTGCAGCATTGATTGCCTGGACCTTACTGGCATCCTGGGTTGCGGCCCAGTCACAGAAAGGCGCAACATTTTTTCGTTTCCTGAAAGAAGCAGATATTGAGCGTCGCAAAGTAGTTTGGCCAACTCACCAGGAAGCGGTACAGACATCATTGATGGTGATTGTTGTAGTGATCATTATTTCGCTGTTTCTGGCGACTGTTGACTGGATGATAGGTACAGCGGTTCGCAGCCTGCTGAGCGGGGGTGGCTGATCATGGGTAAACGCTGGTATGTAGTACATGCATTCTCAGGCTTTGAAAAGCAGGTGCAGCGATCCATGGCGGAGCGCATTACCCGGGCTGGCATGGAAGATATGTTCGGCGATATATTGGTACCGACAGAAGAAGTGGTTGAAATGAAGGGCGGGCAAAAGCGCCGTTCCGACCGTAAATTTTTCCCCGGTTATGTACTGGTGGAAATGGAAATGAATGACGATACCTGGCACCTGGTCAAAGAAGTACCAAAGGTGATGGGTTTCATAGGCGGCACGTCTGACAGGCCTGCACCGATTACAGAAAAAGAGGCTGATACCATCCTGAGTCGTGTTCAGGAAGGTGTTGACAAGCCACGGCCGAAAATTTTGTTCGAGCCGGGCGAGATGGTCCGCGTGGTTGATGGGCCGTTTAATGACTTCAACGGTACGGTTGAAGAAGTCAACTACGAGAAAAGCCGCCTGCGGGTGGCAGTGCTTATTTTTGGACGCTCAACCCCTGTGGAGCTCGATTTCCACCAGGTTGAGAAGGCCTGAAGGCGTTATAGCGCAACGAGAATTTAAACCTGGCAACAAAGAAAACGTTATGTTTTCGGAAGTGCCTTAACAAATACGGGGAGCCTCGCTACTGGTTAGCAGGCGCTTGAACCCGGGGAGTAAAACATGGCTAAGAAAGTCTCTGCATATATCAAGTTGCAGATTCCGGCAGGACAGGCTAACCCCAGTCCACCGGTGGGTCCGGCGCTTGGACAGCACGGCGTTAACATCATGGAGTTCTGCAAGGCATTTAACGCCCAGACGCAGAAAACCGAGCCGGGACTACCCCTGCCGGTCGTGATCACTGTTTATGCTGATCGCAGCTTCACATTTATTACCAAGACGCCACCGGCAGCAGTGCTGCTGAGAAAGGCGGTTGGCATCCCAAAAGGTAGTGGTGAGCCGAATACCAACAAGGTTGGTACGGTTACCCGCGCACAACTGGAAGATATTGCCAAGGCCAAAGAGCCTGATCTGACCGCAGCTGATATGGACGCTGCTGTTCGTACCATCGCGGGTTCAGCCCGCAGCATGGGTTTGGATGTGGAGGGTGTTAACTGATGGCCGGTTCAAGCAAACGTTACAAAGCGATCCGCGAACAATTCGAGCCGGGCAAAATCTATCCACTTGATGAAGCTCTGGAGTTGTTGAAAAAAACCAGCAATGTGAAATTCACGGAATCCGTGGATGTTGCTATCAGGTTGGGTGTTGATCCGCGAAAATCGGATCAGAACGTTCGTGGTGCAACCGTGCTGCCCAATGGTACCGGCAAAACGGTACGGGTAGCGGTATTTACCCAGGGTGACAATGTAGAGAAAGCAGTCGAAGCCGGTGCAGATGTTGTCGGCATGGACGACCTTCACGATCAAATCAAGGGCGGCGATCTTTCCTTTGATGTTGTCATCGCAACCCCGGACGCCATGCGTGTTGTCGGCAAGCTCGGTCAGATACTGGGCCCAAGAGGCCTGATGCCGAACCCCAAAGTGGGAACGGTGGCCACCGATGTTGCAGCGGCAGTTAAAAATGCCAAGGCCGGTCAGGTTCGTTTCAGAACTGACAAGGGTGGCATTATCCATAGCACCATCGGCAAAGCAGACTTTGAGGTAGATGCATTGCGCGGCAACCTTGAGGCACTACTGGTGGACCTGGTGAAACTGAAGCCGGCGTCTGCAAAAGGTCAGTACCTTAAGAAGGTAGCGATATCAACCACCATGGGCCCTGGTCTTGTGGTGGATCATCTGGCAATTAAGGTTTAAGTAGTTACCGGCGAAAGCCGGCGAATAGGCGGGCAAAATCCGACAAGGTTGTTTTCGGGAAATCCGATAACCACTCGACCGGATTAGGCCGTCAGAGACCGTAGGTATCGGATCACTGGTTTTTTACAGCGATCCGGTTTAAGCGTGTTCCGGGGAACCGGTCACTGCCTGCGCAGATGGTGAAGCCCCCGCTTCTCAATTGGGATCAACAGAGCCCAATTGAGAAGCGGGGTAGTCACTGAAGGACCGATGTTGGTCCTGTGACATTCACGGTTGTGAGTGTCATGAGTCGTTAATCGTGCCGGGTAACCGGCTATTTGACTCTTGGAGGTATCAAATGGCTCTGAGTATTGAGCAGAAGAAAGCAGTAGTTGAGGAAGTGGCAGAAGTTGCCAAGACCGCACTGGCTGCTGTGGCGGCGGAGTATCGCGGCATAACTGTAGAGGAAATGACAGATTTGCGTGTTAAAGCACGTGAAAGTGGTGTTTACCTCAAGGTGGCCAAGAACACTCTGGTTCGTCGGGCTGTAGAAGGTACAGAGTTTGAATGCATGCAGGATTCCCTTTCGGGACCACTGCTCCTGGCTTTCAGTATGGAAGATCCAGGTGCTGCTGCGCGCCTTGTCAAAGACTATGCAAAGTCGAATGACAAACTTATTACAAAGCTTGTAGCTGTTGGTGGAGAGCTTTTCGAAGCCTCTGAGCTGGACCGTCTGTCCAGTCTGCCGACTTACGATCAGGCGATTGCAATATTAATGGGCGTAATGAAAGCACCGGTAGAGAAACTTGTCCGTACGCTGGTCGAACCGCATACCAAACTGGTCCGTGTTATTGCAGCTGTTAAAGATGCAAAACAGGCAGCTTAAATTAATTTAACTAAACCCCGGTAACCGTAAGGTTACTTTAATAGAACTAGGAGAGACGACAATGGCCGTTTCAAAAGACGATATTTTAGAAACAATTTCAAACATGAGCGTTATGGATGTAGTAGATCTGATCAGCGCCATGGAAGAAAAATTTGGTGTTTCAGCTGCTGCTCCCGTAGCCGTGGCTGCTGGTCCTGCTGCTGGCGGTGAAGCCGCTGAAGAAGAACAGACTGAGTTTGACCTAATGTTGACTTCTTTCGGCACCAGCAAGGTTCCTGTAATTAAAGCTGTACGCGAAATCACCGGTCTGGGCCTCAAAGAAGCCAAAGACCTGGTTGAAAGTGCTCCTGCCGCCATCAAGGAAGGCATTGAGCAAGCCGAGGCTGATGAGCTGAAGAAGAAACTCGAAGAGGTAGGCGCTAGCGTCGAGATTAAGTAAATCAAGATTTTTGATTTACTGGAAGTAAGAAGGAACTGGCTGGGGATGCACTTCCCCGGCCTGTTCCTGTTTGTCATTTAGTGACGCGACCATTGCCCGGGTCGCATAGAGGCGGTAGGTAATATGAATTACTCATTTACTGAGAAAAAACGTATTCGCAAGGATTTTGGTAAAAGTCAGGCGGTACTTGAAGTACCCAACCTGTTACAGACCCAGATTAAGTCCTATGCGGAATTCCTGCAAACAGAAACAAAGCTGGATGAACGGCGTGAACGTGGACTCCACGGTGCACTAAAGTCCGTTTTTCCCATTGTTTCCTATTCCCGTAATGCTGCGCTTGAATATGTCAGCTATAAACTGGGTAACGCGCCATTTAATGTCCGGGAATGCAAGCTGCGTGGTATGACCTTCGCGGCACCGTTGCGCGTCAAGGTACGTCTGGTCATTTATGACAAGGAAAGCTCTGCCAAGCAGAAGCCGGTGAAATACATTAAAGAGCAGGAAGTCTACATGGGCGACCTGCCGCTGATGACCGAAACCGGAACCTTTGTAATCAACGGTACCGAACGCGTCATCGTTTCACAGTTGCACCGTTCACCAGGTGTGTTCTTTGACCACGACAAGGGCAAAACCCATTCAAGCGGTAAGCTGCTGTTCTCAGCACGTGTCATCCCTTATCGCGGTTCGTGGCTGGATTTCGAATTCGATCCGAAAGATGCGGTCTTTGCCCGCATTGACAGACGCAGAAAGTTGCCGGTAACCGTGTTGCTGCGTGCCCTGGGCATGAACAATGAGGAGATACTGGACACATTTTTCGACACCAGCAATATTTCTCTACTCAAAGATGGTGCAAAACTGCAGCTTATTCCAGAGCGCTTGCGTGGAGAGGCCACATCGTTTGATATCGTTGATAAAAAAGGCGAAGTCATCGTTGAAAGCGGAAAACGGGTTACCGCACGCCATGTAAACCTGATTAAAAAGGCGGGTATCAAGGCACTGTCGTTACCCGACGAATACCTGATGGGCAAAATAATTGCACATACCATCATTGACAAAGACTCAGGTGAGTTGCTGGCAGATGCCAATGCAGAAATCACTGAGGAATTGTTGCAGCAGTTGCGTGAGGCTGGAATCAAGAAGTTTGAAGTGTTGTACGTCAATGATCTTGATCAGGGCCCGTACATTTCCAATACATTGAAAATTGATTCAAGCACTAACGAGCTTGAAGCGTTGGTTGAAATTTACCGCATGATGCGTCCCGGTGAACCACCAACCAAGGATGCTGCCCAAAACCTGTTCAAAAACCTGTTCTTCACCGAAGAGCGTTATAACCTGTCGGGTGTAGGCCGCATGAAGTTCAATCGCCGGGTTGGACGTGATGAAATTACCGGTCCGGGCGTATTGGATCGCGAAGATGTTCTTGCGGTATTAAAAGTACTGATCGATATTCGCAACGGCAAGGGTACGGTTGATGATATCGACCACCTCGGTAACCGGCGGGTACGTAGTGTAGGCGAAATGGCCGAAAACGTGTTCCGCGTGGGTGTTGTCAGGGTTGAACGCGCTGTTCGTGAGCGTTTGTCGGTGGCGGAAAGTGAAGATCTTTCACCGCAGGAACTGATCAATGCCAAGCCTGTAGCTGCTGCGATCAAGGAGTTTTTTGGTTCGAGCCAGCTAAGCCAGTTCATGGATCAGAACAACCCCTTGTCAGAGGTTACGCACAAACGGCGTGTTTCTGCGCTTGGACCGGGTGGTCTGACCCGCGAACGGGCCGGATTTGAGGTCCGTGATGTTCACCCTACTCATTACGGCCGTGTGTGCCCGATTGAAACCCCTGAAGGTCCGAACATTGGTCTGATTAATTCACTGGCCGTGTACGCCAGGACCAACGATTACGGTTTCCTTGAGACACCGTATCGCAAAGTTACCAGGGGTAAGGTCACCAGTGATGTGGAGTACCTCTCGGCAATTGTTGAGGGTGAATACGTCATCGCGCAGGCCAATGCTCGAGTTGATCAAAACGGTAAATTTGTAGATGAATTTATTCCCTGCAGGCACATGGGTGAGTTCTCGCTGAAAGAGCCAAGTGAGGTCAATTATATGGACGTCTCGCCTAAGCAGATTGTTTCTGTGGCGGCGTCACTGGTACCGTTTCTCGAGCACGATGATGCTAACCGTGCATTGATGGGATCAAATATGCAGCGCCAGGCTGTGCCTACGCTGAAAGCTGAAAAGCCATTGGTAGGCACCGGTATGGAGCGTGTGGTAGCCACGGATTCCGGCGTAACTGCCGTAGCCAAACGTGGCGGTATTGTTGACCAGGTAGATGCAGGACGTATTGTTGTCCGTGCCAATGAAGATGAAGTTCCTGATGGGGATCCGGGTGTAGATATCTACAACCTGGTCAAATACCAGCGTTCAAACCAGAATACCTGCATGAATCAGCGTCCGCTGGTTAAAGTGGGTGATATTGTATCCAAACGCGACGTGCTGGCTGATGGCCCGTCAACCGATCTCGGTGAATTGGCTCTTGGTCAGAACATGCTGATCGCATTCATGCCCTGGAACGGTTACAACTTCGAAGACTCAATCCTGATCTCTGAAAGAGTCGTGGAAGAAGATCGCTTCACAACCATCCACATTGTGGAACTGACCTGTGTAGCGCGTGATACCAAGCTGGGTTCTGAAGAAATTACTGCAGATATCCCGAATGTTGGTGAACACAACCTCAGCAAGCTCGATCAGTCCGGTATTGTATATATCGGTGCAGAGGTTTCGGCAGGGGATATCCTGGTAGGTAAGGTAACGCCCAAGGGCGAGACCCAGCTAACTCCGGAAGAAAAACTTCTGCGCGCCATTTTTGGTGAAAAAGCGTCTGATGTTAAAGACACTTCCCTGCGTGTTTCATCAGGTACCAACGGCACCGTTATCGATGTTCAGGTATTTACCCGTGACGGTGTTGAAAAAGACGAACGTGCGGTCTCGATTGAGAAGGATCAGTTGAAACATGTCCGGAAAGATCTGGATGACCAGTTGCGCATTGTTGAAGGTGCAATATTCAAGCGTCTGGAAAATGCACTGGTAGGTAAAGTTGCCAATAAGGGTCCGCAAGGCCTCAAGAAAGGCACCACGATCACTGTTGAATTTCTTGCCGGGCTTGATTCTGAAGAATGGTTCAAGTTGCGCATGCAGGACAACGATGTCAATGACCTCCTGGAGCAGTTGGCAGATCAGGTCAAGGAGCAGCACAAAGTCTTTGATGACAGGTTTGAGGAGAAGAAAGGCAAAATCACCCGAGGTGATGACCTGGCTCCTGGCGTACTTAAAATGGTCAAGGTTTACATGGCTGTCAAACGGCGTATTCAGCCGGGCGACAAGATGGCCGGCCGTCATGGTAACAAGGGTGTTATCTCCATGATCGTCCCGCAGGAAGATATGCCTTACATGGAGGACGGCACCCCGGTCGACGTGGTATTGAATCCGCTGGGTGTACCGTCGCGTATGAATATCGGGCAGGTTTTGGAAACTCACCTTGGCTGGGCTGCAAAAGGTCTGGGGCATCGTATCAATGACATGCTTGAGGCGAAAGCCAAGACCGATGATATACGCAAATTCCTGAGCGAGATCTATAACAGTGACCAGAAAGGCCGTGTCAACATGAACAGCTTTACCGCCGGCGAAATCAAGGAGATGGCTGAGAACCTGAGAGAGGGTGTGCCAATGGCGACGCCGGTATTTGATGGCGCGCCTGAATCCGAGATCAAACACCTGCTTGAACTGGCAAATCTGCCAACATCCGGTCAGACGATTCTGTACAACGGTCGTACCGGTGACCCCTTTGACCGTCCGGTCACTGTTGGTTACATGTACATGTTGAAACTGAATCACCTGGTAGATGACAAGATGCATGCGCGTTCAACCGGCCCTTACAGCCTGGTAACGCAACAGCCTCTTGGCGGTAAAGCCCAGTTTGGTGGTCAACGATTTGGTGAGATGGAAGTCTGGGCGCTTGAAGCCTATGGCGCCGCCTACACCCTGCAGGAAATGTTGACGGTTAAATCCGATGACGTTGCCGGCCGTAACCAGATGTACAAAAACATAGTCGATGGTAACCACGAGATGTCGGCAGGAATGCCCGAATCCTTCAATGTATTAGTGAAGGAAATTCGCTCGTTGGCTATTAACATCGAACTTGAAGAAACGTGATCCGAGGAGATATGCAGTGAGAGACTTACTTAATCTCTATAACCGTCAGCGCCAGCCGCTGAATTTTGATGCAATCCGGATCGGATTGGCGCCACCGGACCTGATTCGTTCATGGTCTTTTGGCGAAGTCAAAAAACCAGAAACCATCAACTACCGGACATTCAAGCCGGAACGTGATGGCTTGTTTTGTGCTTCCATATTCGGTCCGGTAAAAGACTACGAATGTCTTTGCGGCAAATACAAACGCATGAAGCATCGCGGTGTGGTTTGTGAAAAATGTGGTACCGAAGTCACTTTGACCAAGGTTCGCCGAGAGCGTATGGCCCACATTGATTTGGCCAGCCCGGTCGCCCATATCTGGTTTTTGAAGTCGCTGCCATCGCGTATCGGCCTGATGCTGGATATGACCCTGCGTGATATCGAACGGATTCTGTATTTTGAATCCTATGTGGTGCTGGATGAAGGCATGACCACGCTGGAACGTGGGTACCTTGCTGACCGATGAGCAGTACCTGGATGCTGTTGAAGAGTTCGGTGATGAGTTCGTTGCAAAAATGGGTGCAGAAGCAGTTTTTGAATTGCTGCGCACCATAAACCTGAATGAAGAATTAAAACAGTTGCGTGAAGACATCGGCGGAACCCGCTCTGAGACAAAACTCAAGCGTTTTTCAAAGCGTGTCAAACTGGTCGAAGCCTTTATCGATTCGGGTAATCGCCCCGAGTACATGATCCTGACGGTATTGCCGGTATTGCCGCCGGATCTTCGCCCGTTGGTACCGCTGGATGGTGGACGCTTCGCGACCTCGGATCTGAATGATCTGTACCGCCGCGTTATCAACCGGAACAACCGTCTGAAACGGCTGCTTGAGCTCAATGCACCGGATATCATTGTGCGCAATGAAAAGCGCATGTTGCAGGAGTCCGTAGACGCCCTGCTGGACAATGGCCGCCGTGGCCGTGCCATCACCGGCACCAACCGCCGCCCCTTGAAGTCTCTCGCGGACATGATCAAGGGCAAGCAGGGTCGTTTCCGTCAGAACCTGCTTGGGTAAACGTGTGGATTACTCAGGCCGTTCAGTTATCGTGGTCGGCCCGACGCTGAAGCTTCACCAATGTGGTTTGCCCAAGAAAATGGCGCTCGAGTTGTTCAAGCCTTTTATTTTCAGCAAATTGCAACTGCGTGGTATGGCGGCAACGATCAAAGCTGCCAAGAAACTGGTTGAAGCGGAACACGCCGAGGTATGGGATATTCTTTCGGATGTTATCCGTGAGCATCCGGTACTGCTGAATCGTGCTCCAACCCTGCATCGCCTGGGTATCCAGGCATTTGAACCGGTGCTGATTGAAGGCAAGGCGATTCAACTGCATCCGCTGGTATGTACAGCGTTCAATGCTGACTTCGATGGTGACCAGATGGCCGTGCACGTGCCCTTGTCAATTGAAGCACAGCTCGAAGCACGTACCCTGATGATGTCTTCCAACAATATTCTCTCGCCGGCCAATGGTGAACCCATCATCGTACCGACCCAGGATGTTGTGCTTGGCCTGTACTACATGACGCGTGAACTGGCAGGTGTTGCCGGTGAAGGTATGTATTTTTCCGATATCGCAGAAGTGCATCGTGCCTATGAAAACAAGGCAGTCAAATTGCACGCCAACATTCACGTGCGTATCGAAGAAACCATTATTTCTGAACATGGCGAAGAGCGGAGTGAAACCAACCTGGTTAATACCACGGTGGGTCGTGCCCTGCTGGCTGGAATCCGGCCCGAGGGTATGCCGTTCCACCTGTTGAATGAAGCCCTGAAGAAAAAGCAGATTTCAGGCTTGATCAATTCGTGTTACAGGCGCCTGGGTCTTAAAAAGACGGTCGTATTTGCTGACCGACTGATGTACATGGGTTTTCGCTATGCCACCATTGCCGGTATTTCAATCGGCATTGACGACCTGGTCATTCCGGACGAAAAGAAAAGCATTCTTGAAGCTGCGGAAAATGAAGTTATTGAGATTCAGAACCAGTATGTCTCCGGTCTTGTAACGGCAGGTGAGCGTTATAACAAGGTTGTTGATATCTGGTCACGGACCAACGAGCAGGTTGCCCGTGCGATGATGGACGGTATGGGCAAAACTGCAGCAACGAACCTGAAAGGTGAGTCGGTCGAAGAGGACTCTATGAATTCCATCTTCATCATGGCCGATTCCGGCGCTCGTGGTTCTGCCGCGCAGATTCGTCAGTTGGCCGGTATGCGTGGTCTGATGGCCAAACCGGATGGTTCGATTATCGAAACCCCGATCACGGCTAATTTCCGCGAAGGTCTGGATGTTCTGCAGTACTTCATCTCGACTCACGGCGCGCGTAAAGGTCTTGCGGATACGGCTTTGAAAACAGCCAACTCCGGTTACCTGACCCGTCGCCTGGTTGATGTGGCGCAGGACCTGGTAACTACCGAGGTTGATTGTGGCACGGTCAATGGTTTGACCATGCTGCCGATTGTTGAAGGTGGTGATGTGGTTGAACCACTGAGTGAACGTGTGTTGGGCCGCATGGTCGCAGCTGACATATTGAAGCCGGGTACCGAAGACGTTTTATGCGAGCGTAATACCCTGCTGGACGAGCAATGGGTAGAAATTCTGGAAGCAGAAGGCGTGGATCAGATCCTGGTCCGTTCGACAATTACCTGCGAAACCCGGTATGGCGTATGTGCTTCCTGTTATGGACGTGATCTTGCTCGCGGTGAACTGGTAAACCTTGGTGAGGCTGTTGGTGTCATTGCTGCCCAATCGATTGGTGAGCCGGGTACACAGCTGACCATGCGTACTTTCCATATTGGTGGTGCCGCATCACGTGCAGCCGCCGTTGATCATATTCAAACCAAGTCCGGTGGCACTGTACGTTTGCACAACCTTAAGTCGGTTGTGAATGGTGACAAAAAACTGGTTGCGGTTTCACGCTCCGGTGAATTATCGGTTATTGACGAGCACGGGCGTGAAAAAGAGCGCTACAAGGTTCCCTTATGGTGCCATCGTTACTATACGTGATGAAGATACTGTTGAAGCTGGCCAGGTCGTGGCCAACTGGGATCCGCATACCCATCCGATTGTTACCGAAGTGGCTGGTATTATCAGCTTCCATGATTTCATTGATGGTGTAACAGTCAGTGAAACCGTGGATGATGTTACCGGACTGAGCAGCCTTGTGGTTACGGATCCAAAGTTGCGTGGTACCGCGGGCAAAGATCTGAAGCCCATGGTTAGCCTGAGTGACAAGAAAGGCAAGCCTCTGTACCTGGCAGGCTCCGAAATTCCTGCACAGTACTTCTTGCAGGCATTGTCGATCGTAGGTATTCAGGATGGTCAGGAAGTAGCAGTCGGTGACGTAATCGCACGTATCCCACAGGAAACTTCCAAGACTCGCGATATTACCGGTGGTTTGCCGCGTGTTGCAGATCTGTTTGAAGCACGTAAGCCGAAAGAGTCCGCGATACTTGCAGAAGTGTCCGGCATATTCAGCTTTGGCAAGGAAACCAAGGGCAAACAACGCATTGTCATTACCAAAGATGACGGTGACCACTACGAAGAACTGATTCCCAAGTGGCGTCACCTGATCGTGTTCGAAGGTGAACGTGTTGAGAAAGGTGAAACCATCGCTGATGGCGAACCAAATCCACATGACATTCTGCGTTTGATGGGTGTCGAGGCCTTGTCCGATTATCTGACCAAGGAAATCCAGGACGTGTATCGTCTGCAGGGCGTGAAAATCAATGATAAAGCACATTGAGGTTATCGTCAGGCAGATGTTGCGCAAAGCTGAAATCCGTGAATCAGGTGATACCAGCCTGTTGATGCGCGAGCAGCTTGATGTGGTTCGTGTCAAAGATGCCAACGCAGTTGCAGCGAAGGATGGCGGTGAGCCGGCAATCTACCAACGATTGCTCCTGGGTATTACCAAGGCTTCGCTGGCAACAGAGTCATTTATCTCAGCGGCTTCTTTCCAGGAGACCACCAGGGTATTGACCGAGGCAGCTGTACGCGGCACGACAGATCATCTGCGTGGCCTCAAAGAAAATGTCATCGTTGGCCGATTGATTCCTGCGGGTACCGGTATGGCGTATCACAACTCACGCAAACGTCCTCCGGAAGAGGATCCAGAGATTGATCTGGCCGCGCTTGCCGCTGCGGTTGCAGCAGAAGAGTTTGGTGAGCTGGAAGACGAGATGAAGGCAAAGGCTAAAGCTAAAGAATAGGTTTACTACCTGTTATAAACCGGGGTTCAGGCATGCCTGGATCCCGGTTTTTTATTGGGCTAATGGAATTGAAGCCAGATTTCTGTGAAAACATCCAACAAAGCTAATTTAGCTGTTGCGGAAAGGTAGCTTCGCTGTCATAATCGTCCGGCTAAGGAATTCAATCCCTTCAAAAGAAGGGCCGGTTGGCAAAAAGTGTTTCTGACAATTCACTTCAAGGCCATTCCGGAGAGCCAATGTCGCCGGCGCGTGGGCCGGGCTAGTGGCTGCCCAATCCAGGTTTAAAAAGACCGGGGTTGGGCGTTTGACATTGTTAGGGGGCTTGCGTAAAATTCGCGGCCTTCGACAGGCAGGGTTCGGTTCCGGTCTGTCGTTTTATTTGGGTCATTGGTTTTTTGGCCATTTAATTTTTTTATCAGGGTAATAGGTTTATGACAACTGTAAATCAATTGGTACGCAAACCTCGCAAACCAAAAGCTTATAAGAGTGGTGTGCCTGCATTGGAAGGCTGCCCACAAAAGCGTGGCGTATGTACCCGTGTTTATACAACAACACCTAAAAAGCCGAACTCGGCATTGCGCAAGGTCGCACGTGTCCGGTTGACGAATGGCTTTGAGGTCACCAGCTATATCGGTGGTGAAGGTCACAACCTGCAGGAACATAGCGTGATACTGATTCGCGGTGGTCGTGTAAAAGATCTGCCGGGTGTTCGCTATCACACCGTTCGTGGCAGCCTTGATACAGCAGGTGTCAGTGATCGTCGCCAGGGCCGTTCAAAGTACGGCACCAAGCGCCCCAAGAATTGATTCGGATCAGGTAAGACAATGTCAAGAAAACATTCAAATTTCGGTCACGATATCCTGCCAGACCCAAAATTCGGCAGTGAAATGATCACCCGGTTTGTCAACATGGTGATGCACAGTGGCAAAAAATCAGTGGCAGAGCGTATCGTTTATGGCGCAATGGAAACCATTGAAGAAAAGAACAAGAGCGCAACTCCTGTAGAGCTGGTAGAAGCCGCACTGGATAACGTCAGCCCAATGGTCGAGGTTAAGTCCCGCCGGGTTGGTGGTGCAACTTACCAGGTGCCGGTTGAAGTGCGTCCCAAGCGTCGCCAGACACTGGCAATGCGTTGGATTATTGATGCTGCGCGTAAGCGTGGTGAAAAGAACATGCCTCAACGGCTGGCAGGTGAACTGCTGGATGCTGTAGAGCAACGCGGTTCAGCCGTGAAGAAGCGTGAAGATACGCATCGCATGGCAGAGGCTAACAAAGCCTTCTCACATTACCGCTGGTAATCGGAATTTTAAGGAAACTATAGTGGCACGTATTACGCCAATTGAAAGGTATCGTAACATCGGCATCATGGCTCATATTGATGCTGGTAAGACGACTACGACTGAACGCATCCTGTTCTACACCGGTGTTTCACACAAAATCGGTGAAGTTCATGACGGCAATGCCACCATGGACTGGATGGAGCAGGAGCAGGAGCGTGGTATTACGATTACCTCTGCTGCCACTACCTGTTTCTGGTCCGGTATGGATAAGCAGTACAAAGAGCACCGGATCAATATTATTGATACACCGGGACACGTAGACTTCACCATTGAAGTTGAACGGTCTTTGCGTGTGCTCGATGGTACCGTAGCGGTCTTCTGTGCAGTCGGTGGTGTTCAGCCACAGTCTGAGACGGTGTGGCGTCAGGCCACCCGGTATAACGTTCCACGCATGTGTTTCGTTAACAAGATGGATCGTATCGGTGCGGATTTCTATCGCGTAGTAGAGCAGATCAAAGATCGCCTGGGTGCCCGTGCGGTTCCCGTACAGTTACCCATCGGCGCTGAAGAGGGTTTCGCTGGCATCGTGGACCTGGTCAGAATGAAAGCCATTTACTGGGATCCTGAAAACCAGGGTGTTTCTTACGAAGCGCGCGAAATACCGGAAGACATGCAGGCAGAAGCTGAAGCTGCGCGTGAATACATGGTTGAAATCGCGGCAGAGGCATCTGAAGAATTGATGGAAGCTTACCTTGAAGACGGTGAACTCACCAACAAACAGGTCGTTGAAGGCCTGCGTTTGGGTACACTGAACAACGATATCGTTCCCTGCCTGTGTGGTACGGCGTTCAAGAATAAAGGTGTTCAGTCTCTGCTCGATTCTATTGTTGAATTGATGCCTTCTCCGGTTGATGTCCCGGCTATTACGGGTATTCTGGAAAATGAAGAACAAGGTACCCGCGCGAGTAACGACGACGTACCGTTCTCCGCATTGGCATTCAAAATCGCAACTGACCCGTTTGTCGGTACCCTGACGTTTTTCCGGGTGTATTCAGGTATTCTGAAATCCGGTGACACAATCTACAACTCGGTTAAGGGTAAGAAAGAACGTATTGGCCGAATCTTGCAGATGCATGCCAACACCCGTGAAGATATTAAGGAAGTGCGCGCCGGTGATATTGCCGCCGCCGTTGGTCTGAAAGATGTGACCACCGGTGACACCCTGTGTGCCCTGAAGGAAGTCATCACGCTCGAGCGTATGGAGTTCCCGGATCCGGTGATCTCGGTTGCAGTTGAACCCAAAACCAAGAGCGACCAGGAAAAAATGGGTGTTGCGCTGGGTAAACTGGCGCAGGAAGATCCTTCCTTCCGGGTCAGGACGGACGAGGAATCCGGACAGACGATTATTTCAGGCATGGGTGAATTGCATCTGGATATCCTGGTTGATCGTATGCGTCGTGAATTCGGCGTGGAAGCGAATGTCGGACGTCCGCAGGTTGCTCACCGTGAAACGATCCGTAAAGCGGTCGAGGCTGAAGGCAAGTTCGTCAAACAGTCAGGTGGTCGCGGCCAATATGGTCACGTTAAAATTCGCCTTATGCCGACAGGCGAGGGCGAGGGTTATGAATTCGACAACCAGATTGTTGGTGGTGTCGTGCCCAAGGAATATATCAAATCGGTTGATAAAGGTATCCAGGAAGCATTGCAAAATGGTGTTGTTGCCGGCTACCCGGTGGTGGATGTAAGGGTCGAGTTGTACGATGGTTCGTACCACGAAGTTGACTCCAATGAAATGGCATTTAAGGTTGCAGGCTCAATGGCCTTCAAAAATGCTGCAAGAATCGCCAACCCTGTTCTGCTTGAGCCAATGATGAAAGTGGAAGTGGTCACCCCCGAAGATTATATGGGTGACGTTATGGGTGATGTCACCCGTCGCCGTGGCATTTTGCAGGGCATGGAAGATTGCCCGTCAGGCAAGATCGTCAACGCGCACATTCCGCTGTCTGAAATGTTTGGTTATGCAACCGACCTGAGGTCCCAGACCCAGGGTCGTGCGACATTCACAATGGAATTCGACCACTATTCCGAAGCACCGAATAGTGTTGTTGAAGCAATCGTCAAGAAAACCGCCTAGGTCCCGGACCGGCTACGAAGAGGTAAAGAGGCATGTCCAAGGTAAAATTTGAAAGAACAAAACCCCATGTAAACGTGGGAACGATTGGTCACGTAGATCATGGTAAGACGACGCTGACGGCGGCGTT
>PVMK01119991.1_pt1 | contig 35428 bp, 39 predicted proteins | sample 1853481 | NCBI WGS metagenome assembly PVMK01 (sample SAMN08533507, study PRJNA380276) | Marine sediment metagenome, whole genome shotgun sequencing project. | reverse complement strand
TCCGATCGCGACCGCCTGTGCCACCGTGAAGCTGACGGTCGCGTTGATGTTGACGCCGCGATACGTCGCTTCTTCGACTGCAGCGATGCCCTTGCTGGTGGCGGGCAGTTTCACCTGCATGTTCGGCGCCAAAGAGCTGTATCGGACTGCCTGCTCAACCATTGCATCGACATTGCGGTAATACGAAGGGTTGGTCTGGATCGATAGGCGTCCCTTCAACCCGTTCTCCCGTTCGAACACCGGCAGGAGCAGTTCAGCACCTTTGAGCGCGATCTCCTCGAAGATCTTGGACATCACGTCTTCATCTGACCATGACGGATTGTCCGCGATCAGTTCGTAGATGCGGTCCTCCCAGAGATGGCGTTCCTGGTTGAGTACCTGTTCGACGATCGTTGGGTTGCTGGTGGCGCCGACCGCGCCGTGCTCGATCGCATATGCCAACTCTTCGACGGAGCAGGAGTCGTTCCAGAAATCAGTGGGGTAGGCGCTGACGGTTTCGTGCAGTGGACTCTTGTAAGTGGTGTCAGACATTCTTCAGGCTCCTTGTCATGGGTCCGGGTCTAGTTGTGCTGGGGGAAACCGAGGTCGACACCTCGGTGGATTGGATCAGGCCAGCGGCTGATCACGACCTTCGGACGTGTGTAGAAGTGGACGCCTTCTGGTCCGTAGATCGCATGTGATCCAAAGATCGAGTCCTTCCAACCACCGAAGCTGTAGAACGACAGCGGCACAGGGATGGGAACGTTGATACCGACCATGCCGACCTGGATCTCGTTCTGGAACTTGCGTGCGGCACCACCGTCGTTCGTGAAGATTGCGGTGCCGTTGCCGTACGGATTGTCGTTGATGAGCTTGATAGCGTCCTCGTAGTGGCTGACCCGAACGACAGAGAGGACGGGTCCGAAGATCTCATCTGTGTAGATCGACATGTCCGTCGTCACGTTGTCGAACAGGTTCGGACCGATAAAGAAACCGCTGTCGCAGCCGTCAACTTCGATGCCGCGACCGTCCACCAGTAGGGTCGCCCCCTCGGATTCCCCTGCGTCGACGTACGCCGAAACCTTGTCGAGGTGCTGCTGTGTCACGAGTGGGCCCATCTCGGCGCCCTCGGTGTCGCCCGGGGCGATCGTGAGTTCGGCGATTCGTTCGCGTACCTTCGGGAGCAACCGGTCCGCAGCATCTCCGACACTGATCACAACGGAAATTGCCATGCATCTTTCTCCTGCGGATCCGAACCCTGCAGACACGGCAGCGTCTGCCGCAAGCTCCATGTCAGCGTCTGGCAGCACGATCATGTGGTTCTTCGCCCCACCGAGCGCCTGAACGCGCTTGCCGTGCGCGGTTCCGGTCTCATGGATGTACTTGGCGATGGGAGTTGAGCCGACGAAGGAGATCGCTGAGACATCCGGATGGGTCAGGAGGGCATCGACGGCTTCCTTGTCGCCGTGGACGACGTTGAATACGCCGTCAGGTAGTCCAGCCTCGGAGAACAACTCCGCCACCATCTGTGAAACGGTTGGGTCCTTCTCTGAGGGCTTGAGCACGAAGGTGTTGCCACTCGCGATTGCGATGGGAAACATCCACATTGGGACCATCACAGGGAAGTTAAACGGCGTGATGCCAGCCACAACTCCGAGTGATTGTCGAATCGAGTAGGTGTCGACTCCTCTCGACACCTGCTCTGAGAAGTCTCCCTTGAGAAGGTGAGCAATGTTGCAGGAGAATTCAATGACTTCGAGTCCGCGCTGCACTTCGCCGAGGGCATCATCGATCGTCTTGCCGTGCTCGGCAGTCATCGCTCTTGCGAGTTCGTTCCGGTTTTTCGACACGAGATCCCGAAACGCGAACATGATGTTCTGGCGCCGTGTCAGGGGTGAGTCCCGCCATGTTTCGTAGGCGCGTGTCGCTGCGGTCACGGCGAGATCGACATCGGCGCGAGACGCCATCGCGACTTCCGAGGTTTGTTCGCCCGATGCCGGGTTGAATACCGGTCCGGTTCGGTCCGGCGTGGTGGAGACGAACTCTCCGTCGATCCAGTGGTTGATGAGATTCATGTTTTTTGGCTCCGTGGGTGTTGGTCTATGTCAGTGGGTTTGGAGGTGCAGTTGATTCGCGGATGACGAGTTTCGGCGGAAGAACGACGTGGTTCGTGGCTGCCGCCTCCTGGTCGATCTTCGCCAGGATGAGTCCAGCCGCCATTCGCCCCATGTCATGCCTTGGCTGGTCTACTGTTGTCAAGCCAAGGCGATGGCTGGCAGCCATGGCTGTGTTGTCGTAGCCGACAACCGAGATATCTTCTGGTACTCGCAGACCCTCAGATCGCAGTACCCCGAGCACACCAAGAGCGGCGAGGTCGTTGGCGACAAAGACAGCTGTAGGGCGCGAACCTGTGACAAGAAGGCGCCGCATCCCTGCGCTGCCTTCTTCTTCGGCGAACCCGCCCTGTACCGACCGAATCTCGGACTCCAGCCCGTGGCGCAGCATTGCACGTTCGTAGCCGGTTCGACGGGGCCTGGAGCCCGCGCCGCCACCACCGTCGATGTGTGCAATACGGCTGTGCCCCAATTCCACCAGGTGGTCGACAACCATCGCCGCACCCCTCCGATCGTCATTGGTAACACTGTCAACGGTTCGTGCTCTCGTTGCCTTGCCGATGAGGACTGTTGGAACTGACTCTGCCACCTCAATGGCGAAATCCTTGTGGAATGCAGGTGAAACCAGGATGAGGCCATCGACTCGCATCTCGAGGAGCGTTCCGACCGCAAGACGTTCGCGCTCTGCCACACGGTTACCTGTGGTGAGGATCGACCGGTACCCGGAGTCTGTGGCGGTCATGTCGATTCCGTCGATCACGTCTGCGAAGAACGGATTGTGAAGGTTCGAGATCAACACACCGATCACATAGGAGCGCTGCCTCACCATGGTGCGCGCTGCTGCGTTTGGGCGATATCCGAGCTTGCTGGCGGCTTCGAGAACCGCTTCCCTGCTTGAGTCACTCACACGATCTGAATCTCTCATGACGAGCGACACAAGAGATTTCGATACACCTGCCTCCTGGGCAACGTCGAGGATCGTTGGATGCTTCATCAGGTGACTACTCCGACTTCCTGGCACCTGATCGGCTGCGGCTCATCGTTCACGAAGGACCCCAGATCCCTATTCGTTGGTGTTTCCGCTCCGCATCCCACTCTGCTCGTGCCACCAGCACCTGGTCTCGGCCGGATACATCAGGGACTCCGACTTCCCACCAGGACCCGCCATCCGTCCATTCGTACGGATCCGTGTCGATGACGATGACATAGCTGCGGTCCGCTGCCTGTGCCCTCCCGAACGCCTCGCGGAGTTCCTCGATACCTGTGACCTTCTCGGCGATGGCACCAAGCGACTCGGCATGCTTGACGAAATCGACCCTCGTGTCTCGAATCCTCTTCGTGTGCTCCAGCAGATTGTTGAATTCCTCCCCGCCGGTGTTCACCTGGAGCCGGTTGATGACCGCGAAGCCCCCGTTGTCGCACACGATGAAGATCACCTTGTGTCCCGTGGCGACGGTTGAGTGGATGTCGGAGTTCATCATGAGGTATGAGCCGTCGCCAACCCATGAGATGACCTCCCGATCGGGGAGCGCCATTTTTGCGCCCCAAGCACCGGGAATCTCATATCCCATGCATGAGAAACCGTATTCGATATCGATCGAGGCAACAGACTTCGATCTCCAGCCCATGTTGAGTTCTCCCGGCAGTCCACCAGCGGCAGCAACTTGATAGGCATCGTCGTCGACGAGATCGTTCACCGCACGAATGACCTGTGCGTAGGTGGGTGTTTCGAAATCCTGGTCGATGTAGCTATCGAGATAGTCGAGCCACTCGCCTCGCTCATTATCAGCGTTCCCAAGCCACTCGGCAGGGGCGCGATAGTCACCCAACTCTGCGTCGAGTTCCTGAAGGGAGATCAGGGCGTCTCCGACAACCGACAGCGAGTGGTGTTTTGTGGCATCGAATCGTCCAACATTGATGGAGATGAGTCGCATATCTGGATTCCTGAACACGGACCACGAGCCGGTGGTGAAGTCCTGGAGACGGGTTCCCACCGCCACAACCACATCTGCGTCAGCAGCGAGCGCGTTGGCAGAGGTGCTGCCGGTAACCCCAATGGGACCGAAGTAATTCGGGTGATCGTGGACCATCGTGGATCTGCCTGCCACTGTCTCCACAACGGGAATTCCGCGTGCCACGGCGAAAGCCGTGAACTCGTCGACCGCCCCAGAATAGTGGACGCCACCTCCGGCAATGAGAAGTGGCTCTTCAGCTGCGGCGAGCACCGCAGCTGCTGCGTGGATGTCGCGGGTATCGGGGCCGGGTCGTCGAATGTGGTGCAGGGTCTTGTCGAAGAACCGCACCGGGAAGTCGTATGCCTCTGCAGCAATGTCCTGGGGCCGTCCCATATACGCCGGGCCGCAGTCAGCAGGATCGAGCAGGACAGCCAGAGCCTGGGGAAGAGACTGGATGATCTGCTCAGGCCGTGTGATGCGGTCCCAGAAACGCGTCACGGCCCGGAACGAATCGCTCACCGTTGTTGAGGGGCTTGAGAAATCCTCGATCTGCTGGAGGACGGGATCCACGATGCGGTGTTGGAAGGTGTCGCCGCTGATCAGCAACAGCGGCAACCGGTTGGCATGAGCCACCGCGGCAGCGGTCACCATGTTGGTCGATCCTGGTCCAACCGACGAGGTGGCGACCATGATCTGGCGTCGTTGTTTCGCTTTCGTGAAAGCCACTGCGGCAAGTGCCATGGATTGCTCGTTGTGACCTCTCCAGGTCGGCAGCTCGTCCTTGACCGTCGCGAGGGCCTCAGCAAGTGACACAACGTTGCCATGGCCGAAGATGGCGAATACACCGGGGAACAGTGGTACCCCGACTCCATCGATTTCGGTACGTTGTGCGACCAACCAACGCACGATCGCCTGCCCGGTGGTGAGTCGCACTGTCTCCATTCCTGCCCCTTGTTTGCGTGATGTGTTCCTGAGCGAGATGTGTTGCCCCAGAGTGGCCGTATATGGTCGACGAAGCAGGAATCCATCTTGCTCGCGGCGTCTTGACAGCAACTCATCCTAGAGTATAACCTCAAGCGTTGGAACGTTCCAACTATTTCTGCAGGCGAATATTCAAGGGAGGTTCACGGTGAAGGTGGGCTTGATAGGAGCTGGACGTATCGGTGCGATCCACGCGGGGAATCTGCGCGGTCATCCCGATGTCTCTGACATCATCGTGACCGACGCATTCGCCGCTCGGGCAGACCAGGTCGCGGCTTCGTGTGGCGGTGAGTCAGTCCTGAGTGCACAGGAGCTTCTGGAGTGCGTCGACGCTGTTGTCATCTGTACGCCCGCCGACACGCACGTCGACCTGATCGAGGCCGCCGTGCACGCGGGTGTACCTGCTCTTTGCGAGAAGCCATTGGCCATGAACCCTGCCGACGCGAGCAGAGCGCTCGATGTCGTGTCCAGCGGTGATGTACCCGTCCAGATCGGCTTCAACCGCCGGTTCGACACGGGGTATCGCAAGGCACGGGATCTTGTGGCGGATGGCGGCCTCGGGGACGTCACACTCGTGATTGGCCAACACCATGACCATGAGCTGCCAACCAGGGAGTACGTCTCGCGATCCGGGGGAGAGTTCATCGACCAGTTGGTCCATGATTTCGACATCCTGCGATTCGTCACAGGGCGAGAGGTCGTACGCGTCCACGCGGCTGGTGCCACAAAGGCGTTCAGTTGGTTCAAGGAATTCGACGACTACGCCCAGAGTGTCGTGACGTTGTGGCTTGATGACGGAACTCTGACAGTGCTTTGCGGTTCCCGCCACGATCCCGTTGGATACGATGTTCGCATGGAGGTGTTTGGAACGAAGGACTCTGTCGCAGTAGGCCTCGATTCTCGAACTCCCCTCCGCTCTCTTGAGACTGGTGTAGCTCAGCCCGAGGATCCGTACACGGAGTGGATCCCGCGATTCGGAGAGACGTATGCCCGCGAGATCGATGCGTTCCTCGACATGGTTCGCAACGGTGGCCCAAACATGTGCAGTGTGAAGGATGCTCGAACTGCTCTTGCAATTGCGGAGGCATGCACGATTTCCGCGAGAGAGGGGCGAGTGGTGAGGATGGAGGAGTTGGTATGACGTTGATGGATCGCATTGCGGGAGCCCCGATTACATGGGGTGTGGATGGTTCTCCTGGCTGGGGGTTCCTTATGGATCGCGAACGAGTTCTTGGCGAGATGAAACAGATCGGCCTGTCTGCTACGGAACTCGGACCGGATGGCTATCTGGCTGTGGATGCCGAGGAGTTGCAGGATCTGCTCGATCGATACGGGTTGGACCTCGTGGGTGGCTTCGTTCCGGCTGTTCTCTATCGACCAGATCTCGTTGCCGAGAACCTTGCCTACGTAGATCGTGCAGCAGCAACGCTCGCAGATACCGGTGCGCCGGTCATGGTGCTCGGACCAGACTCGCATCATGCCGGGTACGACCTCCAGATCGACCTCACGGACGAGGAGTGGGACACGTTTTTCACCGGTTTGGAGCGAACGGTCGAGATCGCGTCCGGGCATGGGCTGAGAACGACGCTTCACCCCCACTGGGGTATGGCGGTTGTCGACGAGAGCCACGTGTCGCGCGTGCTTGAGCGTTCCAGCGTGGAGCTGTGTATCGACACGGGCCATCTTGCCCTTGCAGGCGCAGATCCGGTTGAGATCGCGAGGATTGCCTCAGGTCGCGTTGGGCACGTTCACCTCAAGGATCTCGACGAGGGCCTTGCCGAAGATGTTCGATCGGGTGAACTGGCATTCCGTCAAGCGGTCATCGATGGGCTGTTTCTCCCGCTGGGCGATGGCGGCGTGGACATCCGTGGATTCGTCACAACTCTCGAGGCGAATGGCTACGAGGGTTGGTACGTCATCGAGCAGGATGTAGTTCTGGACGCTGAACCCGAAACAGGTGAGGGGCCGGCCATCGCGGCCAAGCAGAGCTTCGCATTCCTGGAGGGCATTGCGAATGGCGTGTGATTCTCCCCGCGGGTATTGTGGTGCGGCTTCGGTGATGTCACATGACGAGGACTCGATCGAGTGCGGTAGCGGAACGCAGATCGGAGGCCTACCCCGGTGAAGGGCAACGTATTCGAGCTGCTGACGATTGGCCGAGTCAGTGTCGACTTGTATCCACCCGAAATCGGATTGCCACTCTCAAAGGTCAAATCCTTCCGGAAGTTCTTGGGCGGAAGCCCTACAAACGTCGCAGTGGCCGCATCGCGTTACGGCCATTCAAGCGCGGTGATCACTCGGGTTGGTGATGATGGATTTGGTGAATACGTACGAGTCGCTCTACGCGATTTCGGAGTGGACGCCAGATACGTGGGCACTGATCCCGTTCTTCGCACGCCTCTCGTGTTTCCCGAGATCTATCCACCGAACAACTTTCCGCTGCTCTTCTACAGGGAACCGAAGGCGCCAGACATGAATCTCACGGTCGAGGACCTCGACATGGAGGCGATTCGACTCGCCGATATCTTCTGGACCACAGGTACCGGACTCTCCGATGAGCCGAGCCGGGCTGCAACGTTCTCGGCTTTGGAAGTGCGCGGACGCAAGCAACACACCATCCATGACCTCGATTTTCGATCGAGCTTGTGGTCTTCGCCACAGGACGCGGGGCGCTACCAGCGGCAGGCTCTCGAACTCGCCACGGTGGCCGTTGGCAACCAGGAGGAGTGCGCTGTCGCCGTTGACGAAGGTACCCCGGAACAACAAGCAGAACGTCTTTTAGATCTTGGTCTGGAACTCGCCATTGTCAAGATGGGTCCGCAGGGAGCTGTTGTTGCGTGGTCAGACGGCGTCGAGTGGGTTGCACCCTACGACGTTGATGTCGTCAGTGGGTTGGGAGCCGGGGATGCCTTTGGCGGAGCCGTGTGTCATGGGCTGTTGCTTGGTTGGGACCCTGTCGCGATACTGCAGTTTGCGAACGCCGCAGGCGCCTATGTGGCCACCCAATTGGCCTGTGCGGACGCGATGCCCACCGAAGAAGAGGTGCGAGGCTTGATGCGTGACGCGGTGTAGGAGATCGAGATGGCATGATCGAGGATGCGAAGGAGTACGAGATGAATAGGCGATTCTATCCGTCAGGGTCCGCCAGGAGCGGAGAGGCCATTGTGGACATCCCGGCCAAGCGGGCGGGATGGCGATATTCAGGCCTCCGTGTCCTGGATCTCGCGGCCAACACGACCCACGAGTTCAGCACCGGAGCCACCGAGATGGCGATTCTCCCGCTGTCTGGTGGCCTGACGGTCGAGGTCGAAGAAATGGTCTTCGACCTCGAGGGTAGGGAGAGCGTATTTGACGCGGTCACAGACTTCGCCTACGTCCCCATCGATTCCGAGGTTCGGATCACGACCCGTGGACCGCTGCAGGTCGCTCTCGCAACAGCTGAAGCAACACGGCGCATCGACGCCTATCGAGTGGCCGCCGATGATGTCCGGGTCGAGGTGCGAGGTGGAGGCGCAGGCACGCGCCAGATCAACAACTTTCTGAGCGCAGACATCGCGGATGCCGACAAACTGATCGCGGTCGAGGTTCTCACACCCGAGGGAAGTTGGTCGTCGTACCCGCCGCACAAGCACGACCAAACAACCGAGACCGAGATCGAGCTCGAGGAGATCTACTACTTCCGAATCGACGGCGACGATGGATTCGGCTTCTTCAAGTGCATTACCGACGACGGCGAGATCGATGACACGCTGACGGTGCGTGATGGTGACGTGTACCTGGTGCCGCGCGGTTATCACGGCCCCGCGGCGGCAGCTCCGCAACATCATATGTACTACCTCAACGTGATGGCTGGACCATCGCCTGAGAGAGCATGGAGGTTCTGCGACGATCCCAGCCTGGCTTGGGTCAGGGACGCCCTCGAAAACCTTCCAACGGATCCGCGTCTTCCAATGACCGGACCCCAATATGGGTTGGACGGTTGACGAGCGATAGTGAATGATGGCGTTCTACAAAGTCGTTGGGGCGCACTCAGAACGCGTTCGGTTCGAAACTGGTGCGACGTACTTGCAAAACCAGCGAAACCCGAAACACCTCAACAGGGTCAGGCTATTGGCGGTTCCCATGTGCTCGTCTTTGGACTCTGGCGGAGCGGACTGTCGCGCCGATTGTCGTGAGTTCAAGTGTTATGCCCGAGGCAACAAGACCATTGTTGTGATTCGGTTCCACAGGACGGGATCCATAGATAGATCGGCCATCTGTTCCGATCCGTCGCACGAGGTTTCCTCAGGCATTGTCGCTAGTTGACTGATGGCAATAGTTCTTGGAGATGCTCAAGTGTCTCGGCTGGGTCTTCATCAGCAAGCCATTCTTTGACGGTGCGGTGGAGCCGTTCCAGTTTCCCGAGGGTTTGTGGGTGATACGGCGCCGAGTTGAACAGCACTTGTGAACGTACATCGGGGAGCTTGTGACCTGTAGGCTCAGTCGCATTGTGGACGACGCCACGACCTCGCCCCCCGAGTTGGCCGAGAGGCTCTTTGCGCCGATCGCCCCCACCTATGAGCGTTGGGCCCGGCTACTCAGCATGGGCCAGGACGCCAGATGGAGAACCGCGATGGTCGGAGGGCTCGGTCTGGCCGTAGGATCGCGCGTACTCGACATTGCCGCGGGGACGGGCTCGATAACCTGCCTGATGCAGTCCAAAGGACTCGAAGTGATCTCGGTCGATCAGAGTCGCGAGATGACAGAGATGGCGCAGCGAAACGGAGCCTCCGTCGTCCTCGCGACTGCAGAGCGGCTTCCCTTCGCCGATTGCACCTTCGACGGTGTCACGTTCGGCTATCTGTTGCGCTATGTGGATGATGTGCCGCGCCTGCTCGAAGAGGTCGTGCGCGTCCTCCGATCAGGAGGAATGGTCGGCATGGTCGAGTTCGGCCGGCCCCGTGGAGCGTGGCATCCCGCGTGGTGGCTGTATACCCGTACGGTCCTCCCGGTAGCAGGCGCACTCATCCGATCGGGGTGGTGGCAGGTCGGCCGGTTCCTCGGTCCGAGCATCGACGCGTTCTCCGAGCACCATCCACCCGACCGGCTCGCCGCTGCATGGGCTGCGGCAGGGATGCATGCTGTCCACTTTCGCCGCATGTCTCTCGGAGGCGGACTCGTGATGTGGGGTCGGCGTACATGACCGACACACGACCAGCTTTCTACGCGATCCCCGGCAGTCGGTTCGGCGATCTCGTGACACTCCTCCACCTGCCTTATCTGATGTGGCACCTCTCGTACGTTGCCATCGGCGCCGCCATGGCGCCCCAGATCGACGCACCGCGCCTAGCGGGGTCGCTCCTCGCTTTCGCTTTCGGAGTCGGGATCGGCGCCCACGCCCTCGATGAGCTCCACGATCGACCCCTCGCGACCGGCCTGTCGAACGGAACGCTGCGGGTGCTGGGCTGGGGTGGCCTGGCCGCTGGCGCTACTCTCGCGGTCGCGGCTGCGGTGGTCATCTCTCCCGTCGCCCTCGCATGGGGCGCAGTGGGCGTGCTGCTTGCTGCTGCCTATGCCCTCGAATGGTCGCTCTGGATCCACTCGACGGCTGGCTTCGGCCTTGCATGGGGTGCCTTCCCCGTTCTCGTCGGGTACTGGGCGCAGACCGAGTCGATCTCGTTGGCCGTCGTCGGCGTAGCCCTTGCGGCCACGTTCTTCAGCATGGCACAACGAACGCTCTCGACCCCGGCCCGGCACGTGCGACGGGCGGTGGCGAATGCAACCGCAGAGATCGGGGACGCCAGTTGGAATCGCTCCACGCTGCTGGCCACGTGGGAACGTCCGCTTCGGCTGCTGGCGATAGCGCACGTCCTGCTGGCAATCGGACTGCTCCTCGGCCATCTCCCAACTTGAGGACGGCACCATCGCGGCCTCGCGACTGGTGTTCGTCAACGGCGCCTCACGCAGGTGCCGAGCGGTTTGGTAACGTGCCGGATGCAGATGGATGTAACCGACTGCCTGATGCACCTCAAGTCCGCGCCTTTCGGTGTCCTTGGAACCGCGGACCCCCATCACGGGACACATCTCGTTCCCGCGGTCTTCGCCGTGCGCGGCGATCAACTCGCGATCCCCATCGACACGGTGAAACCGAAGAGGACGAACCAGCTGCGTCGAATCGACAATCTGCAGGCCGACCCGCGGGCGTCCCTGATCATTGACCACAGGGACTCCGACTGGGCCGCACTGTGGTGGGTCCGCGTCGACCTCCGGTACTCAGGCACCTTTGAGCCATCGACGGATTGGCGATCAGCGCTCGCCGGCAAGTATCCGCAGTACGTTCCTGCTGGCACGATCGATACGATCCTCTTGTTTGCCATCCGATCGATGCGAGGCTGGAGCGCGGTGTAGGGGCTTCCTGCCACTCAGGGTCCCGTTATGCCGCCGTGAACGTGAAGGTCGTTCCGACGTTGCTCGAGGTGTAGGCACCTTGGAGCGCAGCTGCAACCGAGTGCTGCGCTCTCCAACCCGTGCAGTGGCCGGGTACGACGAGGTCAGGTGTCGACGTTCGTGTACGCCGGCGGAAGGTGCCAACACTTGCTCTACTCGGATGGCTACAACGACTGACATCTCCCTCACCTCGGCCGGTCGCTGAAGAGCGGGTTACGTTTGGTCTCATGCAGGCGCTGCTCATCGGCATCCTCAATCTCAAAGGTGAAGCGTCACAGCTCGGAGATCGAGGGTTCACGTCAACGCCAGGGGAGTGCGCCCCGTGTTCCCCAGTACTGCTCTGGAGTCTCCGCAAGTTCGGGCAGCTGTGTGGTTATCGACCGCGGAATCTCAAGAGCTTTCAGGTTGCTTGCTAGTTGGTCGCTGGTGGCCGCACCGCTCAACACGACACTTGACCACGGCTGGTGGAGACAGGCTGCAATCGCGAGTGCGTCCGGCGGCCACTCCGACGTCACGGTCCGCAGATTCTCCGCAATCTCTCGATTGCGTGAGGTGAGCCTGCCATTGGCGACAGCCTCCTTCACAATCACTCCGAGTCCGGCGTCGGAGGCTTCGGCAAGAGCCTCCCCTGCAGACGTTTCCAGCAGGTTCCAGGTGGTCTGTACGACGTCGAACAGCCGCTGGCCATCAACGCCGAGCTCGATAGCTTCGCGGATCGTGTCTGCCTGGAACGGTCCACTCGTTGATAGACCGATCAGGAGTCCGTCCGATCTCAGCTCAGCGAGCCTGTCGAGCACGTCAGCGTTCTCGAGTACACCACTGTCTCGAGTGGCCGAGTGGATTTGATACAGGCGCAGATGTGTGCCAATCGCCTCAGCGCTGATGGCGTGCTGCCGGTCGAGGTTCTCCCTCGTGTGGATCTTCGTCTCATGGACCTCGGCGTCAACCTTCCAGCCAGCCTCGTATACGTATCCCCACTTCGAGCCGACGATCAATTCGTCCGGGGTAGGACGCCGGGATTCGAGCCATGTCGCCAGAAATTCCTCGGCCCTTCCGTAAGAACGGGCAGTGTCGACATAGGTGATACCGTCGGCAAGGGCAGAATCAAGCAGGTCATGGGTATGGCGCTCGAGTTCGGATGGGTCGGTGCGACCAGCAAGATCCTCGTCGTGTCCAAGAGTGATGTAGCCGGGTCGACCGATCGCTGCCAATCCAAAGCCCATGGCTGACAGGCTGATACCCGTTGTTCCGAGATCGCGAAATTCCATCCAGCCACACCCTACGGCAAGAGCAGCCCTAGCCGTTGGGACGCGATTTCCCGACGACGAATCGGAAGTTGGAAGGTCCGCGTTCGAGTGCCCTGGCGGGGGCATAGTCTCTGGTCCATGCATGTCCTTCTGATTTCGACCTATGAGTTGGGCCGCCAACCGCTTCATGTTGCAAGCCCTGCAGCATCAATTGAGGCTGGAGGTCACGATGTGCGTGCGATCGACCTTGCCGTGGAACATTGGGACGCGTCATTGATCGACTGGGCCGATGCGGTTGCCATCTCGACGCCAATGCACACGGCGACCAGACTCGCCGTCGATGCAGCTACGCGAATTCGTCGGCAGCGCCCTGATCTTCGAGTCGCCTCCTACGGGCTCTACGCAGCCATGGCTGCCGACGGAGACGGCACGATGGCCTTCGATCGGGCCATCGTCGGCGAATACGAGGCGGCGCTGGTCGAGTGGCTTGCTGGTACGCCATCGGAATCGGCCATCTCAGTTCATCTCGATCGGGGCGGGTTCCGGATGCCGATCCGATCGATCCTTCCTCCTCTCAAGGAATATGCCCGGTTGATGGTTGGCGGCGAGACTCATCTGGTTGGCGCCGTCGAGGCGAGTCACGGATGCGCGCACATGTGTCGTCACTGCCCGATTCCTGCTGTGTACGACGGGGCCTTCCGGATTGTCGATGTCGACACGGTGCTGGGCGACATTGACCAGCTTGTTGCTGCTGGAGCACGTCACATCACCTTCGGCGATCCCGATTTCCTGAACGGTCCTGCCCACTCGCTAAGGATTGTTCGAGGGCTGCATGAGCGCCACCCGGATCTCACATTCGACTGCACGGTGAAGGTGGAACACATCCTGAGACACCGGGGCGTGTGGGACGAGTTTGCGCGGGCTGGGTGTCTCTTTGTCGTTTCGGCGTTTGAGTCGATGAACGACGATGTGTTGGAACTCTTGGACAAAGGCCACACGGCAGAGGATGCGGCGACAGCGGTACACATCTTGCGTGACGCAGGGATCGACATCAGGCCGTCATGGCTTCCGTTCACACCCTGGTCGACCAGAGCGGACATTGATGCAATGTTCAGATTCATCAGTTCTCACGACCTCATCGAATCGACGGATCCGGTCCAATTGGGCATTCGTTTGCTGATTCCTCAGGGCTCGCTCATCCTGGACGTCGAGGGCATCGACCAGCGTCTCAATGCGTATGACTCGGACCTTCTGTCCTACACATGGTCAGCCGACGACTCGGAAATGGACCGACTAGCCGCTGTCTTGATGGCAACGGCCGAAGATGCTGCTGTGTCAGGTGCAGAAGTCGGCGAAACGTTTATGGCTCAATGGCTGGCCGTGGTCGAGGGGACCGATCTTCAGGTACCAGACGACGCCATCGACCAAGGTGCGACCGTTGGGCGTCCAAAACTGACGGAGTCCTGGTTCTGCTGAGCGGAGCCAACTGCGAGCCAGTTGGGCTCGCTCGATTCTGAAGACTGAACTGCTGACGGCTATTCGACCAGCAGGGTTGCCCGCTTTGGTTCGAAGCGGTTATCGCCAAGATTTGGCCAGACGGCGTTATCACCGCTGCGAGCGGGTGCACCCAGAAGGCCTTCTCCAAGCCATCTGACTCATCGCACCAAGGCGATGCCGGGCACGTTCTCGTCTACTCGGCGCTGCGACGTTTCCACTACCCACGGATCGTCGCAGTGCTTCTGGGTAGTCCACGTTTGGTGAACAGGACCTTGCGAATGCGCTGCATCGCCTGCGCCTCACCTCCAGCCCACATCCTGGAGCTTGACATCCTGAAGCTTGACATACCGAAACTTGACAGATGAAGATCGAGCTTCTAGATGAATCGGGACCAGTTGTAGGCAAAGGTGGCGAACCCGCCTCCGGTGTGCCAGAAGACGATCGTATCGTCCTGGCCGAATTTCCCCTCAGCGATTTCCCGGTAGAGGCCGTAGATCGCCTTGCCGGTGTACGTGGGGTCAAACAGCAGGCCGGTGAGCCGCGTTGCCTCGGCTTGGACTGCCATTTCGGCGTCGGAGATTACGCCATACCCGCCGCCGATGTGGCTGTCGTTGATCTCCCACCGTACGTTCGGAGTCCCTTCGCCGAGAATCGATCGGACTCGGTCGGAGATCCCATCCGCTGAGTCGCCGACGGCACAACCGATGATCTTCACGTCCATGCGCGCTTCGCGTGCTCCAAGGATCAGGCCCGCCGTCGTGCCAGCCGACATGCACGCGTGCCACAGGGTAAAGGGACCCTCGAAGTCCTTCACCTGGACCGCGAGCTCGTGCGCAGCATTCACGAAGCCTCTCGCCCCAAGCGCATCGGACGCACCTTCAGGGATCACCCACGTATCCCCAACCTCGCGCGCAGCGGCCTCCATGATCGAATCTCGTTCGTCGTACTCCTCTGGCGTGATGAAGCGGCATTCTGCTCCAGCCAGGCGTTGCAGCAGGTGATTCCCCCAGACCTCCTCCGGCGGCTGGCCGTCAGGTGTGCGGAGATACAAGATCGTGCGCAGACCCAGCCTCGCCGCTGCGAGCGCCGTGGCTCTTGAATGGTTCGATTGCGTTGCCCCGCAGGTGAGGACCGTTGTTGCTCCCGCGTCCTGGGCCGCCTTCATGTGGTATTCGAGCTTGCGCACCTTGTTTCCCGACAGTCCGAAGCCTGTGAGGTCGTCACGCTTGATCCAGATGTCGGCGCCCCAGGCTTCCGAGAGCCTGTGAGCGTGATCGAGTGGCGTCGGGAGCTGGGCAAGGTGGATGCGGTCCGGAGTCTGCACGGTCGAACTGTACTGGGGCGTGCTCAAACCCGATCGTTCCGAGGCCCAGGGCGAAGCGGCTGGAGGGGAGTGACGGGCCATCTCATCGGCGTTTCGCCGTCGATGCGCTCGAGCTGAGGTCTACAAGTGCATCAGGAACGACCCAAAGAACCTCGACAAGGCCGCCAAGCGGATGTGCCACGTGCTCTGGTACGACGGTATCGGATCTATGACCCGAAGGTCGATCTCGACCCGGTCGATTCGATCCCGTCGTCCTCCGGTTGGCAGCGAGGCGTTTGAGGTAGACGAATAGCTCGTAACGTGAATTGTCATGGCGGGGTAGTGTCCGGTTGTGCGCAGCACGGACCAGGACATACTCAGATTCCTTGGACCGCTCGAACTGGTCGTAGGCGGAGAGCCAGTCGATCCCGGCGGGCCGAATCAGCGGGCACTGCTTGCGTACCTCGTCCTGCGCGAAGGTGAACCGATCGCGATTCCGACGATTGTCGATGCCGTGTGGGGGGACAGTGCGCCAGGGGGTTCTGTGCGATCGCTCCGCACGTACGTGTCCAATCTGAGACGCCTGCTCGGCTCGACGGTGGAGATACGAGGCGAGCAGGGCACGTACCGCCTGACGCTGCACAGCCTCAAGACCGACATCGACCTCTTCCGAAGCGGCATCGCAGATGCAGGCGATATCGAGGATTCCCGCGGTGTCGCCGCAGCGCTGACATCGGCACTCGATCTGTGGCGGGGCCCCGTCCTTGCGGACGTGGATCGGCCGTGGGTCCTCCATGAATCGTCGATCCTCGAAAGCCAACGCGCCAACGCTGTTGCACGATGGGCGGAGGCGGCGATTGCCGACGGTGAACACGAGAGCGTCATTCGGCAGATCGAACCGATGGTTACAGAGGCGCCCCTCGATGAACGGCTCAACGGGATCCTCATGCGCGCGCTGTATGGATCCGGTCGACAGGCCGATGCTCTGGCCGTATACCGGCGCCTGCGCAACACGCTTGCGGAGCAGCTCGGCGTGCAACCGGGACCCGAATTGCGGGATCTCGAGGAACAGATCCTGATGCATCAGGTCACGGCCGACAGTGTCGAGCCGCGCTGGTTGCGTCCTGTGTCCGCTTCCGATCTGGTGGGCCGCGCCGTGGAGATCGAAGACCTGCTTGCACGCACAGAACAGGTGCGGCTTCTGACACTCACGGGCCCGGGTGGCGTTGGCAAGACTCGTCTTGCCCTGGAAGTCGGTCGACGAATCCTCGCAGATGGAACACGGCCTGTGTACTTCGCCGACCTGTCAGCGGTACCGGATGAATCCGCGGTCGAAGCAGTGCTCGCATCGAGCGTGGGTGTTCAACCCCATCCGGACGCCGGGCCGCTTGTGAGCCTGATCGAGTATCTGGCACCTCGTTCGGCGGTCTTCATCGTCGACAACTGTGAACATGTGGCCGATACGGCAGCCCGTGCGCTTGCCTCTCTCGTGCGGGGTTGTCCTCAGCTGACGGTGGTGGCAACGAGTCGTTCCTCGCTCTATGTCGACGGGGAGCTCGACTGGCACACGCCCTGCCTCGCCATTCCCGACCGCGTCGACGCGTCCGTCGACGAACTCCTCCGGTGGCCCGCCATCGAGCTCCTGCTTCGACGAGCGCCGAGCACTTTCGAGTTGACCGATGCCAACGCTGGCGACCTCGTGGAGCTGTGCCGAAGCTTGGACGGGCTCCCGCTCGCCCTGGAGATCGCTGCGTCGCGGCTCGGCTCGATGACCCCCGCCGAGATCGTCGCCACGCTCGGGTCACGAGTCCAGCTTTCACGCACAGATGCATCGGGCGAGTCGCGCCACGCGACGCTCAGCGCAACCGTCGGGTGGTCATACGAGCTACTCTCGGAACAACTCCGCGAGCTGCTCGTCCGACTCGGAGTGATGTCCGGGCGGTTCCTGTTCGAGGACGTTCTCGCAGTTTGTGCACCGGCGACTGAGTCTCCAGAAGCGGTGCGACGCCAGTTGTCAACGCTCGTGGATCAGTCCCTGGTGATGGCAGAGACCTCGGGAACCCGGACCAGGTATCGATTGCTCGAGACGATCCGTCGCTTCGCCGTCGGTCACCTCGGTGGAGCCGAGCCTGACGTGAGGAAGCATCACGCCCGCCACTTCGCCCACCTTGCAGAGGTCGAGGCAGCCCGCTTGCTCACGGACGAGGAGGGTGACGCCATCGTCGAGATGTCCTCAGCGCACGACAACCTCCGTGGCGCGTTTCTGTGGGCGATGGAGAACGAGGACCTGCAGGTGGCGGCTGCGATCGTCGTTTCGCTTCCCGATGGCGGCTATTGGAGATCCCGCAACGAGCTCGTTACCTGGTCGCGGATGGTGTGGCAGAACATGACACCAAAGGACCCCCGATGGCGAGCCGTGTCGGGAGCCGCATCCCGGGGTGCGTGGATGGATCATCAGTTCGACGATGCGGTCACGTTCGCTCGTGGTGCAGCCGCGGCCGAGGGGGACATCCCATCGATGTGTGGCTATCCCGAGGACGTCCTTGCGGACATCGCTCTCTATCGCGGTGATGCGACGACCGCACTGCTCCACTACTCCGAGGTGGCCGAGGCAGCTCGTGCGCAAGGAGACCTCACAAGGGAGGTATGGGCCACGTACTACGTCTCAGTGACAAACGCGGTGCTCGGGCGAGCCGCAGAAGCTGCCGATGCCGCTGTCCGGGCGTTGGCGGGTGCCAGGGAGACCGGTACCCCGACATCGCTCGCTCTCTCCCTATATGCGAACGGTCTCGCCGTCAAGCATGAGAAGCCGCAAGAGGCGGGAGCGATGTTCGAGGAGGCCGTGAGGATGGCCGATTCCGTTCGCAACGAGTGGTTCAGCGGCATCGCCCGGATGGAGCTCGCCTCGGTCAATACGGCACATGGCGACGTCGACGAAGGGTTCAGAGACTTTGCCAGGGTCGTCGACCATTGGTTCCGCGCCGCAGACGATACGCAGCTGCGACACACGTGGCGTTACCTGACACGGGCGCTTGCGGACGTTGGCCTGCACGATGAAGCTGCGGTTCTCGTTGGTGCCCTCCTTGCTGACACGGATTCGACGCTCACCCATCCTCATCGTCGCGTGCTGGACGACATCGCGACAGCGCTGGGTGATGCCCAGTACCGGCGGCTCACCATCAGGGGATCCATCCTGTCGGTGCCCGAATTGATGACCGTCACCCTCGATGCCATCGACACGGCACTGGGACACGAGGAAGCCGACTGACCTCGTGGTCATCCGTTCACGTAAATGGATCGTGGGCTGCCCCGCGACTCCATTGATGGCTCTTTGACCTGCCGTTGATGTCGCTGTGGCACGGTTATGCGGTAATGACGGGTCGAACGAGGAGGACAACATGACCTGGAACGTCAAGGGACAGTATTTCGAGACGTGCAACTGTGAAGCTGCGTGTCCGTGCATATTCCTGAGCCCGCCGACTGAGGACGATTGCACGTTGTTTGTCGGGTGGCACATCGAGCAAGGCGACTTCGAGGGGACGAAACTCGACGGGCTGAACGTCGCGTTGGCCGTTCTGTCGCCGGGACACATGATGGAAGTCGAGTGGCAGGCTGCGCTGTACTTCGATGACAGGGCAACCGAAGACCAGATGAACGCACTCGGTGCGATCTTCTCCGGGCAGGCCGGTGGACATCCTGAGCGATTGGCGAGCAACATCGGAACGGTGCTGGGCGCAGGGCCCGCAACGATCAGATTCGAGACGCAGGACAAGCGAACTTCGATGTCGATCGCCGGGGTCGCAGAGGCCGTCATCGTCGGCGCCACCGGGCAGGGTGACGGCGCCATCACGGTGGAAGGCCACCCGTTGGCGATCTCCCCAGGGTTCCCCGCCACTGTGGCGCATTCCGAGAAGCTGACATACAACGATCACGGGATGCAGTGGAACCTGACGCAGAAGAACGGTCTATACGCACCCTTCGAATACGCGGCGTGACCACTGCGACGGTCGTACTGACCCGTGCCCGGGGTGCACTCGTAGCAGGGTTGGTCGGTTTCACGGCACTGTCGTGGATGTATCTGGTGTTTGTGGCGTCCCGGACGGGGGATATGTCGTCGGTGCTTTCAATGCCGATGACACCGGCCTGGTCACCGGTCCAGACCGCCTTGATGGCCGTGATGTGGGCGGTGATGATGGCGGCAATGATGCTGCCGTCCGCGATTCCGATGGTGCTCGCGTACGACAGTTTCGGTCGAGGCACGGTCGGCGACAGGGGCGGTTCGACGCCCCTGTTCGTTGCCGGATACATCGTCGTTTGGGCGGCGTTCGCCGTGGGTGCGACCGCACTCCAGTGGTTGTTGGCAACGGTTGCGCTCGTCGATGGCATGGGTGTCGTGACGGAGAGCTGGTTCTCGGGCGCGTTGCTGATCGGAGCCGGGATCGTGCAGTTCTCGCCGGGAAAGCTTCGCAGCCTCGAGGCGTGTCGCACACCGATGGGGTTCTTGATGACGTCATGGAGAGAGGGGAAGGCGGGAGCGTTGCAGATGGGATTGCATCACGGAAGGTTGTGCCTCGGGTGCTGCTGGTCGCTGATGGTTCTGCTCTTCGTGCTCGGAGTGATGAACCTCGCCTGGGTTGCGGTGCTCGCCATCTTCGTCCTCGCGGAGAAGGTCGCTCCAAGAGGTGTCATGGTTTCGCGGGTCGGTGGAGTGGTTCTGGCGCTGTGGGGCGTCGTTGTCTTGGGAGGCTGATATGGCTTGGGAAGTGAGCGGTTCGTACTACGAGGCCTGCAACTGTCAAGCGGTGTGCCCGTGTCGGCGGGAAGGAGATCGACCAGGGGGAGCGTCGACGTACGACACGTGCGATTTCGCCCTGTCGTGGAAAATCGACCGCGGCCATGTCGATGGTCGCGATCTATCTGGCCTGTCTGCGGTGATCGTGGGATCCTACGCAGACGACGAGCCGGGGAGTCCCTGGCGTGTCGCGATACTCGTTGACGAGAACGCCGATGAAGCCCGCCAGAAGGATCTTGCGGATGTGTTCCTCGGCAGGATCGAAGGTGACACCAAGCAGCTCTACGGTCGCGCGATCCAAGAAGTGCTGATGGTGCGGCCTGCTGCGATCGAGCTGGTGCATGTGCCCGGTCGGTGGCGCATTGGTGTTGAGACGTTCGTCGAGGTGCGTTCCACTGTGGAGGCTGATGCAGATGGTCCGGTGACGTGCGGGCTCACCGACCACGTCGATGGGACCGAAATGATCGCAGATGTGCTCACCGTGGCAGCACCGCCGTTCGAGTGGAGCTTTCGGGAGCGGTGCTCCTTCGAGTCCACTTTTGCCTACCGGGGATGATCGCTGTCGTTGAAGCTTGGCGCGAGATCAGGGGAGCCGAGACGAGATCAGCTGAGCCATCTCGAGCAGATCGGTATCAGATACAGCACCCGCGATACGCGAAACGCTCACCGTCCAGTCGCTCTGGAGGAAGTTCACGTCCCCTTGTGCGGTCCAGGCGTCTTCGCCAAGGCCTTCGAGGGTTTCACCAGTGCGTGCAGCACTACCCGGCTCCGCGAAGAAGACTTCGCCGTCGTATACCTGCACGAAGACGGTGTTGGACGACCCATCGGCCTCGTAGAGGCATGTAACCGGATCAGGGTCGCCATCGAATCCCTCTGACGGACCGGCCGAGACTGTGCCGCCGAGCCACTGCTCTGCTTCCTGATTGGTAATGAGCGAGCAGCGGTCCAGGTCCTGATCTCCCAGACCGAGGACATTGTTGTCGCTATCCCCGCTCCCACAGGCTGTCGTGATGAGCGCGATCGTCAAGATCACGAGCATCGCGTTGAGATGGCTCACGGAGCTGCGCTTTTGCATGGTGTTGACTATACGCGGCTACCGAGGCCGCCGCGGGCCAATGGGATGTCCCAAAGCACCGGTACCTGGAGGATGGGGAGCCTCCCTCTGGTGTTGTGGCTACCAGGTCAATGGCGTTGTCGAGTCTGCCCGACCGGTGATCATCGCGACCGAGGTCAAGGGACGAACGCGCCATCAAGGTGGTCCGTGGGTGGCGGCGGCAGATACCAGCAGCGCGGACCCGCACAAGCACTTCGACATCCTTGGCCAGTGGCATGTCGACGTTCTTGAGAGATCGAGAACATCCAGGCGACCAGTAGTCGCAACGAAGAATTGCCCTCATCGCGGCTTCCCAAGACTCTTTCGTGGTGGTGCCTCAGTGCCCAGGGGGCCTGCAGACCGTTCGATGCCTTCGAGGATGAGGTCGAGCCCAAAGTCGAATTCATCGCTGTAGTTGTATCCGGGTTGGAGGACGTGTTCGGTGGTCAACTCGGTGAGGTATGGATACGCCTCGGGCTGGAACTGCTCCATGATGGCCTCGGCGACCTCGTGTGTCTCCTCGGTCGTATCGAATGGAAGGTTGACCTCTTGGAGCACGAATCCGTATACGTAGCTGTCAACCAAGGCGTAGGCGTGAGCGGTCATCACGATCGTGAATCCTGATCGGCGGAAGCAGCCGATCACAGCATCGTGGTGAACCAGAGTCGCGGGACCAGGTGCGGTTCGTGTCTGCACGAGGCTGACTGCCCACGGATGAGCCAGGAGTGCTGATCGGACTGACTGGGCACGGTGGCGCATTGCGGGCTTCCATTCGAGGTCAACCTGTGGCAGGTCGATCTCGCTGAATACGGCATCGACCATGCCGTCGAGGACCTGGTCCTTGTTGGCCACGTGGTGGTATAGCGCCATGGTCTTGACGCCGAGTTCCTCTGCAAGCTTTCGCATGGTGCGAGAGTCGATGCCATTGGTATCGGCGAGAGTGACGGCACCAGCGATCAGCCGCTCTCTGTTGAGCGGAGTCCTCGCCTCTGGCGATGTCCTGGCATGTGTTGCCATCGGTGTTCCTCACTTTCCCGTGGGCTCGCTACGGAAGATTTCGAAATTTGTCGGTAATCGTTTGACAACCGTACAACGTACGGTTAGCTTGGTACCTCGTACCGTACTAAGTACGGTTGCATCGGTCAACTCCGATCAGACACAACAAGGAGCCCACGATGCATGAAGCCAAGAGCAGAGGCATGACCTCTGCAACCATCCATCACAGAGGTGAACCCAACATGACACGAAATGACACGATGAAGGCGATCGTCCAGGACCAATACGGCTCTGCCGAAGTACTGCACAACGCTGAGGTCGAGCGACCGATGATCGCGAGCGACGAAGTCCTGGTGCGAGTCCATGCCGCAGGTCTCGACCGCGGCACCTGGCACCTCATGGCCGGCATGCCATATGTGATCAGACTCGGCTTCGGATTCCGACGTCCGAAGAACCCCATCCCGGGTCTCGACGTGGCAGGCACGGTCGAAGCGGTCGGCGAGAACGTCACCAGGTTCAAGGTAGGTGACGACATCTTTGGAACTGCGAATGGTTCGTTTGCCGAATTCGCCGCAGCAAACGAGGACAAGCTTGCCCACAAGCCGACCACTCTCTCGTTCGAACAGGCTGCAGCCGTCCCGGTCTCCGGCCTCACCGCCATCCAGGGCCTGAGTGATCAAGCCCATGTGGAACCCGGACAACACGTGTTGATAATCGGCGCATCAGGTGGCGTCGGCACTTACGCCGTGCAGCTTGCCAAAGCCTTCGGCGCAGAGGTCACCGGCGTGTGCAGCACCTCAAAGACAGACCTGGTCCGATCGATCGGCGCCGACCACGTCATCGACTACACCAAGGAAGACTTCGCTGACAGTTCCCAACGCTACGACGTGATCCTCGACATCGGTGGCAACTCGCCCCTGAAGAAGCTCCGCGGTGTCCTCACGAAGACCGGAACGCTCGTCATCGTCGGCGGCGAGGAGGGTGGCCGCTGGATTGCGGGCGTCGATCGCCAGCTGCGGGCCATGGTGATGTCTCCCTTCATCTCTCAACGCCTCACCACGTTCATTTCGAAGGAAACACACGTCGACCTTGAGCGCCTGGCGCAGATCATTGACGCCGGGGACCTCACTCCGGTCATAGACAGGACCTATCCCCTCGAAGAGACACCGGACGCGATGCGACACCTCGAAGCGGGCCAGGCCAGAGGGAAGATCGTCATCTCGGTCGTGACCAGCGAATAGGCCGGTGCCAACCACGATCACGTTGGCGTGGCTGCTCCTGCCTCGTGCGGCAGTGATCGTGGCTCTTCTCGCTGGGGAGGACACGGGACACGCATGTCCTAGTCCGCTTGGGCCTCCACGATGCGCTTCAGGTTCTCACGGATCTCGGCACCTTCAGTGGCGGCGTTGCGAGCAGCGAAGTACCCGATGATCCATCCAATCGGTCCGAAATGGCCCATCAGGCGTTGGAGGGCTGTGAGATCAGGTTCCACACAGTGACCCCCACTCCGACAGCTATGAAGACCCACAGGACGATCCGAATACCGATCGGTGCGAGCCGCCACAGATTCTTGACCTGGGCATAGATGAACGAAGCGATGACCAGTACTCCAGACGCGATGCCGCCTATCGCAGCGGCCACGCCCAATGTCGCTTCGGTTGTGGAGCCGGATGTGGGTTCGAGGATCAGAAGGAGGGCACCCGCAGCAACAGCAATCATGACTGCTGTCACAGCCAGCAATATCAGCAGCCTCAGGCGATCCAAGCTCTGTTTCTCGGCGGTCGTTGGGGCGTGAGATGTCATTCTTCGATCCTTTCGGTTCATGAGGGATCCGTCCATCGTGTGAACCCAATGTGCCAGAGATCCATCGCTCGGTCATCGGCCACAAGGCCATCCCGTATCGGCCGTCCGGCCGACACCCTACCCGGCTGTTTCCGTCGGCTCGACGATTCCGTGCTGGTGGGGGTAGACGATGAGTTTGCCACGTCCGTTCTGGAGATAATCGATGTACACCTTGCCATCCCTCCTCCGTGGATTCCGATCCGTTGCAGCGATGTCGTCGAGTCCAAACTGATCGAGCAGTCTTTGGCGTGCCACATCTGTACCGAACCGGTGCTCCCAGGCGTGGGCGAGCTCGTGAAGCACGATGAATGCGGCGTCCGAGCAGATGTCGATACGGTCGATTTGTGATCGAGGGCTATACAGGCCTGAGTGTCCATCACAGCCATTCTTGGTGTCGTGGATATAGACACTCAGGGGTGGAAGATCCAGTCCGGTGGTCTCGAATCGATCGAGGACTGACTCAACAGTCTCGATCTGTTCGGTGGTACCTCCCTGGATCACTATGGGAGGGGCATTCAGCGTTTGCCCGCTCGCAGCGAGAGCGTCCCCGCCCGGGGGTACCAGGGAGATCAGTACACCGAGGATGATGGCCGTGCGCTCCATGCCATCACCGTCCACCCGACGGCTTAACAGTTGATTGGTGGGTCCTTGCAGGATCGCCGTGGGTTTAAGGCCGATGAAAGGTCGACGTGATGCACTTGGCCATGGCGGGCAGATGGCACTGCGCGTAGCATGAGAAGTGACCAGGAGGCGGTTTGAGATTCCGAATCCTCGGACCCCTTGAGGTTGAGGCAGACGATGAGCTGATCGACCTTGGCCCAAAGAAGCAACGATCGCTGTTCACACTGCTGTTGATCAACCACAACCGTGTCGTGTCGACGGATCAGATTCTCGATGAACTCTGGGGCGAGGACGCAGAAGGGAAAGAGAACGCCCTGTGGGTGTATGTCTCGCGGCTTCGGAACGCCCTTGGCAACACTGCGCAGGATTCGATGCTCGTCGAAGCGAAACTCATATGCTTGCTGAATGGATTTCGCATCTGACTTGGCTCATATGGGCCGGTGGCGTTTGCTCGAGATGACGCCTGTGTCGAATCCCGCGAGGTGGAGTCCCCCGTGCCATCTCGCATGTTCGATCTTCAGGCAGCGGTCCTGGACAACTTGGAGTCCGGCGTCGAGAGCGCGCTTGGCTGCCTCGTCATGGCGTAATCCGAGTTGGAACCATACGACCTTCGCACCAACGGCGATAGCTTCATCGACTACTCCCGGAATGGCGTCGTGTCTGCGGAATATGTCAACGACATCAGGTACTTCAGGGAGCTCGGCCAGGGAGGGATAGGACTTTGCCCCGAGCACCTCTTCGTAGGCCGGGTTGACGGGGTAGGTTGTCATCGGCGTGCGCATGAGGTAGGCAGCGACAAAGTTCGAGGAACGGATCGGGTTGGCCGACACACCGACGAGGGCAACGGTTCTGGCACTTCGTATGATGTTGAGTCGTTCAGCCGGCGTTGCGTCGGGCACGGTGGTTGTGGTCATGGTGTCTCCAGGGCTTGTCCGAGGTCCCACAGTATGTCTTCGATATCTTCGATCCCTACCGATATCCGGATCATGTCGCTGCCGACTCCCATCGCCTTCCGTTCGGTCTGGGGTACCTGCTGGTGGGTCGTTGACGCCGGATGGATGACCAATGTCTTGGCGTCACCCACATTCGCAACATGAGAAGCCAACTCAACGCTCTCGATGAACGTGATCCCTGCATCGAATCCTCCAGCCAGCCCAAAGGTGAACACGGCGCCTGGGCCTTCAGGCACGTAGCGTTTCGCGTTGTCGGTCCAAGGGTTGTCATCGAAGATCGGGTAGTTCACCCACGCGACCTTCGGATGCTCGCGGAGGAACTCAGCGACCGCCCTGGCATTCGATACGTGCTGTTTCATCCTGAGCGGCAGCGTTTCGAGTCCGAGAAGCAGAAGATACGAATTGAATGGGGAGAGCGCCGAACCGAGGTCGCGCAACAGCTCGGTGCGGGCCTTCATCAGGTAGGCATACTCGCGGAAGTTCTCCCAAAATTCGAGATCGTGATAGGCGGGCGACGGGTCGGTGATAAGAGGAAAGTTGCCGTTGTCCCATGGGAACCTGCCGCTTTCGACGATACACCCAGCAATCACCGCTCCGTGTCCGCCGATGAACTTGGTTGCTGAATGGGTGATGATGTCTGCCCCGTGCTCGAGTGGGCGGCACAGGTATGGCGTTGCGAACGTGTTGTCAACGATGAGGGGGAGTCCATGGTCGTGGGCAACCCGTGATACGGCTTCGAAGTCGATGACGTCGGCTTGTGGGTTTCCGATCGTCTCTGCGTATACGGCTTTGGTCTGCGTCGTGATCGCGGCGTCAATCGCTGAAGCGTCGTGGATATCGACGAAGGTGACATCGATACCGAGGCGGCGCAGCGTCACATCGAATTGGGTATATGTGCCGCCGTACAAAGACCGGGAAGCGACGATCTCGTCACCTTTTTGGGCCAGCGTAAGGATACTGATCAACTGTGCCGCCTGGCCAGACGCCGTCGCCAGTGCCCCGACACCGCCTTCGAGGGATGCCATTCGCTCCTCGAACGCTGCCGTTGTCGGATTTCCGATCCGGGTGTAGATGTTCCCAAAATTCTGCAGCGCGAACAGGTCAGCTGCGTGTTGAGCATCGTCGAAGACGAACGAAGTCGTGGCATAGATGGGCATGGCCCGAGCGCCAGTTTCAGGGTCGGGGCGTTGGCCTGCGTGAATCGATCTGGTTGAAAATCCGTGGGTGTGTGTGTCTTCACTCATGTTTGCGCTCCGATCAGTCTCGCCTGCCAGCCGACTGGACTCGTACTTTCGTGGAGTGATAGTTGCCGACATCCTTGCATGCCATCAACCACACAATGACCTATGGGCACTGGCATCGGTGGCCAGGAGATACTGCATCGTATGCCTCAGTGTGAGGCTCGGGTTCTGGACCCTGCGAGTCCAGAACCCGAGCCCGCATGCCTTAGGCGAGTGTGACACTCAAAGGAACAGCCCGACTCAAGGTATGCCCAACCGGTGAGGTTGCGACGACCTTCTCGTGAAGTTCCCTGATTGCCTCTTCGTCTGCGTCGGATTCGATGTAGACCTTGGCGCGCAACGTCTCATAACCAGCGTTGCCTGGTTCGATGCCAAGAAACGTCTTGAGGTTGATTTCGCCCTCGATATCGATTCGGAGATCGTCAAGACGGATACCCGAGGCAGTTGCCACCGCGGCATAGCCAATTGCGAGGCACGACCCGAGGGCACCTATGAGGTGCTCAACAGGGTTGGATGCCAGATCAGTGCCGCCGAGTCCTTCCGGTTCATCGGAGGCGATCGGGGCAAAGTCGCGGATGGTCGTGGTGGTTTGGAACCCTCCGTCCCAAACCACCGATGCCGCCCACGATGTGTCTGCCTTTTCGGGTTCGGCCCCGATGGCCTCGACGAGAGCCCCGACGGCCTGAATGTTGACCTCGTTCAATCGTGTTGTAGTCGTTGTCATGTGAATCCCTTTCAAGTGCGACCAGATCAGCTGGTCAGTGAAGAATCGGAATGCCGAAGTGGCCCTCTCGGGTGGTGGCGATTCCTAGGGACGTAGTGCAGGTACGCCCGGGCAAGCCACCCGAGAGCTCAACATGAACATGCACATGACGAAGCCACGCAACGAAACGAGAGAAGTGGGTGCTGGGTTACCCATCATTTGAACCTCTCGTATCGCGTGACACATCGCTCGATGCGTTAGCGAGCGAGTAGAACACAGCCGAGCAGGTCTGTCAAGCCCGATTTCTTGAGGAACCGATATTGCTCTGGGTGGCTGTCAACCATCGATATGCACGATCGACGCCTTGGGTGGGTCGTGCTCAGCCACGAACCAGCAGTGGCGACGATCTACTTGTCCAGTCGTCTAGCGCGCACCGTTGGTTTACGGTGATGTGCACGTCGATTGTGAGGCGCGATGACTGAAAACGATGGTGACTCTGAGCGCGAAGTCCTCACGTGGGCCGACTATGGGATCGGTGTGCGGGAGCTGGCACATCAGATCGCGGACGATGGTTTCCAGCCAGACATCATCCTCGGTATTGCACGTGGCGGGCTGATCCCGACCGGGTCGCTTGGATACGCCCTCTCGATCAAGAACTGTTACATCATGAATGTCGAGTACTACACCGACGTTGACGAACGGCTCGACGTGCCCGTGATCCTGCCGCCCTATCTCGAGCTGGTCGACCTCCAGGGATCGAACATCCTCGTGGTCGACGACGTGGCGGACACCGGCCACACCCTCGCAAAGGTCTACGAATTCGTTGCGCACTCGGTACGCACCACGCGAGCGGCGGTCCTCTATGAGAAGTCAGCTTCCGTCATCAAGGCTGACTACGTCTGGCGCCGCACCGACCGGTGGATCAACTTCCCATGGTCGTCTGAACCCCCGATGGTGCCCCCTGCATCGGGCAGCGAGGCCTGAGCGCACTCGTACCAGCTCCTCTTCTCCGCGTCTTTGCATGGAGCGTGCATGGCAGACACCTCGTGTGATGTGAGGATCTCGCTGGCAGCGGAGGCCCCTCAGAGCGGTTCGATACCAGTGCCAGCACCAGGCAAGGCTCTTGCGGTCCTCATGGATCAGTCATCTGCGGTCTTCGCCAGGCCGAGCCGCAGCAGCAGTTCTCGCACGGAGTCCATTGCTTCGTTATCCAGTTCCTGCGTCTCTGCGCGCTCAGCGAGTTCGGCATCGATTGTCTTGAGGGCGCGTTCAAGGCTCTGGCTGAGCCACTTCGGGAGGGTGCCGGAGAATCCGAGACATCCGCACGGCAGGTCGCAGATACGGAGTTTGTCGAGCGCCGTCTCAAGGTCTGCAAGCGACTCTCCAGCGATGAAGATCGTGTCGTTGTTCATGGATCGAACGTATCGCGGCGGTGAGACAGGAATATCTTGTAGGGATCGGACTTCGATCAGCCCCTATGACGATGCGTTCCACTTGACCATGACTCTTGACTAGCACGAATTTTGAATTCGTGATGCACGAATGTTATATTCGTGTGATGGACGAGAACATTCTTCACATTCGTGACGTCGAGCATCTACGGGAGGCTCTCGGCCTCCTTGGCTCACTTCTGGTTACGACCGGGGATGAGGTTGCCATTGCGGTAGTAGGCGGGTCAGCGCTGCTCATAGGTGGCCGTGTTACCCGCGCTACACGCGACGTTGATGTGGTTGCGTTCATCGACGGGGAGGACCTGATGGGCGAATCCCCAAGTTCCGACGCCTTGAGACGTCACGTGTCAGCAGTAGCACTTGAGCTCCGACTCAACTCGGATTGGCTGAATCTCGGCCCGGTCAGTCTTCTTGATGTCGGGCTTCCCCAGGGATTCCTGTCCAGATGTCGGGTTGAACGATTCGGCGGGCTGCTCGTTTACGTCGCCGACCGGTTCGACCTCATCCATATGAAGCTGTTTGCCGCCACTGACCAGGGTCCAGAGAGCAAACACATGCAGGACCTGGTCATGCTCGGACCAACCTCAGACGAACTCGAATCCGCGCGTGCGTGGTGTTTGACGCAAGATGTGTCCGAACCATTCGCCCGCGAAGTCGATGCGGCCGTTGTATGGGTGAAGCGAGAGCGCGATGAGTAGCAGCTTCCTTGATGTCGCGAGCCTGTTTGTCTGGTCTCTGTGGGGCGAGATTGGCGTACCAAGTCCTGAGCGCCGAACGATCGAGATGGCAATCGATCTCGAGCCGTTGATCCGTCTCACGAAGGTGGTCGGAGCGAGAGATCCTCGGCTCCGTTCTCAGACAGCGGATTGGCTGAACGCTTTCCCGGAACTCGTATCCCGGGCGAGACTCAAACGCATCGGTGGTGATGTCTTGAAACCATCGGCTGGTTCGAATCGTGCCGCAATGTCGGGGCGAGTGACGTCCGATTTGGCGAGTGCGTCCGCCGTTCAATTGCGGATTCGGTCCGCGCTCGGCGTCAGTGCGCGTGCAGAGATCGTTCGTCAGCTCGTGCTCGATGTGCCACGAACCCGAAGATCGTCTTCGGACCTTGCCCAGTTGTGTGGTTACACGAGGCGCAACACTGAAAAGGCTCTCGAGTCCTTGGAGCGGGGTGGGTGGCTGATGAGGATCAGGGGCGGGGCATCTCTGCGCTGGTCTGCTGTTGATCACGCGGCACTCGCCGGCCTCTTCTCACCTCTTCCGCCAAGCAACGCGAGCTTCATGGCGCTTGCTGAGATAGTCGAGAAGATTGTGGCATTGGACGACGTAGCTTTGGAGCATGCACAGGTCAGATCTGCATCTGCGCGTCAGTTGCTCGCCGATGTGGGAGCGACAGCTCATTGGGGAGAGGTCAATCTTCCGGAGGTTCGGTCAGCCGCCGATGCCTGGGATGTCACCCTCGCCTGGGCAGCTGGCCTGCCGTCGACTGCGTTGTAGCCACTGGACGCGCTCCGCCTAGCAACAAGGGACGGACTGTGACGGTGAATCTTCTGGCTGTGACCGGAAGAACAGACACAGATATCTGGCTATAGCCAGAAGAGTTCTGACGTTGCTGTCGCTATTGCAGTGCAGCGAGGCTGCTCACAAGTGCCGTGTGGAGCTCCTCCACCAGACCGGTATCCCATTCGGAGTGGTCGGCCCTGAGGAACGACGTGTGATCGGTCCGGTTGTCGAAGACCGCTGCCGGAATCGAGAAGGTGCCGTCGTCGGTTTCGACCTCTATTGCATGCCCACCGCCGCGCTCCATCAGCCACAGGAAGTCGTCCACGCCATAGTCCCCGCGCATGACCACCTCGGGAACACCGTGGTGCAGGATCGATGCATCGCCCTCGAGGCCCGGAACGGCCCGATCCAGGTTCCGACGACGGCTCTCTTCGGGCGTCACCCATACATAGAGCGCAGCCGCCCGGCTGAGAATGTCGGGCGACAGGTGGCGCAGCGAGAAGCTGTACCCGTACGGGTCGGGGAGCGGCGGCACGGTGCCCTCGGGACCGCCTCTGGCGAACTCGATAAGCACAGTCGACACACCGGGTTTGTAACTGGCAAGCGTTGCTGCGCGGTCGCGGGCATGTTCTGCGATCTCGGCGTCGAGCGCCTCGGCCAATGACATGTGCACATCGTCGGGCAGCTCAGCGAAGGGCGGGTTGAGGCCGACGCGCTCACGAGCCCGGTCGAAGCGACCCAACATCCATGCGGTCGGCTCAGCAGGAACCGATGGTGCGGTCCCGAGTGCGGCGTAGTCCTCGTTGACGAGCTCGATCAGTGTTGCCCAGTCCCTTCCCTCGAGGAACGGCTCGCGCTCAGAAGCGAAGAACACCGGTTGCTCTCCGAGGCCACGCAGCTCCTCGCTGAACCTTCGCATCAAGTGGACATACGGGTAGTCGTCGAGCTGCACGGTTGGCCCGAGACCGAAATCTCTGGCGGCGACCTCGGTATTCACCGACGCCAGGTATCTGCGCAGCTCGGACTTGCCGGAGGCAGGCAGAGCAAGCAGCAGCAGCGTGTCGATAGGTGATTCCATGAGCTCAGGGTACGGTTGCGCGACGGCTCTCTTGAATCTGTCGTGCCGATGTGACACGGTCGTGCCATGGCTACCCCGAATCTTCGACAGATCAGCGTCTCGCTACCTCCTGAACTGGTATCGCTCGTCGATGTGGCAACGCCGACGCACCGGTCCCGCTCGGTTGTGGTGGCCGAAGCACTCCAACTGTGGCTGGAAGCTCGGGGCATCGAACCACCGGGCGATTGGAGGGACCGCTGGACGGTGTCGGGGAACGAACCGCCCGATGAGATCAAGGCGCATCCCAGCTTCGGGCAGTGATGACCTCGAGCACCTGTTTCGGTGCGATGTGTGACAGATAGGTATCGGTCGTCTGGAGGCTGGCTTCGTTGAGACCGGTGGCCGACATCTCCGTTGGGACTACCCCGACGGCAAGAGCGAGTTGGTCGAATTCCCAGGGTCGACGCTTGACGGCTCCTTCGAGCGGATCCAGCTTGTCGGACGAGATACTGGTGAATGTCATCACTGTCGAGAGTCTTGTGGTTGACAGAATCGTGCAGGCCACCGACGGGACTGATGCGACGTTCGACGAGGCGTTGCGTCTGATTGTCGCAACGACCGACGGGTCGATTGGTCGGGTGTCAGTGCCGACATCAAGGGGAGACCCGATACGCCATACCTTGGATCGATGGACAGCGCCTACGAACTGTTGCTCGCCGCGGGCCTTCCGGGGATCGCAACCGCACACTTCGAACCCGCATAGATCTACGAGTAGGCCTGGGCCGCTATGAGGGTCCCGGTGTCGTACGATGGTGCGATGCGCATTGCAGCAGCTCAAACGGCACCGGTGTGGGGAGACTCAGAGGCAACGGCCTCGGTCGTCGTCGACTGGATTCGACAGGCAGCCGATGAAGACGTCGACCTGGTGGCGTTCGGTGAGACCTTCCTATCGGGATACCCGTTCTGGATCTCGCTCACAGACGGTGCACGGTTCAACGCTGCTGATCAGAAAGAGGCGTATGCCTACTACCTGGCAGGTGCCGTGCATCTCGACGGTCCCGAGCTCGGGTCTATCACAGACGTCGTTCGTGACACAGGGGTGTTCACGTATCTGGGTATCACCGAACGGTCCGTGAGCGGTGGAACCGTGTACGCCACCCTTGTTGCGATCGACCCCGCCAAGGGCATTGTGAGCGCCCACCGCAAGCTCATGCCCACCTATGAGGAACGCATGGCGTGGGGTATCGGGGACGGAAACGGTCTGCGGACCCACCATGTCGGCGACTTCACCGTTTCGGGACTCAACTGCTGGGAGAACTGGGTCCCTTCGGTTCGCCACACGCTGTATGCCCAGGGAACGACACTGCACATCGCAAGCTGGCCTGGAGCCGTGAGCAACACGATCGACATCACCCGTTTCATCGCTCTCGAAGGACGCTGCTACGTTCTGTCGGCAGGGACACTCCTGAGGTCACAGGACATACCGGAAGCCTTTCCTCTGCGTGAACAGGCGCTTGCAGCAGGACCCCTCGACTACGACGGTGGCTCGGCAATCGCGGCACCGGACGGGAAATGGATCGTCGAACCGGTCGCGGGCACCGAACGACTCGTCATCGCATCCATCGATGCGGCGGCTGTGCGGGGCGAGCGTCAGAACTTCGATCCCGCAGGCCACTACTTCCGCGCCGACGTGATCAAGGTCGAAGTAGACCGAACACGCCTCGACCCCGTGACATTCACGTAGGCACATTCACGTAGGGACACTTACCGAACAATGGCTCGCCTCGTCAGCATCCCATGCCGCGTGCGGAGCTGTCGCAATTGTTCGGCCAGTCCCCTCGACCCGCAGAGGTGATGTGCCGTCGCCACATCGTTGGGTTATGTCACAAGAACCGCAAGATGCCCGCGCAGTGACAACACGCTGACGCGGAACAACCGCCGTTGGGCTGACACCGAGGGCGGTCGCTCCTCCGCGCCAGCCCTGAGTCGTTACTGCTTGGTTGCCAGGCAGTAGCCACCCATCAGGACCATGAGCGCGCCGCCGATGACCAACGACCAGATGATCGGAACGAACGCCACCGGTTGGATGGTCATGTAGTTGTCAAGATTCGTGGCGAACACGCCAACGAACGCATCGAATCGCTCCAAGGCATCTGGCATGTTCTGCATGGCTGCGGCGGTCGCCGGGAAGTTCGCTCCCATGAATGCACCGAGCTCTTCTTGACTCATCCCGAGCTGGGTCGCGAGATCAGGCAGCATTTCTGTCTGCATCTGCTGGCCCATCGCTCCGATCGTGACCAGGGAAGCGGTCGCACCGTCGATCAGTTCCTGTGTGTAGACCGGTGTCAGATTCTCGTTCAGCTGATCCGCATCAGCCGCCTTCTGCGGAAGACTCAGCGCAAATGTGACGATCACAAGCCCGGCACCAACTGCTACCACAAGAATCGGCCAGAGTCGACCCGACTTGAACATCATGATGCCCAGAGCGATCGCGACCACACCCGATATCGCGACAATCCACGGAACCGTTGTTGCCGGCAGACTCTCCGTCGGTATTGCGTCGGCAGAGGCGAACAACTCCTGTTGCTGGTCGAGCGTGTCGACCAAACCGGAGAACGTCGCAGTGACTGTGGGAAGGGCCGCCATGCCTTCGGCAACCGCCGGATACTGGGTCTGGACAAGCGCACCGAACTCCTCAGGAGTCATGCCCAATGCTTGAGCCATGCCGGGAGCAACCAGCGTTTGGAACTCGACGCCAGCGGCCTCAAGCTCATCAATATCCGCTTGGGCTACCGCCAACGATTCGTCGGTGAGAACTGGACGAAAGTCGTCGATCATCTCTTCAAATGCCGGACCGACCTCGAACAGGTTGTTCATCATCGTGATCACCAGGAACACGATGCCTGTGACGATCACGACGGCACCTGAGATCTTTCGAGAGGTGCTCACACTCCCGAAGCTCTTCGTCGATGCTTCTGCCTTGCTGTCCGCCGTCATGGTTGACCTCCAAGATCGTATGTCGCGTGAAAACTATTCCTTAGTTATGTACTCTGGATTATGTACGCGCCGTGGATACAACAACGAAAGAGTCGCCGGCGAACCACGACTCGGAGCATCGGTGCGCGCAGTCTCACACAACGCGACACGAACGCGAGGACCGCGACCCAATGAGTCAGCACTCTCCTAGGTCGTCGCATGCACGGCAGTAACGAATCAAGTACGGAGTTGTCGGTGAAATCGACGTACGTCCGTTTCACGGCGCATACCATCTCGTCGAGCATCCTGTCGGTCAACAGCACTCGTAGATTGAGTTTCGTCTGGTAGATGCCTACTCGGACGAGGATGCTCCGCTGCAGTGCTCCGAAGAGTGCGTTGGCGTCGTAGAGGACCGAGAACGCCAATCAATCGTCGAGACCAGCTCCGATGGCGATATCCGTGACCCTGTCGGCCGCTGCCTTCCGGCGAAGTTCGTCCTCTCTTCGATACGAGTCGAGATCCGAGAACCGAATCCGGCGGTGGTGGCCGACGGTTCTGTATGGCACCGGGCCGGTAATGGGTCCACCTGTTATGGATATGCCGAAGGTTGTCTCGCGTCGAGGCTGGGCGTCACCCGAACGTCGTCTCAGTAGATGCTCGTTCGTCGACATTCTGCGACCGAACCTACCCGGTGGGTC
>PVMK01189284.1_pt3 | contig 35450 bp, 28 predicted proteins | sample 1853481 | NCBI WGS metagenome assembly PVMK01 (sample SAMN08533507, study PRJNA380276) | Marine sediment metagenome, whole genome shotgun sequencing project. | reverse complement strand
TAAAGGTGTGAGTAACGAGTAACGATGAATCCGTTTTAACTGTTTATAATCATATTGTTATGCTATCGGTTGCATAGACACCCTCTCCGCCATTTAAGCCGATATAAAAATAGAGTAGTGGTGAGCACGATTTGCTTTAAACGAGCAAGAAGGGAGCGAAGCACTGTAGTGCTATACTGCCCAAAGCTCAAGATAACCGGGATGCGATATTGCCTAAGGTGTCTGCCAGTTATAGGTATTGGTGACCTCAGCACAAGTGCGGCATTACCAGATGGTCTTGCCCTAGGACTCCAGCGTCTGGAGGTCGTTTTCCAACTTGAACCAATCGTGCTCGCAGACCGGACTCAAATAACCCGCCATGATCTTTTGTGGCTTTATTTGCTGTCCAGACTTGTCGGCAGTTGAGGAATTTTCGAAGTGGTAAGGCGTTCCGAGCGCAGCCGCTTGCTTTGTCATTGGCCTGGTAGTCATACGATACCCTCTCTTGTCGGTATCCTGATTGCCCTTAAACAAGAACTATTCTTGCTCAATAATTATAAATCGCTGGCTGAAATGGCTGGGTACCGTTTGTCAGGGGAATTCTGCCACTCAGACGAACACTGATCGTATTGGTGGACATAATTGCATGCTGAATTGGATGGGCAGGGTGGCTGCCTGTAGGAAATTGACTCGAATTTTGCCAAATCCGATGAAATTTAGCTGTTTTTTAAACTTGGTGCTAGACGAAGCAAGGGCCAGCACCTAAGATAATTACAGGGTCGCTTTTTATAGGGGTAAATTTAGCAAAGAGGGGTAAATCATGATCAGATTAATGGTCGTGGACGATCACGAACTCGTCCGCGTGGGGATGCGTCATATCCTGGACGACTATCCGTCCATCAAAATTGTCGGGGAGGCGGCAGATGGGGAAACCGCCATCAGGTTGAACCACCAGATAAAACCCGATGTCGTGCTGCTCGACATCAGCCTTCCGGGCTTGTCCGGATTCGAGGTGACCACACGGCTTAAGAAAATTGATCCAGGCCTGGGAATTATTATCCTGACCGTGCATGAAGCAGCACCGTATCCTGGAAAACTACTGGACGCTGGAGCTTCGGGTTACCTGACCAAGGGCTGCCCGGCAACTGAACTGGTCCAGGCGATCCGCACTGTCGCAAAGGGCGGTCGCCATATTGGATCCAGCGTAGCTCAGCAAATGGCGCTCACTATGTTGCAAGGCACTTCAACATCTCCGTTTGACGAACTTTCCGCCCGGGAAATGGAGGTCATGTTGATGTTGGTGGACGGTAGGAGGATGGCCGATATTGCAGACGTCATGCACCTGAGTCCAAAAACTGTGGCGACCTACAAATACAGGATTTTTGCAAAACTGGAAACCCGCAGTGACGTTGACATGACGCGGATGGCCATGCGCTACGGTGTTGTAGCGCCCTGTTGAACAGGCCAGCCCGGGTTTTTCCACCCGGGTAGCTTGTGTTTTATTCAGCTGAAGGCGTTGCAGGGGTCTGCTGTGCTTTCTGTTCAGTTGGTGGCTTTTCAGCTTTCATTTTAGCAGGGGCTTTGGTCTTGCCCCCCGAAGAACTGCCCAAGGTATAAATACCCTTGTTGTCACGGGTTGCGGTTACCTGCGCAACGCGGGTAGGTTTCTCCACTTTCGTTGTTTTTTGCGGTGATTCCTTTGCTGCTACAGGTTTTTCCTGCTTGCTGCTTTTAGCGGCCGCTGGTTTAGAACTGGCTTTTGCCTGGGAAGAGCTCTTGCCTGCTTCCGGCTGCTTATCCCTGGACCTGGAATCGCGGCTGGCCGTATCCTTCTCAGAATGTTTTTCAACGGTCGGTTCCTTGACTACCAAATCTTTTTTGGGTCGAATTTCCGTTTCCGGCCGCGCTGCTGTCTGCACCGTTTTCTCATGATCGCGTTGTGCTGCCTTGCTGGCTTCTGCTACGGGACGTGGTCGCTGGTTGGTCTGTGCTGCCCTGGTGGTTACTTTGTTGCCATCAACGTCCGCAGGGCTGCTTTTCTCAGGCGCCCTGGTATTGCCAGTCGTGGCGTCGCGTTGCTTGCCGCCGGTTGTCTGGTAGGGTGAGCGCCTTCTCCGGCCCCTGCGTGGTGCAGATCCTTCTTTCCGTTCCTGGGGCTGCTTGCCGCCCGAGTGGTTTGTTGCGAAGTCTGCCTCGTTTTGTCCGCTGCCTGGGCCGTTGGTTTGCGGCTGACTTTTTACGCGGGGTCTTCTTCGCCGGCCTTGACTGACTCTCTGGATTGTGTCGTCTTTTTCTTACTGCCAGGTCTGCCGCCCGCTGATTTCGCATCAGCGGGTCGCTTCTGACCCGACTGTCGCTGGCCTGACCGGCTCTGGCTTGCCTGTTTTGAACCGGACCGCGCCTGGGCGGGTTTGCGGGTTTGCCTCCGGGTGGTTGATTTCTTGCTCGCTTTGCTTGCTTGCTTTGCTGGTACTGCTTTCCCCGTGCTCGCCTTCTTTGTAGCTTGCAGGCTTTTCCTCGGCAGCTGAAAACAGCTTGCTGAAAAACTGCCCGAACAGTCCGGGCTTGCTCTGTCTTTTCCGGTGTGGGCGTGGGCGCCGGGCGGGCATGGCTCACACGCTGAACTACCGGGGCTGGGCAGCGATGGCGCTGGCCTGCGTTTCGGCACTGGCCACCAGTTCAGGTTCCACTTCTCGACATGTGCGAATAGCTGGGGTCATCAGTGACTTCAGTTTTCCGCAAGCGGTGGATCTCGAACTTGGGCCGCTGCATGAGTTCGTTGGCCAGAACAATAACGGGAACAGATTGCCGGGACTCGATATCCGCCAGGTTCTTGCGCTTTTCGTTCAACAGAAAAGTTTCGCCACTTTGGTCGGCACCTGGACGATGACCTGGCCGGTGAATTCCTTCATGGATTCCTCTTCCACCAGGCGAAGGATGGAAAGCGACAGTGATTCGATGCTGCGAATGGTGCCGTGGCCGTCACAACGGGGGCAGGTCTCCTCGCTGGATTCACCCAGCGAAGGTCGCAATCGCTGGCGCGACATTTCGAGCAGGCCAAAGCGTGAAATGCGCCCGGTCTGAACCCTGGCCTTGTCAATTTGCATGGCATGGCGCAAGCGCTCTTCGACTTTTCTCTGGTGTTTGCGGTCCATCATGTCGATGAAATCGATCACGATAAGCCCGCCCAGGTCCCGGAGCCTCAGTTGACGGGCTATTTCATCAGCGGCCTCCAGGTTGGTCTTGTAGGCTGTTTCCTCGATATCGGCGCCCTTGGTAGCCCGGGCTGAATTGATGTCGATGGACAGCAGCGCTTCGGTGTGATCGATGACCAGAGCGCCGCCCGAGGGCAGGTGTACGGTGCGCGCAAATGCCGTCTCGATCTGGCTTTCGATCTGGTAGCGGCTGAACAGGGGAACGTCATCCTGGTAAAGCTTGAGCTTGCGGACGTTATGCGGCATCACCTGCTGCACGAACTCCATCGCGTCCTTAAATACCTTGGGGTCGTCGATCAGGATCTCCCCGATATCGTTGCGCAGGTGATCCCGGAGTGCACGGATGAACAGGTTGCTTTCCTGGTATATCAGGAACGAAGCCGGCCGCTCAGCTGCCGCTTTTTCAATGGCGCTCCACAACTGCAGCAGGTAGTCCAGGTCCCACTGAAGCTCTTCAGCTTCCCGGCCTACACCGGCGGTGCGGACGATGATTCCGACGTTGTCGGGAGCAATCACCATCTGCAATTGTTCCCGTAGATCCTGCCGGTCTTCCCCGCTGATACGACGTGATACGCCACCGGCTTTCGGGTTGGTCGGCATCAGGACCAGGTATCGCCCGGCCAGTGAAATATAGGTGGTCAGGGCTGCGCCTTTGTTGCCGCGCTCTTCCTTCTCAACCTGGACGATGATTTGCTGCCCCTGTTTCACCGCATCGCGGATGGATATCTTGCCGTCAATTTTACTCGCGGAGGGGTGGTAACTGGCTGGGGCAAATTTCCTTGAGCGGCAGGAAGCCGTGGCGTTCGGAACCGAAATCCACGAAACAGGCCTCGAGTGAAGGCTCGACCCGGGTGATGCGGGCCTTGTAAACATTGGCCTCTGTTCCTGGGAGGGTACTTCTATGTCCAGGTCCATCAGTACCTGACCGTCTGCCACGGCCACGCGCAACTCTTCTCGCTGAGTCGCGTTGATCAGCATTCTTTTCATTTTATATACCTCAGGCATCCCGGCCTGAACACGCAATGCAGGCAGGGGCTATAACCCTGCTGTTACGCGATTCGTGTTCCCGGCCCCCTTTTCGAAAGGGGGCGCCAGGTTTGCCAATTAATGTTTTTGACGGGGCAGTATCGCCCCGATCCATGACAACAGCCGTCCGGGCCGCTGCCGCAATTTTGTTAATTTGTGTCCGGTTTTTTCGCTGGCTGCCCGGGTTTTCAATTTCCGGATTTCTTTAGCCTGAAATTTTTTCGGCTGATAATTTGCCAGCTGCGCAACGCGCAACAGGGACACTTTCGGATACGATATTCTGAACAATCAGGTGCAGATTCGTGCAACGGCTGGACTCATTCCATCGGCTTGTGGCCGGTGGTCGCTGCCGGGGAAACCGGGGAAGCGACCTTCTGTCTGGACGTTATCCAGCGCGCGGACTTCCGAAGGGATGTAATATAGCAGTGTTTTATCGTTCAATCAATGAGTTGCCGCTCAATGTCAACATCAAATAAAACAAGCGTCCAGCTTGTGAAAGGTTTCTGCGGATCGTGATGGTCAGCGTTTGGACAATTTTCTGTCGGCCCGGCTCAAGGGGCTGCCCCGGTCAGCGCTGTACCGCATGATCCGGACCGGCCAGGTCAGGATTAACGGTGGGCGCTGCAAACCATCCACGCGACTGTGCGAAGCGATGAAGTGCGGATTCCACCTGCCCGGATCAGGGAACCGGGAAAAGCGATCGTCTCCGACCAGGTGTGCAGCCAAATCAGTGACGCGTTCTGTTCAAAAACAGCGACTTGCTGGTGCTCAACAAAGCCCTCGGGAATAGCCGTGCATGCCGGCAGCGGGCTCCCCTGGGGCCTGATCGACGTGGTGCGGCAGCTCCACCCCGGAGAGTACTGTGAACTCGCCCATCGCCTGGACCGTGAGACCAGCGGCTGCCTGGTGCTGGCCAGAAACGGCAAAGACCCTGCAGCACCTGACCGGGCTGTTCCGGGACGGGCGGGTGCAAAAATTCTACCTGTGCCTGCTGGACGGCGAAATGAAGGAGCCAGTGATCGAAGTCGATGCCCCGCTGATGAAAGTGCAGGCCGGCGCCGAACGGCAGATTGAAGTAAACGCGGAAGGGAAGCCGGCCCTGACCCGCTTCCGGCGCTTGCAGGCCTATGCCGGCTGTACTTATGCGGAAGCGGAACTTCTCACCGGAAGAACACACCAAATCAGGGTACATGCGCAGCATATCGGGATGCCGTTGGCTGGTGAAGCCCGGTACGCATCAAAGGAGTCGGTTAAAACAGTGGAAAAAAAAGGGTCTGCACCGGGTTTTCCTGCATGCTCAGAGGTTGAGCTTCGAAAGCTCCTCGGGCGAGGAAATGGCATTCAACGCACCGTTACCGGAAAATCTGAAGGCAGTGCTGGATCGCCTGGAAGATTGCAAACAGGCGGCCAGCCGTGTAGACGGAGTTGATTTCCTACAGGCTTTCACCCCATCACCCACTGGTTATGGCCTGCCGGCTGTGCTCTAATTCGCGCAATGTACAAGCCACTTGAAGCCTTTATTGGCCTGCGATACCTGGGCGCCAAGAGGCGGAATCACTCATTTCGTTCATTTCCCTGATTTCCATGCTGGGAATCGCGCTGGGTGTGACCACCCTGATCACGGTAATTTCGGTGATGAACGGCTTTGAGAAAGGAACTGCGCGCCCGTATTCTGGGCGCGATCGCGCACGCCACGATTCAGCCCGATGGATGGCGCCCTGATGGACTGGCGCGCGGTGATCAAAGACGTCGAGAAACCACCCCGAGGTGAATGGTGCTGCGCCGTTCATCGAAGAAGGCGTATGGCTGCAGGGCAAGGCAGTCGGCGGGCGCTTTCATCCGGGGAGTGGAGCCGGCTTTTGAGGCGCGTGTGTCGGAAGTCAGTGAGAAAATGCTGTCCGGAAAACTCACCGATCTTCGTCCGGGCGAATACAACATCATACTCGGGCTCGGGCTGGCCTCCAGGCTGCAAGTCGGGCCGGGTGACAAGGTCACCGTGATTGCGCCCCGGCTCAAAGCGACACCGGTCGGAGCCAGTCCGTTAATGCGCCGTTTTACCCGTGGCCGGCGTATTCGAATTCGGCGAGTTTGAAAACGACTCGACGCTGGCGATGATCAACATCGAAGACGCAGCCCGCTTGCTGCGTATGCCCGCAGGGGTCGACCGGGGGTGTGCGCCTGCACTTGCAGGACATGGACCGGGCCTGGCGGGTGGCGAGAGACATATCAGAAACACTTCCGGGATATTACATCGTGCGGGACTGGACGCAGGAACGGGGCAACCTGTTCCGGGCGGTAAAAACTGAAAAGACCGTGATGTGGGTGATCCTGTCGCTGATCATCGCGGTCGCTGCGTTTAACATCATTTCCATGCTGGTGATGGTGGTCACGGACAAACAGGCGGATATTGCGATTCTCAAAACCATGGGTGCACGCCCGGGAACGATCCTGCGAATTTTTGTCATCCAGGGCAGCCTCATTGGTGTTATCGGCACCGGGTTGGGGGTGGTGGGTGGAATTGTGTTGGCGCAGAATATTGGTTTGGTGGTTCCGTTCCTTGAGCAATTGTTCGGCTTCGCCCTGTTCCCGGCGGATATTTACTACATCACGGAATTGCCGTCGGAACTCAGAAGCCGCGATATCATCGGGTTTGCCCTGATGACCCTGGTAATGTCGTTTCTGTCCACCCTTTATCCATCCTGGCGTGCGTCGAAAGTCCAACCGGCAGAGGCCTTGAGCTATGAGTGATCAATTGCCCGGGCAATCAGAGCCATTTGCTCTGGAAGCCCGGCATGTCAAGAAAACATTCCATCAGGGGCCAAAGGAAGTGCGTGTTCTGCTTGATGTGAACCTGCAATTGCGCGCGGGCAAATCCCTGGCTATTGTGGGTGCGTCCGGCGCCGGCAAGAGCACACTGCTGCACATACTGGGTGGCCTGGATAAACCCGATGAAGGAGAAGTGCTGGTTGAAGGCGCATCCATGTGGAAGCTGAGTGAAGCTGAACGTGGACTGGTGCGCAACAGGACAATGGGGTTTGTTTACCAGTTCCACCACCTCCTGGCCGAGTTTACCGCGCTGGAGAACGTGGCCATGCCGTTGTTGATTCGTGGTGTGAAAACGGCGGAGGCTGCCAGCAGAGCTTCGCAGTTACTGGGCCGGGTTGGACTGGCAGAGCGGATCAACCACAAGCCGGGCGAGTTATCGGGTGGTGAGCGCCAGCGCACTGCCGTTGCGCGCGCCCTGGTGGGTAATCCAAGGGTAGTGCTTGGGGATGAACCGACCGGTAACCTGGATGAACGAACGGCCGATCGCGTGTATGGAATGTTGCTGGAATTGAACCAGGAATTGAATACCAGCCTGTTGCTGGTCACCCATGACACCCAATTGGCTGCACGAATGGATCAGCAACTTGAACTGCGCATGGGGTGTCTGCAGGAAATCGGCTGAATGTAAAGGGGTGAAGGGGGTGAGGGACTTGAAGGGGCAGGGGGGCTTACCGGCATGCCTGGTCCTGAGTGTGCTCTGTGCTCATCTGTTATCAAGGCTGCCGTCAACGTGGATTGTTGTCTCAGCCGGTTTTACCGGTCTTTTGTTTCTGATTCGACCCGCTACCCGCTGGATGGCTGTCATGATCCTGGGGTGTTGCTGGACACTGTGGCATTTTGAACAGGGTCTGGAAGACCGTTTGGACTATTCGCTGAGCGGAAAAGTAATGGAAGTTAGCGGACTAGTCTCGTCCATTCCTGACGTCTACCCTGACTATGCCCGTTTCCGCTTTGACCCCTTGCCTGATGATGAGCAGCAAGGCTTACCGGGCAGCCTGCTCGTCTATTGGTATCGTGATTTTCCCTTACTGTCAGTTGGAGAGAGCTGGCGCCTGGAATTGCAGCTAAAACCACCCTGGGGCCGGGTAAATTTCCAGGGGGGCGACCGGGAACGCTGGTTGTTTGCAGAGGGAATCGGAGGCCTGGGGACCGTTCGTAGCGGTGAACTCTTACCGTCCAGGGCGCTCAATCGCTATTTCTTGCAACGCGCACGCAGCTTCGTGAGGGAACAAATCACCCTGTTGGTGGAAAACGAGCGGATGCGTGGAGTGGTGCAGGCGCTTGCTATAGCGGATCGCAGCGGTATGCAATTCAGCGATCGTCAATTGCTGTCATCTACCGGCACCTCACATCTGCTGGCCATATCCGGACTGCACGTGGGTCTTGCAGCAGTAGGGGGCGCCTGGCTGGCCCGCATCACCATGCTATTGGCGCCTGTGACCGTGGCGGTTCGCTGGGGATTCAGTGTTTCTCTTGCAGGCGCGCTGCTCGCGGCCCTGACTTATGCCGCGCTGGCAGGGTGGGGTGTATCAACCCAGAGGGCCGTTTTAATGCTGGCCGTGGCGGCATTGACGCTGGCTCTCAATCGTGCCGTTCATCCGGCCCGGGCGTGGGTTCTTGCGCTGGCGGTTGTTCTTGCCGTGGACCCTCTCGCCCCGCTCGGTTCGGGAAGCTGGTTTTCATTTCTCGCCGTTGCGGTTCTGTTGACCCTTTTCGTTCCGCGTAATGGCCGGATTACCTGGTGGAAATCCGCTTTGCTGGCGCAGGACGGAATCATGGTTACGATGTTGCCGCTTACCGTCTTCTGGTTCCAGTACTTCAGCCCAGTCAGTTTCCTGGCCAACATGGGGGCCATTCCCTGGGTCAGCCTGGTAGTGGTGCCGCTGACATTGGCGGGTGTCGCCTTACTGCCGGTTTCGATGGTGCTTGCAGGACTGTTGCTCAACCTTGCAGGGGAGGCATCTTCCGTTCTGTTTCTGTATCTTGAATTCCTTTCCGGCCTGCAGGGTCCGGTTCCCATCCTGCCGGCGCCAGGCATAATGACGGTGGTGCTGGCAATGCTGGGCGGGATGCTGTTGTTATTGCCTGCGGGAGTCCCCGGACGCTGGATAGGCATATTTCTCATATTGCCCCTGTTCTTGCCTCCAGGTCCACGCACGGAACGTGGTTCCCTCCTGATCGAGGCACTGGATGCAGGGCTGGGGATGGCGGTGCTGATCAGCACGGAGCATCACACGCTGCTCTATGATTCGGGTCCGGGCGATGGCCGGGAGCAAAACCTGGTCGACTCGGTCATCACGCCAGCGCTGGCAGGCCTGGGGCAGCATGCGCCAGAGCAGATCATCATCAGTCACGGTGACCTCGATCACGCCGGTGGCCTGGCAAGCCTCATAAAACACTATTCGGCAGCGGAGATGTTCGCAAACCTTCCCGCTCAGCCGGGCAACATTGAAAGCTGCCATTCCGGTCTGGCCTGGCGTAATGACGGTTTTGAATTCCAGGTGCTTCATCCCTCCACCGCATTGCCCTACCTGGGTAACGACAGCTCCTGTGTGCTGAGCGTCCGGGGGGCAGCAGCCAGTGTACTGTTCACCGGCGATATTTCCTCGGCCATAGAGAGCCGCCTGAGAATCACCATGCCCGCACCTCACCGTATTCTTTTTGTGCCACACCACGGCAGCAAAACATCTTCCTCAACGGAGTTCATCTCCGCGGTCAGGCCCGAAGCATCTATTGCCACGGCATCCCTGGGCAACCGCTTTGGATTTCCCCGGGATGTTATCAGGCAGCGCTATATCGATGCCGGCTCGAAATTCTGGTCCACCGGCGAGTGTGGTGCAGTGCGAATTCTGCTCACTGCCGACGGAGGCATCCACGCCGAAAGCGCCCGCCGCACAAGAAACAAAATCTGGCGCTGGCCCGCCGCTCAAGGGTGTCCTTGAACATAAGTTGTGGCAGCTAAATCTTTTCCGCAAAAGACGCAACCCAGTGTTCGGAAGCGGAAGCGCTTAGCTCTCTTCAGGACAATCAACTGTCGGGAACAGTTGATTAGTGAACAGGGATGTCTCGAACGTGTCCTGAAGAGAGCTAAGCGCTTCCGCTTGATGGCACGGCGTTATTCAATGACTAAAAAATTTTGTGTCTTTAGCGGAAAAAAACCAGGCTTAACATAGCCTGTAGAGAGTGCCGCATGTATCATTCGGGCAGCCTCTTGTCATTGGAGTGATACAGCGTGTTTGAAATCATTATTGCCGGCGGTTGGTTGATGGTGCCGATTATCCTGTGTTCCATACTGGCGTTGACGATCATTGCGGAGCGCCTGTGGGCCTTGCGCCGCAGCCAGGTGGTGCCTGATGGCGTGGGTGACCAGGTGGAGCAGTGGGCGGTCCGGCATGAGCTGGACCGGCGCCATATCGATCAATTGAGAGCGGGTTCTGCACTGGGACGAGTGCTGGCAGCGGCGCTGATCAACCGGAACCGGCCCCGAGAATTGATCAAGGAAGCGGTTGAAGACACCGGCAGGCACGTGGTGTACCGGTTAGAGCGGTTTCTCAACACGCTGGGCACAATTGCCGGGATTTCACCCTTGCTGGGCTTGCTGGGCACCGTGATTGGCATGATCAAGGTCTTTTCCACCATTCTTGAACAGGGAGTTGGCAATGCCAATGTGTTGGCAGGCGGGATCTCAGAGGCCCTGATTACGACAGCTGCGGGGCTCACCGTTGCCATCCCCAGTTTCTTTTTCTATCGCTACTTCAAGGGACGCGTGGAAGAATACGTCGTTGCAATGGAAGAGCAGGCCATAAACCTGATTGAGGCCATTGAGCGCAGCAACGTAGCACAACTCAGGTCTGGTGTGCCGGGTGGGTAAGGGATGCACTGTGCAGGTTCATGAATAGTTCAGAGGTTCTCAGGCCTTGAAACTCCAGAATCGTATAAAGGAAGAGCCCACCGTCGACCTGACTTCGCTGATCGACGTGGTGTTCCTGTTGCTGCTCTTTTTCATGGTCAGCACCACTTTCGAACACCAGGCCGTGTTGAAAGTCGACCTGCCCTGACGCCAGCATGGTGGACGCGCCTGTCGACCTGCCTGAACGCCTGGAATTGGTGATTGATGCCAACGGCCTGATGTTTCTCAATGACCGGCAACTGGTGGACAGCGAAGCACGGACGCTCAAGGCAGCGTTCAATGAGGCCGCCGGTGATAACCGCGACCTGCCGCTGATACTGAGAGCGGACCGCGAGACGCCTCACCACTTCGTCGTCACGGTAATGGATGTGGCAGCCCAACTGGGCTTCAGCAATCTTTCCATCGCCACCAACCGGATAGCCGGAAGCGAAGAATGACGGCAGCGGTATAATTGTATTTTCTTGTAATTTCAGAATCACTCTTACATGTCATTGAAATTATTCAATAATCAAGTAAAGCCCGGCGAAACTCGTGTAACATCCGGGCTGGTTGTCTATAAACGCCTGTGGGGTTACACGAAACGCTACAAGTGGATGTTCGTGCTGGGTGTCATCGGCGTGAGCGTCGATGCCAGCATGCAGGCTGCATTCGTCAAGTTCATGGAACCGCTGATCGACCGGGTGTTTGTCGGCAAGGATTCCGAGTACGGCCTGTGGATGGCCGGGTTCATTTTTGTTGCGGCCATCACCCGCATAGTCGGTAATTTTGTAGGGTGTATACAGCATGGAATGGGTGGGCAGGAAAGTCGTCGCCGACCTGCGCCAGGAATTATTCAACCAGTATGTCGTCTTACCGGCCTCCTATTTTGACCACCACAGTTCGGGGCAGTTGATTTCCAAGCTGGCCTATAACAGCGAGCAAGTGGCCAACGCGGCAACCCGGTCCGTGATCGCTGCATTCCGGGATGTCATACTGGTGATTTTGATGCTTACGGTCATGCTGACCGCTAACGTGATGCTGTCACTGGTCATGTTGCTGCTGGTGCCGATAATTGGCCTGCTGGTGACCGTGATCAGCCGCCGTTTCCGCAAAATCAGCCACCGGATCCAGGATTCCATGGGGGACGTGTCGCACCTCACCGAGGAAGCGGTCGTCGGACAACAGGTGATCAAGGTATTCCAGGGCCAGGACGCTGAAAAACAACGATTTGAATCGGTCAATGAAAAAACACGCCGTCTGCTGATGCGCATGTTGGCTACCCGCCTGGCCAGTTCATCCATGGTGCAACTTGCCGCAGGTCTGGCCCTGGTGCTGTTGATGGTAGTCGCAACACGTCCGAGCATGTTAAACGATATTTCAGCGGGTACGTTTACGGTCGTTTTCTGGGCCATGATCGGGACCATTCCACCGCTCAAACGCCTGACCACGGTGCAGGCGTCGGTACAAAATGGGATTGCCGCTGCCGAAAGTATTTTTGATGTGCTGGACACCGAGGCGGAACCTGATTCGGGCGACTATTCAATCGATCGTGTGGAGGGGGCGATTGAATTTCGCAACGTGGGTTTCATTTACGACTCAAGCGAAAAAGCCGTACTGGAAGACGTCAGTTTCACGGTCCCGGCTGGCAGCGTAACTGCCCTGGTCGGGCATTCGGGCAGCGGCAAAACGACCCTGGCGGGATTGTTGCCCCGGTTTTATCCCTACAGTGAAGGCCACGTCCTGCTGGACGGGGTGGAGCTTTCCGATTACAGGCTCGATAACCTGCGCAGCCAGATCGCCCTGGTCAGCCAGGACATAATCCTGTTTAACGATACGGTGGCAGGAAATATTGCGTACGGAGCACTGGGGGGTGCTTCGCCCGAGGCGATCGAGAAAGCAGCCAGGGATGCGCATGCCATGGAATTTATTGAACAGTTGCCGGAACAACTCGATACCATGGTGGGAGAAAGAGGCATGCTTTTGTCCGGAGGCCAGAGACAAAGGATTGCGATTGCTCGCGCCCTGTTGAAGGATGCCCCCATTTTGATCCTGGATGAGGCCACTTCTGCGCTGGACAGCAGGTCCGAGAAGGCGATTCAGGAGGCCTTGTCTGAAGTCATGAAAGCACCGCACCACACTGGTCATTGCCCACCGGCTGTCCACCATTGAGAACGCGGACCAGATCATAGTGCTGGAGAAGGGACGGGTGATTGAATCCGGTACACACGAGGATCTTCTGCAACGCGGCGAAGCCTATTCCAGGTTATACCAGGCCCAGTTCGGGCCCATGACGACAACGGTAATCAGGATCGTGCGGGCTGAATTGGAACATCGCCTGGCAGGTATCTGGTATGGCAATGAGCCGCCCCCGGCGTGGCTGAAAGGCCTGGTGCCTTTGTACCGCCTGGCAAGCCCGGATCGACAGGCAGTGGAAATCAAAAAAGAAATGCGCAGACCTGAATGGGACTTGCATCGTGGTTGTCGGAAACATCACCGCCGGAGGTAGCGGAAAGACTCCTCTTGTGATCCGCTCTGTGCCGTATTTTCAGTAAAGCCGGATTGTCACCCGGAGTCATCAGCCGCGGATACGGTCGCAAGGAACGCGGTTTGCGGCTGGTCAGTCCCAGCATCGAGCCCCGCTGTGGTTGGTGACGAACCGCTGCTGATTTCCCGCCGGACCGGTGTGCCGGTTATCGTGGCGGCGAATCGCTGTGAAGCGGCCCGCGCCCTCCTGAAAAAAAAGGTCAACGTGATTATTTCAGATGACGGGCTGCAGCATCATCAACTGCCCAGGAGCGTGGAAATATGTGTGATCGACGGCGCCAGGGGCCTTGGCAATGGCCTTCTGATTCCCGCCGGACCGCTGCGCGAGCCGCCTGAGAGGCTGTTGTCCGTTGATCATGTGATCATCAATGGTGATTCGGATTGCGTGCCGGGAGATATCGATACCCAAACCATGTCACTGGCCCCGGGTTTGTTGAAATCCCTGGTTGACGGAGATGCGTGGCGGCTGACCCAGTTCACCGGCTGCACCGTCAACGCGGTCGCCGGAATCGGTAATCCGGATCGTTTTTTTAGCCTGTTGCGGCACAGTGGGATCAAGGTAATTGAATATTCATTTCCCGATCATCATGCGTATTCAGAGGCGGATTTTGCCGACATGGACAAAAATTTTCCACTCGTGATGACTGAAAAAGATGCAGTAAAGTGCACCGGTCTTGGTTTGAAGAACGCCTGGTATCTGACGGTCGACGCTCATTTGCCACATTATTGGGAACAGTCACTGCTGCAACAGGTCATCAAGGAAGTCACGCACCGTGCGAAATAGCGAATATAACATTGTGATCCCTGCCCGGATGGCCTCACAGAGACTGCCCGGCAAACCCTTGCTGGGTATTGCCGGCCGGCCACTTATTGAACACGTTTATCGCAGGGCTTGTTGCGCCTCCGTGCAAAAAGTCGTTATTGCAACGGATGACAGTCAGATCTTTGCCGTTGCCAGGGGATTTGGCGCGGATGTCATCATGACTTCACCAGCGCACCAAAGCGGCAGTGACCGGATCGCCGAGTGCGCCGACCGCCTGGGTTGGGGTGACGAGCAGCTGATTGTTAATTTGCAAGGGGGACGAACCGCTGATGCCGGCCGCCTGTCTCGACCAGGTTGCCGCTGTACTCGCCGCCGATCCGGAAGCCGATGTCGCCAGCCTGTACTGGCCACTGGACAGCAGTGAAGAAATCACAAACCCCAACGTGGTCAAGGTAGTCACGGGGCAGGGTGGTCATGCGCTGTACTTCAGCCGCTCCGTGGTGCCTTTTCCCAGGAATTGGGACAACGTGGAGGCTGCGTTGCAATCCGGAATTAAATGGCACAGACATGTTGGCCTGTATGCCTACCGCGCCGGAGCCCTGCGGGCGTTTACCGCGATGCAGGCTACGCCGTTGGAATCAGCCGAGAAACTCGAACAATTACGCTTTCTGGAGAGCGGGAGAAAGATCCGGATGGCTCAGGCCTGCCAGTTCATACCCGCTGGAGTAGATACAGAACACGATTTGGAACGGGTACGTAACGTAATTGAAGAAGAATCTTAAAAAACCCTGTTGAAGGCATATGCCTGAACCCTCATCCACAGTATTTGACGGCAAAGCCTTCGCAAGCAGGCTGCCGACCCGGCCCGGTGTCTACCTGATGCGAGATACCGGGGACACTGTCCTTTACGTTGGCAAAGCACGCAATCTCCGCAAGCGAGTGGCCAGTTACTTTGACGCGAGGCCAAAAGCAGAGCGGATCATGCGCATGATTGCCCGGGTTTGCGCTATCGAAATCAGCCTGACTCGAACAGAAGGCGAAGCGCTGCTGCTGGAAAACGAATGGATCAAGTCCCTCAAGCCCCGTTACAACATCCTTTTACGGGATGACAAGTCCTACCCATGGATCGCGATGAGCACGCAACATGAATTCCCGCAAATTGCATTCCATCGCGGCGCCCGGGACAAAAAGAAAAGCTATTTCGGCCCTTACCCTTCGGCCGGGTCGGTGCGCGAATCCATCAACCTGATCCAGAAACTGTTTCGCCTTCGAAATTGTGAGGACAGCTATTTTTCCCACCGCAACCGGCCCTGCCTGCAGTACCAGATCAAGCGCTGCACAGCGCCTTGTGTCGGCCAGGTCAGCCGGGAGGATTACGCAGCACAGGTGGATGACGCTTGCTTGTTCCTGCAGGGCAAAAACCAGGAAGTCATGACCCGCCTGATTGCACGCATGGAACGGGCGGCAAAGGCGCAGGCCTATGAATCTGCCGCCATGTTTCGTGACCAGATCAATGCACTGAAGCAAATGCAGGCGCAACAATTTGTTGCCGCCAGCCGTGGCGATATCGATTTTATTGCACTGGCGCAGGAACAAGGGAAAAGCTGTGTCCAACTGGTCTCTTTCCGTGGCGGCAGAAACCTGGGGCAGCGCAGCCATTTTCCCAGCCAGGCGGAAGGACGCGAAGCGAGCGAAGTCCTGGATGCTTTCCTGGGGCAGTACTACCAGGACAGGTTGGCGCCGGCGCAGCTGGTTTTATCGCACGACGTGGAAAACCAGGAATTACTGGCGGCCGTCTTCACGGAAAAAGCCGGCAGGAAAGTTTCCATCCAGGCACACCCCAGGGGAGACCGCAGGCACATGCTGGAACTGGCCGCGGCCAATGCAGTGCAGGTGCTGAAAATGCGCCTGGCCAGCCGTGCCAACATGGCCATACAGTTCGAGGCCTTTGCGCAGTTGATTGGGCTGGATGATATACCCGAGTCTGTCGACTGCTTCGATATTTCCCACACAGCCGGCCAGCAAACTGTTGGATCCTGCGTGGTATTTGATATTAACGGGCCAGTCAAATCGCTATATCGCAGGTATAACCTGAAAGGAGTCACACCGGGAGACGACTATGCCGCCATGAAACAGGTGCTGACCCGGCGCTATGGGCGTTTGCAGAAAGAGAATGGCAGTATGCCCGGGATGATCCTGATCGATGGCGGCAAAGGGCAGCTGAAGCAAGCGCTGGAAGTACTGGGCGAGTTTAGTCTGTCCGGCATTCCAGTGATGGGCGTCGCCAAGGGCAAGGCACGAAAAGCGGGGTATGAAGAATGGATATTGCCCCAGCCAATGCGCAGTTACCGTCCCGGACCGGAATCGCCCGCCTCGCATCTTGTGCAGCAGATTCGTGATGAAGCGCATCGTTTCGCGATCACCGGCCACCGTGGGAGGCGCCAAAAAGCCGCCACCCGTTCCACACTGGAGAAGATTCCCGGTATTGGCCCCAGGCGGCGCAGGTCCCTGCTGAATCATTTCGGTGGTTTGCAGGGTGTGAACAAGGCAGGAATCGAAGAATTGTCCAGCGTGCCGGGGATCAGCCGGCTTTTGGCGGAAGAAATCTTTCGGGCCCTGCACTGATCTGCCATAATGCAAACCCTGAATATGCACATCTCCGGCACACCATGACAATGACGGTTCCAACCATGTTGACCCTGTTACGCATAGCGCTTGTGCCGGTGTTGGTATTGTTTTTTTACCTGCCTTACGACTGGTCGAACCTTGCGTGTACAGTGGTTTTTGTGCTGGCCGCCGTGACCGATATCGCCGATGGATATATCGCCCGTAAAACAGGCCAGATGTCGCGCTTTGGCGAGTTCCTGGACCCGGTTGCAGACAAGATCATGGTCGCCACCGCGTTAATTTTGCTGGTACAACGCCAGGAAAATTACCAGGTTATATTTGCCCTGTCTGCCGCAATCATCATTGGCCGCGAACTCACGATATCCGCCCTGCGTGAATGGATGTCGGAGATTGGTGAGCAAGCATTGCTGAAAGTGTCCGGCATGGGCAAGTTGAAAACGATATTCCAGATGACGGCCATCGGAGTTCTGTTGTACCACGAAAATATGGGCTGGATTCCAACAGCGCTGATCGGTGAACTGCTCTTGTACGCCGCTGCGGCACTCACGCTGTGGTCCATGTGGGTGTACCTGAAGGCTGCCTGGCCGGTGATCAGCGACCCTAAATTCCACGTGCATTACCATCATAACGCTGAGCAGTCCGAGGATGATGCGGCTTAGCTCACACAGACTGGCTGGAACAGGGATAGTGGCGCACCATGCAGCTTAATGTTGCCGGTCGGCGTGAAACACCAACCGTCCGGGTTGGCAATATCCTCATGGGAAGCCAGCACCCGATCGTGGTTCAGTCCATGACCAACACCGATACTGCTGACGCGAAGGCAACGGCAATCCAGGTGTCTGAACTTGCCCGCGCGGGCTCCGAGTTGGTTCGAATCACGGTCAATACGCTGGAAGCGGCGCAAGCCGTCCCGGAAATCACCCGCCGCCTTGAAATGATGTCCTGTGAGGTGCCCCTGATCGGCGATTTCCATTACAACGGGCACCAGTTGTTGCAACAGGTGCCGGAATGCGCCCGGCTCCTGGCCAAGTACCGGATCAACCCCGGAAACGTGGGTTTCGGGCGCAAGCGGGATGACCAGTTCGCCACCATCATCGGCCTGGCTTTGGAGTACGCCAAACCGGTTCGTATCGGCGTTAACTGGGGCAGCCTGGACGCCAGGCTGCTGGCCCGCCTGATGGATGAGAATGCCAGGATGAGCCAACCCGAAGACGCTACGGTCGTCATGCGCAAAGCGCTGATCCAGTCCGCAATCGAGAGCGCACAGCAGGCTGAAAGCCTGGGTTTGCCGCATGACCGGATCATCCTGTCCTGCAAGGTCAGTGATGTGCAGGATCTGATCAGAGTTTACCGGGCGCTTGCCGGGCGTTGTGATTATGCCCTGCACCTGGGGTTAACCGAGGCAGGAATGGGCAGTAAGGGCATTGTTTCGTCCACGGCGGCCCTGGCAGTGCTGTTACAGGAGGGGATCGGCGACACCATACGAATCTCGCTGACCCCGGAGCCTGAACAGCCCCGGACGGATGAAGTGATTGTCGCTCAAGAATTATTGCAAAGCATGGGCCTGCGGGCCTTTTCACCCATGGTTACCGCCTGTCCGGGCTGCGGTCGCACCACCAGTACTTTTTTCCAGTCGCTGACGCAGGATGTACAGATTTTTGTACGCGAGCGCATGCCGGAGTGGAAAATACAGTTCGAGGGCGTTGAAAACCTTTCCCTGGCCGTGATGGGTTGCGTGGTTAACGGCCCGGGTGAAAGCCGCCAGGCGGATATTGGCATCAGCCTCCCGGGTACGGGCGAGGCGCCCGTCGCCCCGGTATTTGTCGATGGCAAGAAACACGCCACTCTGCGAGGTGAAACACTGACCGATGATTTTCTGCAATTGATCGAGGAATATGTCCAGGGTCACTATCCGCAGAGATTTCCTTCCAAAGAAAATACCTGATTCATGGTTCGCCTGCGCAAACAGCAAATAGCCGGCCAGGCCGACCGCCACCATCTGTACCAGGAATCGGTTCAGGACACCGAATCCGAAATCGATTTTGTCGAGGAAACCTGGCAGGAACTCAGGGACCGTCCGGCGGAATTACTGCGCGAAGATTTCTGCGGTACGGCAAACACGTCCTGCGAATGGGTCCGCCGGGACACTCAACATTACGCCGTTGGTATTGACTGGGATCCCGAAGTGCTCGATTGGGGACTGCTCAATAACCTGGAACAACTCGATGACGACCAGTTCGGCCGCATCACATTGTTGCAGGAGAATGTGCTCGAAGCACAAACCGAACTGGCGGATATAGTCCTGGCCATGAACTTCAGTTATTTCCTGTTTCTCGAGCGGGGAGACTTACTGGAATATTTTTGTGCGGTCCGTGAAAGCCTGGAGAATGATGGGATATTCTTTCTCGATGCTTACGGTGGTTACGATGCACCCAAAGAAATCGATCGAGGAGCGGGAGTGTGACGGTTTTACCTACATCTGGGACCAGGCGTCCTTCAATCCGATTGATTCCCGGATGACCTGCCATATCCACTTCGAATTTCCGGATAAATCCCGCATGGAAAAGGCTTTCAGCTACGACTGGCGCCTGTGGACACTGCCCGAAATCCGCGAGTTGCTGAGTGAGGCCGGGTTTACGGACATCACCGTTTACTGGGAGGGCACGGATGAAGAAAGTAATGAAGGTGATGGAATATTCAAGCCCGCCGAAGTAGGCGACGCAGACCCGGGCTGGATTTGTTATATCGTTGCTGAAAAGTAGGGTAAAGGGCCAGATTGGCCTTGGCCGCGTAGAATTGATTATCGATGCGGATAGCCGCTTGGTATTGAAGGATCGCTTCTGCTTGCAAATCTCATTGCCTGGCCCGTTGCTTATATCCTGATGAAAGAATGGTTGTTGAGTTTCACGGTTAGAATTGATCTTGGGTTGATGTTGTTTACCGGGGCTGGATTGATCGCGTTACTCATTGTGATGATCACCGTTAGCACACAGTCTTTGAAGGTCGCACGAGCCAAGCCAATTCATGCTTTGCATAATGAATAAATCACTGCCGCAACAATTGAACCCTCGTTGCCAGAGTTCGGTTATTTTTTATTCGTGATGCAAAGCATGGATAGGGCTTGTGCGCGATACTTTTAAGGCATGTCCACCTATTGTGCCCCAGGCAATGATTAGCGTCACCAGAATGGAAACCATAGAAACGCCAATAAAATAAACAGGTAGCTCAATGCGGTAAATAAATGTATCCAGCCATTGGCTTGCCGCGTACCACACAACGGGCCAGGCCACTACATTGGCGACAATCACGGGAATAGACATCTGCTTCATCAATAGCTGAATTATTTTGCCGGACGATGCACCCATGACCTTGCGTATGCCGATTTCCTTGGTACGCCTGGCGACGGTGAAACTTGATAGACCGAACAACCCCATCGATGCCACCAATATGGCAAGAGCCGAGAAAATGGCTAATAGTTGCCCCATGACATTTTCAAACTCGAAACTCTGGGCAATGTTTTCATCCAGATAATTGCGGAAAGGCCTCACACCCGGGAACATTTCACTCCAAAGTGCATCGATCTGAAGCGCCAATGCTTCGGGATTATCCATTTTATAAACAACATTCAGGGTCCCATATTCCTGTGGTGACAGAAAATACATTTCAGGTTGGAATGTGGCCCGTGGATCAGAAAATAACATATCGGGAATTACACCAACAATGGTAATTTCTATGCTGTCTTCGCGACCACGATGCACCGTTAAACCAATAGCTTCTTCGGGGTTTTCAAACCCGAGGCGGCGTGCAGCAGAAACATTAATTACCGAGCCAACTTGTTGTGGAATAATGGCGTCTTCGGCCGCATCTTCATTGCCGGGTACAGTTTGTGAGTACAGGATGTCGCCAGTAAACTCTTCACCAAAAAGACGTCCGGCCACGGGTTCAATCTTGTAAAGATCAAAAAAATCATAATCGACCGCCACGTAAAAAATTACTACGCGGTCTGCCTCACCCGGTACCCGCATTGAGATACCAGAGCCATTACCGTCGCCAGGCGCCTGGCTCGATAAAGCCACCTCTGTTACACCTGGTAGCTGCGCAACCCTATTTTTAAAAGACTCCTGCGAGCTTGCCACTTGCGGGTCGGCCAAACCGCGTACAAGAATGGTATCCTCGGTGGAAAAACCCAGTTCACGCGAACGGGCAAAATCGGTCTGCAGGTAAATGATAGCCGTGCCGATAATAAGCACGGCCGATATCGCAAATTGCAATATCACCAAACCCGATCTGAGCTTCGAATTACCTGGTGAGCCAGATTGATTGGCCGCCAAAACGCGGACAGGACGGATGGATGAGAGCACCAATGCAGGATGAAGACCTGCGCCCAAGCCTACAAACATGGTCAGCGCCAGGATATTTGAAAGCGTCAGCGGATCAAGTATCAGGCTGAACGGTACGGCAAGATTTGTGTATTCATTAAAAAATGGCAAAATCATTCGGGTCATGACAACGGCAAGCACCAGCGATACGATGGTGAAAAACATTGATTCGGTTTCAAACTGTGCAAACAATTGTCCCCTGGCAGCTCCCATAACTTTACGAACGGCAACTTCACGCGAACGTAGCGTCGAACGCGCCGTCGACAGATTCATGAAGTTGATGCTGGCTATCAGCAAAATCATCGCGGCAATTGCACTGAATGATACGAGTGTCGTGACACTGCCTGCTGGTTTCATACCACCTTGCGCGGGACTGTAGAGATGAATGTCCGGTACCTGCACAAAGCGCGGTGTCCATAGTTCACTACCGGGAATATTTACAAGTGCACTGACTTCCGCGGGGAAATACCGATCGACCCAGGCGTTTATGGTGTCTTCTATGGGTCCTATTTGTGCACCATCTTGCAACAGCACATAAACAAAAAATGGCAGACCATTCCAACGCTCCAGATCGGTGGTTCCACCAAAATCATTAGCGGCATAAACCTGGCGGTCATGGGGGATCATGAATTCCATATCCATATGAGAATTGTCAGGAATGTCCCTTATAACGCCAGATACAATATGGGTACGTTCGTAGATGTGATTGACTACAATTTCGCGACCCAAATAGGGACCATCACCCAAATATTTACGCGCTGTTGTTTCATCCAGTACGAGACTGGAAAGTGACTCAAAAGCACGATCAAAACTGCCCTCGACCAACTCCAGTTGAAAAACCGTAAACAGGTTCGTGTCTACATAATCGATTTGCTGCTCAAATGTTTCGCTGCCTTGCACAACGTTGCCGCCTCGTTGGGTAATGCGCAACACCTCGAGAACTTCCGGATAATCCTGCGGCAAAAGCTCTTTGGTAGGACCTACATAAGTGGCGTTTTCAAATGGGTCGCGGCCAGGAATGTTACCGGTCGCTTCCATGCGATAAATATTTTTCGCGTTGGGAACAAAATTGTCATAACTGGTTTCATGCCGGATCACCAAAATGATCAACATGCAGGCGGCCAGGCCAATGGCCAGTCCAAACACATTGATAAATGCATATAACTTGTAACGAATGATATTGCGCATTGCTACAGAGATATAATTTTTGAACATTGCTTGCCTCATTGTCATTTTTTAATATTTAAATAATCCAGGGAACCGGGTACGAGACCGATGGCCATTAACATGCGTTTATCTTTGAAAGGTCTCTTCAAGCCCTTCATTTGGAACATTTTATTCATACCGAAGTGCCGTAATCGGATTGGTGCGGGCAACACGGTAAGCATGACCACCAACGGTCAACCAGGCCAAAAATATTGCAGAGAATCCGATAAACAGGAACACGCCTGCACCAATGTCGATACGATAATGAAAACTCATCAACCAGCTATTGACAAAATACCACGCCACCGGCCACGCGATTAAATTTGCGTAAACCACCGGCAGGGAAAATTGCCTGATTAAAAGCCAGACTATGTTGATGGAACTTGCGCCCAGTGTTTTTCTGATGCCAACTTCCCTGGTGCGGCGTACCGCGGTGAAAGCGGCCAAACCATAGAGGCCAAAAGCAGAAATAATGATGGACAACATGGAAAAGGCAAACAACATTTCTGAGCTACGGGCGGATGATTGATACAGATTGTCTAATGATTCCTCCAAAAACATCGCCCTTATGGGCGTGTCGGGATGAAATTTGGCCCAAGTGTTTTCAATAGCTGAAACGGTTTGCAGGGTGTCCTGACCCGACAAAGCGATGGTGGCAAATGAATAGCGATCCGGTTGAATAAAATAAACGTTGGGGGTGGTCTCTTCACGAACAGTGCGTTCCTTAAAGTCCTCAACAACACCAACAATGGTCATTTCAGCTGTGCCATAACCATCATCCACGCTTAACATGATGGTACGGCCAATAATGTCCTCAGGGTTTTCAATCTCCAACTGTTTCAGGGCGGCACGATTAATAATGCCATTAGCCGGGATTATGGCGGTACCATCGGAGCCATCCATTACTCGTGTGGGCGCATATATATCGTTCGAATAATCGCGTGAGAAACTACGACCGGTTACGAACTCAATGCCATAGAGCTCAAAGAAGTCGAAATCTACAGGATTTATTCTCAATCCGGTACGTTCAGGTAGCCATTCTGCCGATACCCAACGCCCACTATCATGCAAGCGACCGGGTACATCATAAGACCTTGTAACGCCGTCAACACCTGGAATTTGATTTAACTCATGACGCATTGCATCAAATCTGTCGGCCACGATCGGGGACTGCACGCCGGAGATAACCAGTTTGTTTTCCTTGTTGAACCCAAGGTCGGCATTGGTCGCAAAATTAAACTGCATCTGGATCAGGCTGGCAACGATACCCAGGCCAATTGACACCGCAAATTGAACAAGAACCAGTATCTTTCTAATGCCAGTTCTTTCACCCGAATTCGACTTGCCAGAGGTCAACGCCTGTGATGGGCGGTAGTTGGATAAAACCATTGCAGGGTAAATACCTGCAGCAAGAACAACGAATCCAAACAAGCAAAAAAGACCAAGTTGGGCGGCGGAGTCCTGTAAATATTCATCACCAATTGGGGAGTTCCAAAAGTCTGCGAATGAGGGTAAGGCCAATTCAACAAGAATCAGGGCTATTAAAAAACCCAGCAGGCAAAGAAAAGCGGATTCGCCAAAAAACTGCAGGATCAATTGTTTTCTGCTGGCACCCATTACTTTACGCAAGCCAACTTCCCTCGCCCGCAACAGGGCAATCGCGGTTGATGAATTAACAAAATTAAAGACCGCAACACTTAAAACCAAAAAGGCGACAATGGTAAAAGTAATGACACTTCGATACGCACCACCCGGCATCAGGTCACCACCGGTGCTGCCCAGAAGGTGAAGATCGCGCACTGGCAAGCCCCTGACCCTGAACATGTCAGTGACCGGTCCTTCATAATCTTCAAAGGGCACCACCCTGACAAGGAACGCATCAAGACCAGCATTCACATTGTCCAACTCAGCCCCATCATTAAGGGTGAAATAGGTAAGCACCATGCCGGAAAACCAGTGATCATAGTAATGGGGTTTGGGAATTGAGGGGACATCCAGCAATGAAATTGCCTGGAAATCTAGTTCCGTATTCTCGGGCAGATCTTTAATCACGCCGACAATGGTATAGACAGTATCCATACCTCCCTGCAGTGTCTGTCCCATGGGATTTTCCTGGCCAAAATACTTTTTGGCCAGTGTTTCATTAATCACTAAACTGCTTGTATTGCTCAGCGCAGTTGAACGGTCGCCGTTAAGAAATTGAAACTGAAACAGATCAAAGAACCCCGGATCAACAGCCATAACCATTTCATTGAAGACCGTATCACCCCGTTTCAGTATTATCCGGTTTACGGCAACCCGGACAACCTGGTCAATTTCTGAAATATTGGAAGCCATGGCGGCTGCCAGGGGGCCTCTGGTCGTTGATCTTTGCGAAACCACTTGGCCATCTTCTAACATCAAATCCTGGATGCTGTAAATTTCATTCGCAGCCGGCAACCAGTTTTCGTAGCTGAGTTCATAACGAACGAATAATAGAATCAGAATGCTTGCCGCTAAACCAACGGCCAATCCCATGATATTAATGGCCGAATACAACCTGTTTTTCTGGATAATTCGTAACGCAGCGATGAACACACTTTTAAACATGTCGTTTTCCCTTTACTGATCGTATCTCAAGGCCTTAATGGGACTGGCAGCAGCGGCTCTGACAGACAGTACACTGACGGTCAATATTGCAAGCACAAAAGCCAATAACGCTGAAAACAGAAAAAGGACAAAACTCTGATCAATTCGCACGCTAAAGTTCTGTAACCATCTGTCCATGGCAAGGTAAGCAACGGGCCAGGCAATAAAATTGGCCAAAAACACCCAATGAAGAAATTCTTTTGAAAGCAAAACCGTTATCCTGGAGATTGAAGCTCCCAATATCTTGCGAATTCCAATTTCCTTTGTGCGTTGTTGTGCGGCAAATGCAGACAGGCCAAGTAAGCCAAGGCATGCAACAATAATGGCCAGAAAGGCAAACGAGCTAAAGATATTGACCATTTGCTGCTCCGGGTGATAGGCCCTGGAAAATTCTTCATCAAAGAACGAATATTCAAAGGGGAAGTTAGGCGAGAATTTGTTCATGATCCCCCGGATATGTTCAATGCTCGAAGGCATGTTGCCGGACTTCAATTGAATTGAAAGATAAGAAAATTTCTGCGGAGCCAGAAAGATATAAAGTGGTTCAATCGCGCTGTGCAGTGAGTGCAAATGAAAATCTTTCATCACCCCTACCACCTGTCCGGTCTCACCGCTCCAATGTGTGAGTCTCTGCTCCAGCGGTGATTCCCAATCGCCGGCCCTGACTGCTGCTTCGTTCACCAGGAATACACCTTGTTCGTCGGAGGCAAGCTCGCGGGAGAAATTTCTGCCCTGAACTATTTGAATGTCATAGAGATCGACAAAATCGTAATCGGCCGTATTGTAGAAAATCGTGGTCTCCTGATCGGGAAGCCTGGGGTTCAGGGCCCGGGAGGTAAAACCATCGATGTTGTTGGGCAAACTGCCGGAAGCCGCAACGCTGACCACATCTGGATTTCCCAGTAACCCGGCCTTTAGCGCCTCGATGTTTCGGCGAACACTGCTGTCCCGAATTCTCAGGGTAATGATGTTGTTCTTGTCATATCCAACATCAAACTGGTTAACAAAATCGAGCTGTTTGCTGATCGTCAAGGTACAGATAAACAGAACCGTGGTAATCGAAAACTGAAACAACACCAGGATATTTCTAAGGTTGCGGCCTTTTACACCCTTGGCCAACACCCCGGTCAAAGCCGAGATAGGTTTGAAAGAAGAAATATTCAACGCGGGATAGCCCCCTGCAAACAGGGAGACCACCATTACTGTCAAAACAAGCCCCAAAAAAAACTGCGGTTCAATAATTGCCCGCATGCTGAGTTCTCTTTCCACCATGTTGCTGAATAACGGCAAAACCAGGTCGACGATCAACAGGCTCAGACTTAAGGCCAGAAGGATGATGAAGAATGATTCCCCCAGAAACTGTTGGACCAACTGAATCCTGCGGGCCCCGACAACCTTTCGCATACCCACTTCCTTACCACGCCTGATGGACCTGGCGGTTGCCAGATTCACATAGTTGACGCAGGCTATGAAAAGAATAAGCAATGCAACGGATGAAAAAAGATAGATGTATTTCATGTCATTATTGACTGATATCTCCTGCATACGATGCGATTTCAGATGGATATCCAGAATCGGCTGGGTGAAATACATCTGCGGCCAGGGCTTGGGTCCGCCGAATTTTTCAAATAAAGGCACCTCGATTAGCCGGTGAATCTCACTATCAAGTGCAATGGGATCCGCACCTTCGCGTAACAAAAAGTAGGTATACACGTAATTGCTGGTCCACTTTGTAATGTCAGCATTTCCAAGCTTGAAGTAGTCCGTAAATGGAACAATGACATGCATGACGAAATGTGAATTGGCAGGCATGTCTACGAACACACCTGTTACCTTGTAATCCATTTTGTCATTGATATTCAGAGTCTTGCCGAGTGGATTCTCATTACCAAAATATTTCTTCGCAGCGCTTTGGGAAATGACGATGGAGGAAGGTTCCTGCAAGGCAGAGTCAGGAGAGCCAAGCACAAATGGCATGGTGAAGATTTTGAATATATCAGCACCCGCCCAGTAAAATTCATTTTCAAGAAAATGGCTGTCTGCACGGGAAACCAGCGTGTTTTTATCTTGTATGATTCGGGCAACCGCCTCGACCTCGGCAAAATTATCTGCCAAAGCCTGGCCCAGGGGCGGAGGCGTCAAGGTGCGGCCATCCCTCACGAGCCTGTAGATGCGGTCTGAGTTGTGGTGATACCTGTCAAAACTCAGCTCATTCTGAACATAAAGCATGATCAATATGAAGGCCGCCAGACCAACGGCCAGGCCGGAAATATTCAACACGGAATACATTTTTTGCCTGTTGATGCTTCGCAGCGCAACCATTAGATAGTTTCTGAACATGGAATTGATTCCTGTTTACTGGTATCTGAGCGCGTGAATCGGACTCGTATCCAGCTCAGAATTTCTTCAGATTCTCGGTTAAAACCTCGCCATCGAACAGCGATATATCACGTCTCGCGTACTCCGCGTGGGCGGGTGAGTGCGTAACCATCAATATGGTGGTGCCCTGCTTGTTCAGCTGGGTCAGCATCTCCATTACTTCCTCGCCATTATGAGAATCCAGGTTACCGGTAGGCTCATCCGCCAGGATCAGGTGGGGTTCAGCGATCACCGCACGTGCCACTGCCACACGTTGCTGTTGCCCGCCGGATAGTTGTGCCGGCATGTGATTGGCACGATGGGCGATTTCCATCCGCTCCATAACCTTATATGCACGTTCCTTACGTTCCGCCGCCGACACTTTGTGATAGAGCAATGCCAACTCGATATTCTCTCGCACGGTCAATTCATCTATCAGGTTAAAACTTTGAAAAATAAAGCCAATATTCTGCTTACGAATCTGTGACAACTTGCTCTCACCGTAGCCTGCCACGTCTTCTCCATTGAACCAGAAAGAGCCTGAAGTGGGGCTGTCGAGCATGCCGATGATGTTCAGCAAAGTCGATTTGCCGCAACCTGATGGCCCCATTACCGCGACAAATTCACCGCGTTTGATTTCAATGTTGATGTTGTTCAGAGCAGTCGTTTCAACGTTGTCTGAACGAAAAACCTTGGTTAGTCCCTCAAGGTTGAACAGCGTCTCCGACTGGCTCCTGTTTGCATCCGGTATAATCCGGCGGCCCTGTTCTTCATTTGCACTAATATTCTGAGTGTTCATATATTTTTCCTTATTCGCCCTGTAATTCCAGGCGGTCCATATCCAAATAGTTTGTGTAAGGCGAGGTGACCACTTGCTCACCAACCTCAAGCCCGCCCAATACTTCAATAAATCTGAGGTTCCGGCGCCCCAGTCGTACATTTCTCTTCACCGCCCTCGTACCATCGGCTGTCACTACAAACACCCAATTACCACCGGTGTCCTGGTAAAACGCACCATTGGGGATCAATAACGATTCGGAAGGACTTCCTAGTTGCAGGTTGAGTTGCAGGGTTTGTCCACGACGAATACTGACGGGCTCGTTATCAACAAACACGAGGTCGACCTCAAAGGTCCCGTTTTTTACCTGCGGGTAAATCTTGCGCACGCTCAGATCGAAGTTCGTACCACTTACGGAATATGCTGCTGTCTGCCCCAAATCCACCCGCGTAAGATAATATTCATCGATATTGGCGGTGACTTTGAAGGATTCCGGATCATCGATCTGGCCGATATTGACACCACGTGACAACGCCTGGCCGATTTCCGCGTCGAAGGCGGTCAGCTTGCCGGCAACCGGTGCACGAACATTGAGTGCTTCCATGTTACCACTCGCCACTTCGAGATTTTTTTCCAACTGGGCACCCGCAATACGCAATTGCTCCATTTGAACTTTTTGCAAACGCTCATCGGTTTCCTGACTTTCCAGGGTAATTTCACGCCTGGCGACATACCAGTCGTGCTCATCGTGTAAACGCTCCAGGGAACCGTCATCCATCAGGTCTTTTTCAACCAGCGGTGTCAGACGTTTTATTTCATGACCCAGGCGGATGATGTGATAGTTGATGTCAACCAGGTTACGTTTGTGACTCAGACGGTTCTGCTCAAGTGACAATTCGGTGTTACGCAGATTATTGAGCTGCTCGGTAACCTCCGCCTCACGCGCAATCACATCCAGTTGCAACTGGGTATTGGACAGCTCAATAATCAGATCACCCGCCTGGACCTGTGCGCCGTCCTCAACATAGATCGCCTCTACCCGGCCACCTTCAATCGCATCCAGGAATACTGTTTTTAGCGGTGCTACCTTTCCGCGCACAGGGATATAGTCATCAAATTCACCGGAGCTCACCGTAGATACGACAATCCTGTCGTTTTGCACTCTCAGGACACGCCCTGCATCCGGTTTAAAATACCAGAATAAAATCAATGCCAACAAAGCGATCACACCCCAGGTCACGGGTTTGCGGTATTTTTGCCAGGTCGTTTTTTCGACGACGCGATCCATCCCTGATTGCCCCCGGCCAGGGGCATTGGTGACCGCTTTCACATGCTGACTATTCATGTCGAATCGCCTGTATCGGGTTTGCCCTTGCCACGCCCCAGGCTTGTGAGCCCACGGTCGCCGCCACAACAAAAGAGGCCAGTACACCTGCAATTATGCAGAAACCCACTATCCAGCCCGCACCTATCCGAAACGGGTATTGTTCCAGCCAATTGCTCATCAGCATGTAGATAACCGGCCAGGCAATCAGGTTGGCGGCAAGCACCAGCCTTGAGAATTGCCCAAGCAACAGTGTGAGAATATCCCTTATGCTGGCTCCGAGAATCTTACGGATTCCCATTTCCCGTCTGCGGCACTCGGTAACAAATGCAGCCAGTCCGTACAGTCCAAGACAACCAACAACCATTGTCAGGATCGCAAAGCCCAGGAAAATGTTAGCCTGGTTAACTTCTGACCTGAATTCCGTGGCCAGTGCCTGGTCAACATAAAAATACTCAAAAGGTGTAGCCCCCATCATGTCTTGCCACACAGCCCTGACCTGATCCAGCACCTGTGCAGGCTCACCGTCGTAGCGAACCAGTAAATTGTGATAATAGGATTCCAGCTCATACACTTCCGGGCGCACGGGCTTTTTGACCGAGTGCAAATTGGCATCCCCAATCACACCGATGATGGTCAGGAGAATTTTTCCCTGGCCGCCGTCATCCATGGGGAACAAATTTTCTACCACCCGTCCAATCGCCTGTTCCGGTGTGCCCATGTTCATGGTCTGCACGGCACGCGCGTTGATCACAATGTTACCCTGCAAGACATCACCATCACTGAGATCATCTGTAGAGGGGAGCAGGTCCCTCGCCATGTCGCGTTGATAAAAGCGCCCTGCCAGCAATGGGATTTTCAGGGCATCCAGATAATCGTAGTCCACATTGGTAGATCCGAGAGGGTAAGACTCATCTTCGCTTCCGCCGGGGATTCTCAAACGTGTGTTGTTTTCACTAAAATTGGTTGGTGCTTCATAGCTAAGTGAGACACTGCTCACACCTGGCAAATTCTGTACTTCTTTCTTGAAGGCCTTTTGCTTATCGGCCACCTCGTTGCGGGATACCTGTTCAATAACCAATAACTGCCTGGGCTCAAAACCCCGGTCCAGCAAGCGAAAATAGGTTAGCTGGGCATAGACCACAATGGTTGCCACGATCAGGGATACGGTCACTGCCGTCTGGAATACTATCAGTACATTGCGTGCCTTTACGGTGCCACCCGTCTCGATTGATTGATTCGCCCGCAAGGTACTTGAGGGTGGATAGGAAGACAGAATCAGTGCCGGGTAGATACCGCTCAGTCCACCGATTGTGATCGTCGCTAACACCATTCCGGCCAGGGTTTTCGGATCAGCAATATCCAGGACGAGATTCATGGCGAGCATCCGGCTGAAGAACGGCAATGCCAGTTCTACCGCCATTACCGTCATCACAATGGAAAATGCCACGACCAACAGGGATTCACCGAGGTGCTGTGTTATTAACTGCGAACGATTTGCCCCCATTACCTTACGCAGGGCAATTTCCCTGGCGCGCTGACCGGCCCGGGCGGTGGACAGGTTCACAAAATTGATTGTAGCGACAATAACTATAAGCAGAGCTATCACCGAAAAAGCAATTACTATCTCGATATCACCGTCAGTTTTGCGGCTACCGGCCGCCTTTGACCGAAGATGAATATCGGGTACGGAAAGTGTCGTTAACTTGGTGTAGACGGAAGCCTTGCCATCATCGTCAGGAATGCTGGCATCAGCAAAATCATCGATTCGGCTATTTATGTCTGCAATATCAATGCCCGGCCGCAATTTGAAGTAAGTATGATTATTGGCAGCGTTCCAATTGCTGAACATCCATGCGCCATCATTGTCGATGAAATCATTTTCATCAATTTTAATCATTGCCTGGATATCGAGATGCGTGTTGTCGGGCAAATCCTGCATCACTGCCAACACCTGGTAATCCCGTTTCAGGTAATCAACGTCCAGCGTCAGCGTTTTGCCAATGGGATCTTCATTCCCAAAATATTTCTCCGCCAGCGTCTCGTTGATCACAATGGATGAATTGCTGGCCAGGGCCAGGCGTGCATCACCAGCCAGAATTTCAAAGTTAAAAATGTCCAGAATTTCAGGATCCGCAAAACTCACCAGGTCGGCAAATGACTCTGAACCGGTATTAATAATTGGCTTTTGAACATGAAATCGCGCTACGGCTTCCAACTCATTGGGAAAGTAGGATTCAAGCGCCGCCTTCAAAGGACCGGAAGTATCTACAATGTTGATATCATCACGTCCCTGCAAAACCCACCTGGTCTGTACACGGTACAACCGCTCTGAATCCTGCCAGAAGCGGTCATAGCCGCGTTCATTGTTAACAAACAAGGTGATCAGCAGCGCTGCAGACAAGCCAATCACCAGACCACTAATATTCAGGAATGAATCAAGTTTGAACCGCAAAAGGTTTCTATACGCCGTGATCAGGTAATTCTTAAACACTTTTAACTTCTCCGTGTGATTGGATTCCATTTAGTGTTACCAGGTATTTGATGCCCGGTAGCTGACAATCGTTTAGCAAGTGATTCATGGTTCTTTATATATACAATATTCGTACCAATTTAAGTATTTGTATATTCTCTATATAATCAACCATCTACGAACTTGCAAATCAGATAAATTAGGTCTACTGTACACTTTCGTTCACTTGGGTGTACGTTTTCGTACATAGTGAATTGATATTTCGCTGATCACACCTGATGCGAATTAAGAACAGGCAGGAAAAACTGTGACTGAGAAAACCAATATTCTCATTGTTGATGATGACGAAGACATACTTTCGGCCTGCCGGGTGCTTCTCAAAAAGCACTTCGACCTGGTGGTGACATGTCAGGATCCACAGAGTATCCCCACGTTGATGGCTGAGCGGGAATTCCAGGCCATCATGCTGGATATGAATTTTCGACCTGGAGATAATTCAGGTGAAGAGGGTTTGCGTTGGCTTAATCGAATCCTGGAAATAGACCGAAACGCAGTGGTAATCCTGGTCACCGCTTTCAGTTCGGTCGATGCAGCAGTTGAGGCCATGAAACTGGGCGCACACGACTTTATTGAAAAACCCTGGAACAATGAACGATTGATCTCTACCCTCGCTGTGGCTGTGCGCCTGCGTCGTAGCAGGGAAGAAACACAACGATTCAAGCAACAAAATCGAATACTCACTGAAGATATTTCCCGCAGATACCACCCCATCATTGGTCAATCTGATGCCATCAATCAGATGCTGTCGATTATCAGGAAAGCAGGGCCTACCGATGCCAATGTACTTATTCTTGGCGAAAATGGCACTGGCAAAGAACTGGTTGCGCATGAGATACATGCATTATCCCGACGTGCCGACAATGCGTTCATAACTGTTGACTTGGGAACAGTGCCCTCTACCCTGCTGGATTCTGAACTTTTTGGACATAAAAAGGGCGCGTTCACAGATGCCCGCGAAGACCGCATGGGTAGATTCCAGGCAGCCAACGAGGGGACATTCTTCCTCGATGAAATTGGCAACCTGCCACTCAGCCTGCAGCCAAAATTAATGCATGTCCTGGAAACCCGGAAAATTACTCCACTGGGCAGCACACGAGCAGTGCCAATTGACATCCGTCTTGTCAGCGCCACAAACGTCACGCCCGGTGAACTTCGAAACCCGGAGATTTTCCGCCCGGATTTACTTTATCGTCTCAACACCGTTGAGATTCATGTGCCTGCATTACGAGAGCGTATTGACGATATTCCACTCTTGGCCAACGCTTTTGTGCGCGAATACGCCCGAAAATACAATCGCCATATCGATGCCATCAGCAACCAGGCAATGAAGGCGCTGATGGACTATTCCTGGCCCGGAAACGTCAGGGAATTAAGATACTGTATTGAGCGCGCCATCATCCTTGCTGACGGCAATGAACTCGACACTAAAGATTTCACATCCCTGGCAGAAACCCCACACCCACCGGGCAATGAAGTCAGCGCGGGCGGGCGAACACTTGATGACTTGGAGAGGGCCACAATTGAACAAGTGCTCAAGAAACACCAGGGTAACGTTTCCCACGCGGCCAAAGAGTTGGGACTTACCCGCACGAGTTTGTACCGGCGCATTGAAAAGTTTGGCCTGTAACAGACAAGTCCAGATATTAGCCAAATGAAGCTGCAACAATTCAATATTCAACTCACACTGCGCATGACCGGCATGTTTATCAGTTTGTTGCTACTGGCCTTTGGCCTGGCTGCAGATGTTCGCACCCTGCTGATAGCCGGCCTGATCATTATCATCATTCTGCAGGCCGTCTCACTGATTCGGTTTATCAATCACACCAATCACGAGTTGGAGAGTTTTTTATCCGGACTCAAATTTGGAGACTTTCAGCAAACCTATACCATCGCCCATCTTGGACCTTCCTTCCAGGCACTGGAGAAAACACTACACGAGACCGTTGGGAAATTTAAAAGCCTGCGTGCCGAGAAAGAAAAACAGGCCATATACAACCAGACCCTGGTTCAACATATTCCGATTCCCTTTTTTATTGTGTACACCGATGGACGGGTTAAGATTCTCAACAATGCAACGCGACGGACATTCAATGTTGCAGACATTACTAATACCGGTGAGCTCGGCAATTTTGGAGCCAGCTTTCAAAGAGACGTGCTCCAGGTTCAACCGGGAGAAGCCTTGCTTACAACCATTGAGCTTGCAGGCACGCAGGAGCATTTCATCCTGTCCGCCATACAACTCACATCCGGTAGCGAGTTTCACAAGCTGGTTTCCCTTCAGAATGTTCAGGACCAAATCGACGCAACCGAACTTGCGACCTGGCAAAACCTGTTGCGTGTGACCTGCCATGAGATCCTGAATTCCCTGGCACCGGTATCAAGCTGTGCCCAAACAGCCAAAACACTGGTTGATGACGTCATCAGCAAGGATCTTTGTGACGATGGCCTGGAAGAAGATATGCATGATATTCAGGACTCCCTGGATACGGTAATGCGTAGAAGCGAAGGACTGACCCGTTTTATCAAGAGTTATCGGCAACTAAGCAGGATGCCCCCACCAAATAAAACCAAAATCATGGTTTCACACTACTTTCAACAGTTGGAAGCACTGGTGCAAAACGAGCTCGCCAGAAAAGAAATACAGCTTGAAATCAATTACCAGCCAAAAAACCTGTCACTGATGGCTGACAAGGATATGCTCGACCAGGTTGCAATCAACCTGATCAGAAACGCTTCTGATGCACTTGCCGAAATACCTGCAGCGAAAATTACACTATCTGCCTATACCGACAACAAACATCGCACCGTTTTGGAAATCAAGGATAACGGAATCGGGATACCTGGTGATATGGTGGAAAAAATATTCATGCCGTTTTTCACCACCAAGAGCCAGGGGTCAGGCATCGGCCTTGCGCTGGTGCGTTACATCATGTTGAGCCATGGCGGGACAGCCACTTATGCACCAAACCCGGAAGGCGGGTCTGTGTTCCGACTTATCTTCTAATAGCAAGATTGCCGATTCAGGGTAAATTCGAGCGGAATTTATTCGTCTTTAAGCGACCTGGGTTCCTAATACCAGTTGATTTGTTTGTATATTTTTGCGCGTTTCCCACCCTGTGGGAGGATGCGTTGATCCAGCGCAAGGACCGCAAACGCACGCTGGCGGTGCTGGCCGATCCCAACGTATTCGGCACCGAGACGGGCGCCGATCTGTTCAAGAGGCTGCGCCCCCAGATAGAGGCCCTCGAAAACCGGATACTCAATACGCGATCAGTGTATTTCGTTGACGCAGCGCCACGGGTGTTTTCATAATACAGAATTCCCGAATAATGGATTGACCGGTTAACGGATCGTGATGTGCTGATTTCCGACAG
>PVMK01176709.1_pt1 | contig 35452 bp, 28 predicted proteins | sample 1853481 | NCBI WGS metagenome assembly PVMK01 (sample SAMN08533507, study PRJNA380276) | Marine sediment metagenome, whole genome shotgun sequencing project. | reverse complement strand
GATCAGCCAGTCGTATATTTCAGTCCTCGAGTTTTCGACGAAATAGCGAACCCAATCGGGATTGGCATCTTCACCCCAGGCCATGAGGTCTTTGAATGCAATATCCGGCGTGTCCTGGAGGCTTTTGCGTTCCTGTAATGGTGTACCGACCATCGCGAAACCACCGGCCTTCACGGCATGCCCACCAGCGACGGAAGAAGCTTCGATTACGAGAACCCGGGCACCATTGGCACTTGCTTCCAGTGCCGCTGAAATTCCGGCGATACCGGCGCCGACGACGATCACATCCGCGTCCGTTTCAGGTGCCTCGCTGGTGCAGGCGATCGTGAGGAACAACGCGGCTGTCAACGTGATGACTTTTGATAGTGAACGTCCCATGAAATATTCCGGGTCGTGAACAAAGAAAGAAAACCCGGCAACGGCCGGGTTTTCTTTCTTTCGTTGAGTCTTTGCGTCAGTCGACGAGTTTGCAGGTAATCATTCCGTCTTCTGCCAGGTCCGAGATATCGAGTTTCACGCCCATGGCTTTCGCATAGCCGGTGAGTCGTGGTTTGGTCCATTGCTCGTGAATGTCTTCCTCGGTGAGTTCGGGAAATTGCCCGATTTTTCGGCATGCAGTGAGGACTGTTTTAAACGGTGACGTCCACCTGCGGACCCCGGGTTCTCCGGCCGTGTCCAGCGCGAGGGCATAATGGCAGGCGGTACGATCGAACAAGCCGACCAGCGCGATTTCCTTCTTGCCGGTCTTCTCGATCAGGTTCTTCATTCTTTTATTGATCGGCTCCATCATTTTGATGTCATGGGCCACGTATTCGGCGAGCTTGCCATTGGCCCGCGCAAAATCGATGGCCATCAAATGAGCCTTGACCAATGGGTCGTTTAGTTCGTGGGCGTAGCCGGCGTGGTTGCCGAGCTGTTTCAATACGATTGAGATGGCAGTGCCGAGAGCTGTTTCCTTGCCCTCGAAGCCACTGTGCATTTTCAGGTTTTCCACGACATCGGATTTCTTGCCCCACTGCTGTTGGGCCTGCGCTGCATCTGCCATGATTGGTTCCTCGCGAGAAAATATTTGGGGTTAGCGGTGAATTATGACTTCTATATAGAGCATATTTCGCGGCCCTTGCAAGCTGGAATTCGCGCATCAGGTGGGACATCCGCGCTACGGCCAGTCTTTAACCGAAAGTTTCAGCCGTAATTTCGACCGAGGATCCTGTTTTGAAAGACCGGGGGGCAACGAGTGCAAGCTGGCCAGCGCGAATTCCGGCGCGGCGCGGCTGGCGGCCAACCGCTTCACAGCCCGCTGAACTCATCAGTATAGACTTGTCGGACCACCAGGACCTGGGCCAGCCAGTGAACGGACCGACCCTGGGTAGCCTTCGTAGTGTTGCAGCCCGGCGTTTTCAGTGACACCATTGGCCATAAGGCGCGAATAAGTAAAAACGCTTTCAATCCACGAGGCCGGGGTTTTTCCGCCTCCGGCGGCGGGTTAAGATTTTTCTACTTACAGCCACTCATTGGGCCGTGGCTGCTGCGACTCCGAAAATTAAAGGTTATAACAGGAGGGAGAACGCTCATGGCTGGTTCTGCTGATCAAAATTACGAAGGCGTGTGGGATAGCCGTCTTGGTTTCGGCAAAAAATCCGCGCTGATCGTCATCGATCTGCTCCAGGGGTATACGACCGAGGGCTCCGCCCTGTATGCACCCGGTGTGGTTGAGTGCGTCAAGGAGATGCCGGAAATCCTCGAGGTGGCACGCGGCAAGAAAGTGCCGGTTATTCATACCCGCGTGCTGTATACGCCACCAGATTACGCGGACGGTGGCGTCTGGATTAAAAAGGCGCCGGTATTGAAGGATCTGGTTCCCGGTAACCCGCTGGCCGAGTTCTGTGAAGGCTGTGAACCGCGGGAGGGCGAGGTCGTGATTGTGAAACAGTATGCGAGCGCATTCTTCGGTACTTCGCTGATCGCGACCTTGAATGGACTGGGCGTTGATACGTTGATTATTACCGGTTGCACAACTTCCGGCTGTATTCGCGCCACGGCTGTAGATACTGTCCAGTACGGGCTACGTCCGATTTGTGTGCGCGAATGTATCGGCGATCGGCATGACGGTCCGCACGAGGCGAATCTTTTTGACATCAACGCGAAGTACGGTGATGTCATCAGCAAGGTGGAAGCGCTCGAATATTTGAACAGTCTCTAGAGACTGGTTTCCGTTACGGTTCTTAAACTACTAATAACAACGCGAGGTGTCCCATGGCTGAGTTGACACAATCCAGACACTATGAATATGTCCCGATCATCGATCGTGAACCACTGAAACTGCCGGATGGCGCGCGCGTCGCGGTCACGCCGTATATCAATATCGAACATTTTCCGGCGGACGTGCCGGGGACCGCATTGATTCCAGGCACGGCGGTCTTTACGCCAGATCCGCTGAACTACGGCTGGCGTGATTACGGTAACCGGGTCGGCCTGTGGCGCATGATGGAACTGATGGACAAGCTCGGTATGCGGGCAACCGTATGCCTGAACTCCGACATCATTCGCGAATATCCGCGCATCATTGAAGAAGGCAAGGCGCGAAACTGGGCCTGGATCGGTCATGGCATCAACAACGCCCCGGCTAATTTTATCGGTAACGCAAAAGGCCCCGATGGCAACCTTATGCTGCTCGATGAAGCCAAGGAGCGGGAGATCATCAAGACCGTATTGAGTTCGATGGAAGAGGCGATTGGCCGTCCCACCAAGGGCTGGTTGTCACCGTTTCTGACGCATACTGATAATACGCCGAATATTCTTGCCGAAAATGGTGTCGAGTATCTGTGTGACTACACCGCCGACGATCATCCGTTTCCGCTCCGGACCCAGTCGGGGAGCCTGATTGCCGTGCCTTACACGGTGGAACTCAACGACATTCCGGCTTTCATGAATGTCGGTGTCAGTTCCGAGGCGTTCGGCGACATGATTTGCGATCAGTTCGACGTACTGTACGAAGAGGGCGCGACCAACGGGCGCATCATGCCAATCTGTCTGCACACCTTCTTCGTCGGGCAGCCCAACAAATTCAAGCATTTAAAGCGGGCGTTTGAATATATTGCCGGTCATGACAACGTCTGGTTGACTACCGGCGACGATGTCAATGATTGGTACCGTCAAAACTACATGTGAGCAGGAGGCAATAGAATCATGGCAAAACGCGTTCAGGATATGAAAGCCACCACGGTCCGAAGACGTACTGCTTTGGCTGAAACGAAATGTTGCGGAGCAGAAGAAACGTTATCGCGTGATTGCGAAGGAAATGAATGACCTCGCGCCGACGCGGGCCAAGTGGTACAGGAAATTTTTGAAGGATATTTCCACCACGGGCTTCAATTTCAACGGCGATATGAAGCGGGTTATTAAGAAAAGTGAACTGCCAGCCCAACCGAAACGGAAAGATCGGGTGACTTATTAGCAGATTTTTGCTGGCGTCAATGCTGTGTTATCTGCTTCGCGATAATGCCGCACCGGAACCAGTCTCTTCGCTGCTTTTGTAAATTGAATTAAGGAGAACGACCGTGGCGCGACCGCATATCGAGCCCTATGTAGAGCTGGACACAGCCTACAAGAAATTCGACATTTCAGGTTTCTCAGGTAGTCATTACAAGGTGTTGTCGTTGGACACCGACTCGGGCGCTTGTACGCTGAAGGTGAAATTCGACGGGGGCTATAAACGTAAACCCAGCCTGAGTTATTCCGATTGGGAGCTGTTGGTTCTGACTGGCTCCATGAAGCTTGGCGACCAGGTCTGTACCAGCGGGCATTATATGTTTGTGCCCGCCGGAATGGCTGTCGGTGCAATCAGTGTGCCGCAGGGTTGTGAAGTTCTGCTCATGTATAACGACAGCGAGCCAAGCTGGGAGGAGTCAGACCAGAATCACCAGCTGGCCCTGACCGATGCCTATATGTCGATGAATACCTATGTCGACGCACCATGGGCGCCCGGCAATATCGTGACTCCGTCGGTGGCTTCGGGTTGTTTGATTAAACCCCTGCACTATAATCCGATCACGGAAGCCATATCCTTTCTGTATTGCATGACCCCGCAATTCGCGCAGGATAATATTTCATATCACGATTGCGCCGAGGAGAGCTATCACATTTGGGGGGACTCATGGATGATGCAGTTCGGTATTTTGCCTACCGGCGGTTATTTCTGGCGTCCGCCGTATATTAACCACGGTTCTTTCCGCTCCAAGTTGGGAATCATTGCATTCGGGCGCACCGATTCGAAGCTGCATAACTACTTTCATTACAATCCGTGGTCTAGTGCAGACGAAAACAGGTTGCGATCGATTGCGCAGCTTTATCGTCAACGGCCGGAGATGTACCGGTGGGTCGCGGCCGAAGGGCATAATCACCCGCACGGCCCGGCGGATTTCGAGCACACGCATTACCATGATGATGCGCAGGTTCGCCATCTGCATGGTAAAACGCCAAATCCAATCGAAGAGGCGGCCAGGAATGTGGTAAAGAAGGGTGCGGCAAAGAAATCTTCTGCACAGAAAAAATCGCGAAAGAAGACTTCGAAGAAGAAGGTAGCTAAAAAGAAGATTGCAAAGAAAACGCCAGCCAAGAAGAAAGCAAAGAAGAAAGCTGTCAGGAAGAAGGGCAGGCGGAGATAATTTTTACGACGATGGGCAAGCAGTGGGGGGCAGATTTATTTTTCTTGAATAATAAATCTGCGGAAGGGGAAAGGGGGCAAAGAAATTTGCCCCCTTTTTATAATGGCTTTAGCTCTGATGAAGCAATTCAAACACAGCGCACGGGGAGGTAATCAGTGAAAATCGCGGTATTGGGAGCAGGCGCGGGCGGCACAGCAGTGGCGTTCGATTGTGCCGCCCACGGGCACGAAGTCAGGCTTTTTGACTTTCCGCAGTTCCCCGACAATATCAAGGTTGTCGCCAGCCAGGCCGGCATTCATGCCGAAGGTGATATTTCGGGGTTCAGCGCCATCGCCCGTGCAGGTCACGATATCGATAAAACGCTGGAGGAAGCCGAACTCATCTACATTGTCGGGCCTGCCTACAGTACGGAGCCATTTGGCGAAGCGGTAGCCGGTAAGCTGCGTCCAGGGCAAACCGTGATCGTCAGCCCAGGTTCCTGCGGCGGGGCGTTGGCCTTCAAGCGGGCCGCAGGCCTGGCGCTGGAAGATGATGCTATCCGGGTCGCCGAGACATCCACCCTGCACTACGCGGTCCGCCTGATCGAACCGGGGCGGATTCACGTGTTTCTAAAACTAAAGGCTGGCAATCTCCTGGCTGCGCTTCCGGCCCGCCACACGGTCGAAATCCTGCAGATGATCGCTGACGTGTATCCGGGAATGGAGCCGGCGCGCAATGTACTCCAAACCAGCCTGCAGAACGCCAATCCTGTGATTCATCCGGCGGTCACGCTGGCCAATGCAGCGCGTATCGAGGGTACGGCGGGTAATTTCCTGTTCTACGAGGAGGGAGTCAGTGATGCCGTGGGCCGGATTATCGAGGCTGTGGACCGCGAAAGGATTGCCATTGGCGACCAGCTTGGGATAACTGTCTTACCGGATCCTGAATTAGGTATGCGGCAAGGATACATGTTAGAGGGCAATTATGGCTCCGGGTACCGCGAAGCGCCGGGATTCCTGGGCATCGGGGCCCAGCCGCAGCTCGATCACCGCTATCTGAATGAGGACGTGGGTTACGGTCTCGTGTTCATGTCCCGTCTCGCGCGGCAAGTCAGTGTCGAGACCCCGACCATGGACGCCATCATCCAGATTACGTCGGTGCTCATGGACCGCGATTACGCCGCCGAAGCACTACGCACGCCGGAATCACTTGGGATTGGCGGTCGATCAGCAGAAGAACTCAGCAGCCTGTGAGGTCTGGAATTACCAGGCCGCGAAGCCCTCATACCATGCGGGCCGGATCGAATTCTGCAATATCACCTTGACGGAGTATTAATAAACCTCAGCTGTGGCTCATCCGTATGAGGTCTAAAAATTCCCGTCGAGTCTTTGGCCCGTAGGTCAGGTAAGAAGGATCTTCTTGCCCGGCGTAATCGTTCTTGGCTTTTTGCATCGTGTCGCTGTCAAGATGCAGTTGCACCTCGTCCCGATTGATCTTGTATGGCTTCATCGCGTTGTAGCCGAAAACCTTGGCGCGAATCTCTGATGTGATTTTCGGATAACCATATTTCTCTCGAAGTTCGGGTGCGATCTGGAAGCTGCGAAACGCCTGTATCTGATCTTGCGGTGACCCATACCAGATACAGTCGGTTCCCCAGACGACATTGTCTTCCCCGACATACTTCAATAATTTGCCGATCGCATGGGCTGCCTGATCGGGATCACGCAACAAATTTCGCCAGGTGGTGCCCAGTTCCGCGTATACATTACTGCCATTTCCAAGCTCGCTGTCCAGCACGCTCTGCACCAGCGAGTCGATGCCGAATTGATTTTCGCCGGCCACGAAAGGCCCCTCTTTGACACCCGGGTCATGGCCCGCGTGATAAATAATGAAATCAATATCCGGATTCTGTCGCGCAGCCGGGCCGACATCGCGGCAGCTGCCGTACGGACGGTTGTCCTTGCTCATCATCATGCCGGGCAACGGCAATCCCTTGTGACAGCAAATCACGTTTACGCCGAGCTTTCGGGCCCGTTCGATCAGCGGTGCGCCAAATTCTTCGTCATCGAGCCACCAGCCACCCCGCGCATCGATGCTCGATTGAGTGTAGGTTTTCCATGCGCAAATCTTCCACTTGTCCATGAGTTCATCCATGCGCTCGAGGTCACCGTCGAGATTTGGAATGACGCGACCGTGCAACAGTAAGCGCTGGTTGCCATCCAGGGCATCGACGAGCTCGCGAGTCGCCGCCGCTTCGTCATTGGTCAACGGCATATTCTCATAGGTCGATGGCGTAAAACTCAGCACAGCAATATCGGTATCGCTGTCAAGGAACATTTCTTTAACAAATGCCTGTCCCGTGTAGCACTGAAGATGGCCTAACTCCGAATCCGGATCGAGGTAATCGCATCGGCCGTGGGGCATGAATTTAAGTCCCTGCATTAAGCTGCGGTCAGGGGCACGCCAGCGTTCCAGCGGGTTTACGTGATGGCCCTGAATATCAAAAATAAACTCATTGCCGCCAAGCGCGGCATCGGCGGCGGCCGGGTCCAGCGCCGCTGCCGCGGGAACCTCGTAAAAGCCGCCGGTTTTGCCAAATGCAGCATGGACTTCGTTAAACGCAAGCAGGGTACTCGCGGCCCCGCAGGTGGAGGCCAGAAAAGCGCGGCGACTTAGATTTACCCGTCGGTGATTGTCGCCGGCGCGTTCATGCGCAAAGTCATTGGCTGCATGATTGTGCGCTTCCAGCGGTTGCGGAGGGAATTCGCCATTGGTAGTCGTGTCAACTTTGATTGGCAAGCGTGTGCCGTCCGGATCGTTGCGATAACGCATGGTGCTTACCTCCGTCAGCGTGATTTGAAGTTCAGATTATTCCGGGTAATCAAATTATCTGCCTTTTCGCCGAAAACGCTAACTTTGATCCGGATTTCATATGCCCCGACTGTATGGCGGATCATTGGCTTCAAAACAGTCCTCAGGCAGGATTTCCAAGCTAGTATTGCGCTCGAACCCGGATTCAGGCGGGAACGGAAGAACAACATGCGGATATTTTTCGATAGGCGATGACGGTGCGTTTATTACTCGTCCCATGCCTGTTTACCACGATCGCCGTATCGGCTTGCTCAGATCAACTATATAAGATCGATACGGGGCCGTATTCGACGAGCATCATGGAATCGACAACACTGCACGACGCAGTGCAAGATCGGGAAGTTACGCTGCGGGTGCTTTACCCGGATGCCGCCGGAGATTTTCCGCTCGTCGTGTTTTCGCCAGGCATGTTTTGTTTTCCTCAGTTGTACGACCGGTTTACACGCCACTGGGCATCACACGGTTACATCGTCATCGTGCCGAATCACCTCGATTCGCCGAACCTCGGAAAAATCAAGCCTGAGGATTTATCGAGACTATTGTCGTCCAGGATTCGTGACATGTCTTTCATTCTGCAGGCGCTTGATGACATCGAGGCCATCATTGATCTACAGATAGATCGCCATCGAATCGCGGTTGCGGGTCATTCATTCGGCGGCATGATCTCCATGATCAAGAGCGGTTTGTATCTGAAAGCAGACGCCTACATTTATTCCGGCGCAACCGCGGATGATCGATTCACCGCAGCGGTCGTCATGAGCGGTGTCGGACAGATGAAACAGATGGAGGATAATGCGTTTGACGGCCTGACCGGGCCGTTGATGGCGACCGGCGGTACTCTGGATACCGGTAAAGTTGGCGACGGTGTCGAGCATCCGTGGGAATGGCGGATGAGTGGCTTTACGCGGTCACCGCCGGGCGATAAGTATTCAGTGGCGCTGAAGAATGGCGATCACTATCTGGGTGGGCTCATTTGTCGCGACAATCGCGGCGGTGAAGCGGATCCGGAAGGCGTGGCCATCGACCGCGCCATGACAACGGCTTTTCTCGATACTTATCTGAAAGGAGAAGAGCCGGCGAAAACATTCCTGAAGACAGCGGATATCACCGCGATAACCAATGGCCGGGCAATGTATTCGCAGAAGTAGCGCTTTACGCCCTGCGGTATTTCGCGGGTAATACGCCGCCTTGCCAGCTTGCCGGACTAATTACTGAATCATGCCGATCCTCTTGTTCACGATAATGTTGTCCGGAATGGGCTTCGGTCTCGTTTTGCCGGCTTTTCTGTTCTATGCGGAGAATCTCGGCGCATCAGCGGTCCTCGCGACCGCGATCGTCGGTTCTTACTCAATTGGCCAGGCCATCGCAATACCGATTTGGGGCCGCATGAGCGATCGCTACGGGCGCAAGCCGATGCTGCTGCTGAGCACCTTCGGTATGGGGCTCAGTTACCTGTTGCTCGCACTTGCCGATAACCTCTGGGCGTTAGCTTTCGCACGCGTCATGACGGGTTTGTTAGGCGGCAATGTGGCCGTCGCAATGGCCTACGTTGCGGACATCACGCCGGTCGAAAAGCGGGCTCAGGGCATGGGCCTGATCGGTGGGTCAATCAGCCTTGGATTCATCATCGGGCCGGCGCTCGGCGGGCTGCTTGCAGGCACCGACGCGGATTCAGCGACCTTGTTGTGGCCCGGACTGGCTGCCACAAGTCTTTGTTTTATAACAGTGTTTGCGACCTTCTTCGTCAAGGAAAGTCTGCCGAAAGAAAAACGTGCGGATGTCAGTTCTGATCAGGCTGTTCGCGGATTCGCGGCAATACGAGCCGTTTTGAGCCGACCGATACTCGCGCAGATGGTGATGATCGGCGCCATGGTCTATTTCGCGATGGCGCAATTTGAAACCATCATGCCGTTGTGGAGTGAAGCGCGATTCGAATGGGGACCGAGGGAGATCGGTGTTTGCTTCACCTATCTTGGCTTGGTCGTGATGATTGTGCAGGGGTATCTCGTGGGCAAGCTCGCGCCAAGGTTCGGTGAGGGCAAGCTTGTTATGTCGGGGGTTGGCGCCTACCTGTTTGGCTTGCTCTGGATGACCCAGGTGCCGACCTGGGAGTTAATGATGTTCGGAATCACGTTTACCGCCGCCGGCGGGGCCATGGCAATCACGAGTATGAACAGCCTCGTGTCGGGTCAAGCCGCCGACCACGAGCGTGGTTTGGTCCTCGGGGTGTTCAATTCCGCTGCATGGACGGGCAGGTCCATCGGCCCGGTGGTTGCCGGTTTACTTTTCCAGGGCATCGGCGTCCAGGCACCTCTTTATGGAGGTGCCGTGGTTATGTCGATCGTATTGATAATGGTGGGCCTGGTACGGCACCGCACAAAGCGTCGTGAAGATCAGCAAGGGGTTTAATCATGTCCGCCAATCGACCGCTACGCGGCAAGGCCACGGTTGCGAGCGCCTGTATCGGTCCGGTCATTTGAGCATTAACGGTGAATCCATTTATAGTGGCAGGCCGTACAAAATACAAAACCGGCAACGTACGCCGATATTTCAGGACGGAGACTGACGAATGTACATTAACTTTTGGTATCCGATGGCGAAAACTGAAGAAGTCACGGACAAAGCCGTGAAGGTCCGGTGCCTGGGCCAGGATTTCGTTGTTTTTCGCGGCGAAGACGGCGACGCAAAGTGCCTGAGTAACACCTGTGTCCATCGCGGTGGATCGTTATCCGGAGGCAAGATCAAGGGCGATCATATCGAATGCCCTTATCATGGATGGCAATTTGATGGAGAAGGCATTTGTCATCGCCTTCCATCCCTTGGCGATAAAGTCAATATTCCAGGGCGCACGCACGTTGATGCTTATCCTGTCGAGGAAAAACACGGTTTGATATTCGCGTTTCTCGGTGATCTGCCCGAGGAAGAGCGTCCGCCCCTTATTGAGGTGAAAGAGGAGGGCTTGAAAAGCTGGCGCGCGACGTTGATTGATTACGATCTGGATGCTAATTATGAACGATCGGTCGAGAACGGCATCGATCCGGCACATAATGAATATGTGCACGATACGCATGGATTCAGTGGTGAAAAAGACGAAGAGTACCGCGTTGGCGAAATGCGTGAGGAACATACCGAATGGGGCCAGGGTTTCTGGCATACATTCGACGCGCCGAAGTTGCCGGAAGGCGAAATGCGCAAACTTCGTGATGTCGAAGGTGATCTGGAAGTAGGCACGGGACACCACGGACCAAACCAGGTCTGGACGTATATTCATCCGAGCCCGGATTATTATTTTCATCAGTATCTCTTCGAACGCCCGATAGACGACGATAAGGTGCATATTTACCTGCTGTGCATGCGCAACTGCATGCTCGAACCTGAACACGATGATCTGATGAATGAACGCAACTGGTATGTTGCAAAACAGGATGTCGATGTAATTATGGGCTTGCATCCCGTGATCACCCCGGAGGCCAATAACAAGGAGTTCATGGTGCCTGCAGACAAATGTATCCTGATGTATCGCGAGAAACTCAAAGAGTGGACCGAGAAAGGCTGGCGCATCGATGTCGAAACCGTGGAGCGCAACAGGCATAAAGTTGCCTATGCAGTACCTAGTCCGGCAAGACGTCGGGTCAAGGGTTGGGTCCTCGATTCGATTCCGGTAGTGGGGGGTGGGTTTATTACAGACCGGCCAACGGATGCCGCAGAAAATCCCGGTTCGAACCGGGAAATGTTGGAGGGAAAATAATGGTCGCATCAGTACAAATAAACCTTCGATCCACTTTGTTATTTTCGGTTATCGCCACCGGAATAATCGTGTTGATGCTCGGTTTAGGCATTGCCTCGGCCGCTGACGAGCCGGAATTTGCGGATGATTATGTGCCGACCGTCTTTATCACCGGTGCAAACCGCGGCCTCGGTCTGGGTTTCACCCAGCAATATCTGGCACGCGGCTGGAATGTCATTGCGAGTTGCCGTAAACCAGAGAAGGCCGATGCTCTGAACGAGTTGGCCAAGCAGTACCCGTCTTCGTTGACGCTTGAGCAACTCGACGTTACCAATTTCGCGAGAGTCGACACCCTGGCGGAGAAATACTCGGATACGCCGGTTGATATTTTGTTGCTTAATGCGGGCATCAGTGGTGGTAATGACAAGCAGATGTTCACGAAGATGGAATTTGATGTGTTCGAGGACGTATTGAGGGTCAATACCATCGCGCCATTGAAAATGTCTGAAGCATTTTATAACCATGTCAAATCGAGCCGCGAGAAGAAGATCATCACCGTATCCAGCAGCGAAGGGTCGATAACTGATGCAACACAGCCGCGCCTCTACTTTTATCGCAGCAGCAAGGCTGCGGTAAATATGGTCATGAAAAATCTGGCGCTGCAGTTGAAACGGCGCGGAATCAGTGTCGCGATGGTGAATCCCGGGCCGACGGATACGGATTTCATGGCCGGTTTGCCGAAGAGTATGTTGCGTCCGACCGAAGATGCTGTGTCGGACATGATACGCAATATCGATGGCTTGACCGTGGAGACGACCGGGTCTTTCTATCAGTACGACGGTACGATCATTCCGTGGTAGTTCTGATCCTTAGTATCTGATTGCACAATTTGTGTTCGATTAAACTGGAGCCGCATAAATGCTCCCGCTCTGGTAGTGGCCAATCAGATTAATAGGAAAACGATGATCAGGCAGGGGGGCGGCTATTAGCGATTAAGATCAACGGGAGGTGTGATAATGCAGCGACGAAGATTCTGCCAAACGGTGATTGCATCCGTGGTGGGCGCAGCCTTACCGGTCAACCGGCTTATCGCAGCTGCTCACGAGGTTTTCAGTACCGCAGGAGCACCAATCCCAGCCGTGACCGGTGCCGGTGCGCCGATAGAGCTGGAACGAATGGCTATTAATGAACTGGGGCGGCATATTGCAGGACGTTTGCTTACTTCGGGTGATGACGGTTACGAGACGGCGCGTCAGGTACTCAATCCGGCCATCGACAAACATCCTGCATTGATCGCTCAATGCACGGGCGCGGCCGACGTGCGCTATGCCGTCGACTTCGCGCGCGAGCACGAACTCCTTGTTGCAGTGAAATGCGGTGGTCACAGCTACGGCGGCAAGTCGACGTGTGACGGTGGCATCATCATTGATCTTTCGCCGCTACGGGGCGTTCAAGTCGACCCGGTCGCGCGCACGGCGCGAGTCGCCGGCGGTAGCCTGCTGGGCCAGCTGGATCATGAGTCCATGGCCTACGGTCTTGTGACGACGGCCGGGACGGTGTCGCACACCGGCGTTGGTGGCTTGACCTTGGGTGGCGGTTTCGGGCGCCTGGCGCGACGCTTCGGCCTTGCACTTGATAACGTCAGAGGCGTCGAGGTCATCACATCAGACGGACAGTTCCGGCGCGCCAATACGGAGGAGAACCCGGATTTATTCTGGGCTTTACGCGGCGGTGGCGGAAATTTCGGCGTCGCGACGGCCTTTGAGTTCCAACTGCATCCGATGCAGTCCCAGGTGGTTGGCGGAGAATTACTCTTTCCGCTTGATCGGGCGCGCGATCTGTTGGAGTTTTACGCCGATTATTCCGTAAATGCAGCCGACGACGTTTACACTGACTGTGCTTTGATTTCGCCAGTCGGCGGCGTGGATGGATTCGTCATGATCCACGTTTGCTACAGTGGTCCGGGCAACCGGGCCGATGCAGTGCTTGAGCCGTTTCGAAAGCTCGGCGAACCGATATCTGATTCGATTCGTGGCATTGATTACGTTGCGATACAGAGAAGCTGGGACCAGACTGATCCCCGTGCAATGGGCGAGTACCTGAAATCGGGTTTCACTACGGACATCAGTGCGCGTTTGATCGATACCATACTCGACGGCTTCCAGGCAGATCCCGGTCGTACAAGTCAGGTCTTCATTCAGCAATCAGGTGGGGCAATTTCGCGGGTACCCGTGGATGGGACCGCCTTTGCACATCGCTATGCGGAGCACTCTTTGTTTTCGACGGCGGCATGGCCACCAGAAGCTGATAGCGAGCCGCATGTGCGCTGGCTAAAAGATTACTGGAGAACTATTAAACCCTTCACGAACGGTTTCTACACAAACGAAGTTAGCAACGAAAGTCAGGATATCGTCAATAGCAACTATCAGGGCAACTACGCACGCCTGGCACAAATAAAAGGCCGCTTCGACCCAGGCAACCTGTTTCGTTTAAATGCGAATGTGTTGCCGGATGTCTAATGAATTTAAGGAAAAGGGACCAGACGTATGTGACTGGCCCCTTTTTACTTTTTTGACTTTATCGCTGGTGAGTAAATGTGCGATCGGTTTTCTTTGTCAGCCCGGGTATTGTGCAATTCCGGCTAATGATCTCTGCACGCTCGTGTCAGCCTGAGCGACTATCTCTCCACTATCCAGATCAATCTTGCTGATAGTGCCGGTGAAAAAGTTACCGATGAATGCAGTCTTGCCGTCAAACGACGTGCCCAATCCGGCCGCGCCTCTTTCCATGGGATCATAGGTGCGGATTACATTGCCATCCTGATCGAGTATCTGCAGGAAGAACCCTTCGCGGAAATTTGCCTTGATGTACAGTAAGGTGCCATCGGACTGAAAAGCCAGGGTCATGGCCATATCGCCTGTTTCTTTGGGATAAGTGATCAGGTCCGGCAATTGGACGTCAGCGTCGAGGTCATAGCGGAACACCCGGTTACCCAGTTCGGAGTTGTACACGAGTGTTTTGCCGTCGGGCGCCAGAGCCGACGATGTGACGCCTAGGAATCCCGGCATACCGCCATGGGTTTCAGTCTTGTACTCATGAAGCAGTTCGCCTTCCGGCGTGAACTTGAAAACATGCCCCTCACCGTATAGTTCGGTACCGGGCATGAATCTCAGTGTCGTACCCAGCGGCCGGTCGGGTGGGGCCTTATATTCCGTGCCGACCATATGTTCCGCCAGGCAGATATTGCCGTCCGGCGTGAAGGTCACATTTGAGAATGATTTGTCAGCATATCTAATTTCCGGCAGTTGATGACCTTCCGGACTGATGCGTAGAACTGTGTACGCAGAGCTATCAAATGCCCACAGATTGCCATCCGGCCCAAATTTAAGTCCGCCAACCAGATGCGTCGTACCCTCGGTCCATAACACACCTTTCTCCTTCAGATCCGCGTCATATTGAATGATGCGCCCATCTCCGGCGTGATCGTCGTCCGGATTATTCAGCAACGTGGCGCTGGCAAAAACATCACCTTTTTCAAATGGCTTGAGGGTTGATTCATTGGTCATTATTGTTCTCCGGATGCTGTGAACCGATCATTTTACAGTTCCGACGCAGGGTAGCAACATCTGCCCGGAAAGCCTGAGCCTGTGCCAGGCGATTTGCTGCGGTGGCAGTGTTCGTGGTGGACCAATGGACGAACGGTTTATCTACGCGCACGCCGCGGCAGGTTCCGGCGGAACAGGACGGCCGTGAAATCATCGGGTTTGGATGGTTGCTTGTCGACTTCGTTGGCCATCCGCGTCTGAGCGAGGTTGGTCAGTGATTTAATCGCCACATTCAACGGTCCCTTGCGTATGAGTTGGACGGTTTCTTCCTGCAGGACATTATCTGTCAGCCCGTCGCTGGCCAGTAGTAGCGTATCTCTCGCTGCCATGGGTAATTCCGAGCCAATCTCGATGCGCATGTCGGTTGAACCAATCACATTGAAAATCAGGTTCAGCTCGGCATGTTGCAGGGCCTCCGTTTCGTCGATTAGCCCCGCTTCCATGGCGAATCCTACCGGCGAGTGAGGTGTGGTCTGCAGCTTGACTTGCCCACGTTGGCCGCACAAGAAAAGAATTGAATCCCCGACATGGTAGGTACGCACATAGCCCGGTCCGACTTCAGCGAGCGCCAGGGTACTGGCGGAACGGGTGCCTAAATCGAGTACCGCCTGATTCGCGGCGTCGATGCCATCGAGGATCGCCGTGCGTAGCCTTTTTCCGTTGGTTTCATCGACAACTTTTACTGCCTGGCGGATCTTCTTCACGGTCAGATTGGATGCGCGTCTTGCACCGGCTAATCCACCGACGCCATCGGCCACGATAAGCACAAGGTATTGATCGCTGATCGGAATTATCGCGGCCGAATCTTCGTTGGGGCTGCTTTTCTCCGTACAACCGATCGTTGAAGCGGCGACTGTACCGAGGGGTGTCTGGTAGAGATCCATTTCCGCGTCGGCTTCACCAAGGTATAGCCTGGCTTTACCGAGTTCGCCACGGTCTATTGAGTTGGTTTTTCTCCTGTCAGGCACGTTTCACCGTTTTCGCGTGAATTTTTTCGAATGCCTTTTGCATTGTAACTGCGCTTCGATAGCGATCCTGCGGCTTGAATTCTATCGCCTTACGCAGCCAGGCAAGCGTCTTCGGCCGAAGCTTGCTGCGAATACGCGAGTAACCGGGAGGCGGCCACTTAAATGGCCAGTCTGGTAGCTGTCCGCTGAACATTTGATAAATCACCAGGCCCAGCGCAAACACGTCGGATTGAAACATCGGTCGACCAAGTGCCTGCTCCGGGGCAAGGTAGCCAACCGTGCCGGAGCCGGAAGCTCTCTTTAGAGAGCGTAAGGCAATTTTCGAAAAACCGAAATCGGTCAGTTTCAGGCGGTTATCGGAAAAAATGATGAAGTTTTCCGGCTTTACATCGCAGTGAATGATTTTTCGTTCATGGGCGTGGGCGACAGCCGCCAGAGCCTGGCGCGTAAAATCTATGCCCATTTGTGTGGACATGCGCCGCGTCATTCGGTCGCCCAGGGTCTCGATTCCGAGCGGCATGGCAATCACAAAAAGATCGTCGATGAAGCAGGCATTATGGATCGGTAAAACGTTGGGATCCTCCATTCGCACTGACAGGCGTGCCTCGCGCCGGAATTCATCCAGGAAATCGTCATCCAGGACCGATGGGTGGGGTATTTTGAGCGCTACCTTGGTACCGTGAATGGTGTCATACGCTTGATACACAGCCGCGCGTGGACCGTTCGCCAAGCGCCTCTCGATCCGATATTTACCGAGCTTTTGTCTTTGCCGCAATAGTTTTACGCGGGGCATCGTGCGCCTTCCTTCATTGAATTTCTGTTCCCGGGTCAGGATGTGTGCCGTGATTCTACGCCAGTCGTGACTGTGGCACGATGAGTAAATGACCTGAATGACGTCGAGCGGCCGAACAGGGTGTTTAAACTGTTATCCTACGCAGATCCGGTTCCGGCCTTGAAAAGAAGCCCAATCGTTGCAGTCGGACTGCAGACCGTTTAAGCGGCACGGCAAATGAATAATCAAAATAATCAGAATAAACAGATTTATAACATCAACGTTGCGGCCAAGACGATCCTGCCAACGCCCGCCGAGGTGAAGGCCGAGTTGCCGATGACAGATAAGGCGGAAGCAACGGTTCTTCGCAGTCGGGCGACTATGGAAAATATTCTCGACGGTACGGATCCCCGGTTATTCGTCGTTGTCGGGCCTTGTTCCATACATGATGTAAATGCGGCCCTGGAATATGCGGAAAGACTGCAGGGGCTGGCCGAAGAGGTGGCGGATTCGTTGTTTTTGCTGATGCGCGTGTACTTCGAGAAGCCCCGTACGACCGTAGGCTGGAAAGGCCTGATCAACGATCCGTATATGGATGATTCGTTCCAGATCGAGAGGGGCATTCGCATAGCGCGCAAATTGTTATTGAATCTCGGTGGCCGTGGCTTGCCGGCCGCCACCGAAGCGCTTGACCCGATCATGCCGCAGTACATGGGTGAACTGATCAGCTGGACCGCGATCGGTGCCAGGACGACGGAGTCACAGACACATCGCGAAATGGCGAGTGGTTTATCCACGCCGGTCGGATTCAAGAATGGCACGGACGGTTCGCTGCGCGTGGCGATCAACGCATTGCAGTCGGCTCGTCAGCCACATCATTTTCTCGGTATCAATCAGGACGGGCGAACCGCGGTTTTTCAAACCCGCGGGAATCGTTACGGGCACATTGTTTTAAGGGGCGGCGGCGGTCGGTCGAATTATTCTGCGGACGATGTTGCAAGCTCTGAACAGGCGCTACGTGACGCCGGATTACCGGAACGGGTTGTGATTGATTGCAGTCATGCTAACAGCAACAAAGATCCGGCAAGACAACCCGATGTGGCTGCGGAGTGTGTGTCGCAAGTGGCGGCGGGAAATCGATCGATTATCGGGTTGATGCTGGAAAGTAATCTGCACGCGGGCAATCAGAAAATTCCGGGCGACCTGGCGAATCTCAAGTTTGGCGTGTCCGTAACCGATGCTTGTATTGATTGGGAAACGACTGAACGCACATTGCGCAATGCCGCCAGCAAATTACAACCGGTGATTGACGCGCGGCGCTCATAGCAACATCCGGATTATCAGATAGACTCACGTGGCGCTGGCTCGAACAGAATTTGTGGGTTGCCGGCATGACCCGCGATGTCCGGAATTTGAAAGCAAGAAACGGATAGTCGGGAGAATGCAAGCCGGTACATTATGCGACTATGGCAAACAAAAGCAGAACCGCGAATTTGGCAACGAATGAGGAACGTCGCTGGCAGGCATTGGTCAGTCGCGATGCCGATCAGGGATGGGACGATTTGTGTTCGCCGTCAGGACGACCGGTATCTATTGTCGCCCGACGTGTCCGTCGCGGCGCCCAAAACGCGCGAACGTATCGTTCTACGAGACGCCGGCACAGGCGGAGCAGGCAGGCTATCGTCCTTGCAGGCGCTGCCATCCCGGTGGCGAGGGCATTGGCGCACGGCAAGCGCGCGCCGTGCATAGAGCCTGTCGACTGATTGAAGAATCAGAAGTGGCGCCTCGCCTCGGTGAGCTTGCGGCGGCTGTCGGGATGAGTGAGTCGCATTTCCATCGGCAATTCAAACGTCTCCTGGGGGTGACGCCGAAGCAATATTCCGCCGGCAAGCGCGTGAAACGCCTGCAGAATGAACTTGAAGCGGGTCGGCCGATAGCGGATGCGATCTACGAGTCCGGCTATGGATCGGGCAGCCGGGTTTACGAGACATCCGCGGCAATGCTGGGGATGACGCCGACTGATTACCGGGATGCGGGAAAAGACCAGGTCATCGCCTATGCGCTGGAAAAAACGGAACTCGGTTGGTTATTAGTCGCAGCCACGGCAAAAGGGATCTGCAGTATCGAGTTTGGTGACAACAAAAAACAACTCCGCGAAAATTTTGTACGAAAGTTTTCCGCCGCCAGTATTGATGCGGCCGATCAAAAGTTGTGCGGCTGGGTGTCGGAAATCGTCTCGTTCATACGAACGCCTGTTCACGGACTGCGTTTGCCATTGGATATTCGGGGCACCGCGTTTCAGCGACGTGTCTGGCAAGCACTGCAGAAGATCCCACTTGGCACCACGATGACCTACGCGCAGGTCGCCGATGCGATCGACCAGCCACGGGCGCATCGCGCGGTGGCGCGGGCTTGTGCTGCCAACCAGCTCGCGTTGGCTGTGCCCTGCCATCGAGTGGTGCGTAAAGATGGACAAATGGGTGGTTATCGTTGGGGGACCGGCCGAAAACGTCAGCTACTCGACAGAGAAAAAAAGTAAATTAGTGTTGGTTTTAACACGACTGAAATTTATGCAGACCAGAGTGTTTCGATGTCTTCGGCATCCATCTCGGCAAACGCATTCTGCAGGATAATCAGCATCGCCTCGCGAGCGTTTCCATCCGCAGCCAATCCGACCTCGTTGAAATAAGCGCGCAAGTTACTAACCGCGATGCCACCGTTTGCTGCGCCCCGTGTATGCGGAACGATGTCAGCCAGCAGTAATTGTTGTACGTGTTCTGCGGCGAGCTCCAGTTTTTGCGCGCGGGGACGGAATACCTCGACCAGTTCAGGCGTTGCGCCAAGTTCGTCTTGTTTCAGTGTCCGGCGGATAAACCGCAGGCGCTGTACGACTTCGCGCTGCCAGCGTCCGCCGCGGGCAATGCATTCGGTAATTTCGGCAGATGTGAGCTGCCCTGGACCCTCGGCACCGGCCCACAAACAGAACAGCACGATATTGACGTCGAGGTCGAATTCATCCTGCAACACGAGACAGGCTTTTTCTACCCCGGGTCGTCTATAAAGTTGCAACGAATAATCCCAGAATGGATGGGGCGGAAACTTCTTCTCTTGGCTCACTGGCAGATGCGGCAATGACGATATTCAGATCATGACCGGTCATTGGTCGCGTGGCAAATGCCCGGGGCGAACCGCATCGCAATTTGCGCTGGACTGGGCCGGCAAACCGTTTGGTATAGTGTTTCAGGCACGCGTTACCTGAAAATGCAATCGGATTTGATGGCCAGCTCAATTGAAATGTCGACCACCGGTTCTGGCGCTGTAGCCTGGCTCGCCTTGCTGACCGGCCTGCTGCCATTCTGCGTCGTGAACTTGGCTTACCTGGGATCGGCGTCTGCCGGTCACGTGCCTTGGTGCTTTCCGTACCTCGAGGGTTGCACGTCCATCAGCTCTACAGGCCGTTATGGGCTCGGTTATTTCTTTTTTAAGGCCGGCATGATTCCGGCGGCACTGGTCATGGGCGCATTCTGGATCGCCTGCCGGAAGTGGTTGCTCGCGGTAGGCGATGTGGATGGACGCACGGTTCGTGTGATGGCCTGTCTGGGTTGTATATCCGCGGCTTTTCTGATTCTTTACACGGTTTTTCTCGGCTCAAAGGGCGATTCCTATCATTTCATGCGGCGCACGGGAGTAATTATTTATTTCTCGTTTAGTTACCTCGCTCAGCTGATGTTGCTGGGCCGCCTGCGGCGGTTACAAGCTACGAAACGAATCGCCGTTCCGGATTATATCTTGACTGGCAAGCTGACGATATTGATCGGATTGCTCGTGATCGGGCTGGGCAGTATCCCGATATCCAACTTTGTCGTTGATAAGCGCCGCCCGGAAAATGCCGTCGAATGGACATATGCGTTGTTGATGTCGAGCTATTATTTTTTTACCTGGCTCACGTGCCGTAATATTGCTACCAGTTTGGCTGTCCCAGAGGAACGGTAAGTCGATATTCCGGAAAAGTTCCGGCCAACTGACAACAATGCGTGCTACGCGTGGAATAAAATTCTGATGTCGCGAAAATAATCGCTCCAATCGACCCGCGGTTGTCGACGCGACTACGGGGTTTTAGTGCAATTTTGATGACCTGGCCGATCGCTCGATCTTCATCCAGTCCACTGTTATTGCGGCTTTAAGTTATTATTCGGTACAACGCGCCAGCGTACCTTATGATCTGCTTATGATGGTTCGGCAGGGAGATTCGTGATGTCTAAAAGACTCGCCGGCAAGGTGTGCATAGTAACCGGCGCAACCTCCGGCATCGGTTGGGCCACGGCGTGTGTCATGGCCGAGGCCGGCGCGAAAGTGGTTGCTGCGGGTCGGCGTACGGACCGTGGGGAAGTATTGATGGAAGCCATCAGGTCACAGGATGGCGACGCGATTTTCGTCCGCACGGACGTTGACCAGGGCAGTGAAATCGAGGCGCTGGTGGCGAAAACAGTCGAGCACTATGGCAGGCTGGACTGTGCTTTCAATAATGCCGGAATCCTCGGTGAAGCGGAGAAAACCATCGTCGAGCAGTCCGAAGAATCCTGGCACGATGTTATTCGCACGAACCTGACCAGTGTCTGGCTGTCGATGAAATACGAAATCCCCGCGATGCTCGAATCCGGGGGTGGATCGATCGTCAACAATTCTTCTATTTACGGTTTGACCGGTTCCTTGACGGGGCTGAGTCCGTACGTTGCCGCCAAGCACGGCGTAACCGGCCTGACACGAACCGTTGCGGTCGAATATGGTCGGCAGAATATCCGCATCAATGCGGTTTGTCCGGGTTTCGTGCATTCGGAAATCACGGATCCGGCGATCAAAAGTCTTGGCCAGGAAAAATTCGAGCGCTTGCTGCTGAATCACGTACCGATGGGTCGCGTCGCGGATGCGAAGGAGATTGCTTATGGTGTGGCATGGCTGTGCTCGGATGAAGCCAGTTACGTGACCGGTGAAACGTTCACGATGGACGGTGGCTGGCTTGCTAAGTGACCTGCTTTTTATAAAGCAATGAGTAAGGTGCCGGATAGCAGCATGACCGCGCCGGCGATTCGCCCGATTTTCTGACCCCACATCAGGAATACGGCCAGCGCAACTTGTCCGGTCCAGGCCCCGGGTGCGGTCATCATGAGCGACATGCTTTCCGCATTCATGCCCCGCGCCATGAACCACAGGGATGACCATGATACAGCGATAAGGCCGACGAGCGCCGCCAGTACGACTCGGCGGTCTTGATTGAGAAGCGCCTCGACGGATGACATTGTCGGTCGCATGATTCTTCTCCTACCTGTTAGCGGCAGCGGATTTTAAAGAGTCACCGCCAAAGTCATTTCAGTTCACGGCATCTATAGAAATAGCAGGCGGCTTGTGCCGGCGGCTTATGTAACGCGTTTTTCCGTGACCGCGTTCGCGGCAAAAAAACACTGGATATAGTAATTCTTATATCGGGGTTCTTATAGCCCCAGGCAGCCGCCAGAACGATTCGATAAATTTACAGCGGTTAGCCGAGGAAAATAATTAGAAATAGTCATGCATAATTGGTACAACATAGCTCACGTGTTCCTGATCAATTATCCGGAAGTCTGGATGACCTTGCTGATCGCGTTCGCAGCCGCATTATCCATGCGGGGTGATATTTTTGCGAAGATGGGTCGATATTGTATAGGGATCGCGGTGTTGATTGGTGCGGGTTATTTGGTAATTGATATTTTTAACTTGTAAGAAAATATTACTGATCCGCCGATCATCTTGATTCTCAAGAGTTTCAAAATTCTTGAGAACTCGGTAAAGATCAGCCCCGCAACTTCGCCAAAGCATGTATTTACAGGGCATGACCCACAGCTCTCAAATCCAGGCAGTCGTCTGTCGGGTATTTAGTCAATCCGCGGTCGAAACGCAGCGCGTTTAATCCCCGCTCACCGATCCCCTGTTACGGACTCGCTCGATTGAGACCCCGATCTGATAAAGGAGTATCATTTGTCCTGCGATGTCAAATACGGTTATGGAGGATCAATTGTGAACAACGACGAATCACCTCCGGACCATGGGGCTACGGAAGAACGAGCAGAGGGCACTCCACTTGAAGATAACGTAAAGTCCCGATCCACATGGTTGCGGTTATTTTTCATGATTGTGGTCGCTATGCTCTACGGAGTCTCCAGGTTCGTCGTGGGTATGGTCGTGGTATTACAGTTCTTCTGGGTGTTGTTTACCGGTACTACCAATCCGTCCCTGGAAAACTTCGCCCAGTCGCTGGCGACCTATACGTACCAGATCATTCGTTACCTGACATTCGTCAGCGACGAAAGGCCATTTCCTTTCGACTCAGACTGGCCGATCGGCCCGCCCACTGACTGAGTGGTCTGCAAACGACCGCAGGGCAATCGCAGATACTGACGTCACGCGATCAGGCTTGACGCGCACCCGCGGTGGTGTATAAAAATATTCAGATTTTTCCATATAGCGAATGGATACAACGGCAACCCGTTGTTCAGGCGGGGCACCAGGAGAATAGTGGTATGAAGAAATTGTTCATAGGGCTTGCGGGCGTAATTATCGTCGTGGTTATCAGCGGTTACGCGATGGTTAAGATAAAAAACCGCCCGCCCGAGGATTTATTTTCGTATTACCAGGCGCAGGACCTGACGCCTGACGGCAAGACCGCAGTTTTCCTGATCGGCCTGTCGACGACCGAGGATTTCGAGCCAACCTGGTGGTACAACATCTACCAGCATGTTGCCCACGCGCGCATTCCCTGGCCGGCGCGAAACATGGCCATGGCCGACCGCGGCATTTCGCTGATGGACCCGGAGAATTACTACGCCAGGGAAGAGTTCGAACCAACGCGACTGGTCGATCGGTTCGGTAGTGAAAAGGATATGGATGCCGTTCCGTATATCGAAAAGTATCGCCAGGGACTCGTAGAGTGGCAGCCGCCGACGGAATCCATTCATCTCGATACGGGTACCTTTCTCTATACAGGTCGTCAGGATGGCGTTCCGACACAGGCAGGCAAACGCATCAGTATCGCGAAATACTGGTATTACGGTCACGGCATCAAGCAACAGAAGTTACCGGCGGATTATCAGTCCCAGCGCATCTATGACCTGGCCTTTGGAATGTTGCAAGAAAAATATCCTGACGTTCCGTATTACACGGCCGATACGATGGACCCGTATCAGTGGCACAAGAAAATTTATGCTCTGTTAGACGGTGGCGCAGAGACGCTGGTGTTGATGTCACCGATGGTGGTCTATTCGGACTATGAAGATTTCCACAATGGTTTTCTGCACAGTGTTCAAATCGTGCGCGAGTGGGAAGCCGAGAACAACCAGGATATTAAAATCATTATCGCGCCGCCGATGGGTCACCAGAAGGCGATACGGGATGGTTATCTGTTAATGCTCAAGGACAAGTTGGATACGCTTCCGGCCGGTGTCGATGTCAAGATGGTCTGGTCCATACACGGCATGCCGTGGCTCGCGATGCCGAATGAATCCTGGTTGAAGATGGCGCCAAAATATCGTGATGCGATGGTGGAGGACGCGGAGGTCCTGCTGGCCACTTATGACTTCGACCGCACGGAGGTGGTGGTCAGTCAGGATCATTTCGCCGATCACTACTGGGATCCGGACGCCATTTATCTGTCAACCAACAAAGCGTATACAGACGGGGTAAAGGAGGGCTACGACTACGTGCTCAACCTTCCGATTGAATTTTACAATGAAAACACGGATACGCTGTTCTACCACGCGATGGTGAATTATGAGAATTTCCCGGGATACAGTGTGTACAACACGATCGACTACCCGGATTGGGACACCCCGTACACGAAACATTTCGTAATCGAGGAGTCCGACATCTACTACCTCGGAGTACCTACGGGTGACCGCTACCGGCCGTACGTGGCCCAGGCGATGTTCGATGCGCTTGATTCAGTGCTGTCGCGGTCGTCTTCAGAGCGGGTTGCGGCAAATTAGGAGACATATCTTTTTAGCCGAGGCCAGGGTTCAGGTAAGGGCCAGCCAGTTTACGTAACAGGACGTTCCAAGATTCGAGTGCGGCGTAATATGAGCGCACCGACAGCATTCCCTGCGTGATGTTCATCACGTATTGACAGCTCCCTTTTAACCGTCGCCACCAACCTCACGTTATGTCTTTCCTGATCAGGAAACCATAAGACAAGCGTTATGCGAGACCGGAATGAGTTTTGGTAAATCAGATATCTGGTTGAAAGAAACATTTCCATTCGAAAAGTTCCACTCTTACGCAAGATAATTCTATTAGACCGGAGACGAACACAATTAGGCTGCAGTTCAGATTGAAAAACTATGAGCCGTGGTCGCTGATCGTTACCGAATTATTCAGCGCTACAGCACCGGCTGCTGCTTTGCGCCGAGTGCATATTGGAACGATCGAGGAATTCATGATGTTGACAGGAAAGACATTCAGTTCACGTGGGTTACGGTGCATGGCTTTGCTGCTGTGCCTGGGCGCGAGCACGGCTGCCAATGCAGATCACGGCATCGATGCCTACGTTTTCATGGCCGGAGCTTCGGATCAGGAACTGCCTGCACATGCGGCAAAAGGCAAGGGTTATAAGGTTAAAACGAATCCGCGCGCAATGGATAACTTTCATGTGACTTTTCATTTGCCCGATGGACGCGCCCTGGTGGCGGAGCGCAAACGCGTTGTCGAAAATGCGCGCGGCCGCTCCTGGGTCGGTCAGTTTGAAGGTGTGACGGGTGGTACGGTAGTCATGAGCCGGCGTAAGGGTGTGGTGACCGGCATCATTGACGACGGTGAGAATCTATATGAATTGATACCCGGGCGTTCCGGGCATTCACTACTGTTCCAGGTCGACCAGTCCAGGTTGCCGCCGATGGCACCGCCGTTCCTGTCAGCGGATCTGGATACGTCCGGCGCAGAAGCAACCGGACCGGCAAGTACCGCTGCCGCAGGCAACGTGCAGGACATCATGCTCGTCTATACGGCTGCGGTCGTGTCCAGTTATGGCAGCGTGGCGATAACTGAGTCCGCATTGCTGGATGCGGTGATCGCGACCAATCAGGCCTACGTGGACAGCCAAGCCGATATACAGCTCAACGTGGTTCATCTCGCCGAAGTCAGCTATACCGAGACCGGCGACATGGGCGTGACCCTGAGCCGTTTACGCACCAACAATGACAGTCATATGGACGAGGTTCATGCCTGGCGGGATGCATACGGCGCTGATCTCGTCGCCATGATATCGATGGACACGAATTACTGCGGCATCGCCTATATCATGTCCAGCGACAGCAGCGGTTTTGCACCATGGGCGTTCAGCGTGACGAAAAAATCCTGTCTGTCCAATTCAACGCTCGATCATGAAATTGGTCATAACCAGGGCATTTGCCACAACCGCGAGGAAACGGGTTGCACGACGCCGGCCTATACTTACGGTTACGGACTCTGTGGCCCGAGTTTCCGCACCATCATGTCCTATTCGAGTCCCTGCGGCACATCTCGTATCCGAAATTTCTCAAACCCGAATGTTTTTGTTAGCGGGCAACCGACCGGCATCGACCACAATGTCGATCCCGCGAATTCGGCTGACGGGGCGCGCACGATGAACAACACGGCGGACACGATCGCCGCATTTCGTCAGGGCGCCACGACACCGCCACAGGCACCGGGCGGTATGAACGCAAGCGCGGTATCCGATGTGCAGATCGACCTGCAGTGGGACGATAATTCGACGGACGAAAGTGGTTTTGAGCTGCAACGCTCCGGCGATGGTGCAAGCTGGTCTGCGCTCGCCAGCGTTGGCGCGAATAGCACCGTCTACTCCGACAGCGGTCTGGCGGCCGGCACGATTTATTATTATCGGGTGCGTGCCTATAACGGTGGAGGCAGCTCCGGCTGGTCGAACACCGACAATGCTGAAACCCTGCCGCCGCCACCGCCGCCACAGACTCCGAGCCCGCTTACAGCCACGCCAATGTCCGGTGAGCGCATCGAACTGGTGTGGGCTGATGTAGCAAATGAAAGCGGCTACCGGCTTGAGCGATCTACGGATGGTGTGTCCTATGGCCTCGTCGCGAGTCCGGCAGCGGATCAAAATAGTTACGGCGATACGGGGCTGTCTGCGGCCACGACGTATTACTATCGCGTTACGGCTTTTAATGCTGGCGGCGACTCACCTTCCGCCAGCGCATCGGCGGATACCATGTCATTCATCGATTACACTGCCGTGGCGGCAAGCACCACCTACGGCACTGTCACGGGCAGCTACGCCGATACGGCAAGTAACGATGGTGCCGCCGAACGCATTGCCGAGACCGAGTCGGGTGGCAAGAAATCCAGGCGCCACTCGCGGATGCAACATCGTTGGCAATTCAATATCGGTTCGGGTAATAGCGCGGTGCTGGTCGCCAATGCCTGGAAGTCGGGCAGTGTCGAGGACAATTTCAGTTTCGAGTATTCGACTGACGGCAGCAGTTACAACCCGCTGTTTATCGTGAGCTCTATGGATTCGGCGAATCAACAGATGGCGATGTTGGCCGGTGGCGTCAGCGGCACCGTGTATGTTCGAGCAACAGATACCGATCGAACCGCCGGTAACCGTAATGTCGAACAGCTGCACGTCGATCATCTGTACATCCAGGTGGAGAGTGGCAGTGTCGGTAACCCACCGGTTGCACCTGCCAATTTGAATGCTGTTGCGCTGTCGGCGGGTCAGGTAGATTTGAGTTGGACGGATATGTCAGACGAAGAATTTAGCTTCGACATCGAGCGTTCGACAGATGGCAGCAGCTGGCAGGTGATTGCGACAGCGGCAGTGAACTCAACCGCCTATAGTGATGGCACGGTAGTCGGTGACCAGCTTTACTACTATCGCATCAGCGCCGGCAACGCCGCCGGTTCATCGGCCTGGGATGGGCCGGTTACGGTGCAAACGCCCGTTGGAGTTGGTGTCGTGCTTGTGGCCAATGGCTATAAGGTCAAGGGCACCAAGTATGTCGACCTTAGCTGGACCGGTGGCGCCGCACAGTCCTGGGATATCTATCGCCAGGGCACGGTAATTCATACCGTGCCCGCTGGCGGGTTAGATACCTACACCGATAACATCGGCACCAAGGGCGGTGGCAGTTACTCATACCAAATGTGTGAGGCCGGTGGCATGAGCAACTGCTCCAACCAGGTTACAGTGGTCTTCTAGAAGCTCGGGTGGAGTTGACTGAGCTTCGTGTTACTGACGTCTTGTACCGCGTTGGTTAAGGTCTCAGCGTAACACTGCTGGTTCAATTGTCGCTGCTTTAGTGAACCGGCAAGGGTGAGATTCTGTGACCCACAGACCCTGCGAGAAGCCCTGCGCAGCCGTCGATAGGCCTCTTCGACGCCTTGTTCATCGAGCATGTTCAGATCTGCGATAGAGACGTTAGCCGAGCGTTCATCTTCGGCGGGCGTTTTGATCGCCGCCGAGGCAATGATGGGGACACTGCAGGACAGGCAAACCAGTGTAGCAAGCCAATATTTGCGGCCGTTTGAATTATTCATGATGTTGCTCCTCTCTTTAAATTACGAATTAAATTGTCGATCGGCTGCTAAATGCAGCCTTTGATTGGACAGCTGCCAGCTTCGAAAGTCGACCAGGTTTCGGTAGAGCGAACGGCAGGTGCGGTAAGGCGAATGCAACAGGCGAGCGTCGGCAGTATGCGTCGATGAATCTCTCGTATCGCGGCAAGAAATGTCGCGCACTGAACATAACTTGTTCTAAGTAACGTCAGCCAGTGGTAGGCTATTTACATGTGCTATAGAAACAATCAATCGCCGGAATCCGGGCGGCGGGTTTTTTTGTGTTAAAGCGGGCGCTTGTCGTGGCGATCATGGCGCTGCCGTCCATCTGTTATTCGCAAGATCCGGCGCAAAACACCACTCGGCGGATTGAGAGATTCTCGTTCAGCTTTGAGCCGGATGAAGTGGTTGAGCTCGAATTGACGACGACAAAGCCTGACGAAATTAGTCGTGATGAATTTCTGACACTGGAGTTTTTCAACAATAGACAATTCATCATGAATGCTGATTTCAACCTGTCCCAACTTCCGCTGATTCGAATTGCTGCGGCCCGCACGGGATTTGGTAAGGCAAAGTTGACGGTTAATGGCGTTGCAGGCGGTATTGTTCCAATCCGCCGGGACCGGATATATCTGTTTGTCCGTGCGCTGGTTAACACGACAGGGCGCGATTACGAGACTGATGAGCTTATTCTGATCCCGTCCGAGACGAACCTGAGAGGCCTGATAACTACCGTTGACGGCGATGGCGTGAGAAGCACACGGACTGTCGTGACGACCTCAATGAAGATCCGAGTGTCTGAGTAGAATCCGATATACTGCCAGGCCATTGGAAAAGGCCATAGCGGGCATGTCGAGAAAAATCTTTGCCGGGCTGGTTTCGAGCCTGATTGTTGCTGGCGTCAGCCTGTCCGCAGCGTTCGTGGCTCGTGCCGGGAATGTGCTGCCGACTGTCATCGTCGAGCAGGGCGCCCTGGCGGGCGTCGTCGACAACGGCATCGCAATTTATCGTGGCGTCCCGTTCGCGGCACCTCCGGTCGATCAACTGCGCTGGCGGCCGCCGCAGCCACCAGCCGGCTGGGACGGGGTTCGGGCGGCGGACAAGTTTGGCTACATGTGTCCGCAGACGCCGCGGGATTCCTACCCGCAGTGGCTGAAAGATCATTTCACCGCGGTCGGTATGAACGAAGACTGTCTGACCCTGAATGTCTGGACGCCCGCAGACGGGGGTGACGAGCCATTGCCGGTGATGTTCTATATCCACGGCGGCAATATGAAGTTCGGCTCGGGCTCATACCCGGTTTACGACGGCAGCGTCCTGGCCCGCGAAGGCATCGTATTGGTGACCATTAATTACCGGGTTGGGTTTCTCGGCCGCTTTGCCCATCCGGCGATGACACGATTGCAATCCGGAGAGTTGCAGGTCAACTATGGACTGATGGACCAGGTTGCGGCACTCGAATGGGTGCAAAAAAATATCGGTGCATTCGGCGGTGATCCGGAGAACGTCACGATCTTCGGTCATTCGGCCGGTGGCGTCTCGGTCAATCACCTGATGGTGGCGCCGCAATCGAAAGGCTTGTTCCAAAAAGCGATCGCGCAGGGCAGCGCGATTTCCATCGACTGGCAACGGAATGCGTTCGAGCGTGGCCTACCCGGTCCGGAGGCCCCCTCCTGGGAAGATGTCGGTCAGGATTTTGTCGAGTACTTCGAGATCGACGGTACCGACGAGGAAATTATCGCCGAGTTGCGCGCTTTTCCAATCGAGCCGATGCTCGTGTACCAGAAGGACCTGATGATTGGTTTCAACCCAGCTGTCGATGGCAAGCTCATTCCGGATGAAGTGGCCAGGCTGTTCGAGCAGGGCCGCCAGCACGATGTGCCTTATATCGCTGGCGCCAATAGCTGGGAGTGGAACCAGATCGCCAATATACCGCTGATCGGCAAGTGGTTTCTTGCAACAGGATTTCTCGAGGGTTTAACGGATGAGGACCTGAGTGTTTTCGATGACCAGTGGACGCGCATCGGCGTCTCGCAGCGCTGGTTTGCCGAAGGGCTGTTCCTGACCTCGACGCGTTATCTCGGAAATAAGCATTCAACGGTCGCATCGCCTGCCTGGCTTTATCACGTGACGTTTGTGCCCGAAAAGCTGCAGGGCGAAGTACCCGGCGCAGCGCATGGCGTTGAAGTACCCTTCATCTTCGGTCACGTGCGCGCCCGGCCGGAGTTTCACCGGCCCAAGGTTGTGCCACTGACTGACGAGGATCTCGCCTGGGGAGATACGGTGCGCGGATATTGGATCAGCTTCGCAAAAACCGGCAACCCGAACGGCGGTGGACGTCCGGAATGGCCGGAGTATCAGGCGGAATCGGATCTGATGCTGGACCTGGGTACAGAGATCACGGCACGGCCGGGTATGAATAAAAAGACCCTGGATTTTCTGGAAGAGCGTGCGATGCTCAGGCGGGCTGACTTCGAGAGTACAAGACAGTAAGCCACGATCTTGCATCGAAAGTTTCGGCTGGCTGATGCTTCGTGGGGTCGAACCCAGGTATGTGCTCGACTGGTGTTCGTTGATGCAGAAAGTTGACTCGCGAAATTTCTGTATCTAAACGAAGTCAGTATTTTTCTTCATGGTCGATCGCTTCCCGCGATTGATACATTCAATCCCATCGTGGATTCAATCAGGTAAGTCAGGTCTATCCGAAAAGAACGAGTCGCGCATATCGGCGATAACTTCGCAGTGGCGCCTCGATTCGTGACCGGCGTCGCGATATGCGCGGATACCTCAGCTCGAACCCTGTGAATCAAGTCGTCACTCGCCGGGGTTTTTCCTGGCGATCACCGGGAGTCATCCTATGCATTACAAATCTTCATTGCGACGCCTGGCCATTCTGTCCCTGTTAACTACCGTTGCGGCTTTTGCGATGGAAGAGGGGCAAGTGGGCCAGCAGACTGAGATGGAACACCTGATGCCGCTGTATGAGATCTGGTTTCTGGATTGGGTGTGCTCAAACCCCCGTTACAGGAGTGAAATCGGGGCCTCGCGGATGAACTGCATTCGGCAGGTGCGAAACGTCTTGCCGCACTGCAGTGGTGAATATCGCATGAAGATTCCTCGCAATGACAGCAAGACAACCGGTGAACGATTGCGGTATCGCGACTTTATGGCCGGCTACACACGCTGTCTTAAAAAACGCCACAGAGAGTGGCGCAATGCAAAGGAGAGACTCTGATGCAGCGCCGCGAATTCCGGCTAAGGTGGCTGACAAGGCGCGAAGTCATCCTGACTGTGTCGCTATTGTTGTTCTATTGTGTGACCGGTAATTCCTCACCGCCCTCGGGCCCGCTTCTGTATACGGTTAGTAATATCCCGGGGGAATGGAAATCCAGGCGGGAGGCGATCGCCGCAATGAAGAGCGTGTCCGCAGCGACCTCCAGGTTCCGCTTAAACGATAAGGAAATCAACGCAGATACCGGCTTAGTTACTGAGTATTGGGAGCCCTCGGAATTGGAGGTCGCACCTGATTTTGGGTCATTCGAGTGGAGCGTGGCATATTGCGTGCCGTTATATGGCTCGGTTTGCACGGGCATCTACACATCTCAATCTGATCTGATGGCTAATGTTGGTTCGGGAATCGAAGCGATCGAACGTTGCTCGCCGGTTACATGGGAACAGAGTTCGGGCTGGTACTGGAATTCTTATGCCGTTGGAGATCTGAGTGATCCCTACCTGGTTCATGCAAACAAGGATTGGACATTGCGGGTTCCGAGTGGCAGCGCCTGTAATAACATCAGGGAAACGAATCTGATTACTCTCGCCAGACGCGATGCGGATTGTGACGATGGTTTTGCGGGCCCGTCGGAGGTGCAGCCAGGTAGTCCTTACTGGTCTTGTCGCAATAATCAGTCGGCTACGCTTCAATATTATTCAACCGAAGAAACCAGTTCATGCCCGGAAACGGTCGGAAATCCATGTGATGTCGCGACAGGTGCAAAGATTGAAAAGGCTATCGATTATGCAGGCCCCGGGCCAACGTTTTATCGAACCTACCGGTCCAATATTCTCATGCCCGGGGTTTCTTTACATACGACAATGCTCGGCCCGAACTGGACACATAATTACTTGAGTTCGATCCATTGGACCCTGACCGGCGGGGTACCAGAGCGTTTGTATCGGCCGGACGGCGGGTTTATTTCTCTCGAATTGCTAAGCGACAATGTGTGGGTCGCCAGGAATGGCTCCGGAATTCAGATCAGGGATTCGGATCCGGCTGACTTTTCTTCGAATTGGATCGTGTACCTCCCTTCCGGAGCCAGGGAAGTTTATGCCTATTACACCGTCGGTACACAACTACCTCAGCCACAGTGGCGATTGACTGAATTGCACGATCCTCAGGGCCGCGTGACGACGGTATCCCACACAGTGCAGCGCCCGACACGCGTGGCTGCAGTAACAGGCCCGTTTGGGCACCGTCTCCAATTTGAGTACTCCACGGTTTTCCTCGGCTTTCAAACAAGAACCAGGCTGGACTATATCCTGGATCCTGCCGGTAACAAGATAGATTTTGTTTACGACGAAGGTTCTCCAGCAACGACTGGCAATGTCCTTACATCCATCATCTATCAGGATCAAACGGAGTTGCGATATCTTTATTCGTCCGGATATAACCTGGGGCCGTTTCAATTGGTTGGTATCGTCGATGAGAACGGCGATCAGTATGCGATTTTTGAATATGATCAATATGATCGTGTGAAGTCCACGCAGCATGATGGGGGATACGGTTATCTGCTGCTGGAATACGATGATGTGAACTTTACGACAACCGTTACCGATGCTGACTCGAATCAAACCATTTACAGCTTCCAAGCTGGCTCACTTGGCGTACGGAACCCCGCTGTTATCACGTTTCCGGACGGTTCCACGAATGAGCAAAGCAATGAAGATGCAGGCCAGCGCCGGCTGACGCATTTTACAGACGAGAAGGGGATTACGATTCTTTATGAATACAATGATTATCATCGCATCAGAAAAAAAGAGGCCTACGACCTTGGGCAGGGAACTTCGTTAAGAGAGACAGTTTACCTATATCTGAACGATACCAGTGATTTGCGAACTGCGATCCGCAAGGCAAGCACCACAAATTGCGCGTCAGCTCTTGCTGTGAAAGTCAAAAACTATTTTGCCGGAACGCAGCTCGTTTCGTCTTTGGTGGACGCTGGATATGATCCGACCGATTGTTCATTTATTGGTCGTGTGACTATATTGTCAGACTACAATGCATATGGCCAACCGCGAAAGATCGATGGTCCTCGGGAAGTCGACGCTAACGGCTTCGATGACATTACTACTATTGAGTACTACGAATGTACAACGGGCGGGCGATGCGGCCAGCTAAAAAAGATAACTAACGCGCTTGGACATGAAACCAATTTTTCTGAATACGACGCGCACGGCCGCCTGGTGAAAAAAGCTGATCCGAATGGTTTACTGACTGACTACAAATATGACTTGCGTGGCAGAATCGATACCGTCACGGAAAGTGCTGCGGCCACGGTACGTGTAACGAACTTCGACTACGATGCTGCCGGTCAAATCGACAGGATAATTATGCCTGACGGCCTTATTCTGGACTACAGCTGGACTTCAGCACATCTGCTCGGCTCCATCGTTGATAATCACGGGAACAGGGTCGATTATCGTTATGACAGCAGGGGAAATCGTATTGGCGAGGACTTTGAGGACGCGGACGGCTTAATCACGAAAGCCATGACGATGGCTTTTAGTGCGCGAAATCGGCTGGACACGTTACAGTACGGCAGTGCCCCGGTTTCTGAACTAGGCTTTGATGCGGCGGGTAATCTGGAGTTAATTGCCGATCCAAATGACAACAGAACTGCGTACGAATACGATGATCTGGGCCGGTTGATGAATATCGTTGACGCCTTGAATGGTGCGAGTAGTCCGACGCAGTTCAGCTTCGATCTGAATGACAATCTCACTTCCGTACTAGCATCTAACGATGCTCTGACGACTTATCAGTACGATGACCTCGGCAATCTTCTAAAGGAAATCAGCCCGGATCGGGGCACCACACTGTACGCATATGACGAATTTGGAAATATGACGTGCAAGGCTGATGCCAAAGCGAATTTTTCATCATTCGCCCGCTGTGACGAGGTGCCAGCTCGTTGGGTCTATACCTATGACGCGTTAAACCGCCTCGATACGATCGACTACCTGATAACATCCGGACTCGATGTCGATTACGACTATGACCAAGGCGTCGGTCAACCGGGACGTTTGAGCCAAGTGATACATGAATCCGACACTGGCCTCATGATCGAGGATCAATATACGTATGACTCGTTCGGAAATCTCACCGAACACCATCAGGTTATCCCTGACGCGCAAAATGCAGGGCAGTCGTATACGACGTCATACCAGTATGACAGCGGTGACAGAGTCACGCGAATCACTTACCCGAGCGGCAGGCTGGTCGACTATTTGCGTAATGATCTGTCCCAGGTCATTGACGTAACGACGACGTCGCCGCCATATTATCAGACACCAGTCACGACTACTTTGGTCAGTAATGTAGTTTACTACCCTTTCGGTCCGCCGAAAAAAATAATCTACGGAAACGGACTGGTTCAGACCCGGTTGCTTGACGATGCCAACAGACCCGCGTCAATTCAGCTGAGCGATGCCGAAGAAATACTGGAAACGAAGATATATACGACTGACGGCATTGGAAATATTCTGCGGATTATCGATCAACAGACTGGAAATGAGCTAGACGGATATGCCTATGATCAGTTGAACCGATTAGTCTGGGATGCATCAGTCGACTCCACTCCCTCAACCGCGACATATACCTACGACGCCAATGGTAATCGGCTGACCCGCGAATCAGATACGTTAGTTGCCAATCAGATGATCGAATATGCATCGGCCAGCAATACCATGACGTCTATCAATGGTACAAATGTATTGTCTGACCAGGCCGGCAACACAACCAATAATGGCACAGGGTTAGTGGCCGGCTACAATGCCGCCAACCGACTTGGCTGGTTCAAAAATAACGGCACCACACTGAGTATGCTGTACAACGGCGCCGGCGAGTTAGTAAAAACGACTGCCAAGGCATCCTGTAGTTGCGGCGTTTGCCCGAAAGTTTATGAATATTTTCATTTTCTTCCAGATGGTCGTGCGTTGAGTATGGCGCAGGAATCCACTTATAAAATAACAGTAGACTGGATCTGGCT
>PVMK01119969.1_pt1 | contig 35463 bp, 32 predicted proteins | sample 1853481 | NCBI WGS metagenome assembly PVMK01 (sample SAMN08533507, study PRJNA380276) | Marine sediment metagenome, whole genome shotgun sequencing project. | reverse complement strand
GATTTGGAATTGTCGTCAGCTGATTTGGAATTGTCGTCAGCTGATTTGGAATTGTCGTCAGCTGATTTGGAATTGTCGTCAGTTGTGTTAGACATATCTTCATAAAATTCGAAAGTAGTTATGGCCTCACTTTCAGCATAATGGGCCTTTATAGTATAAACACCATCAACTTTGAAATTTACTCCCGCTTTTACAAGAAAACTTTTAGAAAATTCTAAATTTTTATCGACATCTCCAAAATAAAATCCCGCAGGTGTTCCAAAGGGATCATAGATTCCTATTAAAACAGTGATGGATTCTTTTAATGAAACTATTCCTGTAATTTTTACAGTGTCGCCATCAACATATGCCTCCTTTTCGGTAGCTAGTAAAATAATTTCAGGTGTGATTTTCTCTTTTAGAATAGAATCTGGTTGAGAAACTTCGCCAGTAATGGTAAAAAACTCTTCTTGGATAATTTTCTGATAATTGATTTTTACTTTGTATTTGCCAGGTTCGTCATAAAATGGTGAATCTAATGAAATTGTTTTGGAAAAATTTCCCTCTACATCAAGTTCTAAATTATTTGCAGATAGGATTTTACCATTGGGATCATAAATGCTAACTGCCATTATTGGCATTGAATATTCTGAAATAGAGCCAGAAAACGTTAATTTTTCCCCCGTATTGTATTCAGACTTGTCGAATTCGAAAAAGATAGTTTCTGCAAAGCTTTCTGAGATCAACGTAAAGGAAAGTATGGTTATCACTAACAGCATACCTATTTTATTTCCTAGCACATGTGTAAAATCTCAATTTTGTATTTAATAATCACGTAGAAATCATACTTTTGGTTATTCAATAATGATAGAAGTGGATGTGGATTTAGACAAGGCCATTTGATCTTCAAGAGAATTCCATACATAAGCTTCAATGAAAAAAGCCCCTGAATTTTTTGGTAACCATGATTGAGAAACATCTAGATTTTGTTTTCCGGATAATTCACCAGTTATCCAAGAAAGTGATACTACAGAATCATTATGATCTTTTATCTGAATCAAATAAATAAATTTTTGATCAAAGTTTTGCTCATTTTTAATTGAGCCACCAATTTGAATTCTATTGTTTTCTTGAAAAGATCCCAGAGGCTTTCCTGAACTATCAGTTAAAGTAATTTGAGAGTTTGTTAATTTCTCCAAAGATGGAATAGAAGACGTAATTTTTGCTAAAGTTATAATTGCTAGATTATCTGATGTAGAATATGGTTTTGGTAATGTATGGTCATCATATTTTGCAAAGATTTCATCTCCAGGTAATGCAAGTAATCTACTTCCGCTAGAGGGTAAATTTTGGGTAAATGTGATTGTCGCAACAAAAATACCTGAACTTTTTGAAGTTTCAATTCCTGTAACTTCAATTCCGGCAGCATCCGAATCTGAATATATTTTGATAGGGATTTGGTCCAATGCTTCAGGATTAAGATTTAGATCTGGGTCAATTACTCGTATTAATGCAGGTCTGTCTGAAAGAAAATTATCCTGAGAAAATTTAACATTACCAATATTCCATGTAGTAAGAACCGAGTCAACTAATACAACACCATCTGCAAATTCAAAAGAAATAGTGATTGAAGAATCTCTGTTAACTGCTAAAAACCCACTTGTAGGTCCGTTTCCGGTGGTCCTAGGAAAAGTGTCAATATCCCCATCTCCATCAGCGTCATGACGAAATCCGGTTAAAGTAACCTCTGCTGTAAATATTCCAGTATTGACCCCAGTCTCGGTGAATCTATAGGTTTTAAGAGAATTACTACCGGTTGAAATGTTAATTGGATGGGATTTAGTATCACCAATAGTATCAACCAGATGTATATTGGTATTCCAACTAGGAGCAAGTATAGTTATTTTGACTTTATCAGTCCAAGTGTATATGGATTTGTCGGTAAAAATAGGAGCATATGGATTTCCATAATCAGGTATTTGTTCTGCATATGCCGGAAGCAAAAACATTGCAAGAATTAAAAACAAATGGAGCAATAAGAAAATAAGGAATCGATCTGATTTAATCTTTGAGAGTTACAACAGGATTTCTAATTAATCAAGAGTCATCATCAGGTAAAGAAATCGTTAAAACATTGTCTCCACGTAAAAGAATTTTTCCCAATTTCTGAGTTTTTCCATCTGAAACGTCTTCGGCATCATCTAATGTTAGGTTCATGTAAACATCAAAATCTACAAGACTGCCTTTGATAGTTTTGTTATTTCTTAACTTTAGAAAAATGGATTTGTTTCTATTGTTTCTCATCAAGGTTGAAATTTCGTCTGCCATCTATTTCACATTAATTATTTTTTTTTACTTACTTGCATGTACAAGTCAACTGTTCCACTTCCAACTGGGATTTGACTTCCAACAATTACATTTTCAGTAATTCCTTTTAGTTGTTCAACTTCTCCCGCCAAGGCTGCATGAGCAATTGTAGGTACGGTGATTTCAAATGCAGCCCTTGCAAGAACACTGTCTTTAGATCCGGCAATTCCATGTCGTCCAATCTGTTGCATGTATCCTTTTGAACACATCAAATCAGATACCAACATAATATACCTATTATCAACCTCTAATCCTTGGTCTCCCAGAGTATGGTTCAGTTCATTAATCAAAGCATTTCTAGATGCCTCAATTCCCAAGGTACCTGCAATCTCAAATACATTATTTGTTCTGACATTTTTCTTATCAATTCCCTTAACCTCAAGTACTTTGGCCATGTTAGATCCCGTTGTCTGAATTACCCATTCATTATCTTTTTGAACCAAAGTTACACGAGCAATATCAGGAACCCCTTTAACCGTAGAATTAAGAACTTTGTTTCTAATTGCTATTGCAGTTGGAGCATCTGCTTCTTCAGCTAGTTTCAGAGTAATTAATTCTCCTGTTGTTTCTAACTTAAATTTTTTGTTGGATTCTAATACAGTCTCAACTTCCCCAATGGTACAGCCTCTGCTTCTTAATTTTTTTTCGCTGAGAATGAGTTTGATTTCAGTATTGTAGTCAGTTTCACTGTCTTCAATTAAATCGGAAACCTTTGTTTGTAAAATATGTCTTGCAACATCAATTGCTTTTTCTCTTGATTTTTTTATTTCTTCATCAAGGTAAATGTCCATAGTTGGAGTAACAGGTTTCTTTCTTGCGTCAACTAATTCTATTAGTCTTGGAAGGCCCAAGGTAACGTTTCTCTCTTTAATTCCTGCAAAGTGGAAAGTTCTCAAGGTCATCTGAGTTCCAGGTTCACCAATTGATTGAGCGGTAACAATTCCTACTGCTTGACCGGGTTCTACTTGGGCTTTATTGTATAGCAAAAGTCCTTTTTTACCAACAATTGTTACTCCTTCTTTGCTTAGTTTAGAATCAAGAAGTCCATCAGCTACAAGTTGTTTCAATCTTGGATTGAATGTTTTGGTGTATTTTTTAGTAATTTCTTCAATATCCTCTTTTGTTGCTTTCTTTCCTGTATCTATAATGGTTTGAGATTCAATTAATCTAGTGACATTAAAGGCCTCACCATGATCACTTTTTGCTACATCAATACCATCTTCACCATACAAGAATTGAATGATATGTCCATGTGGATCTCTAACTGTTCCATCATATTCTAATCTAATGTGTTCTAAAGCGTTAATCAGCCTACGCTGCATGTATCCACTTTGCTGAGTTCTAACTGCAGTATCTACCAGTCCCTCTCTTCCGCCCATAGCGTGAAAGAAAAATTCTAGTGTAGACAAACCTTCCCTATAATTTGATTTTACAAATCCTTTTGCGTCCGGATTTGGATCATTCTCTTGAAAGTGTGTAAGAGCACGATTATGAAAACCGGAATGTAATCTATTGCCTCTTCTTGATTGTTGTCCCAAAGCCCCAGCCATCTGACCAATGTTTAGGGAAGAACCTCGTGCTCCAGTTGTTGCCATTATTCTTCCTGCATTGCTTTCGTCTAATGATTGGTCAGCAGTGTTGCCTGCCTTGTCTCTTGCTTTACCTAATTCATTTACAATATAAGCCTCCAATGCCTCCTCAGGTTTCATTCCTCTAGTAAGTTTTAGAGTACCCTTTTCATATTGAGAAGTTAAGTCAGATATGATGTCATACGTTTCGTGAATATCATCTATAATTTGCTGTTTGTTTTTTTCAGGAATTTCTAAATCTGCAAAACCATAACTAAATCCATAAGAGGTGATGTATTGTTTTACCATAATTAAGATTGAATTTAAGAAAGATTTTGCTTCTGCGTTTCCATAATCTTTTGCTATCCTATGCAATACACTTTCTGGTTCTTCAGCACCAATTGAGGCCTTGTCAATTACGCCGCTAAGTAGTTCGCCCTGTTTAATTACAACATCTTTTGGTTTTCCTTTGGTTCCTTTAGACCATTTTGATGTAATTACATAATTGAAGTCTTTAGGTAAGAATAATGAAAATAGTTGTTTTCCAGTATATGCTGGACCATCTTTGGTTTTTGTCATTGGTTTTGGTAGTTTTCCAGTATATGCCCCAAGCATTGCAAGATTTGAAAATTCTTGAACTGACAAAACAGTATCATCTTTCGTGAGAAGATATGCACCTGTAACAAAGTCTCTTAATGCACCAATAATTGGGCCTCCATATCTTGGAGAAATTAGTTGGTCTTGAACTCTCATTAGCAGTATGGCCTCTGCTCTGGCTTCTTCGCTTTGAGGTACATGTAAGTTCATTTCATCGCCATCAAAATCTGCGTTGTATGGTGGACATACAGATGGATGTAATCTAAAAGTTCGTCCTGGCAGTACTTTAACATAATGTGCCATAATGGACATTTGGTGAAGTGATGGTTGTCTGTTAAACATGACTATATCGCCATCAGAAATATGTCTCTCTATTAGATATCCCATTTCAAGAGTTTCGGCAATCACAGAACGGTCTTCAACAAAATCAAGTCTGATTTTTACGCCATCTGGTCTAACAATATAATTTACACCTGGAAATTTACTTGGACCGTTAATTACAAGTTGTCTCATTCTCTCAATATTCCATTCAGTAACAATTTCTGGAATTGTTAGTTTCATTGCAATTTGTAAAGGAACACCTACCTCTGACAAATCCAAGTTTGGGTCAGGTGAAATGACGGTTCTACTTGAAAAGTCTACTCTCTTTCCTGACAAGGATCCTCTAAATCTTCCCTCTTTTCCTTTTAGTCTTTGAGTAAGTGTTTTTAGAGGGCGGCCAGAACGATGGTGTGCCTGAGGGATACCAGAAACTTCGTTATCAAAATAGGTGGTTGCATGATATTGTAACAAGTCCACTAAATCTTGAACAATAAGAGGAGGAGTTCCGGCTTCTTTACTCTCCTTGAGTCTTTGGTTTACTCTAATGATATCTACCATCTTGTGTGTTAAATCATCTTCAGATCTAATTCCAGTTTCAAGAATGATAGAGGGTCTTACAGTTACTGGAGCTACAGGCATTGCCTGCAAAATAAACCATTCAGGTCTTGCAGTGACAGGATCATAATTCAGAAGACGTAAATCATCGTCTGTGATTTGTGAGAATCTTTCCCTGATAGTGACCGGAAGTAATCTATGTTCTCCTATCTCTGTTTTTTCAACGAAGATAGTTGGTTTGGTAAAAATTAATTCATATTGTGTTTTTCCGCAATGTGGACATTCTTTTGCTTTCTTTGCTTTTTCTATGATTTGTTCAGGAATGCGTTTTTGTGAGATTATAGTAAAAGCCAAATGTTTTTCTTTAATTGCGGTAAATTCATCCAAGTCCTCTTGAGGAACTCTAAGTCTTGCACATGATCGGCAAGTTGATTGCAAGAGTTTATGGATGTTATCAATAAATGCAATATGTAAAATTGGTTCTGCAAGTTCAATATGTCCAAAGTGTCCTGGACATCTTGCAGCGGTATTTCCACAGGTAAGACATTTTTGTCCAGGTTCTAATGTTCCTAATCTTCCATCCATTAATCCTCCCTGAACAGGCATACCATCTTCATCATATGTTTCTGGGGCAGTAATTTCTGAAACCGAATATTTTCTAATTTCAGTTGGAGACCATACAGAAAATCTAATTCCGTTAATTGCTTTAATTGCTTGAATGGACATTATACTTTCTCCTCTATCAATAATCTAGGCGCGATATTCAGACTTTGCATTTCTTGTAGTAATAATTTGAAAGCATATGCAACAGAAACTGATGATACTTTAGCTTTGTCACCACAAACTCTACAAACATATTTCCTTTGTTTAACATCATGATAAGCAACTAACCCACATCTTTCACAAACAAAGATATCTGCTTTATCAGATTCATCCAATAATCTATCTTTTAGAATCATTGAGGCACCATATGCAATAAGACAGTCTCGTTCCATTTCACCAAATCTTAAACCGCCTCCTCTGGCTCGTCCTTCAGTTGGTTGCTTAGTTAACATCTGAACTTGTCCACGAGCTCTTGCATGTATTTTATCTGCAACCATATGATGTAATTTTTGATAATAAACAACTCCTATGAAAACTTCAACTGGAAATGATTGTCCTGTTCTTCCATCATACATTATTTCTTTTCCAGAATACTTGAAACCTGCAGCATCCATAACAGGTTTAACTTCATCAATTTTTTCTCCAACAAATGCAGAACCATCAAACTGTTTTCCTCTTAGTGCACCTGCTTTGCCACAGATAGATTCCATCATCATTCCAACCGTCATTCTGGATGGGAATGCATGAGGGTTAATTAACACATCAGGGGAAATGCCCTCTGCGGTATATGGCAAGTCTTCTGCTTTTGCCAAAATACCAAGTACACCTTTTTGTCCATGTCTTGATGCAAATTTATCTCCAATCTCAGGAATTCTCATATCTCTGGCTCGAATTTTATACATTTTTCCTCCCTCATTGGATTGCGTCATTACAACAGTATCAATAACGCCAGTTTCAGATGGCCTCACACCAATAGAAGTGTCCCTTCTGTAAGGACCCGTTGATTCAAATTCCCTATACTCCTCCATGAATCTTGGTGGGCTGGTTTTTCCAATTAGAATATCACCTCCTTTAACAGAAGCTTCAGAAGCTACCACTCCATCTTCTTCTAAAAGGCGGTAGGCTTTTTCACCTTTGTATCCTCTAATGTTATCTTCAGCATTTGGAATTTCAAAACTATCACGCATTCCACCTGGATATTGTTTTGCTTCAGCATCATAAACTCTAAAGAAGAATGTTCTTCCCAAACCTCTATCAACTGAAGGCTGACTCAGAACAATTGCATCTTCAATGTTGTAACCGTCAAAAGGTAAAACAGCAACAATACAGTTTTGACCAGCCGGCCTGTCCTCCAAACCAAGTAATTTCATGGCTTTTGTATTGACCATAGGAGTTTGTGGATAAAGCATTAGGTGTTGTCTTACATAGGTACTTGTGTTCATCATAGGTGTTGAAAATCCTAGGCTTTGCTTTGCCATTGCTGATTCATATGTATTTCTTGGAGATTGGTTATGTTCTGGATATGGGATAATCGATGCCCCTGCGCCAAGAATTGATGGTGGGAATACTTCTAGGTGGGTATGGTTCTTGGTATCTTTTTCATTTAATGTGACATAACAATTTTCCTCCTCGTTTGCATCAATTAATTCAAGTACCCCCATTCTCAATAGATCGTTCCACGAAAGAAGTTTCTTTGATACCTTCTCTATGTGTTCTTGAGTAAGTAGTAATCTATTATCTTTAATAATTATCAAAGGCCTCAAGACACGGCCTGCATTACAATTAACATAGAGTCTTTTCGTTGCGCCCTCTATGTCTGATTTATGGAATGAAATTCCTACATGAGGATGAATCTTTGAGTTTCGTCTTAATTCCCTAAGAGATTCAGCTAATTGTTTGCCATCTTTGAAGTACCCAATAAGACGGCCATCGACAAATATTCTAGTTGCATCTTTTTTCAAGTCATCCTTTGCATCAAAGAAATGTACGGTACCCAAATCAAATAGTTTTTCTACAATTTCTTCTGATGGAATGTTTACTGAGATAATTCCTGAAAGTGCAAGATTTTTTACAAGACCGCAATTAGAGCCTTCAGGAGTTTCACTTGGACATATTCTTCCAAAATGCGTTGCATGTAAGTCTCTTGCTTCAAAGTTTGGTTGGGTCCTACTCAATGGAGACTGAATTCGTCTTAAATGGCTGATTGTTGAAAGATAGTTTGTCCTGTCAAGAAGTTGAGTTACACCTACTCTGCCTCTTCCCCAGTTTCCAGTAGCAATAGCATTGTTTAATTTATCGCTAATTATTCCTGGACGAATTGCAGCGGCTACCGCATTTATGCCTCTTTTCTGGCCCGATCTTTCTAATTGATATTTCATATCTCTAACTAAATTTCTAAAAGCTGTTCTGAAAAGATCTGCTAACATTTGTCCTGCAAATTTAATTACTTTATTGCCATAATGGTCTTTGTCATCTGATTCAATCCATCCAAGTTTTAGTTCAAGTAGTTTGCATGTAGCTTCTCCCAAAAATTGTGCTTTTTCTTTTCTGTTTTCAGGATGTTTTCCTAAGTGAGGTAAAAGCCCCCAATCCAAAAGTGTCTCAGCACGTTTAATCTGAAACTCTTCTAACATCCCAGGAGCAATTCTTTTGCTGATATACACAATTGAATCCTTTGATGTAGGGACATCACTAGCTTTTTCAAATGAGCCTTCCAATTCATTTTGAATTTCATCAACAAGTGAAACTGCTGCAGCTGTTTCTTTATCTGATTCTAATCCAAGGGCTCTCATTAAAATTACAACTGGAATGTCTACTGGTGAACCTGGGATTCTAGCTACTATAAGACCATCATTTTTCATAACCAATTCTAATTTAGCACGATAGCCAACAATTGATGAATATACTTTAGCTTTGAATACCTTATTTCCTCCAACAGTTTCTCTATCAACAATTATTTTGTTGTAAGAAAGATCTTCTAATCCAACTATTACTCTTTCAGAACCATTAATAATAAAATAGCCACCTGGATCATTAGGATCTTCTCCATGTTCAATTAATTTTTGAGACGAAAAATTATTCAAAATACATGCATTTGATTTTGCCATAACTGGCACATCGCCAATGTGTACAAACCTGGATTCTAAGATTTTTCCATCTTCAATTACGCTTGCCTCCATCATCACAGGAGCACAATATGAAACATTTCTAAGCCTAGCTTCGGCTGGCGTAATGTGAGTTATAGAACCATCAAGCTCCATCATTCTTGGCTGTTGGAGTTTTACTTTACCTAGTTGAATCTTGTATGGGTATTCTGCATTTTCAATATCTATTTGTCCCACTTCATTAATTATACTCTGAAGACCTCTTTCCAAGAATTCATCAAATGAATTAAGATGTTGTCGGGCAATTCCCTCTCTTTTTAGTATATCCTGAATTATTGGCCAGCGCTTAGTTGAGGGATCTACCATCTAAACTTCCACCACATATCTATAGTAAAGACTCTCACCAGCAGTTGGGCTCTTTCTTGAAATTTTTATCGTATCTCCAGGTTTTACACCAAGTCCTAAGATAGCGGGATCTGTAACAAAGATTAATGGTAATTCAGTAGGTTTACAATTGTATTTTTTTAAGACCGCTTCAGCTTCTTTTTTAGAAATTATTTCGTGTTTGGGGACATAAACATGGTCCGGTACAAGAACTTGGTTTTTCTTAGTTACCAAAATTCACACCCTCACAAAGAACATTAAATGTAGCGATAAATAATACACACAAACTGTCAAAAACTCCCGTTCAGGTTAATATATATCTAATCTGAAATTCGTCAGTATTTTTTCTTTTTAGTCAATAAAATTTTTCATAACATTAAATAGTATAAATTTGAGCGTAAAATTGATGAAAACTCATCTATCGGTGTTTGCTTTATTTGCAATCATGATTGCAAGTATTGGAATGGCACCAGCATTTGGACAAATAGTGGAACCAATCGTTGTAACTACTGATAAGACATCCTATATGGAGGGTGAAACAATCATGGTAACAGGAGAAGTAAGTGAAATTCTTTTCGGGTATGCTATTAGTCTCTTAGTTATTGCTCCTAATGGCAATGTAGTAGTTATTGACCAACTTATGGTTGGTTCAGATAAAACATACAGTACAGAACTAACTGCGGGAGGATCACTCATGAAGGCTAGTGGAGAATACACGGTTCAAGTACTCTATGCAAATGACAAAAGAACAGCCGAGACCACGTTTACATTTGGAGGATCGACCGGGCCAGATCAAGGGAATTTATTCCCAGTTGACACAACTGACTTTATGGTAGGATATGAAATTACAGGTGGAAAACTTATCTCAATTACACCCGATTTAGATGCAAATTCTCTTATCATAAAAATTGATGCGTTTGATGATGGCCAGCTCACCATTACCTTGCCAAGAGAATTGATTGATGCAAAGATTGGAGGAGAGGATGATGATTACTTTGTCTTAGTTGATGGTGAAGAAGTTGACTTTGATGAAACAACAACAACAGTAGATAGAACTCTAGTAATATCATTCCCAGCAGGTGCTGAAGAGATTGAAATTATCGGTACACATGTAGTCCCAGAATTTGGTGCAATTGCAGCTTTGATTCTAGCAGTAGCAATTATTGCAAATAATTGCTAGTTTCTGCAGAATCAAGAGCTAGCAATATGCACCAGATACTGGGACTACAACTTTTTTTCATTTTTTAAATATATATAAATAGCAAATAGCTGGTGTTCAATCAGATGAATGCGAAAGGTTCAACAATATCAATTGCACTAGTACTAATGGCATTATCACTAATATCAGTAACTGCAATTCAACAGGATGTTTTTGGTGCATTGGGAATGTCTTTGACGGCCGAAGCATCAGAAGGATCACACGCCATCTTAATTCGTGGTCAAACAGCATCACATGTAACCGATATTACCTTTGCAGTGGTATCCCCAGATGGATTCAATAGATTAGCATTCGATCAGATAACCCCTGATGTAAATGGGTACTATTCTACAGAATTCAAAATAGGTCCAGCATGGAAACAAAATGGTTTCTACAAGATAACTGCTATGCAAGGTGTAGGTGCTAGTTCATTATATTCAATGTCAGTTGAGGTAGAAGTAATTAATAGAATGACAATGGAGACATTGGTAACAGAGTCAAATTTGGAAACTGGTATATTTATGCCAAAACTTGAACAACTTTCTCTTAAAGGACTTACCATGAGAGCTAATGCGGTGGAAGGTTCAACCACAATAGGAATAGTAGGACATTCTGATAGAACCAACATAGATATTACATTGAAGGTCATTGCGCCAAATGGCAATGTAGTGTCTGTTGAACAAATTACAGCAGACCTAGATGGAAGATTTGCTATAGATATTACAACTGGAGGTCCATTATGGACTCAAGATGGTATCTATACAGTAATAGCCCAGCAAGGAGAATCTTCAAATCATAAAGCTTCAGTTGAAGTGGAAGTTATTGATGGAATAGTTATACCAGAATTTGGTGCAATTGCAGCTTTGATTCTAGCAATAGCGATCATATCAATAATCATAGTTTCTTCAAAATCAAGACTTAGTATTATGCCAAGATACTAGATCTATTACTCTTTTCATTTTTTAAATATACATAAATAGAGATTCCTGTGAAGCGCATACAAGATGAACAACCCTACGTCATTCGTGGTACTAGCCGTTTTGATCGCAGTTGGTACTTTAACTGTGTCATCAGCATATGCTCAACTAGCATGTCCTGATTGTGGACCAGAGGATCCAAGAGCAATAGCCCGGCAAATGTTACTTGAAGATATTCCAGTTTCACTTTGGACTGATAAATCCACATATGATCATAATGATACAATTATTGTAACAGGCAGAGTAGCAAATGTAGTTTCTGGGGTTGAAGTAACTATTACTGTGATGAGTTCTTTGTATTCCATAATCACAATTGACCAAATCTCTGTTGATGGTGATGGTAATTTTAGAACTACCTTCAATACAGGAGGTAATCTCTGGAAATACGATGGAACTTACATCATTAAAGCCAACTATGGAAGTGCTGAGAAAAATGACAGAGTGTTTGTTGAGTTAGTTAATGGAATAATTGCACAACCAACACAACCAAGTGTAAAATGTGGTGAATCAGAATTTTCTGTAAAAGGTAATTGTGTACCATATAGTATTTCAGGAGGAATGGTTACAGGTGCAACTGTCAATACAAACGATAATTCCCTTATCGTAATGATCAGTGCTAATGAAGATGGAACACTCACATTAAACCCATCAAAAAATGTCCTTGATGGTGCCTTTATGGTACTTGTTGACGGAGAAGAATGGGATGATGTTGAAATTAATGGAAATGAAATTATAGTCATGTTCCTAGCAGGTGCTGAAAAGATTGAAATTATCGGTACATTTGTAGTCCCAGAATTTGGTGCAATTGCAGCTTTGATTCTAGCAGTAGCAATTATTTCAATAATTGCAGTTTCTGCAAAATCAAGACTTAGTATTATGCCAAGATACTAGACCTACAACTTTTTTTCATTTTTTTTTGATAGAAAAAGAGATATAGAAATAATAACGCATGTTTTTAGTGGATGTTAAGATTTCTTTTGTATTAATTTTATTGTTCTCTACCTTGCCGGTTTTTGCTCAAAGTGATAATATTCCATTTCTCACAGTAAAAACCGACGATAGTCACTATGATGAAGGGGACACAGTTGTAATCTCAGGTCAATTAGCAACAGTAATTGTGGGTCATCCAATTATTCTTCAAATTTGGTTCGAAGGAAATTTAATTGAGGCTGCTCAATTTGAACCAGCACAAGATGGGAGTTATTCCCACACCATAATTGCAGAAAAACCATTATGGAGGCATACGGGAGAATATTTGGTTAGAGTTTCTCATGGTGATGGAAATATTGCAGAAGTGACAATTACTTTTACTCCAAAACAAGAGTTTTTAGAAACCACAGAAAGTTTTGAAGTAGAAATTCCAAATGGCGGAACATTTGATATAAAATACGCAATCCTAGGAGGTACGGTAAAAGACATGATTATTGAGCCAGATAATTTTACTCTACTAATTCTAATTGAATCACCAGATGAAGGAGTCATTTCTCTTAAACTCCCAAGAGAATCAATAGATGCAGAAAAACCCAATGGTCAAGATGAGACATTCATTATTCTAATTGACAATATCCAATTTCCTTACAAAGAAATTGAAACCAACCTCCAAACAAGATTAATTACAATTAATTTTGAAGAAGGAGACTCTGAGATAGAAATCATTGGAACCATTGTGATACCAGAATTTGGCTCAATAACTGCCATGATTTTAGTGTTAGGCATTATAATTACAATTGGATTTACAAAAAACAAATTTCAATTGAAAATTAATTGTTAAATTAAAAAGAATATTTTTCTTTAAATGGTGAGACTGAACGAAGTTCCTTAACCACATTTTTTAATATTTCAACTGTTTTATCCATCTCTTCTAAATTATTTGAAATTCCAATGGTTAATCGAAGAGAGCCAGTAATTTGCTCATGTGAAAAGCCCATAGCCTGAAGCACATGAGATGCTTTTTGTATCTGGACCGAACAAGCAGAACCAGTAGATGCTGCAATCTCATTTTCATCTAATTTTATTAAAAGATCTTCACCATTAACACCTAGAAAAGTGAAGTGAATATTATTTGGCAATCTTGATTCAGGATGACCGTTTAGGATGACTTGAGGAATTTCTTGAATAATTTTGGTAGAAATATAATCTCGTAACTTTTTCATTCTAGAAATGTTCTCCAAAAGATTAATTCTTGAAAGTTCGCATGCTTTTCCAAATCCCACAATGTTGGCAACGTTTTCTGTTCCAGAACGTAAACCATTTTCTTGCCCTCCGCCTAGGATTACTGGATCTATTGAAATTCCTTTTCTAATGTATAACGCTCCAATGCCTTTTGGACCATTTATTTTATGGGAGGAAATTGATAGTAAATCTATTCCTAATTCCTTAACATCAATTCGAATTTTGCCAGTAGCTTGAACAGCATCAGTATGAAAAGGAATATTTTGTTCGTTACAAATTTTGACAAAATCAGATATGGGCTCTACAGTTCCTACCTCATTATTGCCAAACATTATCGATACTAAGGAAGTATTTTTGGTAAGATTTTCTTTTAAAATTAATGGATCGACTAATCCATAATTATTTACAGGTAAATAAATAATATCAAAACCTTCTTTTTCTAATTTTTTGCATGGCTCTAAAATAGCGTCATGCTCAATGGATGATGTAATAATACGAGAACCGGGATTTTTTTTTGCGATTCCATAAAGAGCTGTATTATTTGATTCTGTGCCACCAGAAGTAAACAAGATTTCTGAGGGGTCTGCGTTAATTAAATAGGCAATCTGTTTTCTAGCTTTTTCGATGGCTCTATGAGCAAAGCGCCCATATCTATGAATTGATGAGGGATTCCCATATTGTTCTTTAAGATAAGGCATCATATCTTCTAGGACAGCGTCATGGATTTTTGTGGAGGCAGCATTATCGAGATAAATCAATCGGCAATCACGTTTATTTTTCCAGGTTTGTATCCCTCTGGATCTATAATAACATCTAAAAATCCAATTAATTTTAATTTCTTTGTAATTTCTTTAAAAATTATGTCGTTGCGCAATACAGATATTTTTTCTTTTTCTACTTCTAATTTTGCTATACCTTTAAGATCTCGTACCCTAACTTGTTTTAATTTTGTGGTTTGCTTGACAATTATTTCTCCATATTCTATTCTTAGTAATCTTTCCAAAGTAATTTTTTGACCCCATGGGATTCTTGATGCTAAACAAGAATTAGATGGTTTATTATAAACAGATAGACCCACTGATTTGGCAATTTCTCTAATTTCGTTTTTAGTTAAATTATTTTCCACTAATGGACTTTTAATTCCATTTTCTTTTAGGGCCTTTAATCCTGGCCTATAGTCACCTAAATCATCTAAATTTGTTCCATCAACAATAAATTCTATATTGTGTTTTTTTGCTAAATTTACCAAATGAGTTCCTAATTCTTGCCTGCAATGAAAGCATCGGCTGGAATCATTTTTTACAAATTCTTGATTATCTAATTCATTATAATCTAGAAGAATTTGAGAAATTCCTATCTCTTTACAAATTTGTTTGGCAGTTTCAAGTTCTTCCTGAGATAAAGTTTTGTAATCAGCAGTTACAGCAATTGCAGAGGTACCTAATTTTTGATATGCAGCATAAGCTACCAATGCACTATCAACTCCGCCAGATAGAGCTATTATAACACCACTTTTATTTTCAAACCAATTAATCAGGTCATTAAGTTTGGTCATTTTAAATATCCTCCTTGATTATCTCATTTCTAATCAATGATTCTGTTTCCTTAATGGATTTGTTAAGAAAATTTGAGATTTTTTTCAAATCATCAAATTCGATTTTGAAGTTAGATTTTCCTTTAAACACTGAAACTTTGTATTTCACAGTGAATATTTTGCCATTAAAATTTAATTTTGCTTCACGAATAGTCCGTGGAACAATTAATCTATTAGAGGTAGCCACACGTATTCCCAAAGTTCCAGTCTCTGTAATCAGAGTATCAGCGATTTTTTCATATGTATTATTATCACAAATTATTGATACAAGATTTGTTGGTCGTCCTTTTTTTGTAATCCCATGATAAATGGAAGCATCCTTAGCTCCATCTTGCATAATTTTTTCAATTAAATTTCCTAATATTTCCCCTGAAACATCATCAACGTTTGTTTCAAGTATTATAACGGAGTCGGAATCAAAATTATTTTTTTTAGATCCTTTAACAATTTTTAATACGTTTGCGAAATCGTCAAAATCATTTTTACCAGCACCGTATCCTATGGAATCTATTTTCATAAAAGGGTAATATTCAATTGGGGTATTTGTAAGATTTACGAGAATACTTGCCCCAGTAGGAGTAGTTAATTCATTTTTTATGTTACCTCCATAGATCGTCAAGTTGGAATTTTTAAAAATTTCAAGAATAGCACTTGCAGGATTAGTCATAACTCCATGGGAGAAAGTAACCGTTCCCCCTCCAACACAAATAGGCATAGAAACAATCTCTTCATCAAGGATAGCCAAATTTTCTACTGCGATTGCTACTCCAATTATATCCACTAGAGTGTCTATGCTTGAAGCTTCATGAAAATGGACTGATTCAGCTGGAATGCCGTGAACTTTGGATTCAGCTAAAATTAGTGTATCAATACAAGATTCTGCAAAGTTTTTTACTTTTTCAGATAGATTTATCTCATTTAGAGAATTTTTTAATGCAAGTTTGACCTCAGAGCCTTTTCTCTCATGAATATTTTCATCAATATCTAAAATTAATGTCGTAGATTCTATCCCATGTTTTTTAATTTTAATAAAATCAATCTTTCTTATTTCAGAATTTGGAAGAAATTTTTCAGCTATTTTGACACCATCAATAATTTTATTTTTATCTGCTCCAAGATCGATTAAGGAACATAAAATCATATCACCGGATATGCCAGCTACGAATGGATCTATTATGGTAACCATAAATTACAAATCCCAAAAATGCATATAAATTCTGTCAAATTAAATTAAGAATTTCATTAGATTTAATTATTGAAAATTAACACCGCAGTTCATGATTACCATTATAGGTTCAGGAAAAGTGGGCGGAGAAGTGGCCTTATTTTCTGCATTAAAGCGATTAGACGACCAAATTTTACTCCTTGATGTTGTTGATGGACTTCCTCAAGGTGAAGCCATGGATCTTAACCATATGTTGTCTGAGCAGGGAATTGATGTTGAAGTAAAAGGCTCAAATAATTTTGCAGATATGAAAAATTCCAAAATAGTTGTTGTGGTGGCCGGTTCTGGAAGAAAACCAGGAATGACTAGGATGGATCTTTTAAAAATTAATGCAAATGTTGTAAAAAGTGTAGTTGAAAATATCAAAAAATATGCGAATGAATCCATGATTATTCCTGTTACCAATCCACTCGATCCTATGGCCTATATTACATACAAAGTATCAGGATTTGATAAAAGCAGAATATTTGGAATGGGTGGAATGCTTGATTTATCAAGGTTCAAACAATTCATCCACGAAGCAACAGGGTATTCACGGGATTCCATTAGGGCACTTGTGATAGGAGAACATGGAGAAAACATGTTGCCATTACCAAGATTTTCATCAGTTTCTGGAATTCCCCTTTCTTCATTTTTACCAAAAGAAAAATTAGATGAGCTAGTTCAAAACACAAAACAAGTTGCAGCTAAAGTAATTGAATTAAAGGGCGCTACAGTTCATGCGCCAGGAAATGCAATTTCCGCAATAGTCGAATCAGTTGTCAAAGACAGAAAACAAATAATTCCTGTCGCAACATATCTTGATGGGGAATATGGCCATTCAGATGTCACCATTGGAGTGCCAGCAATAATTGGAAAGAATGGAGTTGAAAAGATAATAGAATTAGAACTTGATGATGATGAAAAGAAAGTCTTTGACGCTGGAGTAAAAAGTGTAAAAGATGCAATTTCAGGAATAGAAATCTAAGCATTTTTTTTATTCAAATAAAAAAGTAATAATTATTGGAAATTCAAGAAATTTTAGAATCATTGGAAAAAGGAAAAATTTCGTCTAGTACTGCAAAAAAACTGTTATCACTTTATTCAATTGAAAAAATTCAAGGTTTTGCTAAAATTGACATTAACAGAAGAAAAAGAAGAGGAATACCAGAGGTAATTTTTGCAGGAAATAAACAGCTAGAAGAAATAAAAAAAATTCTCAAAATTACTTTGAAAAAAACAAATTCAGTGGTAATATCAAAGATAAAAAAAGAAGATTATTTGAAAATTATTTCTTTTAGTAAACGATTGAAAATTAAAGTAAAAACAGGTAAAAATTCATCGTCTCTGTTATTATTTAAAAAACCAATTAAATTTCATGGAGGAAAAGTAGGAATCTTAACAGCTGGGACCTCAGATATTGGTGTTGCAGAAGAAGCTAGATTGATGTGTGAGGCAATGAATTGCAAATGTATCACAAGTTATGACGTAGGAATAGCTGGAATTCACAGAATGTTCCCAATACTAAAAGAAATGATAAATGAAGAGGTTGACTGCATCGTAGTAGCAGCCGGAATGGAGGGTGCGTTGGCAACACTTGTTTCTTCTTTGGTTGATATTCCTGTTATTGGATTACCCACATCTGTTGGTTATGGCTATGGGGAGAAAGGCATAGCGGCTCTTGCCTCAATGTTACAAAGTTGTTCTCTGGGTTTATCAGTAGTTAACATAGATGGCGGTATTGCAGCTGGTGCCATTGCAGCAAATATTGCGAACAGAACAATTATGAAAAGTCAGAAAAAGAGATAAAACCAATTTTAGAAAATTATTGAATTTTTGTTACTGCTGGGAGGAAAAATCTCGTAAATCATATATAAGATATCAAATCGAAACTTGGTAATATTGTCTGGTAAAAGAATTGTTCTTACTGCTGATCGAAGTTTAATGACAAATTATCGAGGAAATTTTCTTTATGGATTTATTGCATGCGGCCCTTATGAAGTTCTTCCGGAATGGGTATTTGATAAGGTTTTTTGTCCTCCTGTTGAAACGGATCCAAAAACTGGAGAAGTTAAGGTTGCTCAAGTTGGATTAAGAAGAGTGGAGAGTTCTCTTCTTCAGGAATACAAAAGAGATGAAGTTTTTATCGCAAATCCGAACATGCTAGAAAAATCAATTGGACCTGATACAAAAGTTGTTGGAATTAATGTCATGGATCCACTTGGAATGGCTCCCGTTACAACAACTATGTCGCCTGAAAAATTATCTTACGTTGCAATGAAATTCAAAAAGATGTGTGCTAGTATAATTCAGCTTAAAAAGAAATATGATTTTAAAGTTGTAGTTGGAGGAAACGGCGCTTGGGAATTAGCAAAATCAGATAGGATGAAAATTCATGGAATAGATACAGTAGTAGTTGGGGAAGCTGATGAATTGGCGTTGGATCTATTTCATGATTTAGAAAAAGGAGATGCCCCAGAATTAATGCATTGTTTTGTAAGAAATATACAAAACATTCCAATTATTGAAGGGCCTACAATTAATTCCCTAATTGAAGCTATGAGAGGATGTGGTAGAGGTTGTGATTTTTGTGATGTAAACAAAAGATCCAAAAAAGATCTTCCATTAGAAAGGTTGCAGCATGAAGCAAAAATAAATCTAGATTATGGATTTGATTCAATATGGTTGCATTCTGATGAAATGTTGCTTTATGGATGTGATAATAGAGATTTTGTTCCAAATAGAGAGGCTATAACAGATTTGTGGAAAGGGCTAAAAGGAATAGGAGCAAATTTCATAGGAACAACACATATGACTTTCTCAGGAGTTGCAGCAGATGAACAATTAATACAACAAATCTCAAGAATTAATGAACAGGATAAAACAGGAAGATGGCTTGCAACTAACTTAGGAATTGAAACTGTTGCACCTGATTTAGTAAAAAAACATCTAGGTGTAAAAACTAAACCATTTTCACCTGATGAATGGGGAAGTGTAGTAAGAGAGGGAGCTAAAATACTAAACGAAAATCACTGGTTCCCTGCTGCTACAATAATTATTGGGTGGCCAGACGAAACACCTGATGATAATCAATACACAATCGATATGATTAGTGATTTCAGAGAGATGGGATTTAGAGGGTTAGTTGCACCATTACTCTATCAAGACTTTAGTGAAAAGAATTCGATGCACTTTGGAAACTTGAATGAAGCTCAATTTACTTTGTTCTGGAAATGTTGGGAAAACAATCTCCGCGTAATTAATGACATTATACCAATCATTCTTAGAAACAAAACCTATGGTCCACCAATGAAGATTTTCATGTATGGAATTCTCAAAGCGGGTACATGGGCAATCATGAGGTATCTAAGAGGATTATGTAAAGATCTGTTTAATGGAAGAACCCCTGATGAAATTATGGATAAATATGCTCGTGCTAGGTCAATTTCTGCGCCAAAGATTCAAACAAAGAAACTATAATTTTTCAATTGCAGCATCAGCTATTGTATTTTTTTTTGGAGTCAAAGAGATAAAATAATTTTTATCTGCTCTTTCAATAGAATCCACTTTTTTGAAAGATTTTGAAGAAACATCAAATTCATAGATACCAGGCTCAAGAGTGCCTTGGGCATAAATCATTAGATAAGTATCACCATTTGAGGAGCTGATGGGAATAAATGACATTACATAGCCTTTGTAAGAATTAACAGGCATTGTATTTTTCATTGGAGGTGCAGCAGATGCCATATACATAAAGACATCTTCAATGGTATCAAATTCTTCGTACTCAATTTTCATTAATTTTACTAAATTCTTTCATTATAATAACTTAAAGTAAAAATTTTTAAAAATTTGATTATGCAAAAAAATTTTTAAAATTCAGAGATCTAGTTTTTCTCAATTTTTTTTTATAATTTTTATAATTACAGCTACGACAAATATTATTATTACAATAAATGCTAGCACATCTATTTCTATTGTAAATAGAAATAAGGTAGAAAAAATTACAAGAAAGAAAATTATTATAATTAGTTTTAAGAAATTAATTTTTGGACTTGAGTTGTCTGTGAATTGTAAATCCAATGGCTGCCGGTGCTGCGATATACATGCCCAAGTTTAATGCAATAACAGATATGCCTAAACCTAATACTTGTGCATCATTTCCATCTTCAGCGAGTGTCATAATGGACAAAGTTGAAATCATCGGAGTGATAAAAACTCTAACTACTTCTTGGAATACAGGATTTTCTCTTTCCATATCAGCAATTGTTGGTGAGAAGGAATAGTATAATTGGTTAAATCCTGCCATAAATGCTATTCCAGATTCTGTGCTCATTACAGTGTTGTCTCTAATTTCTCGTAGTAACTGGACCTGTGGTGCAAGTTCTGAGCCATATGCAGCAGTTGCAATTAGACATCCACCACCTGGTGGTTCTTCACTTTTTATTACTTGACATATACCGTTCACTTTTTCAGTTCCGGGACCACATTCTGGCTCGGGTTCTGGTTCAGGCTCTGGTTCAGGCTCTGGTTCAGGCTCTGGTTCAGGTTCTGGTTCTGTGCTAGGTCCAGGTTCTGGGCTAGGTCCAGGTGGTAATGCAGGTTGAAATTCTCCACCAGTGTAAATCATTGTTGTTTCACCTCTGATTGCACCAAAGAATAATTTAATGGAATAATCCCCACTTAACTTGAAGAGACCTCCTCCAGCAATAAAATTAAAATCAAAGGTACCATCAGAATTTGGTAATACCTGACCAATGGTTACAATATTTCCGGTGGTGTCAGTAACACGATAGGTTAATCCAATATTAGAATGAATATCGGGATCATAATCACGAATCGTTCCATCTATCAAAACTCGATTTCCATTTTCATATGTTGGCAATTCTGTTCTAACGGATATTGGTGGAATGTTATGTGATTCTGCAAATACAGAACTACTAAATCCATATGATAAAATGGATACAGATAGGATTGTGAACATAAGAAAACCAGCCAGTCTCATTTTCATTTTGAATCAGGCATGAGGGTATTTATGTATTAAATGAAAGAAAAATTGACATATCATATTCGAATTACACCTATCTTAACCAAATATTCAATAGCAAATAGAAAATCATCATCAGAAATATCATTATTGGACCACCACTGTGCAGTTATTTTTATCCACCCAGGACTATTTGTTCCAGATAAAGAAGGTGTGGTTGAGGGGATTTTAATAACTCCTTTATCAATTAATTCTTCTAGACCATCAACAAACTCTGAATCAGGAATAGCATCTATTGACCACCACTTTGCGTTGTTTTTTACCCAGTCGGGAACACTTGGATGGAGAACAGTAAACGAAACAGCACCCACATCTATAGAATTATGAGATAGATGAATTTTATAGACGCCAGTTAAAGAATTTTCATTAATTGAGAATATTCCTTTATAGCTACCATTATTTGTCAACGAAGCAGAAAAATTTTTGGTGATTCCATCTGGATGGACTAGAATCATCGCTAGAGGAATTCCTACCTTATGATTAGGTATATTTCCTGATAGTTCTATGTTCTCAATGCTGCCCTTTAATGGAAGAATTATTTCTCTTTGATTTAATTCAGGGAAGGTTGAATATTGGGTTTGTTGCTTATTACTTGAAAGACTGATAATATTGGGTTCTCCAAAAGCATCTCTTGCATCAAAATATTTTGCATCTAAGCTTCCTCCAGCAGTGGAAATTAATTTTGTTCCTGATTTATTACATATTTGAGAAGGCATCTTGAAAACTCCTTCAAAAATACCTGTTCTAGGACCAGTTTCAATTAGGGTAAATCCAGTGGAGGCCAACCCTCCAAATTCTACACCATTTATGGTACAACGTTTGTATCTAATATCCTTGATTAAAATCTCTAACAAAATAATTCCGTCTTTTCCTACAGTATCAACATTTAGAGAGTTAGGATCATCAATTACAGTATAAGTTTCAATTGTATCACTTTTCAAATTAAGATCAGAATCCCTCAGTGTGAAAGTGACTGGTTGACCAAATCTATACGATACCGAATCTAACGATACAGTACCTGAATTCGTGTTAAAATCAGATTTTGAAGAAGTTGTAGTTACTACTCCAACTGCATCTAAATCTGAATAATTAATTGAGATACCTTCTTCATCAACTAGTCTATTAGTAGTAATGGCTTTTATTTTATCATCGATAGTCCTAATTGTTTGAATGAAATCTGGATCTAAAATGTTCAATTGATTAGTAATTGCAACTTCTAAAGTTCCTGCAAAAACAGATGAATTTTGACTTGTTTCTTCTAATTCAAATCTGTAAATTGAATTATTGATATCTTGATTACCGATATCTACAAGTCCAAAAGAAAAGAAATCAATGATGATGGGCTGCGTGTTATCTTCATTAGAAATGTTTCCAACTCCTGTACTATCATTAGACGAGTCAAAATTAATTACAACAAACACTGAACCACTTTTAGACGAAATTTCTTTTACGTCTGAATCATCAAGTTGAACAAATCCATTTGATGACATTTCTCCTGGATCCACTATTCTAATAGACTCATTCCCTAGACTTTCAAAAGAGAGTGTTATCGAGGTGTCTGAGAAATCATTTACCTCTAAATCCTTTGCAAAAGACCTCAGGTCAAAATTTAACCAGTTTGTTCCAAAAGTGTTAGAGATAGAAGTATCAATTAAAATTTTATTTAATTCAGCTGCGGATATTCCAAGATTTAGAGAAATTTTTTCAAATGGTCCATTTGCAACAGTTGAAGTGTCAATGAATAGTCTCTTGGATTTTCTGTCAGGCTCGACCGAAGAAATAGCGCCATCACCATCAGTTGCTAGATTATCTGTAGATTCAGAGAAAAACTGCACATTAATGGAGTTTTCAAGGGTTATGGGGTTTCCAATCTTGAAGGTTGGAATTAGTGAGAAATCTTGGAATACGTCCAAATCGTCGTCTGCTTCGGAATTGAAATTTTGATCAGGATCAGTTAGAACTATAGAAACTTCTGTGCCTGGACGTAACAAGCTAAAGCCATCTCCTACAGTCAAAGTGGGTTCGTCCAAAGAAACTGAGGCCGTTGTGAATCCCGTCAACACCGAGATAGGTGTATCATTATAGTCTATTATTCCAGTTTCTCCTCGTGGGGCATCCTTCAGAATTCCTATTGTAGATTGGTGATTGAAATCACCACTATCTAATAGTCCAGAGTATGGTTCCTCTTCAACCAATGTGACAATATCTGAAAATGTTTCACCCCGCACCGTTATTTACGGAATCATCTGGGCTGTTCTCTATTCGTTTTTAATTCCATAATATTTCCCAAGTCTATCGATAGTTGTCCATTATTTTTAAATCCCAAGACAGGTAGAAATGGCTTCAAATTCACTAAACCAGCACCACCATTTGCAGCATCTTGGCCATTACTGTCAAATGCTTGATAAAACACTGCAATTGGTGAATCAATATTGAATGTCCAAGAATCCTCATCTGTTGGATCTTGATTTAATTGAATATCATTAATTGTAACAAACACCTCAGAATTATCTGGATATTTTTCTCGATCAAGCTCTAAGGAAATATTTGGAATTTTATCATACGTTAGATCCACTTGTTGCAGAGGCCCCCCTGGATTGTATTTGATGGTTACATCATTAAAGGAATATAGCTGTATGAGAGGCCAAGCAAGAGGATCAAGTCCTATTTGTCCATCTCCAGTTGGAGAGTTTGTGTTTATGGATTTGGGTTGTCGTACAACATTGTTAATATTTTCAGAGGTTGTAAGAGTACCAGTACAGGAGCTAAACGAAACACCTCCATTTGTAAAACCACTCAAACCTCCTGAACGTGGAACTGCTACACCATCAGTTTGGGACAAACTAATTCCCAAGACAGTAGTATCCCTACCACAAAAGACTCCAAAGTCAAGTCCTTCTCCAGCAAGTCCAACTGTTGAATCAGCAATCTTTGCTTTATCCACATTTGCAAAGTATGCATACCAATTTCCATCAGTAGCTTGAACCATTCGGATTTTTTTTCCGTTTATAGTTACATCAGGTTCGCCTTTTCCCTCATTTGTATCACTAATATCTGAATCACGGATTACAACCTCTATAACCATCGAGCCTTCAAAATAATTGTTGAATTTCGAATTCTCAGCAGAGACTGACAGATTTGGGTTATGTGCAGCCTCTGCTTGAGAAATTGGTATAAGCAATAGAATTGAAAAAGTAAAAAGAAGAATAGATTTTTCACGCATGGTAAGGGAGATAAATGGTTATGGCAAATAATCTTGTCGTATTATTCCTCTTTTTAGAATACATGTAATAGATGGAACTGACAGTTGAAATAAATGGAAATATTTGCTCATAGGACCAGAGTTCTTCAGATATCTCTTCTTGCTATATTTTCAGCCTTTTTGGTTGAATTAATTTTTGGACTTGTTTCCAATAGTTTGGGTCTAATTACAGACAGTATTCACGCTTTGTTAGATAGCGTAGTTACACTCATCTTGCTTTTAGCAGCTAGAATGGCAATCAAACCTCCTGATGAAGAGCATACTTACGGTCATGGAAAAATTGAATCTTTGGGGGGATTAATTGGTGGAATTGCAATATTCCTAATTGCAATTTTTTTCATTTACGAATCTATTCACAGATTACAAAGTCCACCACCAAGCGTCTTGCCTGGAGCTTTTGCAATAATTGGTGGATTATACACAATAGGAATTGACGTTTTTAGAATAATTCTTCTAAGACGCTCAATTAAGAAAATGGGAGGAACAACACTCAAAGCAGATTTGTACCATGCCGTTATGGATTTAGGATCTACCGCTGTAGCAATTTTAGGGATTGTTTTAGTTACATATGGTTTCTATAATGGCGACTTTATTGCAGCTTTAATTTTAGGGGGACTTTTAATGGTCCTTAGTTTAAAATTAATTTACAGAACTGCTCAGGAATTAACTGACATTATTTCTCCAGAACTTGTAAAGAGAGTAAGAGAGATAATTACAAGTACTGAAGACGTCATAGATGCGGGAGCAATATTGATGAGAAGATCTGGAGATACAATATTTGCAGATGTAACAATATCATTGAGAGGGGATACCAGTTTTGATAAAGCCCATGAAATAAGTGTCAGAGTTGAAAAAAATATTAAAAATGAAATTTCAAATTCTGCAATTACAGTTCATTTTGAACCAACCTGGAAGAATGTCCCATTAGATTCCAAAATTTTTGATATTGCAAAAAATATAGAGGGTGTAAAAGGAGTACATAATGTAAGTACGCATAAATCAAAAGGGAAAATCTACTCAAATCTTCATGTGATGGTTGATAAAGAAATGGATCTTTATTCGGCTCATAAAATTTCAGAGGTTGTAGAGGAAAAACTTCAAGAAGACCTTCCTGAAATTGAACATGTAACAATCCATTTAGAACCATTTCTAGCGATTCCAGAAAATTTTAGCTTAGAAGACAAGATTACTGAGGAAAAAATCAGAGATGTTTTGAAAAAATATTCGGAGATAAAAAAAATAGGTCGTATTGTGTCTCTGAAATTTGAAAATATTCTTAAAATTGATATTGATTGTTCATTTGATAAGGGCCTATCAATTGAAAAAGTCCATGATTTAACCTCAGAAATTAATCATTTAATCCGAGCCAAAATCAAAAATGCTGTGATTACCATTCATCCAGAACCGATTTGAAAATTTAGACCAAAATGCTAGTTAGATACATTATCAGCATTCCTGCTGCAAAACCAGATACCACTGCAGCACTTGAAAGATTTTTGTCACCTTCTTCTCGTATCCATCTCAATATGGTGATTATTACTTGGAATATTGCGCCTGCTCCTACTGCAAGAAAAATCACTGAGGTAAATGGAGAGTAAACAAATCCTCCTACCCATGCGCCAAAAATAGCAGGAGCACCTGCAATTAATCCTAATCCTGCAAGCTTTCCTATCAATGCTTTTCCTATCACTGCTTTACCTCTAGACATTGGTGCTGCAATTGCAATACCCTCAGTGGTATTGTGTAAGGCAAACCCAACAATCAGAAATGTGCTAAACGCAATAGAACCAAGTCCCACAGCTGCACCGATTGCAAGCCCTTCTCCAAAATTATGCAATCCAATTCCTATTGCAATCATTAATGCAATAGCTGTGGGTTTTGCAATTCTAGATGATGCTGCCCTTTTTATTAATTTTTCACCAGAATAGTATAGACCTAAAAATGACAAGACTACAACTGTAGCTACTAACAATGCACCATTAAAACTGCCTGCAAGATTTTCTTCAGAAACATCTAGCGCCTCTTCAATAGAATCAATACCTAAGAATAGTAATAATCCTGCAGTAAGTGCCAAAAAGAAGTGGTATTTGTTTTTACTAATCTTTCTGATAAATGGAAGCCAAAGTAATCCAATCATTACAGGTATGATTCCAACGTAAGTGCCAATTATTGCAAAAAATCCAACAAGTTCAAGACTAGGTTCTAATGCAGGAGCGGCAGCCTCTATCTCTTTTTCAAATCTCGTTCCATCCTCAATGGTTAATCCAATACGGTAGGGTTCTGCCACATTCCATTCAAAAGGTATTCTAACCAAAGCCGTTTCGTATCGTTCTAGGAATCTATCTGGTTCAATTGCTGCAGGTTGTATTCTGTCATTGACATCTGCCATTACAACCTCTACAGGAATTGGTCCTGTGTTTCTAACTGTAACTTGAATTTCAGATTTTACAAAATCTATTTTTTCCATTGTTATTTCAGGTAATGGTACACCTAAATCCAAAAGGTCAGATCCGGGGCCAAAAATGTATGCCATCAAAAGTATGAGAAACGCAAATGGAATTATCCCACTTGCTATAATCTTGCCCTTTGATGGTTTGCTATTAAGTTCCATAATCTACTTCATTTGGAGATTCTTGTTTGGGGTTATCCTTTACAAGGAATATTCCGATCCAACCTTTCTCGGAAAATTCTACCTTGTGAGCGTGGAATAGATACTTTCCAGGATAATCATATTCGAATTCAATAATTCCCCTTTCAGTTTGAGATAGTGTTATCATGTCAGTGTATGCGGAAGGAACAGTATCAGTTCCAGTTGGATAGTAATAGTATAGATTTCCATGTAAATGTAGATTGTTTATTGGATCAAACTCTACCATGTTGACTACATAGATTCGGATTAATTCATTGGTGTTTATTTGAATTGGATGATGCTGATAGTAAAACGGAATTGAATTTGCGGCATAGGAATTATTTTCAGTGTCAAAATCTGTATCAAATCCATTTAGAACCATAACCATTTCGTCAGCTTCTGCTCTTCCTTCTTTAGGATCAACGATGTAAACACCATACAGACCACGTGCAATGTGTTCTTCAAGTGGCATTACATGACAATGATATGGATGTACTCCAACTGGACCTGCTCTAAATTCATAGGTAAATTGACCGCCTCCCGGTCCTACTATTTCAAATACACCATCCATTTCTGCTGGATGGATTCCATGAAAGTGCATTGTATGGGATTTTGAACCGTTGTTGATGAAATTTATACGGACAAGGTCCCCTTCAGTAGCTCTAATTGTTGGACCTGGAACAGTACCGTTGAATGTCCACACATTAAAGAATACGCCTGGTGAAACCTCCATAATTTTATCATCCTCTGCTATAATAGTAAATTCTCGTAGAGTGGTACCGTCAGGCAACTGAGAGACTTTTCCATAGTTGAATTCTCGTAAAAACTTCATGGGATCAAATTCCATAGTTGCACTAGTATACAGTGGATCCAATACTTCGCCTGTTGTTTTTATGATACCTCCAGTATGAGTTACCAACGTTTTTGGTTCTGATTGAGCGTCAGAAATTGTTGGAAAAACTAAAGCTGCTGAAATTCCAAACATTACAAGCAAAATGAACACCATAATTGATGATCGACTGAATTTCAAAGACACTTTGCTGTGGCAGAATTGATTATTTATAATTTAGCTTAGGCTAAATTTATTGCATTAATCTAACTTTGTTAAATAAAATTAAAATCTAAAAATCAGAAAAAATAAGTTTAAACTGAAGAATATTAATTCGAAAAGAGTGAAAAAATCAGGCTTTCTTTTAGTTGGTTTTGCCGGTTTAATAGGAGTGGGAATTATTCTTTCATTTTATGGAAGTTATGTAATTTTTGAAGATCTAAACCAAGGTGATGGAGATGTCGGATCGGAACAAGGTTTGATTGTTGAAGTAGAATTAGATCACACTGAAACCCAAACAGGAATTTATGCCCTTCAAATAATTGATTTTGAAAGTGGGATAGTCAGAGTAAATATTTTGGATCCGTCTGACTCAATAATAGAATCTCAATCCATTAATGAAGAAGTATATGAGGGAATGTTTGATGTTACAACATCTGGTACCTACAAATTATCGATTGAAAATAGTGGGAAACAAGTAAAGATTATTGGAGTGATTGGACCAGAACTAGATGAAGGGGAAAGATCATTAACATATATCTCCATAGTCATACTGGTTATCGGTTTGATTGGAATGTTAGGGTTAGTAGTTTTAATGGTAATTAGTCGCAGAAAATCAATCAGTTGAGAAAACTATCCATTTTTTCTAATCCTTCAATTGCTGCATTAAAATTTTCACCGTCTTCGACAACCAGAGATAGTTTGTCAACATCTGCAGAAAATATTAATTGTTCACCAATTTGTTTTTCAAGGATAAAATTGTGACCAATCAGATAAGAAAGTCTTTCACGAACCTCATTTTCAGATATAGATGATTTTTCTGCTAAATAATGAGAATTTTTTTCTCCATCTTCTAATTCTGCAATTATCGAAGAAGTGATAGGATCGAACATACAATCGACTACCTTGTCTCGATCATAGGAATCATTCATTAGAATTCTTCGATCCATCGTACACTAATAACTTTTCTAAGGTATTGAAAAATCCTTTGTGGAATAAATCTGTCAAATCAGTTAAATTATTACAAATAACATATAAAGAAAATTACACTTTAATCATTATTGCAAAAATTGTGTACTAAGGATCCTTCTGGTAAAGGAAATCATTGTTTCTGTGTAGATGTGGATGCTAGAAGTGGAACAAAGAAATGTTGTAAATGTAATCAATGGAACATACAAGGCACAAATTGGGTAAAAGATTCAGACTATAGATAAGTGCATGAGCATAACTATGCAACTTGAGGAAAATAAAAAATCTATTTTTTATACAAAAGTATCGATACAAATTATTTTGAAATAATTACAAATCTAGGATTCACTCTACAAGAAATGAGGAAATATATTTTTCAAGGCAATTTTTTCCTGAACACAATAAATTGACGCCTAGTATGGTTTTTATCGGGGGGATTTGGAATCTTTGAATACTTGAGCAGTCAGGAATATAATCACATTATAAGGATAGTAGGAAATGATATTCCTGGAGAAAGGAAGATCGTAGTTGGATTAACTCAGATTAAGGGGATTGGCTATAATTTTGCTACAGCCATTGTAGATATCTTGAAAATTAATCCCAATTCTAATGTTGGGTATTTGACTGAATCTGAAGCTCAGGCAATCGAAAAGTTAATCACTGATCCAAGTTCTGCAAATTTTCCTACATGGTTCTTTAACAGAAGGAAAGACATTGAAACCGGAAAGGACATACATATCTTAACTTCCGATGTTGATTTTACACTAAGAAACGATATTGAGAGAGAAAGAATCACCAATAGTTGGAGAGGATACCGTCATATGTACGGACTAAAAGTAAGAGGACAAAGAACTAGATGTACTGGTAGAAAAGGCGGAGCTGTTGGTGTAGCCAAAGGAGGTAAAGTAACTCCAGCGAGATCATCGGAGCCACAAGCCGTAGAGGCCACTACTGGCGAAGCAGCAACAGAAAAGTCAACAGCACCAGCAACAGAAAAGCAACAGCAACAGAAAAGAAAACAGCACCAGCGGAGAAAAAAAAATAGGCGAAATAAATGGGAGATCCTAAATATCCACGAAGAGCTTGGAGAAAACCAAAAAGACCACTAAATTATGATTTGAAAATGGAAGAGTTGAAAACCCTTGGTACCTTTGGTTTAAGGACAAAAAGAGAATTATGGAAAGCACGTACAAAATTATCTAGTGTAAGAAAACAAGCAAGATCATTGCTTGCTTTAGAACAAGATATCCGAGAAGAAAAAGAACCAATTTTGATGAAATCATTAGCAAAAATTGGATTGGTAAGCAGTGATGCAACTTTAGATGACGTTTTAAATCTTCAAGTAACAGATTTGCTAACAAGGCGATTACAAACTTTGGTTTTTAAGAAATTTGGATTCAAAACGCCTTATCAAGCAAGACAAGCAGTGGTTCATCGCCATATTATGATTGGCGATAGAGTGATAGACATTCCTTCGTATACGGTAACTACCCACGAAGAAGAGAATATTCGGTTTACTCCAGAATCAAAAATCCCAGAAATTTTAGAAAAAATTAAAGACGCTCAAATTGAGTCTGACCAAGAAGCTGAAATTACATCAGAGAACGAATCCGAAGTTCAATCTGAAACTTCCTCAGTACAAGTAACTGAGACAAAGAGCGAAAATTCTTCAACAAAATTATCAGAAAAACAAGCTAATCAGTAAATAACCCAATATTTACAGATAGATCAATTATGTGCTCAATCATAGGCTATTCTGGAAATGAAAACGCTGCTCCCATCATTGTTAAAGGACTTAGAAGAATGGAGTATAGAGGATATGATAGCGTTGGTGTTGCAACCGAGTCAAATAATCGAATTGAATTAAAGAAAGGAGTCGGAAAAGTTGAAAAAGTAAACTCTGAAGTTCATCTTGAGAATTTACCTGGAAAAATTGGAATTGGTCATACTAGATGGGCAACTCACGGTAAAGTTACGGTTGAAAATGCTCATCCACATCCTAGTAGTTCAGGAAAAATTGCGATTGTACATAATGGGATTATAGAGAATTTTGAGAAACTAAAAGATGATTTAAAAAAAGAAGGATATGAATTTCAAAGCGAAACAGATAGTGAAGTTATAGCAAATCTTTTACAAAAAAATTATGAAATTTCAAAAAATGTAAAAGATGCAATGATAAAAACAATTTCGGAATTAAGGGGCCATTATTCTTTTATTGCAATGTTTGATAATGGTGAATTAGCAGCAGCTAGGTTCCATGAGCCATTAATCATAGGTATTGGAAAAAAAAATACTTTCTTTCAAGCGATGTATTGGGATTTATCGAACAAACAGATGATGTAATTTACATTGATAATGGAAATTTTGTTTTAATTAATCAAGATAAGATGCAGATTTTAGATTTTAATGGAAAAGAAATTAACCATCAGATAACTAAGGTTTCTAAAGAATTTGCAGATGTTTACAAGGGAGATTATGCACATTTTACCTTGAAAGAAATTTCTGAACAACCAGAAACAATTTTCAGGGCAGGCGAAAATACAAAAGAGGCGATTAAAGAGGTTGCAGATTATCTAAAACATGCTAAAAATATCTATCTCACAGGCAGCGGAACGAGTTATAATGCTTCGTTGATAGCAAAATATCTCCTGTCAAAATATGCTAAAATAAAGACGGAGTCAATAATTTCAAGTGAATTACAGTTTTCCCCAGATAGTATAGAGCAAAATTCAATTCTAGTTGCTTTATCACAAAGCGGAGAAAGTGCAGACGTCTTAGAAGCGGTTAATATTGCAAAAAAAAATAATTGTAAAATTATATCAATAATCAATTCGTTAACCTCGACTTTGGCTAGAGAGTCAGATATAGTAATTGGAATGAATTGTGGTCCAGAAATAGGAGTAGCTGCAACTAAGAGCTTTACATCACAGTTAATTATTTTGTATAAAATTATTCAAGAATTAACAGATGGAAAAGTTGAAATTGATTTTGAAGAAATTTCTTCTTCAATATCAAAAATCCTTGAAGAACATAACAATATCAAAAAAATTGCCAATGAGATTAAAGAAATATCAGACATCTATGTCCTTGGAAGAGGAATACATTATCCAATAGCAATAGAATCAGCATTAAAAATTAAAGAGCTTACCTATATACACGCAGAAGGGATTGCAGGAGGCGAATTAAAACATGGTCCTCTTGCATTAATGGATTCTAATGTTTTTGTAATTATTATTAATCCAGAAGATTCAACCTATCAAGACACTTTGACAAGCGCTATCGAAATTAAAGCACGCGGTGCCAAAATAATTGGTATTTCAAATAAAAATAGTGATACGTATGACTTTTGGATAAAAATCCCAAAAACAAATGAATTAACTTATCCTATTTCAGAAACTATTCCGATTCAATTGCTTTCATATTATGCAGCACTTGAAAAAGATACTGATCCTGATTATCCAAGAAATCTTGCAAAATCAGTTACAGTGAAGTAAATATTCTGTGATATTCTTTTTCAGCTAAATCTAAAAATTTAGAATGATCAATTCTTGTTTTTAGCATAGAGGCAATAATGCTTCCACCAGCTCCCACACCCTCCTTTGCAAATCCTTCTGAAAATGCCCTTAATCCAGGAAATTTAGAGTCTTCCAGGCGCGGATTAACGGCTATGGCCGGAATATCAGCAATTTCAGACACCAGATTTTTGAAGTTTGCACTTTCATCGTCTGAGATATAACATGTTGTTCCAATAGCTGTGTTTTTGTCATTAAATCCAATTTTAGAGGCGAACGCTAAAACGGCCGTCATTTGTGTTCCTCCAGCCAACATAACTGGATTGATTTCAGAAGCTGAGCTCAACATACCAGTTACAAAAGGAATCATTGGATCACCAACCTTTGCAACTATACTGTACGGGTTATCCGTTTTTAATCCCTCTAATGCCATACTTGCGATTTGATTTTTTAGAATAACAGGATTGTTTGGAATACTTGAGCTTACTTTAGCTTTGTATCCCAAAGCCCGCAACACTGCTAGTGCAGTTGTCGTTCCTCCAGGAATACTTTCACCAATAATCAAACAATCAGTCATCGATGCCAAAGTTCGCCCTACAATTCGTCCATAATCTACTGCATGAGAAACTTGAGAATCAGTCATTGCCGGATTTACTGAAATATTTTTTCCTGGAGATAAACCTGTTTGAATAAAAGGTAATTGCGGAGAGATTTTACTTCCAGCATTAATTACAATATGTGGAATGCTGGAGGATTCAAGTGCTACTTTAGTGAGTAGTGCAGGAGTGGGTTTTCCATCTGGCGTCATTGGAATTTTATCAATTGTTTTACAATTACCATAGTATAGATATTCAGCATCTGCAGGAGGAGTAAATTTTATAGAATCCTTATCCGCTCCAGCAAAAGTTATTCCTGGAATTTCACATGTTTCAGTGTATGAAATAACAAATGAAAATAAAAAATTTCCATCTTTAATTTTATCTATAAAATTTTCAGCCTTTTTGATATTGCCAAATAATTCAAAATCATTCAATCACTTCACTGTCCCATCATATCAAGAAATTCCCCTTCTGTCCTTTTTTGCATTACAAGATTCGTTGTTTTTTCCTTCCCAATTGTAGATGTAGTTGATGTCCCATAATTATGCCCAGGATATAGGATAAGAGTCTCATCTAGATGGTATAAGACATCAAAAAGGCTATGATAAAGCTCTTTTGCACTGCCTCCAGGCAGGTCAATTCGTCCACAATTACCCACAAAAAGGGTATCCCCTGAAAAAATTTTTCCGTCACCAATTAAACAAATACTGTCCTTAGAATGCCCAGAGTATGCAATACACGTAATTCTGAATTACCAAAATTAATTACATCTCCATCTTTTACTGTAATGTCATTTTGTAGTTCAGAGGCCTCATGTTGAATGATTTTGACACCTATTGATTTTGCCAATGCTTCATTTCCCAGAGTATGATCAAAATGATGGTGAGTGTTTACTATGTATTTTATTTTCAAATCGTTTCTAGTGATAACTTGTTCTATCTGATCAAGATCCCAAGAAGGATCTAATACAATTCCTTCATTGGTATCATCATCTTCAACAATATAGGTAAAGTTTTGCATGTCTCCAACTTGAATTTGATGTACTTTCACAATACTCCCTCTTCAGATTCTGGTGGTATTCCAATTTTTTCTGCATACAATTCTCCTGTAAGATCTTTTCTTTTTGGAATACCTCTTTTCATTTTATGAAATGTAACTGTCATGTCAGATTTTACGCAGATGTTTGCAGTTTCTCCAGTATCAGGATTTAATCCAGATGGAACATCTACTGCAAACTTGAAACAGTTTAATCCATTTATGTAATTTATTGCAGATGCATATGGTTCTTTTATCTCTCCAGAAATACCAGTACCCAAAATTCCATCAATGACAACATCGGATTAAAATCAAAACTAATATCGTTACCTGAAATCAGTTTCACAGAAGGCATTTTTTTTAGAATAGACCAATTCCAATTACTCTCTTCAGTTTTGATTTTTTCAGGAATTCCAAGCAAAACTACAGTTACATTAGAGCCATAACCAGATAGATGTCTTGCCATTACCAAGCCATCGCCTCCGTTATTTCCCATACCAACAAAAATCAAAATATTCTTTTTTTCAAGATCTAGTTTTTCTGATAACCTTCTGACTGCAGCTGCGCCAGCATTTTCCATCATGAATTTTTTCAAAAATCCCATTTTATGTCCGTTGTTTTCTATTTGATACATTTGATCTACAGATATTTCCATGATTAGATGGAAAATAGACGCAAAATAAGAGCCTTAGGCATACGTTTTATGGCTAAAACAGGAGTAAAAACCAGTGATATTATC